>Ga0209382_10012686_pt1 | contig 10401 bp, 9 predicted proteins | sample SoiMetdeltSBSDD5_FD_187599 | JGI IMG/M metagenome (GOLD analysis project Ga0209382, IMG submission 187599) | Bulk soil microbial communities from a Populus tree surrounding site in Tennessee, USA - Soil MetaG P. deltoides SBSDD5 (SPAdes) (version 2) | ecosystem: Environmental > Terrestrial >...
CAACGACCTGGCGCAGTGGCGCCGCATGATCGCGATGCGCGCCGTGGACATCGTCCAGCCCGATATCTGCTACGTCGGCGGGCTGACGCGCGCGTGGCGCGTCGCGAAGATGGCGGAGGCCGCCGGCCTGGTGACCAAACCACACGCCGCCAACGTGTCGCTCGTCACCGTGTTCACGATGCATCTGCTCGCCGCGTTGCCGAAGGCCGGCGAGGTCGAGTTCTCAATCGAGGACGATGCCGCGATCACCAAGCAGGCGCGCGCGATGTTCGATCCGGTGCTGGAGATGAAGGACGGACGAGCGGTGATGCCCGACGGCCCCGGCTGGGGCGTGCGCATCAAGCCCGAGTGGCTGGCGAGCGCGGAGCGGCGGATCACGCCGGCGTAGCCGCTCCGGACCCCGGATCCCGGACGCCGGTCCTTGTGCTACCCTCCCCGGCGTATGTCCGACATCACGCGACGTGAGGCGTTGACGGGAGCGGCGGCAATGATCGCAACCGGTGCGTTGGCCAGTGGCCAGAAGATTCCCACGGGCCGATTGAAACAGTCGGTCTGCCGTTGGTGTTACGCCAAGATCCCGCTGCCCGAGTTCTTTCGCGCGGTGGCCGACATGGGGCTCACCGCCGTGGATCTGCTCGGCGAAGCCGAATGGCCGATCGCGAGGGAGTACGGCCTGACGTGCTCGATGGGCTCGGGGTTCGGCGGATCGATTGCCGACGGCCTCAACGTGAAGGCCAACCACGACAAGATCATCGCCGGCCTCGAGCGCGGCATCCCGCTCGCCGCCGCGGCCAAGGTTCCCAACCTCATCACCTTCTTTGGCAACCGTCGCGGCATGCCGGACACCGAGGCGATCGCCAACTGCGTCGACGCGCTCAATCGCGTCAAGAAGACCGCCGAGGACCACGGCGTCACGATCTGCATCGAGCTGCTGAACAGCAAGGTCGACCACAAGGACTATCACGGCGATCATTCCGCGTTCGGGATCGCGGTGGTCAAGGCCGTGGCGTCGCCGCGGGTCAAGCTGCTCTACGACATCTACCACATGCAGATCATGGAAGGCGACGTGATCCGCACGATTCGCGACGGCCGCGAGTATTTCGCGCACTTCCACACCGGCGGCGTGCCCGGACGCCACGAGCTCGATCAGACGCAGGAGATCCAGTGGCGCTCGGTCGCCACCGCGATCGCCGATCTGGGATTCGAAGGCTACTTTGCGCACGAATTCATTCCGACGCGCGACCCGCTCGCCAGTTTGAGAGAAGCGGTCGCGTTGTGCGCCGTGTAGCACTTCCGGCTGAAGCCGGAAGCCACGAAGATCACTGCACCGCGACGGTCGTGCGTGCCGAGAATCGCCGGCCGCGATGATCCGATCCGTCGACGATGATCACCACCGTGCCGATCGGGCCGGTCTCGCACCCGATGTCGAAGACGAACGGGAAGGTGCGTTCGAATAGCGCTGCCGTCGGAGTTCCGAACACCGGTGTCGGTCCTGGCGCCGGAAGCGTGACTGACGGCGTCGGAACTGCCATCGTCGACGCCCGACGACCGCTGGTGTCGGTGAATTCCGCCCGGATGCTCGTGATGACGACCGTGGACGATCCGTCGGTCGAAACAACGACTCCAAGCGGAACGGTGAACGGCGCGACGGTGGGGCACGCCGGATCATCGACCGGTTGTGCACGCGCCGTCGTGGATGTCGCCGTGACCTTCAGCGCCGCCGTGCCGATCCCTGTTGGTTCGGTCATCCCGAGCCGCGCATCGGTATCGCTACACGACGCGGCGAAACCACTCACGAGGACGAGAAACATTGCCCGCGCGACCTGCTGCATGGGGAGCCTCCGTCTTCGTCCAGCATACGCCTGGAGCAAGGTGATCAAAGCTCGGCCGAGCGCGTGATTCGCTGTTGTTCCGGCTCAAGCCGGACACTACTTCGCGCGCAGCTTGGCAAGCGCCTGCTGCAGGGCTTGCGCATCGGGCAGCAGCGTCAAACCAAACTCGAGCACCTTCTCGCCATCGCCCGGCTGGCGGCGATTGGCGGCGTTGGCGAGCGCCAATAACCCCGGGACACTGACGTAGTACTCGCGAATGTTGGAGAGCCCGCGCGCACGTGCGAGAGCGCCGTCGAGATTGTTGGCCTCCATGCCCGCGCGCACGAGGCGGGCCACCGACAGCGCTTCCACCCCGAGGATCTCGTAGTCGAAGACCAGCGTCGCGTTCGGCGGGATGTCGCGGTTGCCGCGCTCGCCGTAGGCCAGCTCCGGCTTCATCGTGATGACGATCCGATCGCCTTCGCGCACTTCCCGCATGCCTTCCTCGAATCCCTTGATCACGCGATCGACCCCCGGCGTGTATTCGTACGGCACACCGTCGGTGCGCGTGTTCCAGAACTCCTTGCCGTCCGCGAACCGGCCGATGCCATGAATCACCATCACATCGCCCGCCTGCGGTCGCGGACCGGTGCCTTGTGTCGTGAACGCGTAGCTGAGTCCCGATGCGGTCGTCACCGTTTCGCCGACCGCGGGACGCGCGCGCGCGGCCGTGGCCGGCGGCTGATACGGATCGGCGGCGCCGACGGGAATGAGCGGATACTTGTCGACCGTTGCCCAGAAGTCGCCCACCAGTTTGCCAATCGCGCTCGCCACCCACGGGTTGGCGTCCTTGATGTCCGATTCTTCCTTCGGATCCGATCGAAGGTTGAACAGTTTCATCGTCCGCTCCACCGGTCCCCCCGGTTCGTCCTGCCAAACGTAGTGGAGCTTCCAGTCGCGCCACTTCACCGCCCGCACCTGGCCGTTGGGGGCGAAGTAGAGGAACGCCTCGCGTTTCGACGTCTTCTGCTTGCCCTCGAAGAACGCCAGCTGGTCGACGCCGTCGATGGCGCGGTCGGTCGGCATGTCGACGCCGATCGCGCGCGCGAGCGTCGGGAAGACATCGGTGCCGTGAACGATCTCGTTGGAGACCTGCCCGGCGGGAATGTGGCCGGGCCAGCGGATCAGGAACGGGGTCCGAATGCCGCCTTCCATCGCCGTGTTGTAGAAGCCCCGCCACGGACCGGCGGTTCCGCGCCACGGCCGCCGCGCCTCGGCGCCGCCATCGCTCGCCCAGATCACGATGGTGTTGCGATCGAGCCCGAGCCTGGTCAACGCATCGAGGATGACGCCGACGTTGCGGTCCATCTCGGCCATCGCATCGCCGATGTCGCCCGCGCCGGTCGTGCCGGCGAACTCCGGATGAGGAAGCGTCGGAAAGTGAATGAGCGTGAAGGGGACGTAGAGGAAGAACGGCTTGCGCGCTTTCGCGCTGCGGGTCATGAACGCCACCGCGTGATCGGTGACCTCGCGATCGACGGTGCGCCGGGTCTCGAGGTTGAACGGCTTGACCGGTTTCGAGGGCTCGCCGGCCTTGCCCTCCCAGATGTACGGCGTGTCGTTCAAGGTGCTGCGCTGCGACTCGTTGCTCGAGTCGCGGATGCCGTACCACTCGTCGAAGCCCTGGTGGGTCGGAGCCCGGCCAGCGGCGTTCCCGACGTGCCACTTGCCGAACATGCCGCTGGTGTAGCCGAGAGGCGCCAAGAGCTCGGCCAGCGTGATCTCCCACAGCGTCATTCCCGACCACGGCTGCGTATATCCCAGCGTTCCCGAGCGCACGCCGTAGCGTCCCGTGAGCAGCGCCGATCGCGAGGGTGTGCAGAATGTCTCGACGTTGAAGTTCGTCAGCCGCATCCCTTGCTTTGCAAGCGCATCGATGCGCGGCGTGGGCACACCGCGGGCGCCGCCGTAGACGCCGACTTCTCCGTAGCCCAGGTTGTCGGGGAACATGATCACGATGTTCGGCGGCGGTGTCGTACGGCGAGGCGGGGTTGGCGGCTGCGCGAACGCGGCCGCTGCCGGCCACAACACGAGCGCGAGGATCCCACAGCGCGGCAGGCGTTCGATCATCGCAGGCATGCTTGCTCCGTCGGACGGTGTGCGGCATACACTAACACGCGCCAACGCGTCATCTTCGCCATTGCGGCTTATGAGGCCAGTGAAAGAGCTTATGCGGCTGCCGATTTGCGCCCTCCTGCTCGCCGCTTCGCTCGGCGCGCAGACCCCCGACTTTTCCGGACGCTGGCAACTCGCGCCCGAGACCAGCGCGACCACCAACAGCGCCAGGTCGGTCCCGACGATGGGCACGGGTTGGGGGAACGAGATCTCGATCGCGCAGGACGCCACCACGCTGACGATCGAGTTCACGCCCTACGTGCGCTACGACATGCAGCCGCCGACGCGGCTGGTCTACCGTCTCGATGGAACGGCGAGCGCCAACACGCTCAACGTTGGACGCGGACCGCAGCAACAAACCTCCAAAGCTGCCTGGAATGGATCGAAGCTGACGATCACGACGGTTCGCAGCTTCACCGCCGCGCGCAACGAGAAGCCGCTGACAGTGCAGACCACGCAGACGCTCTCGCTCGAGTCGCCGCCGGCCCTGAGCGGCGTCGAAGGGACGACGCTGGTGGTCGAGACCTCGCACGGCGCCGCGCTGGGCGGGCAACCCTCGACCAATCGGGCCGTTTACAAGAAGCACTGATCGCTGGAGCGCCAGCTGTCCATCCACGCCATCGGCGTCATCGGCCTGGTGATCGTGTTCATCATCGGCACCGTCAGGCCCATCAACCTCGGTGCGCTCGCGCTGGTGATGACGTTTCTCGTCGGCACGATCGCCGCCGGCGAGAGCGTGCGCGACATGTACGCCGGATTCCCGATCGATCTCCTGCTGTTGCTGGTGGGCGTCACATATCTGTTCGCGATCGCATTGAGCAACGGCACCGTCGAGCGCACGATCGAAGCGGCGGCGCGGCTCGTCGACGGGCGGCGAGCGGCGATTCCGTGGATCGTGTTCGTGGTGGCGTCGCTGCCGGCGATGGCCGGCGCGCTCGGGTCGGCTGGCGTCGCGCTGCTCGCGCCGCTGGCGCTCGGCCTGGCGCGGCGCTACGGCATCGATCGGAGGATGATCGGGCTGATGGTGGTGCACGGCGCCGGCGCGGGGAACTTCTCGCCGCTCAACGTGCTCAGCGGGGTCGTGACGCAGGCGATCGGCCGCGGCGGGCTGGCGATGTCGGCGACAACGCTGTTCGTCGCCAACGTCATCTACAACGTCGCCCTGGCGGTTGTGATCTTCCTCGTCTTTGGCGGACTGCGGCCGCGATCGGCAGATTCGGGAACCGGCGCGGTCCCCGGAGATCCTCGGACCCGGTCGCCGCTGCGGATCGATCAAGTCTGCACGCTCGTGGCGCTCGTCGCGGTCGCGGTGGCCGCGCTGGGATTCGGCCTCAACATCGGCTTCGTGGCGCTCGCCGCGGCCGTGGCGTTGCAACTGGCGTTTCCCAAGTCGAGCGGGGCCGCCGAGTCGCACATCGCCTGGAGCGTCGTGCTCCTTGTGTGCGGCATCGTCACCTACGTCGCGGCGCTTCAACGTTATGGGACCGTCGACGTGGTCGGTCGAGGCATTGCTGCATCGAGTACGCCGCTCGTCACGGTGCTGCTGCTCTGCGCGGCCGGCGCCGTCACGTCGGCATTCGCATCGAGCGCGGGCATTCTCGGGGCGCTCATTCCGCTGGCCGTGCCGGTGCTGGCGCAGGGCACGTTGGACCCGACTGGGGTGGTGGTCGCCATGGCTATCTCCGCGACCGTCGTGGATTCGACGCCGTTCTCGACCGTCGGCGCGCTCGTCGTGGCCAACACCGACGCCGACGAACGGCCGCACGTGTATCGCGGGCTGCTGGCCTGGGGAGGAGTCATGGTCGTGAGCGCACCGCTGATCACGTGGCTGTTGTTCGTCGTCAGCGGCGCCGCCGGCTCACGCGGCTTGGTCCAGACTCCGGCGATCCAGCCGGTCGACGAACGTCTTCTTCGTGAGACCGCTGGAGCGTACCAGTGGGAATCGAACGGCTTCGTGTATCTGCAGTTGTGGAAGGAATTCAGCGGGTTCGACAAGCCGAGTCAGCTCGTGGCGTTCGACGAAGGCGGCGACGTTCGGGTTCTGTATCCCGCGGATCGCGACAGGTTCGTCGTGGGTCGGGGCGTTGCAGTGCCGGCGCCGGTCGAAGCACGCGTTGCCGTCGAGCGTGACGTCAAGGGCGCGATCTCCGCCTTGACTTGGACTCGTGACGGCACGCCGCCGCGTCGCGCGCGGCGGGTCGCCTCGGAGCGCCATGAAGCGGTCCAGTTTTCCAACGGCGATGTGCGGTTGGCTGGTACGCTGATCTCGCCGGCGGCGCCGGGCAAGCATCCCGCGATCATCCTGGTACATGGTTCCGGCGCCGAGGACCGCGAGTTCATCCTCCCGTGGGCGCGGTTCCTGGTCCGCCGCGGCGTCGCCGTACTCGGCTACGACAAGCGAGGCGTCGGCGGATCGACCGGCGACTGGAACGCCGCCTCGTTCGAGGACCTGGCCGGCGACGTCGTCGCGGCGTTCCAATACCTCGAGACGCGCGGCGATATCGATGCCACGCAGATCGGAATGCTCGGCGTCAGCCAGGCTGGCTGGATCATGCCGCTCGCGGCAACTCGCGCGACGCGGCTCGCCTTCATGATCAGCATTGCCGGTGCCGGTGTGCCGCCGGCCGAGACCACGATCGATCACGCGCAGAACGAAATGACCGCCAGCGGCATGAAGCCGCAGATCGTCGCCGAGATCATCGCCTTGATGAAGCTGCAGTATCGCTTCGCGCGAACCGGCGAGGGCTGGAACGAGTACGCCGACGCGCGCCGCCGGCTCGCGTCTCGCCTGGGACAGCCGCCACCGACGATGCCCGGCACGCCGGATCATCCATCGTGGCAATCGATCCGCCGCACCTACTTCTTCGATCCGGCGCTCCCGCTCCGGGAATTGAAGGTTCCCGTGCTGGCGTTGTTTGGCGCGCTCGACAACAACATCCTTGCCGAGAAGAACCTGGCGGCGTGGGATGCGGCGCTCAAGGCCGGAGGCCACCCCGACTATACGCTGCGGATTCTCGCGGGCGCGAATCACTACCTGTGGGAAGCCAAAACCGGGAGCAACGCGGAGATGGCGTCGCTCCAGCGCTTCATGCCCGAGTACTTCACGATCATTCATGACTGGCTCGCCAAACGCATTCGACTCGCGGGCTGATTCCCGCGAGCGAGCCAATCGCACTAGACTTAGCCTTCCGCTGCGCCTGCGGCAGGATGCCGGCGGCGCGCTCACGGAGGACGCCATGCAATCACTCGGCTTGTTCGCGTTGTCGGTCTCGGTCATCGTGTCCGCGCCGGTGCTGGCGCAATCCGCCGCTCAGACCAAGCCCGCACCGCCCAAAGCGGCCGCCGGCCAGCCCATCTTCACGCAGGCGGCGGATTTGAAGTGGGCCGACCTCGATCCCAAGGGAGCGCCTGGCGTGCAATACGCGCCGCTCTGGGGCGACCACACCAAGGGTCCGTTCGGAGCGTTCTTCAAATTGCCCGCCGGCTTCGCCGTTCCGCTGCACACGCACACGCACGTGATGAAGGTGATCTTCTTGTCGGGCACCTACATTCAGGCCCCGGAAGGGAAGCCCGAAGTGCGGCTCGGTCCGGGCGGCTACATGATGCAGCCGGGCGGGAACTACCGGCACACGACTGCCTGCGACAAGGCGTCGGATTGCGTGCTCTTCGTGGAAGGCAGCGGCGCGTTCGATCTCAAGGTCGTCGAGACGGGCAAGACTCCTCCCAAGAAGTAGGCGATGAAGATTACGCTCCTGGGGACGGGAACGCCGGCGCCATCGCTCGCTCGCCAGAGCGCCGGCTACCTGTTCGAGGTGGGCGGCGATCTGATCGTCGTGGACCACGGTCCGGGGGCGCATCATCGGCTGCTCGAGAGCGGGTATCGCGCCACGCAGGTGACGCATGCGTTCTTCAGCCACCTGCACTACGACCACTGCCTGGACTACCCACGACTGGTCCTGCAGCGTTGGGACATGGGCGCCGGCCGCATTCCCGAGCTGCGCGTCTATGGTCCACCACCGATTGCGCAGACGACCGAGCAGCTGTTTGGTGTCGACGGCGTCTACGGCGTCGACATCCGCGCGCGCATCGAGCATCAGAGCAGCATCGACGTGTTCACCGCGCGCGGTGGGACGTTGCCTCGCCGACGGCCGGCGCCGATCGTCTCCGAGCTGCACGCCGGCGCCACGATCAGCGGCGATGGCTGGACCATGACCGCCGGCCAGGCCCAACACGTGCAGCCGTATCTCGAGTGCCTGGCGTATCGACTCGACACGCCGGAGGGATCGGTGTGCTACTCGGGCGACAGTGGTCCGTGCGATGCGATCATCGAGCTCGCCCTCGGCTGCGACGTGCTCATTCACATGAACCATCACTTCAGCGGCAGCGAGCCGAGCGCGGCGTATCGGGCCGCGTGCGGCAACCACCTCGACAACGCGTCCATCGCGCGGCGTGCCGGCGTCAAGACCCTCGTGCTCACGCATCTGCTCGCGCAGATCGATCGTCCTGGACTGCGCGAGCGCATCGTCCACGAGATCCAGCGGGAGTTCACCGGTCAGGTCATTTGGGGCGAGGACCTGATGCGCCTCACGCTGTCGAGCACGGGAGTGGCCTCGATCGAAGGATAAGTGGCAGAATCCGCTGCGGAGGCCACAGTGACTCGAAAACTTGTCGTGCTCGGAGTGGTTGTGATCGCAGTGGCGACGGCGGGGCTTGCCGGCCGTCAGACCAGCGCCGACGCCGCCCTCGATCCGGTCCGCGTCGCGCCCGACACGCACCGCGTCGGGTTCGAGAACACGTTCGTGCGCGTGCTCGAAGTCAACATTCCACCCGGAAAGACCGAGCCGCGGCATCGACACCCGCACGGTCTGAGCGTGTACCTCACCGATTGGGCCGCCAAGGTCACCATCGACGGCAAGGACGCGCAAGTGAATCAGCGCCGGGCGGGCACGTTCGCCTGGAGCGACGCGGTCGTGCACACCGTCGAGAACGTCGGCAAATCCGAGGGCCGTGTGCTGCGCATCGAGCTGAAATATTAGTGGTGGACGACGTATGGCGGGTCCGCCGCGCGACCGCCGCGGATGCCGATGGAATCGCCGCCGTGCTCGAGCGCGTGGCGGCCGAACGCACCTCCTCGGCCATCGATCGCGCGTGGCCGCCCGCCGAGCAGCGGCAATACTTGGAATCGCTCTCGCCGAGGGAGACCTTTCACGTCGCCGTCGACGCCGCCGGAACGATCGTGGGCTACCAGAGCGTCGACAGGTATTCGACCATCCTGCCTTCCATGGCGCACGTCGCGCAGCTCGGGACGTTTGTCTTGTCAGAGTGGCGGGGCCGAGGAATCGGGCAGGCGCTTTTCGCGAAGACGCGGCAGTTTGCAATTGCCGTCGGTTATCACAAGCTCGTCATCCAGGTGCGCGGCTCGAATTCCGGGGCTCAGGGCTTCTACAGACGCCTCGGGTTCGTCGAGTGCGGACGCCTTCGCGATCAGGTCATCATCGACGGCCACACCGACGACGAGGTGGTGATGGAGATGTTCCTCGCGCATCCCACGCGCTGAGGGCGGTCGGGTGGTCCAGGCGGATTCAGTGGGTACGCAGCGCGACCATGGGATCGACTCGCACTGCACGTAATGCGGGGACCAGAGTGGCGAGCAGCGCCGCCGTCGCCAATACTGCCGCGCTGATGCCAATCGAGACTGCATCGGCGGGCGTAACGCCGAACAGCATCGCGGAGAGCGCCTGGCCGACGAACAGCGCGAGAACGATGCCCGAGGCCAGCCCGGCGAGCACCGGAGCAGCGGCGCCGCGCAGCACCAGTATCAGGAGCGCCAGTCGCGACGCGCCAATCGCCGCGCGAATGCCAAGCTCGCGCGTGCGCGAAGCGACCGCCGCAGCCGAGACCGCGTAGACGCCGATGCTCGCGAGCAGCAGCGCAGCCAGCGCAAACACGGCGACGACTTGAAGATTGAAGCGCCGTGTCGCCAGGGTGCCGCCCAGCCATTGATCCATGCTGCGCACGAACGACGCCGGCACCGACGCGTCGATCGCGGCAAGCTCGCGCCGCACCGCATTGGCGATCGCCAAAGGATCTCCGGCGGTGTGGACGACCCAATACATGTTGTTCGCCAGCCAGATCGTCGTCGGATCCGGCACCTGCGCGATCGGGACGTACACTTCGAGCGTCGCCTCGCGTTCGAGCCCGAAGTGCCGCACGTCGCCGACGACGCCGACGATCTCCACTTCGCGAGGCACCTTTTCGCCATCGTCCAGACGCAGCCGGGCGCCGATAGGATTGCGTCCGGGAAGGTAGGTGCGCGCGAGTGCCTGATTCACGATCGCGACCGGCGCGCTGTCGTGGCGGTCGGCACTCGTGAATGCGCGTCCATCGAGGAGTCGAATGCCCAGGGCCCGAAAAT
>Ga0209382_10012687_pt1 | contig 10401 bp, 10 predicted proteins | sample SoiMetdeltSBSDD5_FD_187599 | JGI IMG/M metagenome (GOLD analysis project Ga0209382, IMG submission 187599) | Bulk soil microbial communities from a Populus tree surrounding site in Tennessee, USA - Soil MetaG P. deltoides SBSDD5 (SPAdes) (version 2) | ecosystem: Environmental > Terrestrial >...
GCGGCCGCCAGCTGCTCGGTGTCGATGGTGAAGTCCTCCCCGATGTCGACGAACCGCACCGAGGCACCCGTGTGGAGGACGGCGTTGAGCGTGGCTACGAAGGTGAACGGTGACGTGATGACCTCATCACCCGGTCCGATGTCGTTGCTCATGAGGGCGGCGATCAGCGCGCTCGTCCCGCTGCTCACCGCAACCGCGTGACGAGTGCCGGCAACGCGACCGACGGCGGCCTCGAACTGCTCGACCATGGGGCCCTTGGTCAATCGGCCCGACCGGAGCACCTCGAGAACCAGCTTCTCCTCCGGCTCGCCGATCAGCGGCTCAGCGAGGGTGATCATCCAGCCACCTCGATGTACGGCATCCGGCCACAGTGGCTGCATCGGGTCGGTAGGTCGCCACCCACCGCTACCAGCGGACGGCCGCAGGCACACACCCACGCTCTCAGCCGGGCCGGCGATCCCGTGACGAGGCCATGCGCTGGGACGTCGTGGGTGACCACCGCGCCGGCAGCGACCATCGAGCAGGAGCCCAGGTCGACGCCGCACACGATCGTGGCGTGGGCCCCGATGCTGGCGCCGCGCCGAACCCGGGTGGGCACGACGTCCCAGTCCTCCGACCCTGCCCGGGGGTACAAGTCGTTCGTGAACGTTGCCGCAGGGCCGACGAACACGTCGTCCTCGAGGACGACCCCGCGATAGACCGACACGTGGTTCTGGACCTTGCACCGATCTCCGATCACGGCCCCGGCGTCGACGTACACCGAGAAACCGATCGTGCATCCGGCCCCGATCCGCGCTCCGTTCCTCACATGGCTCCGGTGCCAGATGTGGGTTCCGTCGCCGATGACGGCGCCTTCCTCCACCACGGCTGTCGGGTGGGCCTCGACTCGTGGGTGGACCGGTGAATCGGCCGTCATGGCGTGGCCGTTCCCTGCTTGGCCCGAGGGACCCGCACGCCGCGACGACGGCGCACCCATGCCAAGGTCATCCACCCGATCATCCGGGCCAGGTCGGCCGGCGCCGTCGCCAGCCAGAAGCGCAGCCAGCCAGGCCTCCCCAGGTCGGTGCTCACCCGGTCGTAGCCGAGCGCCCGCATCTGGCGCCCCGCGACGAGCTGGATGAATCCGACGTCGGACGGAGGGAGGGCCTCGCGGAAGCGGCCGATGGCCCGGGTCGAGATCTTGCCGGGCTCGATGTCGCCGTATGAGCTGTTGCCGCCACGGTCCCGATGTTCGGGTACACCGGACATGGAGAGCAGGCTCGCGGAGTAGCTCAACCCGGCCAGTGCGCAGATCTGCTGCAGCGTGGGAGCGGGTTCCCGCGCCAGGTCCTCGTAACGCACGAGGAGGTAGCGGTCGGGGTAGCGCGCGTGGTTGCGGCGTGCGGCGCGGGTCGACGCCAGCCATCGGCCCGTGGCAGCACCGACCCGTGACAGCTCCTGGCCGTTGCGGACGCGCACCGACGCATAGCGGTCGCGAGGATCACGGATCATGTGGATGATCCGAGCGTCGGGGAACTCGGCGAACACCCGGTCCGCGTAGTGCTCGGTGTGCAGCGACTTGTCACCCCAGCGCGTCGCGCCGCAGCGCTCGGCGTTGTGCTGGTGGAACAGAGCGAACAACCGTCCATAGGTCGGTGCCCCGCGCACGAACTCCCGGCGGATCCTCTCGGGATCCGGGTGGAGGGACCGCATCCGGCGATAGCCGACCATGGCACACAGACAGCGATCGAGATTGGCCGGCCGGGCGAGGTCGCCGTAGCGCCCATGGAAGTAGCGCCACATGTTGGTGCGGCGGACCATGGACACGTCGGGATGCGAGGCCAGCAGCGCGTACATCAAGGTGGTCCCGCTGCGATCGGGCCCGGCTATGAACAGCGGTGAATCAGCACTCATAGGAGTACCCGTCGAGGAAGTCGAAGCCAGCAAGTCGGCGTTCCACGGCGTCGATCCAGGGCCGTGTCCAACGCACCAGCTCCCGGCCACGATCCGGCTGAGGTCGGACGATCGAGGCGCAAGCGTCGAGGTACTGGCGATCGGCGTCGACCTCGAGGAAGGCGCACATCGACGTGAGCCCGGCGACGGGGTCGCCGACGAAGGCCTCGTACCGGATCGGCAGGAGAGCCCCTCTCTCCGTGTCCCGGATGTGGGTGAGTGTCTCGCACGCCGTGAAGTAGTGGTCGATGGCGTTGGCGAACGACCGGCCGCCGCGCACCATCATCAGGCTGATCGGATCGAAGGGATTGCGAATCACCTGGATCAACCGCACGTCGACGCCGGGCATCATCGTCCGCAGCTGTGCGCACAGGCCTGGACGAGCACCCAAGCGTCGGGTGGACCTCCCTGACGTGCTGTCACCCACGACGAGCGGAACCGGCGCGCGGCCCTGCCATTGTCCCGGCACTCGGTACGAGTAGGGCTGGAGGCGTCGGGCGGTGACCCGGCCCTTGCGCGCCTCGCTGCGGGAGCCCCGCTCCAACTGGTGGAACACCTGGTCACGAGCGAAGCCCGCCTCGACGTAGCGCAGGGCGTCGACCTCGTCGGCGACCAGGACGTCGCGGTGGGCGTCGAGCAGCCCGCCGACGAGGCTCGTCCCGCTCTTGTTGTGCCCGACGAAGAAGCAGAAGGTGCGGGTCTGAGCGAATCGATCAGGCGAACGTCGAATGGCCGACGACGCCAGGACGTGGCGGCGCAGGATGTCGACCCGACGGAAGGCTCGGCTGCGGACGACCGGCCGGCCAGGACCTCGCTTGACGAACCACCGGAACGCGTCGGAGTCGGTCACGCTGTGCCAGACGTTCACGGCGCGGGCACCGATCGTTGCGGGCCGACCCGTAGCAGCTCAGCTCCGAGCCACGCGAGGTTGACCGGACAGTGGGCCGCCCGTCGGGCACATCCGGCCACGTGGCGCGGCAGGGGCGCGAGGGCGAAGCCGAAGTCGCTCATCTGGCGACCGGCGACGCTCTGGATGAAGAACAGGTCGGCCAGGCTGATGCGCCCCCGGAATCGACCGACGTAGTCGGTCGAGATGGGAGAGCCGCCATCCGACGCGCGCTCGTGGTCATAGCGCCGAGCCGCCTCGAGGCGCAGCATCGCCGGTTCGAAGTCCTCCCCGAGGAACGCACACACCTCCTGCATGGTCTCCTCCGGACGGCTGACGAGGGTCTCGTAGCGAACGACCCGGTAGCTGTCCGGCCACCGGCGGGTGTTGCGCTGCGCCAGCCGGGCGGAACGGAGCCACGAGGCGGTCGACTGGCCGACGGCTCGTGGGCGGAGACTGCCGTCACGTGCAGCGACCGCCTCGTGGCGATCCCGTGGATCGCGGATCAGGTGGAGGATCTTGACCTCGGGATAGGCCGCCACCACCGGCGCAGCGAACAGCTCGATCGGGCCGGACTGGTCGCCCCACCTCGCCTTGCTGCGCTGCGCCGCGAACTGCTCTTGGACGAGGGCGAAGAGACGACCGTAGGTCGGTGCTCCACGGACGAAGGCGCTCCGGATCCCCTCCAGATCGGTGATCTGTGTCATGACCTGCGGCCGGGCGCACATGGCCTGGAGGCACAGCTCGAGGTTCTCGGGCCGGGCAAGGTCCCCGTAGCGGGCGTAGAAGCGGGGCCACATGTCCGCGCGGCGGCTCACCGCAAGACGGGAGTGCGACGAGAGCAGCCAGCGCATCAGGGTCTTCCCCGAGCGGCTGGCGCCCCCGATATAGATGGGGCCGGTCATGCCGCCTTCCCTCCGCCGAGCGCGCCGGACCCGGCGACTCGCCCGCCTGGTCGGCCGCGGTGAAACAGCGCGACGAGCTCCTCAGCCTGGACGTCGGCGCTGAAGGCCGCCGCACGGACCGCCGCCGCCTCGGCCATGGCAGCGGCCCCCACCGGGTCCGAGACCAGCTCCACCATCGCCGCGGCCAAGGCGGCGACGTCGCCGGGCGGGACGATCCAGCCCGTCACGCCGGCCTCCATCACCTGGCTGGTGCCGCTGACGTCGGTGGCGATGACAGGAAGCTGGCTGGCCATCGCCTCGACGAGCGCGACCGGCAAGCCCTCCCACAGTGACGGCAGCACGAACGAGTCGCTGGCGGCGAGAAGCGCCGGTACGTCCCGCCGGGTCCCGAGCAGGTGGACCCGACCGTCCAGCCCGAGGTCCGCCACACGCGCCCGTACGTCCTCGACCAGTTCGCCGTCGCCGACCAGGAGGAGGTGGAGGTCGGGGAGTCGGCCGGCGACCGATGCGACCGCGTCGAGGAGGTGGATGTGGCCCTTCTGCCGCTTGAACGTTCCGACCATGGTCATCACGTGGTCCCGGGGCCGGAAACTGAGCCGTGCCCGCACGGCCTCCCGATCGATCCCCGCGGGGTAGCGCTCGGTGTCGACGGCGTTGCAGACGACCGTGACCTGACCGCCCTCGTAGCCGACGGTCTCTCGGAATGAGCGCTCGGTCGCGTCGGAGACCGCGATGACCCCGTTCACCAGCCTGACCCCGATGCGGTAGAGCAGTCGATGGGACAGCCGCTTGGGACCGAGCAGCCAAGGGTGACGGACCAGGTGGTCCCGGCGGACCATGAACGCCGAGTTCTCGATGGTCCACCAGACCTGCGGCCTCGCGACGGTTGACCCCCTCCCGATCCGCAGCGTCATCACCAGGAAGTCGAGCGTTCCGAGACCTTTGGTGAGGACCACGTCGACGTCGTGCGTCTCCACGAGCCGCACCAGCTCCCGTCGCATGCGGGCCACCTCCACCAGGAACCGTGGCAGAGCGACGACGCTGTGGCGGCGGCCGGCGAGGATCTCGACAGGCACACCGAGGCGCGCGATCTCCGATCGGAGCGGACCGTCGGCGAAGCTGCACACAACCGTCCGGCAGCCATAGCGCGGTAGGTAGCTGGCCAGCATCCGGACCGTCTCCTGCGCGCCGCCGACCTCGAGGTTCGGGGTGACCTGCAGCACGGTGAGCTCGGTCGACGCGGTCATGTCGCAGCACTGGCCAAGCGGCGGACGATCTCGGGGTGCGCGGCGACCAGGTCAGCCTGTGCAACTGCGTCGAGTGAGGACACCAGCTTGCGAACCGGCCCATTGGTCTCGAAGTAGGAGCTCCAGTACTGGACCGCAGCTTGCAGCTTGTACAGCTGCCATGCCTCCGGCAGCAAGGCCCGCTCGTCATGTGTGAGAGCGAACTCCTCGGAGTAGGCCGCGAGGAAGGTGTCCATCGACTCGAGGTCGTAGTGACCTCCCCGGAAGCGGTGCTTACCGAGCACGGAGATCAGATCGAACAGGCGCCAGTCGAGCCGGGCGAGCTCGAAGTCGACCGGCACGGCGAGATCCGGCCTCGGGAACACGAGGTTGTGCAGCCCGTAGTCGCCGTGGACGACGAGACGCGGAAACGCCGCACCAGCGAGGAGGGGCTCCAAGCGGCCGATCTCGTCCAACATGGACGACGCCCGCATGATCAAGGGGCCGACGTGGGGGCCGAGTCCGTTGGACGTGAGCTCGGCCGACCGTCGCACCAGATCGTCGAGTCGGGCGGCGTGCCATGCGACATCACGGCGGCGAGGGCCGGTCGGTGTGGTGAACCCCAGGTGGTGTGCGCCGTCGGGGAGGAAACCACCGAGATCGCGGTGGATGCCGGCCAGCGTGCGCGCCGCGACCTCAGTGAGACGCAATCGATCGGCACGTCGCAGGAAGGTGATGGAGTAGTTCGTGCCTGGCACGAACTCGAACACCGCGAAGAGCTGCTCGCCCACGCCGGTCCAGGTCCGACCGTCTACCGACCGGACCAGGCGGACAGCAGGAAAGCCGAGCTCCTCGAGACGAACCAGGATCGAATGGCCGCACTGCATCGACGCGGCCGGCCAATGCGGCCGGTACGCCTTCACCACCTTGGTGCCACGGTGTGTCTCGACTACCACGTTGAGGCTCCGGCGGGCCAGACGGAGATTGCGGTGTCGAACTCCGGGATCCAATCCATAGCGCCCGAGAACGGTGCGCGTCATCGAGGGGTCCAGTGCCTTGGGGCCGAGGCGAGCAGCGAGCGCCGCGGATACCCGCGACGGGCGGGGGATGTGGGGCACCCGGCTCGCAGTCATGCGACCCTGCCGCCATCACCTGCCGACGGCCCGCCGGGGCCCCGCCCGGCCATCGACGCCACGACCTCGCCGACTGGGGCGTTCAGCCCGTCCAGGTCCGGGCGTTCCGTGGTGATCTCGAGCGTGTTCCAGCCGTGCTCGCGCGCTCGGCGTGTCGCGATCTCGACGACCCGCTCGGCGTGTTCGAGGTAGTTGGAGAGCTGTGTCGGGCTCAGATGACGCGCATGGCGCCAGACGCCCCGTTCGCGCACCCGCCGCTCGCACTCCCGCCATCCAGCGACCGCGACGACGAGGAGCTCGGGTGGCGGGATCACATCGACATATGTCCTGATCTGACTCTCCTCGGGCTCCGCGAAGGGCGAGGCGAACAGGTGGACAGCACGTTGCACGAACCCGTCGTCCAGAACCAGCACCTCCCGCGCGGTCGCCGTCGCCGCGAGGAACCGGTAGCGGCCGCAGAGGTGGACGAACCAGTAGAGGACATGGGCCCGGGTTCGGAACCGGAGCCCGGTTCCAAGCTGCGAGCGGAGCGCGCAGCGCATCAGCGTCGGTCGATCCAGTCCGAAGCGGAAGGCGTTGACCACGCCGAGCAGGTAGAAGGCCTGCCAGAGGAGGAGACCTCTGAGACGCGGCGGCGTGCACCGTGCGATCAGGCCGCCCAATCGCGTCCGCCGGACGTGATCTCGGGCCGCCTCCACCACACCGGCCGCTGCGATCCCCTGCTCTTCGAGCAGCGCAACCAGCGCGGCCGAAAGCGTGGTCTTCCCGGCACCCGGCGTTCCCGTGAACTCGACGATCATGTCTGGAACCGCTCCGGCCCACGACAGGTGCTCGCGTGCCGGTCAGAGGACATCCCAAACCCTCCTCTTCACGTCGAGGAGAACCCGGTCAAGGGTCTGGTTGGCGTCGATGCACATCACGTGTGCGCCGGTCGCTCTGGCGAGCGCGGCAAGCTCCGCGGCCGCGCGGGCCTTCGAACGGATCAGGTCGAGGTGGTGGTCTGGCTTGCGGCGGGCCGCTGCCGCTGGATCGACATCGAGGAGTACCAGGTGGTCGGGGAGACCGAACCGTCGGTAGAGGCGGGCTTCGAACCTCGCGAGTGCGCCCATGAGCGACCCCGGTGGTGGGCCGAGCACGGCTGCGATCTGCGGTCCGTCCAGCAGCTGATGCTCTAGTCGGCCGCTGAGGCATGCCAGCGGGTGTCGGTCGAAGATGACGATCCTCCCCGCGCGTGCGTCATGCGCGGCCCGGGCGTGGTGGCGTCGCCGATCGAGCGCTACAGAGAGGTGGTGGGACGCCAGCGCCAGATCGCGCAAGGCGGCGATCGGCCTTGCCGCGACCGAGCCTTCCCCCCACCGGCGACTGGTCGCTCGATGGCTACGCCGCAAGGCTCGGAACCCCAGGTACAGCCAGTTGGTCAGCGGTGATGGCGCCTTGCTGCCCATGTAGTGGACCCGGGCTTCGAGCCTCCAGCCCAGCCAGCACGCGACCTCTCCGGCGATCGTGGACTTGCCCGAACCGTCCGCACCGATCAACGCGAAGGTCGTGCCACCCCGATGCAGCGTCATCCCACGTTCGCCCCCGTGCCCGAGCAACCGCCGGAGACGGCAACGCCAGAGGGCCCGGGCGTAGGTCGCGCCCGCTCGCAGACGGCTACGCCGCTGACGTTCGCGCAGCGCCCGGCGGAGGCGGCCCCTGAGCAGCATCAGCTCGCGCCCGGAGCGCGGATCCCTGTCCACGACCTGGAGGAAGGAGCACACGAGGTCGACGGGCACGACGGCGCCGAGCACAGCCAGCCTGGACCGGATGACCTCGAGATCGCGACCGTCACGCAGCCACGCGATCTCGGCCAGCGTCTCGGCTGGGATGCCCGGTGCCCGGATGCGGAGGACGTCCTTCACGACGTCACGCGCCCTGTACTTCAGCAAGGCACGTACCACCAGGACCCCGAGGTCCAGCTCCGCGAGCGGTACCGGGATCCCATGGAGAGTGCGGCTGCCATCGAGGAGCTCGCGTTCGACCGGCAGGCGATGGTTCTTGACATACCGCTCACCGAGCACGAGTTGGAAGTGGACGTGCAGGTGGAACAGCTGCCCGGTCTCGTGGTCGAGTCCCAGGTAGTGCTGCACGGCGGGACAAGCAGCTGATGGCGGTGGCAGCGCTTCCTTCAGGCCGTGGCGCGACACGACCGCGGCGAATCGCGCGGCATCGTCTGGATCGATGAGGAGATCGAGGTCGGTCTCGCCCGCCAGGGCAGCGAGCAGGTGGTCGTTGCTCTTCCACGCGCAGTGACGCACGCGAGCGTCCGCCAGGTCGCCGAGCCACGCGAGCAACGCCGGAACCGCGTCGAGGTCGGTAGCAAGCCGCCCGCCAGCAGCCCCTGCGGACACTCCACCGATAGCCATGGGTTCAGCGCTCACACGACCGGACCTTCTGCCTCGGTAACTCCTTGCGAACTACGCGAGGCAGCGTCGCAAGCTCGAACGGCGACCAGATCTGTCAGACGCTGGAGTTCTCCTACGCCATTCGAGCGAGCTTCATGTGCGTTGGACCGCGTAGCGGCACTGGGGGCTCGACCTCGATTTCATCCATATGACGTAGACGAATTCGCGCAGTTCCACTTGAAACAGGCCTCCGACCCATCGCATCCTCCACTCGTGAGGACCACGGCGACCCTGGTCGTTCACCACCACCGGCTCTACGCGGACGCCGTTGCTCGGCGCCTCGACGGCGAACCGGGGATTCGCATCGCCGGCATCGCATCGACCGGGGCCGCCGCGAACAGCGCGATCGAAGTGCTCGATCCCCGCCTGGCCGTTCTCGACATGGAGTTGCCCGACACGTCGAGCTTCACGTTGACGACTCGTTGGTCTGGCCGTGATCCCCCGGTTGCCGTCGCCGCGATCCTGGGTTCTGACGATCGTGTCGGTGTCATCAGGGCCCTTCGTGCCGGAGCCAGCGCCGTCGTCACCAAGGACGGTCCGATCACAGATGTCGTGAGCGCCGTGGCCGCACTCGCACGCACCGAGTGCTGGATCCCGGCCCGTCTCATGGGTGGGATCGTGCGCGAGATGCGTCGGTCAACGCCTCCGCCGAACCTCTACGACGGGAAGCTCGCATGCCTGACGGTGAGGGAGCGCGAGATCCTCGACCGCATGGCGGCGGGCCACGGCCGCGAGACGATCGCCGACGACCTGGGCATCTCCATGAACACGGTGAGAACGCACGCGCAGAACCTGCTTGCCAAGCTCGGCGTCCATTCGACTCTTGAAGCGGTGAGCGTTGCCCGTCGCGCGTCACACGCCTTCCCACAAACGCAGCCGAACCCGAGGAACGGCTGACGTCAAACTTGATCGACCTCTAGACGGGTGATGCCCTCCTCGTCATCTGCGAGGTCCTCCACATGGACCAGTTGGTGTTCGATTGCATAGGCGACCGCTTCGAGGCGCGTGTGCACGCCAAGCTTGGCGAGGACGTTGTGTACGTGCGTGCGCGCGGTCGCGGGACTTACGTTCAATGCGGAGGCCAGTCCGCTGGTGCTCGCCCCACGGGTGAGGCCGTCGAGCACCTGGGTCTCCCGAGTCGTCAGTCGGTACCGATCCCGCGTCGTGACCGGAGGGAGCCCAGACGCTCGGGTGAGAGGCATGCTGCCGGCGATGCTGCCGACCGGCTTTCGCAGCAGATGCACGAGTCGGTCGAACCCGTCCGCCGTGGAGATCCACGCGGTCACGCCCGCCTTCATGACAGCGGTGACCTGTCGGGGATCCCTCCCCTCGATGCAGCCGAGCACGCGCAGCTGAGGCGACCGCTTCGACAGCTCGCGCACGGCGCTCAGGGCACCCTCGGCGCGCATGTCGATCAGCACGGCGTCAGTCGTCGCCGCCAGTCGAACTGCCTCCGTGAGCGACTCGGCGGCGATCACCTGACAGTCTTCCGACGCCAGAACCGCCGAGAGGGCATCAGCAAACAGCTCGTCCTGATGAAACACCGCCAAACGCACCGCCAGCAACCGCCCGGTACTCGCGCCTCTGACAAAAGATTCGCGCCACGTCACCTATTAGTCCAGTGCCGTTCATCTCTAGGACATCTTGAGTCTCGTTCGCCGGCCTGCCGTCGGTCCGAATCGCTCGAGCTCGCAGCTGGACCAGATCGTCCATGGCAAGCCTCGCTACCCAACCGTGCTACGAGCTGACGCATCTGCGGATGCTGGAGGCCGAGGCCGTCTTCGTCATCCGCGAGGTCGCGGCCGAGTTCGAGCGTCCGGTGCTGTTGTTCTCGGGGGGTAAGGACTCGGCGGTGATGTTGCAGGTGGCGGTGAA
>Ga0209382_10012690_pt1 | contig 10398 bp, 10 predicted proteins | sample SoiMetdeltSBSDD5_FD_187599 | JGI IMG/M metagenome (GOLD analysis project Ga0209382, IMG submission 187599) | Bulk soil microbial communities from a Populus tree surrounding site in Tennessee, USA - Soil MetaG P. deltoides SBSDD5 (SPAdes) (version 2) | ecosystem: Environmental > Terrestrial >...
TACTGGGCGGTGCTCATGGGCCCGCTTCTCGTCCTGTCGGTGATCTTCTTCCGCCGCGGCCTCGCCGGAATGTTCTACAAGCCGGATGCTTGAGGTCCGCGGACTCACGAAGAGCTTCGGCGCGCTGCGCGCGTGCGACGGCATCGATTTCGAGGTGCGCGAAGGCGAGACGCACGCGGTCATCGGGCCGAACGGCGCCGGCAAGACCACGTTCATCAGCCAGCTCGCCGGCAACCTCATGCCCGACGCCGGCACGGTGCGCTTCGCCGGCGAGGACATCACACGCCTGCCCGCGCACCGGCGCGCGCGCAAGGGACTCGCGCGCTCGTTCCAGATCACCAGCGTTTTTCTCGATTTCAGCGCGCTCCACAACGTGGCGCTCGCAGTGCAGGCAAATAGCCAGCGCACGGGCTTTTGGCGACCGGCGCGCGACGACCGTGCGCTCATCGAGCCGGCGTGGCGGCTGCTCGAGCAGGTCGGGCTTGGCGCGCGCGCCGAGGTGCCGGCGGTGAACATGTCGCACGGCGAGCACCGACAGCTGGAAGTCGCCATGGCGCTGGCCACCGAGCCGCGGCTGCTCCTGCTCGACGAGCCAATGGCCGGCATGGGCGTCGAGGAATCCCAGCGCATGATCGGCCTGCTGGGACGCCTCAAGCAGGGCAAGACCATCGTCCTGGTCGAGCACGACATGGACGCGGTGTTCCGGCTCGCCGACCGCATCTCGGTGCTGGTCTACGGGCGCGTCATCGCGACCGGCGTGCCCGAGGAGATTCGCGCGAACAAAGAGGTACGCAAAGCGTACCTCGGCGAGGCCTGATGCTCGAAGTTCGCAACCTCGAGACCGCCTATGGCCGCAGCCAGGTCCTCTTTGGCGTGAGCCTCGAAGTCGGCGCGAGCCAGGTGGTGAGCCTGCTCGGCCGCAACGGCATGGGCAAGACCACCACCGTGCGCTCGATCATGGGCATTGCGCGGCCGAAGGCAGGCACGATCACGTTCGACGGCAAAGCGATGAACGGGCTGCCGTCCTACCGCATCGCCCAGGCTGGCTTCGGCCTCGTTCCCGAAGGCCGGCAGGTATTCCCGAACTTGACGGTGCGCGAAAACTTGCTCGCCACGGCGCGCAAGGGTCCCTGGACGCTCGAGCGCGTGCTGAATCTCTTTCGCAACCTGCGCGAGCGCCAAGGCCACTACGGCAACCAGCTCTCCGGCGGAGAGCAGCAGATGCTCGCCATCGGCCGCGCGCTCATGACCAACCCCCGCCTCCTCGTCCTCGATGAAGCCACCGAGGGCCTGGCGCCGCTCGTGCGCGGAGAGATCTATCGCTCGATCGAGCGCCTGAAGGGCGACGGGCTCTCCATCCTAGTCATCGACAAGGACGTCAAGTCGCTGACCCAAGTCGCGGACCGCCACTATGTGCTCGAGAAAGGCCGCGTCGTGTGGAGCGGCAGCTCGGCCGAGCTTGCGGCAGACCAGAACGTCCAGCATCGCTACCTCGGGGTGTAGACTTTTCCGTATGAAGCGCGAAAACGTCGTCGGACGCGCGAACGTCGAGGATACGCCGGAGCTCGAAGAGTACTACCGGGCGCTCGAGGGCGAAGAGCTGGGCGCGCTGTGGAACGTCGCGAACGAGATCGAGCCGTGGTTCCCACAACCGAAGTCGGTGCCGATCATCTGGAAGTGGCAGCGCGTCGAACCGTTCGTTCGCCGCGCGCCGGATCTCGTTTCCGCTGAAAAGGCCGCGCGGCGCGTGGTGATGCTGGTGAACCCGGGACGCAAAGAGTGGAGCGCAGCCGTCGGACTTCTCTACACCGGCGTTCAGGTGATGAATCCCGGGGAGTTCACGTCCGCGCATCGGCATCAGGCGAGCGCGCTACGGTTCGTCATGGAAGGCCGCGGCGCGTACACCGTCGTCGACGGCGAGCGCCTGGAGCTCGGCGCACGCGACTTCGTGCTCACGCCGAACGGCACCTGGCACGACCACGGCGTTTCCGCGGACGGCACCCAATGCATCTGGCAGGACGGGCTCGACATTCCGCTGATGAATTCGCTCGACGCGAATTTCTATGAAGTGCATCCGAAGATCGTGCAGACGCCCGCTGCGCTCTCACGCGACAGCTGGTCGAAGCCCTACTCCCCCGTCTTTCTCTACAAATGGGACGACGCCTACAATTCAGTCAAGAAAGACGGCGTCTACGAATATTCCAATCCGCTCACCGGCGGCCCGGTGATGCCGACGATGGGCGCGCGCCTCGAGCTCGTGCGGGATTCGAAACCAAGGCGCCACACCGGCAGCATCGTGTACCAGGTGGCGAGCGGCCGCGGCTGGTCAGAGATCGGAAACCAGCGCTTCGAATGGCAGGAGAAAGACATCTTCGTCGTGCCCTCGTGGGCCCGCTATCGGCACGGCGCTCATGGCGAGGCCGTGCTTTTTTCCTTCAACGATTTCCCGGCAATGAAAGCGCTCGCGCTCTGGCGCGAGGAATAATCCTTTCCGAGCAATGATCAGCCGGGAGCAGAACGAGCTCATGACGCGCGTCGGGCCCGGCACGCCCGCCGGGAGGCTCCTGCGCCGCTATTGGCAGCCGGTGGCGCTCGTCGACGAGATGCAGGGATCGCGGCCTGTGAAGCCCATCCGCCTGATGGGCGAGAACTTCGTTCTGTTCCGCGACGACAAGAACCGCTACGGATTGATTGAGCGGCAGTGCGCGCATCGCGGGGCGGATCTTGCCTATGGGCGCCTGGAGGACGGCGGCCTGCGCTGCTCGTTCCACGGCTGGCTTTTCGACGTTGCCGGCCAATGCATCGAGACACCGGCGGAGCCGCAGGGCAGCCGGCTCTGCGAGCACATCCGCCTGCGCTCGTGCCCTGTTGTCGAGAAAAGCGGCGTGCTGTTCGCCTACCTCGGCGAAGGCGCGGCGCCCGCTTTCCCGGACTTCGATTGCTTCGTGGCGCCTGCGGAGTATACGTTCGCCTTCAAGGGCTACTGGGACTGCAACTGGCTGCAGGCGCTCGAGGTCGGCATCGATCCGGCGCACGCCTCGTGGCTGCATAGGTTCTTCGAGGACGAGGATCCGGCGACGAGCTACGGCCGCCAGTTCCGCGGCACGCCTTCGGATTCGCAGATGCCCATTTCCAAAGTGCTGCGCGAGTACGACCGGCCGGACATCCGCGTCGAACGCACGCCCTACGGCATGCGGCTGCACACCCTGCGCCGGATCAGCGAGGCGCACACGCACATCCGCGTCACCAATATCCTTTTCCCGCAGGCGTTCGTGATCCCGATGAACGCGGAGATGACAATCTCGCAGTGGCATGTGCCGGTGGACGACACCGGCTGCTACTGGTACTCGATCTTCACGAGCTTCGGCGCGCCGGTCGACAAGGACACGATGCGCGCGCAGCGGCTGAAGACGTACCCGGCGCCGGACTACAAACCGATCTACGGGCGCGCCAACGGCTGGGGCTTCAACTTGGATGAGCAGAAGCACCGGACCTTCACCGGGATGGGTTTCGACATCAACATCCACGACCAGTGGTCGTGCGAGTCGCAAGGTTCCATCCAGGACCGCACCAAGGAGAACCTCGGCACGACCGACAAGGGCATCGTGCTCTACCGGCGTCTGCTCGTCGACGCGATCCGCAAGAACGAGGCCGGCGGGCTGGTCGTCGAGGTGCAGGCCTCGGGGCCGCCCGCCATCGACGGCATCGGCCCGACCGCAAGCATCGACGAGTACTGGAAGCAGTCCGACGAGACACGACGGCGGCAATCGGCCTGGGCGGCATGAAACTGCCGCGCGGCTTGAAGGCAGTTCGTTTCTCCTTTGCCGATCAGCATGGCGTGCTGCGCGGAAAGACCCTTTCGAGCTCCGCAGCCGAAGCGGCGATGGAGCGCGGCGTAACGGTTACGAGCACGCTCCTCCTCAAGGACACCTCGCACAAGACCGTGTTCGCGGCCTTCACGCCGGGCGCCGGCGTTGGCATTCCCGAGATGCAGGGTGCAGCCGACATCATGATGGTGCCCGACGCGTCGACGTTCCGCGTCCTGCCGTGGGCGCCCGACACGGGCTGGTTCCTCTGCGATCTGCACTTCCCCGACGGCCGCCCGGTGCTATTCGACACGCGCGCGCTCCTCAAGGGCGCGGTCAACAAGCTCGCGGCTGCGGGCTACGAGTTCGTCGCCGGGCTGGAAGTCGAGTTCCATGTCTTTCGCATCCGCGATCCGCGCTTGCAGCCCACGGACGCGGGGCAGCCGGGTAATCCGCCGGAGGTCGAGCTCCTCACCACTGGCTACCAGCTCCTGACCGAGCACAAGTACGACCAGCTTGAACCGGTGGTCGAGCTGCTGCGCGACAACCTCGAGCGCCTGGAGCTTCCCCTGCGCTCCTTCGAGATTGAGTTCGGACCGAGCCAGCTCGAGTTCACGCTCGCGCCGCGCGCCGGCATCGCCGCGGCGGATGCAATGGTTCTCCTGCGCAGCGCGGTGAAGCAGATCGCGCGCCGCCATGGTTACCACGCCACTTTCATGTGCCGCCCGAAACTGCCGAACATCATGTCGAGCGGCTGGCATCTGCACCAATCGCTCACCCGGAACGGGCTGAACGCGTTCACCTCCGATCGCGAGGACCTCTCCGAGACCGGCAAGCAGTACCTCGCCGGCCTGCTCGCGCATGCGCGCGCCTCCAGCGCCTTCGCTACACCCACGATCAACGGCTACAAGCGCTATCGTCCCTACTCGCTCGCCCCCGACCGCGTTATCTGGGGCAAGGAAAACCGCGGCGCGATGCTGCGCGTGGTCGGCGGACCGCGCGATCCGGATACGCGCATCGAGAACCGCATCGGCGAGCCGGCGGCTAATCCGTATCTCTACTTCGGCTCGCAGATCTACTGCGGTCTCGACGGCATCGAGCGCAAGCTGGTGCTGCCGCGCGCGGCCGACACGCCCTACGAGACCAAGGCCGAGCCGCTGCCGCGCACGCTCGACGAGGCGCTCTTCCACTTGCGCGCCGACAGGGCGCTGCGCGACGGCTTCGGCGCCACCTTCATCGACTACTACTGCCGCATCAAGGAAGCCGAGATCGCCCGCTTCAACCTCGAAGTGAGCGACTGGGAGCATCGCGAATACTTCGACTTATTCTGAAATCGGGGTCAGAGCCCGATTTGCCTTTGACGGCATAATCCCGAACGATTTCGGGCTCTGACCCCGGTTTTGAAGGAACACACCATGGAACAACGGCAGCTGGGTCGTACCGGTATTAAAGTCTCCGCGCTCGGACTGGGCCTCATGTCCATGTCGGGGGTCTACGGCAACGCGAACGATGACGAATCCATTGGCGTCATCCACTACGCGATCGACCGCGGCATCAACTTCCTCGACTCGGCCGACATGTACGGCTGGGGGCACAACGAAACGCTGCTCGGCAAGGCCCTCAAGGGCCGCCGGGACAACGTCATCGTCGCGAGCAAATTCGGGCAGGTGAAGCTTCCGGACGGCAAGCAGGGCGTGGACGGGCGCCCGGAATACGTCATGCAGGCCTGCGAAGCGAGCCTGAAGCGTCTGGGCATTGAAGTCATCGACCTGTACTACCAGCACCGCGTCGATCCCAACACGCCGATCGAGGACACGGTAGGCGCGATGAAGCAGCTCATCGAGCAGGGCAAGGTGCGCGCGATCGGACTTTCAGAGGCGCGCCCGGAGACGATCCGGCGCGCGCACAAGGTGCACCCGATCGCGGCGGTGCAGAACGAATACTCCCTCCTCTATCGCAAGGAGGGCGAAGAGACGCTCAAGGCGACGCGCGAGCTCGGCATCACGCTCGTGCCCTACTCGCCGCTCGGCCGCAGCATGCTCACCGGCACGGTGCGCGGAAAGGCCGACCTGCCGGAAGGCGACCGGCGTCTGCAGCATCCGCGCTTCCAGGGCGACGCGCTCGACAAGAACGTCGAGCTCGTCGCGCGGCTTGATGCCATCGCACGCGAAAAGCAATGCACCACCGCTCAGCTCGTCCTTGCGTGGATGCTCGCGCAGGGCAAGGACATCGTGCCGATCCCCGGCACCAAGCGGAAAGCGCGCATCGACGAAAATCTCGCCGCGCTGAACGTCAAGCTGTCGCCTGCAGATGTGCAGCGGATCTCGGAGGCCGCGCCTCCCGGAGCCGGCGCCGGCACGCGTTATCCCGCCGAGAACATGAAGCGCGTATACCTCTGAAAGGGTACGACGCCGCTCGGTGGCTTGCGCTGGCTACCCTGTGGTCGTTCCAGTACATCTTCCTGCGCGTCGCCGTTCCGGCCTTCGGCACCGCCGCAGTGTCGGAAGGCCGGGCGCTCTTCGCGGCGCTCTTCCTGGTGCCTTGGGCGGCATGGGTCGCGCGCCAGCGCATCGCGCCGCTCGAGCACTGGAAGGACCACCTCGCGGTTGCGATGGTCAATAACGTCGCGCCGTTCGTGTGCTTCGCGTGGGCGGCGAGCGTGCTGCCCGCAGGCTATCTCGCGATCATCAATGGCATGGTGCCGCTCTGGGCGGCGGTGATCGCGGTACCGGTGTTGAAGGAGCGGCTAGGCCCTGTGCGCATCGCCGGCTTCGTGCTCGGCATCGCCGGGGTCGCGCTCATCGTCAACCTCGGTCCGGTCGAAATGAATCTCATGACGGCGGCGGGCACTGTGGTCGCGATCGCGGGCGCGGGTTTTTGGGGTTGGGCCGGCGTCATGATCAAGCAGCGGCAGGGCCGCATGCCGCCGATGGGACTCGCCGCGGGGTCGATCGCCTTCTCGGCCATCCTCATGGCGCCGCTCTGGGTCACCGCGCCGCCGCCTCCCGAGTGGACCCTCGCCGGCGTCGCGGCGCTCATCGCCGTGGGCATCCTCTGCAGCGGCGTGGCCTACCTTCCGTTCTTCACGCTCGTGCGCGACATAGGACCGTCGCGCACGCTCACGGTGGGTCTCGCGGTGCCGGTGCTCGGCGTGCTCTGGGGCTGGCTATTCCTCGATGAGCGCGTGACGCTCGGCATGCTCGCCGGCGCGGCCCTTGTCATGGCCGCGCTTGGCCTCGTCCTGCGCCGATGAAGGCGTCGGTGATCGTCCCGGCGTTCAATGAGGAGCGTCTGCTACCCGGGTCCCTTGCCGCCATCTGCAGCGCGATGCATGCCTTCACCGATGCAGGATGGAGTACCGAGCTCATCCTCTGCGACAACAACTCCACTGACCGCACGGCGGAACTCGCCCGCGCTGCCGGTGCGACGGTCGTATTCGAGTCGCATAACCAGATCGCGCGCGCCCGCAATCGCGGCGCCGCCGCCGCGCGGGGCGACTGGCTCCTCTTCGTCGATGCGGACTCCTACCCCGATGCCGAGCTCTTTCGCGACGTGATGCGCGAAATCGCAACCGGCTGCCTCGGCGGCGGCGCGACGGTGGCAGTGGACCTCGACGACGCCCTGGCGCGCGCCTGGGTCGGGTCTTGGAACCTTCTCAGCCGGCGCATGCGATGGGCCGCCGGGTCGTTCATCTTCTGCGAAGCCGCCGCCTTCCGCGAGCTGCGCGGCTTCAGCGAAGCGTTCTACGCCGGCGAGGAGATCGACTTCTCGCGGCGCCTCAAGCGGCTCGCGCGCCGCCGGCGACAGCGCGTGGTCATCCTCCATCGCCATCCGCTACGCACCAGCGAGCGCAAGGTGCGGCTCTACACCAGGCGCGAGCACTTTACGTTCATCCTGAAGACGCTGCTCCTCGGCGGGCGCACGCTGCGCAGCCGCGACGCCTGCCGCGTCTGGTACGACGGCCGGCGCTAGGCCGAGGCCGCCCTGCGGACCGCCGAGGCGATGGAGTTAGCGGCGGATTCAATGACTTCGCGCGGCTCACCTTCCACCATGACGCGCAGCACGGGCTCCGTACCCGAAGGCCGCAGCAGCACGCGCCCCTTGCCGTTGAGCGAGCGCTCGGCGTCCGTCTGCGCCTTGCGGATCTCGTCGTATTTGTCCCACTGGAAGCCGCGCGGCACCGCGACGTTGAGGAGCACTTGGGGATACATGACCAGGTCGGCAGTCAGCTCGGCGAGCGTGCGGCCGGATTCGCACATCGCGTGGAGCACCTGCAGCGCGGATACGATGCCGTCGCCAGTGGTGTGCTTGTCAAGGCAGATGATGTGGCCGGAGTTCTCGCCGCCGAGCTCCCAGCGCTTCTCGCGCATGAGCTCCAGCACATAGCGGTCGCCGACCTTGGCGCGGCCGAACGGGATGCCGAGGCGCGCCATCGCCTTCTCGAACGCGAAGTTGGTCATCAGGGTGCCGGCGACGCCGCTCACCTTGCCCCCGTCGCGCCGCTCCTTCGAGCGGTGCGTCGCGATCACGTAAAGAAGCTGGTCGCCGTCGAAGAGCCGCCCGCTCGCATCGACCATGACCAATCGGTCGGCGTCGCCGTCGAGGCCGATGCCGAGATCGGCCTTTTGCTTTTTCACTTCCTCGCGCAGCGCGCCCGGCGCCGTGGCGCCGATCTTGGCGTTGATGTTCATGCCGTCGGGCGTGATGCCGATCGCGCTCACCTCGGCGCCGAGCTCGTGGAAGACGTGCGGCGCGACGTTGTAGGCGGCGCCATGCGCGCAGTCGAGCACGATGCGCAGACCCTTGAGGTCGAGCCGCGTGGGGAACGTGGATTTGCAGAACTCGATGTAGCGTCCGGCGGCGTCGTCGACGCGCCAGACCTTGCCGAGCTGCGCAGCCTCGTTGCAGCCCATGGGCGCGTCCATCTGCGCCTCGATCTCGGCTTCGACCTCGTCGGGCAGCTTGAAACCGTCGCCGGAGAAAATCTTGATGCCGTTGTCGGCATATGGATTGTGCGAGGCGCTAATGACGACCCCGGCCGCGAGTCGCAGCGCGCGCGCGAGGTACGCCACCGCGGGCGTCGGGATCGGCCCGCACATGTGCACATCAACGCCGGCGGCCGAGAATCCCGCTTCGAGCGCCGATTCGATCATGTAGCCCGAGATGCGCGTGTCCTTGCCGATGCACACCGCAGGGTTCGCGGATTGTTTGGAAAGCACCTTCCCAGCGGCGTACCCCAGGCGCAGCACGAAGTCCGGCGTCATCGGGCTCTCGCCGATCGTGCCGCGCACGCCGTCGGTTCCAAAATACTTACGACTCACGGGTATAAGCCTGCCATACGGCGATCACGTCGCGTGTTTCTTTAACGTCGTGGACACGAAGTATTGCAGCACCGGCCTGCAGCGCGAGCAAGGCCATCGCCAGACTCCCGGCCAGGCGATCCTCCACCGCTCGCCCGGTGATCCGGCCGAGTGTGGACTTGCGCGAGAGCCCCGCCACGATCGGCAGGTCGGAGAGGGCCGCCAAATTCTTGAGAAGGGTGAGGTTGTGCGCCGCGGTTTTGCCGAAGCCGAAACCCGGGTCGACGGTAATGCGCTCGGCGGCAATGCCCGCGGCGCGAGCCGCATGCACGCGGTTCTCCAAGAACTCGCGTACCTCGCGCACCACGTCATCGTAGTGGGGATCGCGCTGCATCGTGGCGGGTTCGCCCTTCTTGTGCATGAGACAAACCGCGCATCGGCCGTTAGCGACGGCTTCCATCGCGCCGGGCGCAGTAAGGGCATCGACATCGTTGATCATCGAGGCGCCCGCCTCGAGCGCCGCTTTCATGATTTTCGGCCGTCGGCTGTCCACCGAGACGCAAAGGCCGTCGAGCTTCTCGAGCACGGGCATGACGCGCCGCAGCTCCTCGTCCTCTGAAACCAGCTCGGCCCCGGGCCGCGTTGACTCGCCGCCGATGTCAATGATGGCCGCGCCCTCGTCCGCGAGGCGACGCGCCTGCGTCAGCGCCTCCCGAACGCCGAAGAAGCGGCCACCGTCGGAAAAGGAATCGGGCGTGATGTTGACCACGCCCATGATGAGCGGACGCTCGAGCGCGAACTCGAAGCGTCCGGCGATAAGTGTTCTACGCTCCCGCTGCAGGCGCGGTCGCGCCCTCGGCGCCGGCGTCGCTCGCCGGCGGCTTGGCCTGCGCCTGCGCGCCGCTCGGCTTCGGCGGGCGCGGCGGCTTGCCCGACATGATGTCGCCGATCTGGTCGGCATCGATCGTCTCGAACTCGAGCAGCGCCTTGGTCATCGCCTCGACCTTGTCGCGGTTCTCCTCCAGCAGGCGCCGCGCGAGGCGGTACTGCTGGTCAATGATGCGGCGGATCTCGGCGTCGACCTTCTGCATGGTCGCCTCGGACACGTTCTTGTGCGTGGTGATCGAGCGGCCGAGGAAGATCTCGCTGTCGTTCTCGCCGTACACCATCGGCCCGAGCTCGTCCGACATGCCCCACTGGGTGACCATGCGGCGGGCGATCTCGGTGGCGCGCTCGAAGTCGTTCGACGCGCCGGTGGTCATCTGGTTCATGAAGAGCTCTTCGGCGATGCG
>Ga0209382_10012691_pt1 | contig 10398 bp, 7 predicted proteins | sample SoiMetdeltSBSDD5_FD_187599 | JGI IMG/M metagenome (GOLD analysis project Ga0209382, IMG submission 187599) | Bulk soil microbial communities from a Populus tree surrounding site in Tennessee, USA - Soil MetaG P. deltoides SBSDD5 (SPAdes) (version 2) | ecosystem: Environmental > Terrestrial >...
TATCCCAGTACTCTAAGAATGGTTCGAGTTCCGCGCGCTCGCGTGGCACCAGCTTGGTAAGTTTGAAGGGACCGGTGCCCGAGGGGTTCTCCGCCACCTTAGCCCAATCACGCCCAAGCTTTTCCCATTGCGTCGGGCTACTGAACAGCACATAACACACCTGGTAGGGCACAAAGCTGGAAGGACGCGTGGTCGTGAACTCGACCGTGTAATCATCGATCTTGCGCCAGCTTTTCAACAGGGGAATACGAAAATCGACGAACGCTGCCTGCTTCGGGTCGAATTGCGGGGCGTCCTTGTTGCGCACGCGTTCCATGTTCCAGATGACGGCGTCGGCATTGAACGCACTGCCATCGTGGAACTTCACGTCACGGCGTAGATGAAAGATCCACTTCGTGTTGTCTGCCTTGCTGACTTCCCAGGACTCCGCCAAGCCCGGCACCAGGTCAGGCAGCCTATCGCCCTGGCTGAGGTCCCAATTGATCAGCGCATCGTACATCTGGTAGCCGATAAAGCGATAGCCTTCGCCACCCTGGTCAGGCTGGCCAGGAGTGTAGGGAATATCCGCTGCAGTCATACCAATGCGTAGCACCCCACTCCGTCCCTGCGCCTCCGCAGCAGGCTGCCAGGCCAGTACCCCAAGCAGGGTGCACGCCACCAGGATAAGAAGCGTCTGCACGCGTCGTGCACGGCATCTGTGATAGTGGGCCACGCTGTCCTCCTTTCTCAATCGCCAAGTGCACATTGCCGATCTCTGCTTACTTCTCCAGCAAAAAGCAGCGTGCCATATGGTCAGGGGAGACGCGGTACTCGTCAGGGAATGCCTCGCAGCACCGTGTCTGGCCCGACGGACAACGCGGGGCAAAACTGCAGCCCACTGGCAGGCGTGTCAGATCAGGCGGCTGCCCTGAGATAGGTACGAGCTGTTTGCCCTTCATGCCGCGATGCACCGTCGCCTTCATCAGCCCCTGCGTATACGGGTGCGCTGGTTGTTGCAGGACGGCCCGCACCGGGCCGTATTCGACAATCCGCCCAGCGTACATCACCGCCACCTCGTCGGCGACCTCGGCAGCCACCCCCAGGTCATGCGTCACGAAGATCACGGCCATCCCCAGGCGCGTCTGTAACTCACGCAGGAGATAGAGGATCTGCGCCTGCACGGTAACATCCAGGGCCGTGGTCGGCTCGTCTGCCAGCAACAACTCCGGGTTGCACGCCAGCGCAATAGCCAGCATGGCCCGCTGGCGCATGCCACCACTCATCTCATGTGGATACGACTTGAGACGACGCTCAGGCGAGGGGATGTGCACGAGCTCAAACAGCTCCAGGGCGCGTTGTCTAGCCTGCTCCCGGGACATCTGCTGGTGCCGCACCAAGGTCTCGACGATCTGCTCACCTACCGTATACACCGGATCGAGGGCAGTCATAGGCTCCTGAAACACCATAGCGACGAGGCTGCCACGCAGGTTTTGTACCTCCCTCTCGGAGAGGCCATACAGGTTCTGGCCTTTGAGCGTAATCTCCCCTGCCATACGCGTCCTGGCCTTGGGCAAGAGCCGGACAAGCGAGCGCATGGTGACGCTCTTCCCTGAACCTGATTCCCCTAGAAGGGCTAACACTTTGCCCCGTTCCAGAGAGAATGTCACACCGTTTACGGCCTTGACCACGCCATCGCGTGTGTGGAACTCAACCTGTAAGTCTTTGACAGTCAGGAGCGAAGCCATGGCCAAAGTGTCCTCGGGGGGTGGTGCACCGCGTTGTATGCCCCGCAGCGTCCAGACTCACATATGTAAGCTACGGCGTTCGAGAGCACTGCAGTACTACTGAGCTGTGCCGCAGTATAGCACACATACAGGGAGTGCTATAGAGTGCTATAGATGGAATGAGCAGCATCCGCAAAGTTCGTGGCAGAAAAGCCGACCATGTCTACAGACTGAGAGATCATTTCTGAGCCGTCGACGCAAATGTTTCCGCCTCAAATTTGCCAGGTGCTGCTAATGATCGCACACACTCGCATGATGCCATGCTACTACTGGCCCGCAGGAGAGATCGCGACATAACCCGTGATATGTCAACAGGCACGGCACTCACAAGGGCGCACATACCCCCCAAAAACCTGCAACGGCCTCCTCCATGGGTCATCTTTGCATCAAAATGATAGGAGTGCAAAAACATTTCCTATCGTTTGGAGAGGGTGTATCATTTTGATAATAACTTCCTTTGCGACCTGGGACGGGGCTCCAACTCCTTGCGGGAGCCCTGTTACTGTGGGTGCCGCACGTCTCGGCTCTGCTGGTATGCCTCTTGCTCGACCAGCAGATACCGGTGTCTGATAGCCGAAGTGCCGCGTGAACGGCACCGGCCCCTGCGCACCGTGCGCACGGGGTATGCGGCCATCTCGGAGGTCTACATATGGAAAGCCCTCTGCATCGCAATCACCTCCTCGCCCTTCTCCCGGAGGCAGACCGCCAAGCCCTCGGGGCACAGGCAGACATTGTGTCCTTGCAGGCGTATGACGAACTCTATGCGGTTGATAGCCCCATCGAGCACGTGTATTTTCCACTCACCTTGATGGCATCGATCCTCATCGAGGCAGGTACTAGCACCGAGGTCGAGCTCGCCACGGTGGGCAATGAAGGTATGCTCGGCAGTATGATCGTCCTCAATGTGTCGCGGGCCTGGGGGCACACCCTTGTGCAGGTTGGAGGCTTGGCGGTGAAGCTCTCAGTGGCGGCTCTGCTAGTGCACCTGGAACGGCAGCCCCTCTTGCGCACTGTTCTCGCCCAGTATCAGGATGCCTTCACACGGCAGCTCTTCCAGGTGGGCGCCTGCAATCTCTTGCACACTATGGAAGAGCGGTGCGCACGCTGGCTCCTGATGACTCAGGATCGAGTCGGGCAGGCAACCTTCGTCCTCACCCAGCAGTTCCTCGCCCAGATGCTCGGCGTGCGTCGCGCAACGGTGGGGCTCGCCCTCGGACTTCTTAAGCGAGCGGAGCTGATCACCTATGTGCGGGGACGCTTCCAGATTCGCGATCGGGCCGGGCTGGAAGCTGTCTCATGCCCGTGTTATGCGCGCATCACTGCAGCCTATCAGCGCATGCAGACGGATCTGTCCAGCACTTAGTCCTGCGTATGCACGATTCCGTACATATAAGTCATTGTTTTTAATATAGTTTCTTGTGCACAAATCTGTCATGCTAAGGCGGTGTCCTGTACGGAGGGACCCAGGGCGCTCGCCACGACATAAACGGGGGCATGGATGGATGCACACGAGCCGGTGAATATCCTCATGGTGGATGACCAACCAGACAAGTTGCTCAGTTATGAGATCATTCTCCGTGAGTTGGGCGAGAACCTGATTATGGCCGGTTCAGGCCGAGAGGCGCTGGAGTATCTACTCCACACCGACGTTGCTCTCATTCTCTTGGACGTAAGTATGCCGGAGATCGACGGCTTTGAACTGGCAACACTTATCCGTCAGCATCCCCGCTACCAGGAGATCGCCATCATCTTCATCTCCGCCATTCATCACACATACCTTGACCAGCTCAAGGGCTACGCACATGGGGCCATAGACTATATTACTGTCCCGATCATTCCCGATCTCTTGCGGGCCAAAGTCCGCGTGTTTGTGGAGTTGTACCGTAAGACTGTCGCCCTGCGTCGCGAAATGGCTGAGCGTCAGCGCTTGGAAAGCGAGGCGCAGCGCGCGCAGCATTTCGCCCTCTTAGGGCGTCTCGCGGCGGGTGTGTCGCATGAAATCCGCAATCCCTTGAGCGCCATTTTTCTCAATGTCGATGTGTTAGAGGAAGAACTGCGCCAGCCATCGCCCGAGAGTACTGCAGAGCTTACCCAGGCGCTCACCGAGATCAAGACGCAACTGGCGCGTCTCGATGACCTCCTGCAAGATTATTTATCCCTCGCGCGCGTAGCCACCATCGAGCGGACGCCGCAAGATCTCGGCGTGGCCGTGCAGGCCTGGGTACAGGAGTGGCTACTCCTGGCCATACCCCAGGAGGTGAGGCTGCAGTTGGAAGGCCTGGAGCACCTCGATACGGTGCCCTTTCACGCCAGCACGCTCCGCCGCGCCATCCTCAATCTGGTGCAGAACGCCCTCGATGCCATGCCCCAGGGGGGCACACTCACCCTGCGGGGGGAAGGCACAGCCACCCACGTGCAGCTTCAGGTGTGCGATACTGGCAGCGGCATTCCAGCGGAACAGCTCCCACATATTTTCGAGCCACTCTATACGACCAAGCCAGAGGGCACTGGATTAGGGCTCTACCTTATGCAGGAGATTGTAGCGGCACACGGGGGCAAGGTGATGGTAGAGAGTGTCGTAGGGCAGGGGACAATCTTTACTCTCATCCTGCCGCGTGCGGTAGAACGGAACACCAGTGCAGACAGAGACGATGACGCATTGTCCGATGCTCCTGGTGGAAAAGAGCAGGAGGGTGCTCTGTAAGCCCCCACTATGCTCCCTGTAGGGCGTGCCATATCTTTTCCGGCGTCAGGGGCGTGTCTATATGGCGGACACCGACGTGCGACAGCGCGTCCATCACCGCATTGGCGATGGCCACTGGGGCCGCCAGCGTGGGCAACTCGCCAATGCCTTTGGCGCCCAGAGGATTCAGGGGGGACAGCGTTTCTACCGTGTCCAGGATCAACGCCGGCGTGGTGCTCGCCCTGGGCAAGGCGTAGTCCAGCAAACTGCCTGTCGCAGGCTGCCCCTCCGGGCTATAGACCATGCCTTCCAGCAGCGCCTGGCCGACTCCCTGGGCAATGGCCCCGTGCACCTGCCCCGCCGCCAGCAGGGGATTGATAATACGGCCGGCATCGTGCACGGCCACATAGCGCAGCACGCGTACCGCGCCTGTCTCCTGGGAGACCTCGACCACCGCCACGTGCGCCGCAAAAGCATAGGGGCTGGTGCGAATCGTATGGCTGCCGCGGAAATCCAGCCCGGGCTCCACGCCTGGAGGGAGCTGTGCGTCGTTGTAGGCAGCCCTGGCGAGTTGGGGAAAGGGGACGTGGTGCTCGGGATCGTGCTGAGGGAAGACCCGCTGATCCTGGAAGCAGACATCTGCCAGCGGGCAATCGAGCAGGTGGGAGGCGACCAGGGCGAGTTTCTGGCGGGCCTCTTGCAGCACGACGTACAACGCCGAGCCACCGGCGACCAGGCCCCGGCTGGCCGCCGTCCCTCCACCAGCGGGCAGGAGCGCAGTATCGCTGTGCAACACCTGGACCTCCGCCGGCGTTACGCCCAGCACATCGGCGACCACCTGGGCAAAGGTGGTCGCCGAACCCTGGCCGTGGGGAGAGACCCCGGTATGGACCGTGATATGACCCGAGGGCTCAATGATGACGCGGGCGTGATCGGTGAGAGGTGGCACGCGGCCGCCAGATCCTTTTACAACCGTGGCCAGACCCACGCCGATGAGCGGCTCCCAGGGGGAGCCCGGCTGACGCGAGTGCGCGCGCCAGCGGTGGTACTCCGACAGTTCAGGGCGCGGTCCAGGGTTTTTTCATAATGACCGGAATCGTAGGTAAGTCCCGTGGGGGTCTCGTAGGGGAACGCCTCTGGTGGAATGAAGTTCTGCCGGCGCACCGCTACCGGATCTAGCTGCAGGTCTCTAGCAATCAGGTCTATAGTACGCTCCAGGCAAAAGGCCGCCTCAGGGCCACCGGCGCCCCGGTAGGCTCCGGTCGGCGGTTTATTGGTGATGACACCCCGCACCTCGACGTGCATGGCCGGGGTTTTGTACGGCCCGGCGAGGCGATGGCTGGTGAGGAGGGGCACCGTGGGCGTGGACATGAGGAAATACGCGCCCAGGTCTGCCACAATCTGCACCCGCAGGCCAAGCAGGGTACCATCCTGTTGCGCCGCCGCCTCCACGTCCACCGTATGCCCCCTGCCGTGGAAGGCCAGCAGATTTGCCCAACGCTCCTCCACCCACTTCACCGGCCGGCCCAAGCGCATGGCCAGGGCCGGTATGGCAATCTCTTCAGGGTACAGGCCGCCCTTTTCCCCAAAGCCACCGCCGACGTCTGGGGCCACCACGCGCAGGCGGCTCTCAGGTCGGTGCAGCACCTGGGCCAGATGATCCCTGATCGCGTGGGGGTGCTGGGTGGAATCCCACACGGTCAGCATATCGTCCTGGGGTTGGTAGTCAGCCACGATGCCACGCGTTTCGAGAGGCGCTGGTGCCAGGCGCTGCACCTGATAGTGTTGCCGCACGACGTGGGTGGCCTGCGCAAAGGCCGCTTCGACATCACCACCAGCATTGAGCGTACGCAAGGCGATATTGGTGCCCAATTCCTGGTGCACGATGGGGGCGTCTGCCTGCATCGCCTCCACAGGGTCAACGACAGGGGACAGCGGTGCATAGTCCACCTGGATCAAGGCCCTAGCATCCTGGGCCAGAGCCAGGTCCTGGGCCACCACGATAGCGATAGGTTGCCCGACGTAGCATACCTTGTCGCGCGCCAGGACCGGGTGGACGGGAGGTCGCAGCTCCTCGGCTTCGGTCTCCCTTCTGGTCGGTATGGACTCGACCACCCCCTCGAGATCCTCTGCAGTGAGCACGGCGACCACCCCGGGCGCGTGACGGGCTGCCGCAGTATCGATCGACGTAATATGGGCGTGTGCGTGGGGGCTGCGGAGTATCGCGGCGTGGAGCATGCCTGGCAATTTGAGGTCATCGAGAAAAGTGCCCTGGCCGGTGAGCAATCGAGGGTCTTCAAACCTTTTCACAGACTGGCCGGTGTAGACCACTGGGGGCCTCCTTTCCGTTGGTTCAGAGGAAAAGCACTTCGCCAGCAACCAGCCGGTGCTGAGTGCCATCGGCATGCTGTATCAGTAATGCCCCATCCTCGTCGAGGTCCACGACTGTTCCCACGCCAGCGCTCGGCTCAGGAGCCAAACGCACCTGGCGTCCGATCATCTGTCCCCCATAGTGCAACCACCGCTGCCGGACTAGTGTGATGTGCCCCTGTTGAAAGATCCGATAGAGACGTTCCAGATGGGCCAGTAAAAGAGCCAGCAGTGGCAACCGTGCCCAGGTATGGCCAGCGGCGAGAGCGAGCGACGTCACATGCTGGTGTAGCTCGGGTGGGAACTGCTCGAGCACCGTGTTGACATTAATACCAATACCGATGATGACAAGAGGGGAGGCGACGGGATGCAGCACTGCTTCACATAAGATGCCGGCAACTTTTTTGCCCGAGATTTCGATATCATTCGGCCATTTCAGGCCTACAGGGAGTGCACTATACTCCGCCAGCGCCTCTGCCGTCGCCACTGCCACCGCCAGTGTTAGCTGTGGGAGACGCTGGGTGTCGGCCTGTGGCCGCAGCAGGAGTGATACATAAATACCTACTCCCGCTGGCGACACAAAGGAGCGTCCATGTCGTCCACGGCCTTGGGTTTGATGCTCCGCCACGACCGCCGTCCCTTCTGGAGCGCCATGCTGTGCCAAGTCCTTGATAATGTCATTGGTCGAAGTGGTGGAAGGCAAAAGATACATAGTACGACCGAACTCTTGCGTGGTCAGGAGCTGCTGGAGAGCTGTCGTGTCAAGAATATCGCTGTCCGGGGCAAAGTGGCGCTGTCCATGTCCGGCATTCTTAGACATCATGTTGGTCGTGCTCGACGGCTTGCTTGAGTTTGTCAATTTCCTGTTGGAGTAGCACTGCAAGCAGGTCGGGCATGTTCGCCTGCACCACATCGCGTACGGTGTCCAACAGGTGCGGCATGAGTTGTGCGAGCATCGCGGGGAGATGCGCGTCGAGGGCCTCGCGGAGCATCTGGACCATATGATATCCAAGGGTTTGATACAGGACGTCAAGTGATACTGTCTCACGGCTGACACGAGGGTGTGCGTCCTGCGATGCTTGAGACGCCGCCGGCAATGCTCCAGCGCTGGCCCTTGGGAGGGGCTCTGCCGGAGGCGAGGCCTCTGGTGGCGTGGCAGGGATGGCCGCGTTGCTCCACGGGGCGCCCAGACGCTCACCAGCCATCTCAGGCTCTCCACTAGGTGGGACAGCCCCGGTGTCGACACGCTCCATCGACAATATCGCCGCAAGGGAGGTATCGCTTTCAGCATGTTCCCGGGGACTAGACACTGGTGCTTCGAAAGGATCTGCATCTGGACGTGGTAGGACGGGCGCTATGGCCGAAACAGGGGGCGCAGGGCGGGATGCCCCTGGCACGAGTTGTTTGACCAGATCGAGGAGCACTTGGGGTTCAAAGGGCTTAGCGAGATGCATCGTCACACCCGCATGATCCCCTTTGGCTTTGTCATACGCTGCAAAACCACTCGTCAGGAGGACAACAGGTACGTGGCCGCCACCTGCGCTCTGACGGATTCTCTGACACAGTTGGAAGCCATCCATGTCTGGCATGGAGGCATCAGCCAGCACAATATCGGGCCGCAATGTCTGCGCTTTGTGCAAGCCATCCAGGGCATCACCCGCCACCATGACCTCAAAGCCCTCGCGGGCGAAGGTGGTCTCGACGATGGTTTGAATGGAAAGACTGTCTTCAACGAGCAACAGTTTCGTGGCCATACTGAGCCTTTCTCGTGTCGTAGCACCGTCCAAGCCGGGGAGCAATCGTCGCCAGCCGTAGCCACACCAGGCATCTTAAGAGGACAGAGAGAGAACGCAAGCGTATAATTGCTGCTGACGACACTCTAGTGCTGGGGGCACGACACAGCGCCCATAACGTGGGCCTACGGCCCACAAGGTGGGCGTATTGTAATACAAGGCTATCCCAAAGACAATCTGCGGCGCTGAGTTACGTGCTAGCCACCTGGGGTCATGCAACTTGACGCGGTATACGAACACGCCATGATGCCTCTGCTCGATCGCTATATACTCCGTGAACTCTGGCCTGCATTTGTCCTGGCGCTCGTGGTGGCGACGTTTGTCCTGCTCGCGGATAAGCTGCTCTGGCTCCTGAGCCTCATTCTCCGCAACCATCTCGATCTGGTAACGTCGGTACGCTTGCTGGGTTACACACTACCGACGATCAGCGGTCTCACTCTGCCTATCGCTTTTCTCATTGGGTGTACATTGACGTTTAATCGGTTGTCGATGGACAGTGAGTATGTGGTGTTCAGAGCGGCTGGGGTCAGTTTGGGCCGGATGCTCGTGCCCCTGGGGGCGGCGGCTGTGGTGGTCTATGGTCTGTCCAGTTTTGTGCTTATGTATGTGTCGCCCTGGGGATTTCAGGGGTTGCAGCGCCTCTTCTTTGAAGTGGCTCGCAGCCGCGCCTACTACCATCTCCAAGCGCGTGAATTCAACGATACATTTAAAGGTCTAGTGCTTTATGTGGAGCGCACTATGCCACAGCAAGAACGGTTCGAGGGCGTCTTTATCGCTGATACACGCTCAGATGTCTCGCAGATCATTACTGCACGGGCCGGGACGCTGGTCATCCAGCCCGAAGCCCTGCGTGTCATCCTCCGTCTCGACCAGGGGGCGATCCACCGCTCTGCACCACCGTACAAGCGCTACGATATCCTCCAATTTAGCCACTATGATGTTATTCTCGATCTCGACACACGTTTAGCACGCCAGACACGTGACGAAGTGCGTCCGCGCGAACTGTTTCCCTCCCAGTTGCGCACGGAGATTGTGCGTCAGCAGGATCTTGGGAAGAATCCCCGGCCTCTCGTCTTATACTGGCATAAGCTGTTCGCTCTGCCGTTTGCGTCGCTTATCTTTGCTGGCCTTGGCCCGGCTCTGGGGGTCGTCCATCCGAAGTCTGGGCGTTCTGCGGGGTATGTCCTTGGTCTGGGGGCAATCTTTGTGTACTACATCTTTTTAACGGCCAGTGATGCCCTAGCAGACAAAATCTCCTTCTTCCCCGCTGTCCTTGCTGCCTGGTTCCCCAATATCTGTATGAGCGGCGTCACGCTCTTGCTGTTGCGACGGACGTCGCGCTATGCCGCTCCACTGGATGTGGCTCGGCTCTGGGAGGGCCCGCAACGCCTCTGGCAGCGCTGGCGCCCACAGCCAGCGGTCTAGGTGGCGCCACCTTTGTAGGCAGGTCAGGGCATACTCTGCCGGCACTCATCGCTGCAGGCGCGGGCCGTCGGCCTGCAGAATAATATTATAGGATTGCAGCAGCGTGTTCTTGGCCTCCTCGAGACGCACGATGGCTTTGAGATACTCGGTAATGGCGTTAATTTCGTTCGAGCGTTGCTGCGATAAGACATCTTGGAACTGCAGCGTCGTGAAGACGGTAGCGAGTCCGACCTGCAGTTTTTTCTCTTCAGCTTCAAGTTGTTTTTGCGCGAGTCGGCTCGCGATGCGTGAGGCCTGCACCCGTTGGGCGTTGGTGAGCACATCGCGGAAAGCATTGCGCACTTCGGCAATGATGTTTTCCTCC
>Ga0209382_10012692_pt1 | contig 10397 bp, 12 predicted proteins | sample SoiMetdeltSBSDD5_FD_187599 | JGI IMG/M metagenome (GOLD analysis project Ga0209382, IMG submission 187599) | Bulk soil microbial communities from a Populus tree surrounding site in Tennessee, USA - Soil MetaG P. deltoides SBSDD5 (SPAdes) (version 2) | ecosystem: Environmental > Terrestrial >...
CATCTCGACGCGGATGCCGGATTTCCTAGCCATTATCGAAGCTCCGCGTAAGGAACTAGGGTTGTTCGCCCAGATTGCCGGATGGGGCTGTTTCGATTATCAGTTTATATGCTTGCTTCAAATATGGAGAACCGTACAAGTCACCAGTGACCTAGAAGCCAGGAGAATACTTCAATGAAGTATCCATATCGATTTGTCTTTACGATGGGATTTACATTTTTGGCGGGTGGATGTGCATGTGGGCCTGACCGATGGGCGGAGAACCTAGAGGCTCAAGTGAGGTGTGGTATGACGACGAAGGAGGTAGAACATTTGAGTGAACGCCATGTCACCACGCTAGACTCTCCTCGGCCGGGAGCGACCCATCAAATTGGAGCAGAGGGGGAAACAACGCAGACGTGGCTTATTTTCAAAGAGGACAAACTACAATCGATTCAGCTTATGTGGACGTACCGTCTTAAGCGGTTGGCTACTGCTCAAAGGGTGGAATTGTGTCAAGGGTGAATACCGATTAGTCGCAGTCGACGGGACGATGTGCTACATGAGAGTTAGGGAACTGTCTCACAGTTGCCCTACTGGAACTAAACCATGAGAGTCGAAATGATTGAACACGGACTCATTCAAGTGATTTATTTTGTCTGGTTGGTAACATCAGTTATTTGTTACCGGTCTCTTCCAACAATGTTGTCCTTTTCAGGTGCGGCGGCCAGTGGTTTTTCCGATATGGTTCAGGAGCAACGGCTTTGCGGAAAAGATGATTTGAGAAAACTAGCGAACGAGACGACTAATGTTCCGTCGCAATATTGCAACGGACGGCCCGCTTCGGGTTCTCGCTGAAGGAAAGTGCTTTTATCGCGGCGTCGCCGTTTTGGCTTTCGCCATCATCTTGCAGTAGGAGCAGATCTCGGCACTGGTTGGTTGCCCGCAGGTTTGGCAGGGATGGAGCGTCCGCTGGTCTTTTTCTTCCATTAAAGCAGGCGCGGCTTCGCCCCGGGATTGTTTTTCCAGGAACCCCCAATAAAATCGTTGCTTGGTGCCGGGCGATTCCGTTTCGAGCCGGTTGAGGACTTCCTTGTACAGGAGCGTTTTGGACCCTTTCGCCATGGGGCATTCTTCCACGATATAGTCGATCTTATTGACCACCGAATAGGCGGCCAGTTCCCGCTCGGATAGCCGGTACAACGGTTTAACCTTCTTGGCAAATCCCTCCAGGGAGGCGGGAAGCGTGGGCCCCTGTTTCTCCAAATATTCCTCCTGCCAGTGCAGCACGTTTCCCAGGAGACGGGCCGCTTCATCATCGAGGTTATGCCCCGTGGCCATGACATCATAGTCCCGTTCCACCGCTGCGCGATTGAATTGATATCGCTTCATCGTACCGCAGGTGGAGCAGGTCGGCCGGTGCAACATGTTCGAGAGTTCACGGATGCCGGCCCCTTCTTCCTGTTCGACGACATGCACCAGGAGCGTTGCCCCGTGCGTGGCGCCGACCGTCTCGGCGAAACGTTGCACTTTCTCATGGGACCGCGCCGAATACTCTCCGATCCCGAGATCGACATAGAGCGCATCCGCCCTATACCCGAGCTGAAGCAGAATGTGCCAGAGCGCGAGACTGTCTTTTCCGCCCGACACGGCCACAAGGATCCGGTCGTCCTTCGAAAACATTTTCTGCGATTTGATTGCGCGGGCGACCTGCTCGTGCACGAACGTCGTGAAACAGGCCTTGCAAAATGCGGCATTGTGCCGCGGCAGGCTGATCACTGCTTTTATGCTCGTGGGACACTTTGTGCAGTTCATACCTTCAAAGTCCTACGTGCTGAGTCCTGAGTTGTGAGTGCTGAGTTTATCCATGCTCTTAACTTACGGATGATGACCGCATACTTGTAACATCTGCCTTACAGCTCAGCACTTTTTTCACGCAATGCTTCCTCCCGAGATCACCGGCCGGATTTCAATGTGGTCTGCGTCCGCTATGACCTCGTCCTCGGTCATGAGCTCGTCACCGCGGATGACCAGATGCGCCTCCACGACGAGATTCAAATCCCGCAACATCTCCCGCACCCGCTTTGGACCTTTGATTTCAACTTCCCGGTGAGGATGACTCAGCTGGACGACCATAAAGCGATATTAAGGCCGGCCGAATGAGGATTGCAAATGCGTCTGTAGATTGAGCGAGAGGGGCCGCGCGCCACGCAAGAGTAAGAGGTTCAGAAATTCTTGAAGCGTGGCGTGAAGGTCCGCGATGCGTATCTTTGACTGAATAAGAGTATATGGCTTATGGCTGATAGGACTAACAAGGCGGTGTGTCGCCCATCGAGATTGACGATTGCCTCATTGCCGATTGATTCATTCTTGATCGAATCATCGAACAATGACCCAGCTCTGTTCTCCAAGGAGACGAGCGATGCTTCACGGAACTGTAACGGCCTAGACCGGCCAAGAGAAAAGAAGACGAAGCTAGTACTTGATCACGCCGGCAAGTTCGAGAATCAACACGACGAGGACACAGACGAACAGGAATCCGGCCACCCATGCGAGTTTCTTGAATTTTTCATTTTTGTATTCGAGCGCGCTAAAGATGGGGTCTGGCAAATTCGGATTCTGCCCCTTCAATCCGCGCTTCATTACTATCCCGATAAGGCCGAGCCGGCCATATGGCCGGCAATATGAATCGTATGAGGGCTGTAGTACGGGACAGTTGTACGCCTCGGTATTTCCCATTACAAGGGGGCAACTGGACAAAATTCAGGGTAGCGTCAGGGATTCGTCCAGTCGAAATGGATAACCCTCTCGCGCAGTTTAGCCGGTGAACCCGGCGATCGACATACAATTTAGGCTGATTTCCAGTAGAAATTTCTAGGGGTTAGATTGAAAGGTCTGCTTCGCGCAGGGCCTTGGCCGACTCTTCCGGGGCGACGGGGTTGATGTAAAATCCAGTCCCCCATTCAAAGCCTGCGACTTGGGTGAGTTTGGGGATAATTTCCAGGTGCCAGTGATAGAACTCGCCGGTGCGCTCTTGCAGCGGGGAACTATGCAGGACGAAGTTGTATGCGGGCCGCGCCAGGACCTTGTCTTGCCGGCGGAGAACTTCGGAGAGGATCGAAGCCAAGAATTCGAATTGAGTTCTCTGACTCTCCTCGAAGCTGGCGACATGCCGCTTGGGCAACATCCACATCTCGAAAGGAAAGCGAGGGGCATAGGGCGTCAGACAGAGGAATTCTACATTTTCGGCGACGATTCTGGCGCCTTCTGCAGATTCCTGTCGTATGATGTCGCAATAGATGCAGCGCTCCTTCTGCTCATAATGCGCACGGCACCCTTGGATCTTTTCCATGACGCTGGTGGGGACGATCGGTAGAGCGATGAGCTGCGAATGACTATGTTCCAGAGTCGCGCCTGCTGTGGCGCCGTGATTCTTGAAGATCAGAATGTAGCGCAGACGGAGATCCTTTTTCAGATCCAGAATGCGATCGCGATAGGCCCAGAGTACATTCTCAATGCGCTTGACCGGCATGTCGGCCAGGGCTTCCGTGTGGTCTGATGTTTCGATGATCACCTCGTGCGCGCCCACGCCGTTCATCCGATCGTACAGGCCGAGCCCTTCGCGCCCCATATCGCCTTCTACTTGGAGCGCAGGAAATTTGTTCGGTACCACGCGCACGGACCATTCCGGGCTGTTGTCCTCGGCCGATTGCGGTCGGTACGCCAGAATCTCTTTGGGGGTCAACCGTTCCTGTCCTGGGCAAAAGGGACACAGGGTGACCGCCAGTGACTGTGCCGGAGTCGCAGACAGATCGCGCGGCCGTCCGCTTCGTTCCGTGGAAATAATGACCCACCGCCCGACAATCGGATCTCTTCTGAGTTCAGGCATTCTTGAACCTCCAAGAACAGTTTTGAGTTCTGAGTTATGAGTTCTGAGTTGTCAGCTCAGGAAGGAAAGTCCGAACTTCTAACTCAGAACTCCTCACTCAGAACTCAGCATTCTGATGCTGTTCACACTCTCCACATGGCCGCTTCAAAATCGTCTCCTGGCCGCGGGAAAATCACGGGATTATGATAGGGGTAACGAGCGACTTCCAGCTGCTTCTCGAGGACGAGGAGGCTGAGCCTCAGGTCCTGTCCGACTTCGATCTGCAAATCGTTGAATGGGATGGCTAGCTCAATGATCGTGCGGCAAGCCATGCTTCCGGAGAACAGCCTCTCTTGGTATTCGCCGGAAGGCGTGGAACTCAAGAGGATGACTCGTTCGGCCTCCGAGGGATCCAGAGTAAAGCTGAGTTTGTCCTGCCGCTCTTTCGAGGTGATCAGTATGTCGGCGCTGAGGAGAGTCCGGCGCGAAGCCGCCCGCTCGTCCGGGTCGAGGCGCAGGTACAGATGATCCCGGTCGAATCCGAACAGGATCGCGGTGAAAATCCCTTCGGCTTTCCACATGGCGCCTAACGGTGGATTGGGATTGATGGCGCCAGCTCCGCGCCATTCGAAAAACGTCGTCACCTGTCCGTCGACCACCGGAGACAGGAATGCGATCGGCGGTTGCACCGTCTCCACGTGCGGCTGAGCCCGTACTTGGATGATGGACTGGTTGAGCAGGTCGGGTGGCGTCATGCCCGCACGGGTCCAGGCGTTGCGGAGGTGCGTGCGAAACAACCGGTCGAATTCTTGTTTGTAATCGGTGTCGAAATCGTCGCCGTACCACCAGAACCAATCACTGCCTTCCGCCGCGTACAGTTCTTCCCACGCGGCTGCGGCCTGCTCGGGGGGAAGGGTCGGCGTGATGGCGGCGAGGCGCGTTCGCGTATGCTGAAGAAGATCCCAGCCGCGATTGTCTTCCGGATGTCCGATCCAGATCTTGAAATCCTGATTGATCCAGGAGCCGGAATGGAGGTGGTCCAGATGCTGGGTCGGTGGAACGGCGTCCAATGCAGAGGTAAACGTCGCCGTGGCGATCCGAATCCCTTCTTCCGTCTGAAATCCCGGGCCGCTGAATGCCTGGTACAGGAGCGACAGAAATCGCTCACCCCCGTCGTGATAATGCTCCCACGGATTTTCTCCATCCAGAATGACCGGGATGATCGCCTTCTCTCCCTGGACGTGCATGGCGATGTCACGCACCCGCCGGAGGACGTCATCGGCCGCCGAGTCGGGGGTCGTTTTGTGATAGACGAATCCGAAATTGTCTGACAACTCTCGATCTCGAAATACCATGGTCATGGCCTGGCCTTCCGCACCCACCGTGTAGGGCTGGTAGAGATCGTGCTGCCGATTCCAGTATCTCCCGGCCAAATGAAAAGAACGGGCTAGTATGCCTTCATCGGTGGCAAACCAGCGGAGCTGTGCTTTGTGCAGGAGCGGCACCATCTCGGGGCAGACCGACCCTTCGGAGGGCCAGAGACCGACCGGCGGCCGGCCGAACGTGAGGGCGTGGTATTCCACGGCGCGCCGGATCTGTGTTTCCGCATCGCTGGGGGCATGAAAACGAGCCGGCATGGGAAGGTCCGGACGGGCACGGCGCGCGAAGTCCGAATCGATCACCAGCGGGAGGATCGGGTGAAAAAACGGCGTGGTCGTCAACTCCACCTGCCCGCGGTCGGCCAACGTCCGGTACATCGGGACGATGTCCTGAATCGCGGTCCGTTGGAGTGCCAGCACCTCCCGTTTGTCGTCCTCCGTGAAGGCTCGATTTTTCTGCCGCAAGGCCGCAAGGCGCGGGTACCGCTGGATCGTACCGAAGCCGAACCAGGCGAGATTGTGCCAGACTTGAAGATCGAGGAAATCCTGCGTGGAAAATTGCCGTGTCAGCTTGTCGAGATCCTGTCCATGGATGTCGGCGCCACGCTTGACGAGCAATTCATGATAGCGAGGAAAGGGACGGACCATGGTCGCCCAATTGGCTGAATAGAAATGACGGATGAGAAATGCCTTTTCGGCCGGCGCCAGGTCTGCCGCCGGTCGTTGCGCATACTCCAAGAAGAGATCGGTGACGGTGCCCGAGCTCAATTCCGCCAATTGCAACAGAAGGGACGGCGTGAAATTGAACGTCGCATGAACATCCGGAAACTTAGCCATGAGAAATGCCATGTCGAAATACGCTTTGGTCGCGTGGAGGCGCACCCATGGCATACTGGCGGACCCCGTGACGGGATCCGTGTAGTACGGCTGGTGCATATGCCAGAGGAAGGAGAGGCGGATGTCTTTCATGGAGAAGTTTCTTGCAGACTCACCGGCAGTATGTCATAGGGGTGGAAGGGTTTCAAGAAACGACGGTCTTCCCACACCTCATCGATTGCAACACCGATACGTGGATCGATTGACCAGGGTACGATGCATCCCATCTACGTAGAGAGAGCGGCACGCCATGAGTTCTGACGGCACGGCCCACATACCATATGGACCACGTTCGGGTCACGCTCCGTGGCGATGGTTTTGGTATTGGGGACCTGTAGGCTGTTATGCGGGACTGATTTTTTATCTCTCCTCTCTATCTTTCTTTCCTGAGACGCTCCCGTCATTTGTTCGGGACTTGGGTGATAAGAGCCAACACATGGTCGCGTATGGTGTCTTCGGGATTCTCTGGTACCGAGCGTTTCGCTTTGCCGGGGGAGCATGGTCCGCCCCTCGAGCTGTCGCGCTTGCGATCGTCGCCTCGGCCCTCTACGGAGTCACGGACGAGATCCATCAGTATTTTGTGCCGATGCGACAAGCCGATGTGTGGGATGTGGTAGCCGATGCCGCTGGCGCGACCATCGCCGCCGTGACTTGCGAGTGGTGGTTCACCCGTCGTGTGGTAGCGCCCCCGATCGAAACGGGAAGCTAGATTGAGCACCCCTTCGCCTTTCCCCGACTTGCGACGTGTTCGTAATTACCCCTGATCCGAAAATAGTTTCGGTCCAACAATTCCAATGACGAATCGAGATCTGGCAGTATGGGGGGACTTCTGGAGTCCCGAACCTTCTGTTCCATTACGATCAATCGACCGCAGGCACTACTCCGCTATCCCTATTCTTTCCGCCATCACCCATATGGTGATCAAATGCAGGAACTGACCATGAAAAGATGGACCCGAGTTGTCGTTCGTGTGGTGATGGCTGTTGGAGCTATAGCAATTATCCTTTTGGCTGGCATGTATTGGCCCGTCATTGAAGGAACGTTCCGACATGGCCTTCTGTATGAGTTTTCTGCCGAATTCACAGGCTGGGCCACAATCGTTTACGAGATCCCTAGTTGTCCGGACTGGAAATTAGGGATGGGGACATAGTTATTTCGGTTCCCCCCTCGGGGTTTGCCTGTACATCGAGTCCCTATCCTGATGGATGGCGAAAGCGGCGGACTCAATATGTTTCTTCCGATGGCCAGCGCACGGATATAGATCGGCGTACGCAAATTGCTGCTTGGGAAGGGCTGGGTTTCGTTGGTACTGAACAGAGATCGACAAAGAGGCCTTATGAACCGATCTTCGTGGGGAATGAGGATATATTTCATCAAAGAATTATCGGATCAGAATCCAATTGGTGTCTTCGAATACTGGTCGGACCTCCTGAAGGACAGGAGTACGAGTTTATCGCTGCATCTTGCAACGACGTTAGGATGAACTGAGGGCGCATTCGATTATTGTTTGAGGAAAGGTCGAGATTGATGATCGTAGAAGAGTCTAACTCGATGCTTGGAATCGTCGACCAGTGTCTTCTCCCACAGCACGACCAGGATCACCAAATAATTGTGACAACACGAGATATCGCGCACATCTTCTTTTGGCTTTTCATCACTGTCGTTATGATGTGGACTGTCTCGTCGAGCACGACAATCGCTGGCGAAGCGCAATACGCCTACGACGACCTCGGCCGCCTCACCACCGTTGTCGATGACGCCGGCAACACCGCGATCTACAATTACGATGTGGTCGGCAATCTAGTCGGTATCGATCGCTTCACACCCGGCATGAGTGGAATCGGGATCTACACCTTACTGCCCGGCAAAGGGCGCGATCGGCAATCAGGTGAAGATTCAGGGGTACGGCTTCAGCACCAAAAACGCGCACTCAGTCATCACCAGGCATAGGCTTCAGGAGCCGCTCCCCCTGGACCGGGGAATAGTTCATCGAGTTTTTTCAGCGTGTCTGTCGATAGGGTCAATTCCAGGCTCCGCATCGAACCATTCAGTTGCTCCATAGTGCGGGGGCCGACAATCGGAGCAGTGACGGCCGGTTGGTGGAGCAGCCATGCGAGCGCCACGTCGGCCGGCTGTTCACGCAGATGCCGGCAGAGTTGCTCGTAACCTTCTAGACGAGCACGATATTTTGTAATGTCTTTCCGCACGTTCTCGTCGGCCCGCCGCCCGACCTTCGCAGGCTCCAAGGCGCCGGCGAGAAGTCCACGCGCAAGAGGGCTCCACGGGATCAGGCCCAGCCCGTAGGCCCGGCAGGCGGGGATGACCTCGAGTTCCACCGTCCTCTCATTCAGGTTGTACAAGCTCTGTTCGGACACGAGTCCCATGAAATGACGGGACTTCGCCGATTCCTGTGCTTGGGCAATGTGCCATCCGGCAAAGTTGCTGCTTCCGACATAGAGGACCTTCCCCTCGCGATAGAGCTGTTCCATCGCTTGCCAGATTTCCTCCCAGGGTGACTCCCGATCAACGTGGTGCATCTGATACACATCGAGATAGTCTGTCCGCAACCGGCGCAGGCTCTCCTCGCACGCCCGTTTGATGTGCAAGGCTGAGAGCTTGGATTGATTTGGCCAATCTCCCATCCGTCCGAACACCTTCGTAGCTAGGACCACTCGTTCCCGTCGATTCCCTCCCTGCGCAAACCACCGGCCGATAATTTGTTCTGTCGCTCCCTCTCCTACCTTCCAGCCATAGACATTCGCCGTGTCGAAAAAATTGATGCCCAACTCCAGCGCCCGATCCATGATAAGAAAGCTGTCGGCCTCGGATGTCTCGGGGCCGAAATTCATGGTACCGAGACAGAGACGGCTGACTTTCAGCCCGGAACGCCCAAGATGGATATATTGCACGGCGCCTTCTCCTCTCTATGTCAGTTTGGAATCACGACTTCCTTATGAGTTCGAGAGCGGCACAGTCCCAAGACATCCACAGTCGAACTTGTTCACGCGTCGCTCCGCTGTGACAGCATAATAACTTCCAGAGATCAGGACAATGGGACTCGCACAGACTGCCTCATTCATGGCGGAGACGATACGTGTTTTCCGTCTCGCTTTGGATCGATCGCGACTTTTTGCTAGCAGTCGAGAAGCTTTCCGTTATAATGGGTCCGTATGGCCACGACCAATCCTGCACCGCCCGTGAGTTCTCTCGCGCCGCCCCAGGCGGCGCGCATCGCCGAAACGATTCGGTCCAAGTTGCCGTTCCACGGAACCTTTGCCTCGCTGACGCCGCTTGCCGGGGATGCGTCTAATCGTCGTTACTTCCGGGTCAGGCTGAAAGGCACGTCTCCGTCGTCGGTGATCATGATGCAGCTTGCCGAAGCGGAGGGATTCAAACAGTCCGAGGAAGCGGTGAGCGGCGCGTCGGTTCAGATCAACGAACTACCCTTCACCAATGTGCGGTCTCATCTCGACGCCATCGGAGTCGCGGTTCCCGCCCTCTACTACTATGATCGTGAGGCGGGATTGCTTTACCTTGAAGATTTCGGCGACGTCACGCTCGCCGAAGCCTGCCAGGCGGCGGAACGGTCGCGAATCGAGACATTGTATCGTCGCGCCGTCGAGGGACTGGTCCAGATGCAGGCGAAGGGAACCAGTCCGCGCAATGCCGCGTGTATCGCCTTTCATCGGAGTTTCGATGTCCCGTTGCTGATGTGGGAATTCGATCACTTTCTGGAATACGGCGTGGTGGCGCGGCAAGGAAAGCCCATGTGTTCCGACGACCGGCACATCATTCTGGAAGAGTTTCGGAAAATCGCCGAGCTGTTGGCCAGGCAGCCGCACGTGTTCGTGCATCGCGACTATCACTCACGCAATCTCATGGTGGACGGGGAGCGACTGGGGGTGATTGATTTTCAGGACGCGCTCATGGGGCCATGCAGTTACGATCTTGCGTCCCTGCTTCGTGATGCCTACATTCAACTTGACGAGGGGCTGATCGACGACCTGATCGCATGCTTTTGGGACGGCATGACAAGGTACGACGCGGGCATGACGGATCGTGCGGCGTTTCGCCGTCTCTTCGACCTGACGAGCATTCAACGCAATCTCAAAGCGGCCGGGCGATTCGTCTACATCGATCGCGTCAAACAGAACCCCAAATTTCTGGCTGACATCCCGCGCGTCCTGGGCTATGTAAAGCGAAATCTGCTCAAGTACCCGGAACTCTCGACCCTACGCAAGCATCTCACGCCGTACGTGGCGGAGCTACAATAGGTTAGGAGTTATGAGTTAGGA
>Ga0209382_10012693_pt1 | contig 10396 bp, 9 predicted proteins | sample SoiMetdeltSBSDD5_FD_187599 | JGI IMG/M metagenome (GOLD analysis project Ga0209382, IMG submission 187599) | Bulk soil microbial communities from a Populus tree surrounding site in Tennessee, USA - Soil MetaG P. deltoides SBSDD5 (SPAdes) (version 2) | ecosystem: Environmental > Terrestrial >...
GCGGCGTCGGCCAGCTCGCCACCGATGGCCGCCGCGCCGGTGAGGTCGATGCTCAGCGCGTCGGCGCCGGACCGTCTCAGCAGCGCGAGCGGTGGGTTCGGCGCGCAGCAGTGCACCACGGTTGCCCCGGGGGCGGCGGCGAGCACGCGGCTCAGCGCGGCCTGAGCGTCGGCCACCTCGACCGCGGCCACCGTACCGAGGCCGGACGGGGTCGGCAGCCGGCCGGCCAGCACCGCGGGCAGGCTCGGCTCGTCCAGCTGCACGACCACCGGCACGCCGGTGCGCCTGGCCACCTCGGCGGCGTGCTGGGCGAGCCCCTCGGCCAGGCTCTCGGTGAACTCGCGCAGCGCGCCCTGGTCGGTCAGCACCCGGTGGCCGGTGCGCAGCTCGATGCCGGCCGCCAGCGTCCACGGGCCGGCGGCCTGCACCTTGACCGCCGGCGGACGGGCCCCGGCCTGCTCCAGCGCCTGCTCGAACGCGTCCAGGTCCTCGCGCAGCAGCCGCACCGCCCGGTGGTGGTCCCGGCCGGCCCGGGCGGCGACCCGGTAGCCCGAGGTCACCTCCTCGACCGCGAGGTCCACCAGCAGCCCGGCGGTGCGGCCGATGATGTCCGCGCCGAGCCCGCGGGCCGGCAGCTCCGGCAGGTGTGGCAGCTCCGGCAGCTCGCCGACCACCACCTTCGCCGCCTCCAGCGCGCTTGTCCCCGGCATGGAGCCGATCCCGGTCGCGGTCCCGGCCGGCCACGGGTGAGGTTCGGTCACGTCGGCTCATCAAGCGGGTTGCGGGACCTGAGCCGAGGAAATTTCGAGAAATCCCGATCCGCTGTCCACAGCTCTCGCACACCATGATCGAGACAGATGGCTGCGATCCGGGCGTCATAAATCCGTGGCCCGGCTAATTCTGCGATGTCGATCTGCTCACGGAAGTGGTCCCAACCACGCGGGGTCTCCGCTAGCAGCAGTGGCCCGGCCTCAAGCCATGCCTCCACCTGGTCGATGGCGTCCGGCCGAGGCGTTGGCACGGCGAAGATCTTGGGGTTGGTGACCACGCACAGGAACTCCGCGATACACGGCCACGGGATTGCCCATTGCTCCGATCCATCGGCCAGGTCACAGAGCAGCCGGAAGGCGGCCTCGTTGTTCGGCAGCTCGGCTCTGCTGGCAAAGACCATGATGTTGGTGTCAACCGCGATCAAGGGAGGACCACCGTTGCGCCTCGATCGACCCGCGGATCGAACTCCAGTCGGAGAGGTCCACCCCTGGTGCCGGTCCGGTCCCGCCGCGGAACCTCGCGTCGCGGAGTCGGATACCACGGGCCGGCCGGTCCATCTCATCGAGCAACCTCTGCAGCGCCTGTTCGATGATGCCCCGCAGGGTGGTGCCGTCGGTCGCGGCCCGCTGCTTGGCACGGCGCAGCAAGCTTTCGTTGATTTCGACCGTGGTCTTCATATCGTCAGCCTATCAACCAGACCCATATTTACGGCTCACATCCGTGGCGAGTTCGCACCGCAGGCCGCGCTCCAGAAACGCCTCGAAGGTCTCATCGCGCTCAGCGACCCGCGCCTCGACCTGCCGCAGCAGCTCGTCATCGAGCTCGACCGTGACCTTCACCGGGCAAGGCTAACATTGCGGCCCATATTTACGGGCCACCGTGACCTCAGCGTGTCGAAGTGATCGTGGCGCTGCCCAGGACGACGTCGCCGTCCGGATAGGGCCGGTACAGGGCCACGGCCTGCCCGGGTGCCACGCCGTACAGCGGCGTATGCAGGTGCACGGTCAGCAGCTCGCCAGCGGGGTCCAGCGCCGCCACCGCTGGCGCGACGCCGCCATGGGCACGCACCTGCGCGTCGCACTCCACCGGGCCGGCCGGTGCCGCGACCGTCCACTGTGGACGCTCTGCGGTGATGGCACGCACGGTCAGCCGCTCGGCGGGGCCCACCCGCACGGTTGCCGTGACGGGCTCGATGCCCAGCACGTACCGCGGCCGGCCGTCCGCGGCCGGGCGGCGCAGGCCGAGGCCGTGCCGCTGGCCGACGGTGAAGCCGTGCACGCCGCCGTGCCCGCCGAGCACCTCGCCCGTGGTGTCGTCCACCAGGTCGCCGGGCCGCCGGCCGAGCCGGCCGTCCAGGAACGCTCTGGTATCCCCCGATGGGATGAAGCAGATGTCGTGGCTGTCGGGCTTGCTCGCCACCGCGAGCCCGCGGCGGGCGGCCTCGGCGCGGATGCCGGCCTTCGTCGTGTCGCCGATCGGGAACATGGCGTGCCGCAGCTGCGGCGGGGTCAGCATGGCCAGCACGTAGGACTGGTCCTTGCCGGTGTCCACGGCCCGGCGCAGGACGCCCGGCCCGCCGGAGGTGGCGGGCCCGAGCCGGGCGTAGTGCCCGGTGCAGACGGCGTCGAAGCCGAGGGCCAGCGCCCGGTCCAGCAGCGCGCTGAACTTGATCCGCTCGTTGCACCGCAGGCATGGGTTGGGGGTGCGGCCGGCGGCGTACTCGGCCACGAAGTCGTCGACGACGTCGGCGGCGAACCGCTGCGCGAAGTCCCACACGTAGAACGGGATGTCGAGCACGTCGGCGGCGCGGCGGGCGTCGCGGGCGTCCTCGGCGGTGCAGCAGCCGCGGGCACCGGTGCGCAGCGTGCCGGGGCGGGCCGACAGGGCCAGGTGCACGCCGACCACGTCATGGCCGGCGTCGACCGCCCTGGCCGCGGCGACCGCGGAGTCCACACCGCCGCTCATGGCGGCCAGCACGCGCACGGCCGGCTACCCGCGCCGCAGCCCGGTCATGCCGGCGCTGCGGGCCCGCCCGACGACCGGGCCGATCGCGTCGACCACGGCGTCCACGTCGGCGGCCACCGAGGTGTGGCCGAGGGAGAACCGCAGCGACCCCCTGGCCAGCGCCGGCTCCACGCCCATGGCGAGCAGCACGTGCGACGGCTGGGTCACGCCGGCCGTGCACGCCGAACCCGTCGAGCACTCGATGCCGCGGGCGTCGAGCAGCATGAGCAGCGAGTCACCCTCGCAGTCCGGGAACGACAGGTGCGCATTGCCCGGCAGCCGCGACGGGCCGGCGTCCACGGTGGACCCGCCGGGGTCGCCGTTGAGGATGGCGTCCGGCAGCGCGGCGGTGAGCCTGCTGACCAGGTCGTCGCGCAGGGCGGTCAGTTCCTCGGCGCGCCGGGGCCCATGCGCGACGGCCGCGGTCACCGCGGTGGCCAGCCCGACGATGGCAGGCACGTCCAGCGTGCCGGAGCGCACGTCGCGCTCCTGGCCACCGCCGTGCAGGATCGGCACGCACTGCGCCTCGCGGTCCAGCAGCAGCACCCCGGCCCCGTAGGGCCCGCCCAGCTTGTGACCGGTCATGGTGAGCGCGGAGACGCCGCTTGCGGCGAAGTTCACCGGCAGCGTGCCGACCGCCTGCACCGCATCGGTGTGCAGCGGGATGCCGTGCCGCGCCGCGACCTCGGCCAGCTCGCGGATCGGGTTGACCGTGCCGACCTCGTTGTTCGCCCACATCACGCTCACCAGCGCGACGTCGTCGGGGTCCTCCGCGATCGCGGCCGCGAGCGTGTCGGCGTGCACCCGGCCGAAGCCGTCCACCTCCAGCCAGCAGACCCGGGCGCCCTCGTGGTCGGCGAGCCACTGGGCCGCGTCGTGCACCGCGTGGTGCTCGACCGCCGAGACCAGCACCCGGCGGCGGGCCGGCTCGGCCCGGCGGCGCGCCCAGTAGAGGCCCTTCACCGCGAGGTTGTCCGACTCGGTTCCGCCCGTGGTGAACACCACCTCCGACGGCCGCGCGCCGAGCGCCTCGGCGATCGCCTCCCGGGACTCCTCGACGACCCGTCTGGCCCGGCGGCCGGACGAGTGCAGCGAGGACGCGTTGCCGAGCCAGCCCAGCGCCTCGCTCATGGCGGCGACGGCCGCCGGGATCATCGGCGTGGTGGCGGCATGATCGAGGTAGGTCATTTCCCCTCAAGAGTAACCGGACCGCCCGGCACCGCGGTCCGGCTCGCGAGCACCGCGCCGAGCAGGGCCAGCCCCGCCAGCAACGGGTCCAGGACCAGCACCGCCGGTGCCGGGGCGGCCGCCGAGGCGATCGCGGCCAGCAGCACGCCGCCGAGGCCGATGCAGGCCGCCGACAGCAGCATGTCCCAGATCTGCAGCGCCGCGGAGTTGAAGCCACGGTCGCCGGGTGGCGACAGCTCCAGCAGCCGGACGCTGACGCTCGGCATGGCCAGGCCCATCCCGGCCCCGGCGGCCGCCCAGGTGGGCAGCACCAGCCAGTACGGGACGGCGGATAACGCCGCGACCGTCGTGCCGCCAAGGCCCGCGGCCAGCAGCAGGAAACCGCCACGCAGCAGGAGCTCCCGCGGGTAGTCGGGGTAGCGGCCCTGCATCGCCGAGGCCAGCGCCCAGCCGAGCGCGCCGACCGTCAGCGGCAGCCCGGCCAGCGCCGGCGAGGTGCCGTGCACCGCGGTCAGGGTGAGCGGCAGGTACGCCTCGACGCCGAAGAACGCGCCGGCCAGCAGCCCGCGCGCCTGCACGACGCTGGGCAGCCCGCGGCGCCCGGTCACTGTGCCCGGCGGCAGCAGCCGGCGCAGCGAGGGCACCAGCAGCACCAGCCCGGCCACGGCAAGCGGCACGGTCGCCAGGCGCGGGTGCTGGGCCGCCCAGGCCAGCGCCGAGAGCCCGACAGCGGCCGCCAGCGCCGCCGCGATCAGCCCGCGCCGGCCCGCCGCCCGCTCGCCCCCCGCCGCCCGCTGGCTCCCTGCTGGCCGCTGGCTCCCTGCTGGCCGCTGGACCTCTACCGCCCGCTGGTCCCCCGCCGGCCCCGCCTGGCTTGTCGGCCCCACTGAACTCACCGGCCCGGCCGGCAGCGTGCGCGCCAGTGGGATCAGCAGGACCACGGCGACCAGCACGAACGGCGCCAGGCCGGTAAAGATCCAGCGCCAGCCGAGGTGCTCGGTGACCAGCCCGGCGACCGCCGGCCCGACCAGCGCCGGCAGCACCCAGGCCGCGGACACCGCGCCGAACACCGCCGGCCGGGCCCGCTCCGGGTAGACCACCGCGATCAGCACATACACCACGACGATCTGCATGCCGCCACCGGCGCCCTGCAGCACCCGCCCCGCCAGCAGCACCGGCATCGAGGGCGCCGCCCCGGCCACCAGCAGGCCCGCGCCGAAGAGCGCCGTGCCGACGAACAGCGGCAGCCACGGCCCCCTGGTGTCGCTGAGCCGGCCGGCGAGCACCGTGCCGAACACGCTGGCCGCCAGGAACGCGGTGAACGGCCACGCGTACAGCTCTTCGCCGTGCAGGTCGGCCACCATCGTCGGCATCGCCGTGCCGACGCTCATCACCTCGAAGGCCGCCAGCGTGATGAGCAGCAGCATGCCCACCGTGGTGGCCCGCCGGTGCGGAGCCCACAGCGCGCTTCGCCGGCTCACCGGCTCGATCGGCACGGTCGGCACACCGGCGGTCGCGCTCACACCCCCCACTGTGCAACATCAACCCCGGTTGAGGTCTACCCCGGTTCTAGCCCGGCTCCAGCGCAGGTGTGGCCCGGCTCTGGCCCAGGTCTGGCCCGGTGGCCTCAGCGCCTGCGTTTGAGCATCTCCTCGGTCAGCTGCGGGGCCACCTTGAACAGGTCGCCCACCACCCCGAAGTCGGCGATCTCGAAGATCGGCGCCTCAGCGTCCTTGTTCACCGCGATGATCGTCTTGGCGGTCTGCATGCCGGCCCGGTGCTGGATCGCGCCCGAGATGCCCAGCGCGATGTACAGCTGCGGCGACACGGTCTTCCCGGTCTGCCCCACCTGGAACTGGTGCGGGTAGTAGCCGGAGTCCACCGCGGCTCTGGAGGCGCCGACGGCAGCACCGAGGCTGTCGGCCAGCGCCTCCACGACGGCGAAGTTGTCCGCCGAGCCGACGCCGCGCCCCCCGGACACGACCACGGTCGCCTCGGTGAGCTCGGGCCGGTCGCCGCCGGTGACCGGCTGCACGTCGGTGATCCTTGCCGACTTCGCCGGGTCGACCGCGGGCACCTCGACGGCCTCCTCGACGGCGGCGCCCTCGGCCTCCACGGCCTCCACCCCGCCGGGGCGCACGGTGATGACCGGCGTGCCGGCGACGGCCCTCGACCTGACGGCGTAGGCGCCGCCGAACACCGACTGGGTGGCCACGCCGTCGCCGTCCAGCCCGATCGCGTCGGAGACCAGGCCGGATCCGGTGCGCACGGCGACCCTGGCGGCGATCTCCTTGCCGTCCGCCGAGGCCGCGAGCAGCACGGCCGCCGGCGAGACCCGCTCGACGAGCGATACGAGCACGTCCACCGACGGCGTGATCAGGTAGCTGGCGGCGTCGCTGGACTCGGCGACATAGACCTTGGCGGCGCCGTAGCGGGCCAGCGCGTCCTTGGCCATGGCCGCGCTGCCGGGGGCACCGACCACGACGGCGGACGGCTCGCCGAGCACCCGCGCCGCGGTCAGTAGCTCGTGGGTGACCTTCTTGACCTCACCGGCGGCGAAGTCGACGAGGACCAGGACCTCGGACATGGGGCGATGCCTTCCTCTGTGGCCGTCCGGTTGGCGGGAGCGGCGGTCAGACCAGCTTCTGGGCGACGAGGTACTCGGCGACGCGCAGGCCGCCGTTGCCGTCGTCGGTGACCTTCGTGCCGGCGGTCCTGGCCGGCCGTGGTACCACCTCGAGCACCCTGGACAGTGCGTTGTCCAGCCCGACCTCGGCCGGGTCGATGCCGGCATCGGCCAGCGCGAGCGTGGTCACCGGCTTCTTCTTCGCCGCCATGATCCCCTTGAACGACGGGTAGCGCGGTTCGTTGATCTTCTCGTTGACGCTGACCACGGCCGGCAGCGCGGCGGTGACGGTGCTGATGCCGTCGTCGGTCTCGCGCTCGATCGTCACCCTGGTGCCGTCGGTCTGCAGCGTGCGGGCCCTGGTGAGCTGGGGCAGCCCCAGCAGCTCCGCGAGCATGGCCGGCACCGCGCCGCTGGTGCCGTCGGTGGCCTCGTCACCGGCGATGATCAGGTCGTACTCGCCGACCGTGCCGATCGCCTTGGCCAGCGCCCTGGCGGTCTGCACCGCGCACGAGCCGCGCAGCGCGGGGTCGGTCAGGTGCACCGCCCCGTCCGCGCCCATCGACAGCGCCTTGCGGATCGCGTCGGTGGCCCGCTCCGGGCCCATGCACACCACGGTCACCTCGCCGCCGTGCGCCTCCTGCAGCTGCAGCGCCGCCTCGACCGCCCGCTCGTTGATCTCGTCGAGCACGGCGTCCGCGGAGTCCCTGTCCAGCGTGAAGTCGGACGCGGACAGCCTGCGCTCCGAGTAGGTGTCGGGCACCTGCTTGATCAGCACGACGATCTTCATCGGGCGGTTCGACCTCCTGGGCTCGGCACTCGACTGGAAAGTCTCGACCCGGCCGTAGGTTAGGTGCAAACTTCTGCAAGCACTCTGCGGGGTGACGATGGGCACAGCCCCCGTGAGTGGCGTTTGGTGCCAGAACACCAATCGCCACTCACGACTTATCCACAGGCGCCGAGCGGGAGCAGCCAACCGATAGCGTGCGCGCCATGGGAGCCGAGGATCTGCTGTGGGCGGGCGCGGACGCCCAGGCGAGGGCGCTGCTGGCCGGCGAGCTGAGCGCGCCGGAGCTGCTGGCCGCGGTGCTGGCCAGGATCGCCGCGGTGCAGCCCGCGATCAACGCGTTCCGGGTGGTGTGCGCCGAGCAGGCCGGGCAGGCGGCGGCCGAGGCGCAGCGGCGGCTGGCCGCCGGGGAGCGGGCGCCGCTGCTCGGGGTGCCGGTCGCGGTCAAGGACGACGCCGACCTGGCGGGGTGCACGACCTGCGGTGGCGCGGACCCCGGACCGCGGCTGCCGGCCGAGCGGGACAGCGAGGTGGTCCGGCGGCTGCGCGCGGCCGGGGCGGTGATCGTGGGCAAGACCCACGTGCCGGAGCTGACGATCTGGCCGTTCACCGAGTCGCTGCATCACGGTGCGACCCGCAACCCGTGGGCGCTGGACCGCACCCCCGGCGGCTCCTCCGGCGGCTCGGCGGCAGCCGTCGCGGCGGGAATGGTCGGGCTGGCGCACGGCTCGGACGGCGCCGGCTCGATCCGGATCCCGTCGGCGTGGTGCGGGCTGGTCGGGCTCAAGCCGACCAGGGGTCTGGTGCCGACCGAGCCGATGGCCCACGACTGGTACCGGATGGTCCACATCGGGCCGCTGGCCAGGGACGTCGCCTCGGCGGCCCGGTTCATGGACGCGTGCGCCGGCGATGGTCACCTCGCCGCACTGGCGCAGCCCCTGTCACCCCTGCGGATCGCGGTGTCCCGGCACTCCCCACCGGGCACGCTGCCGGCGCTACGGAAGGGCCAGCGGGCGGCGTTCGAGCAGGCCGCCGCGCTGCTGTCGGACGCGGGGCACCGGGTGCGCGAGCTGGACCCCGACGTGCCGGTGGCGGCCGCCGGCCACGCCATGGCCCGCTTCCTGCGTGGCGTACGCGACACCGCGCACGGGGTGCCGGCCGGCAGCCGGCTGGAGCCGCGGACCCGCGGGATGGCCCGGCTCGGCGGGCTGGTGCCGGCGGCGGCGCTGCGGGCCTCGCTGCGCGCGGAACCCGCGCTGGCCCGGCGGGTGCTCGCGATCTTCGACGAGGTGGACGTGGTGCTGCAGCCCGGGCCGTCCAGCCCGCCGTCGCGGGTCGGCGCCTATGCCGGCGCCGGCGCGCTGCGCACCCTGGGGGCGGCGATAGTCAAGGTGCCGTTCCTGCCGCTGTGGAACGTGATTGGCAACCCCGTGCTGGCCGCCCCGGTCGCGGTGGGCCCCGACGGGCTGCCGGCCGGCGTGCAGCTGGTGGGCCCGCCCGGCGGCGAGCGGACGCTGCTGCGGCTCGCGCTCCAGCTGGAGCAGGCGACCGGCTGGTCGAGCCGCCGCCCGGCCGGATTTTGCGACGATGTGACATTTCCCCAATAGAAACGTCAGAACGTCACATCGTCGCGTCTCTGCCGGCCCGTCTCCGCCGGCCCGTCTCCGCCGGCGCGTCGGCGCAGGCGCGTCGGCGCGGGTTTGGGCTCAGGCTCGTCCGTGCGCGGTGCGGCCGCGGCGGGCCAGCGCGTCGACCACGACCGCCGCGAGCAGCACCCCACCGGTGATCATGAACTTGATGTCGGACTCCAGCCCGAGCAGGTCCATGCCGTTGGCGATCGAGCCGATCACGAGCATGCCGAGCAGCGCGGACAGCGTGGAGCCGCGCCCACCGAACAGGCTCGTGCCACCGATCACCGCGGCCGCGATGGCGAACAGCAGGGTGTCGCTGCCGCCGGAGGACTGGCTCGCCGCGAGCCCGCGCGACGCGGCGAGGATGCCGCCGAACGCGGCCAGCGACGAGCACAGCGCGAACACGCTGATCTGGATCATCTTGACGTTGATGCCGGCGCGGCGGGCCGCCTCGGCGTTGCCGCCGACCGCGAAGATGTGGCGGCCGTAGCGGGTCCGCCGGGTGATCCAGTCGAACAGCACCACGAGGCCGACGAAGATGAGCAGCGGCAGCGGGGTGCCCCGGTCGTTGTTGAGCAGCACGGCCACCGCGACGAGCACGGCGAGCAGCGCCGCGCAGCGCAGCACCAGGTCGCTCACCGGGCTGACGACCAGCCCCGCCGCGGTCCGCCGCCGCCGGTCGTGCAGGCCGGCCAGGAAGTACCCGCCGGCCGCGACCAGCGCCACCGCGTAGCCGACCCAGTCCCGCGAGTAGAACGTGTTGGCCAGGTCGGCGACGCCGGTGTTGGACGCGCCGGTGCCAAACGGGAAGTTGATGGTGCCGGTGCTGCCGAGCACGGCCAGCTGCAGACCCTGCCAGCCGATGAGGCCGGCCAGCGTCACCACGAATGAGGGCACGCCGAACTGGCTGTACACGAAGCCCTGGAACAGGCCGACGGCGGTGCCGACCAGGATGGCCACCGCGATGGCCGGCAGCGCCGGCCAGCCCTGCTTGATGTTGAGCACGGCGAGCACGCACGCGCACAGCCCGCTCACCGAGCCGACCGACAGGTCGATCTCGCCGAGCAGCAGCACCAGCACGATGCCGACCGAGATGGTGCCGATGGCGACGATCTGCAGCACCAGGTTGGTCAGGTTCTGCGCGGACAGGAACCGCGGTTCCTGCAGGTAGAAGATCGTCCAGATCACCAGCAGGCCGATGATCACCGGCAGCGCGCCGAGCTCGCCGCCGCGGACCCGGCGCCGGAAGAGCTCCCAGTAGCCGGCGAGGCCGCGCTCCCTGACCAGCAGCCGCGGGTCGACGGCGTCCTCCGGCAGCACCGAGGACTCCGGCCCGGTCTCAGCGCCAGCTCGCGTGTCAGTGCTCATCGCGCCTCCCGTCACCGTCCG
>Ga0209382_10012695_pt1 | contig 10395 bp, 9 predicted proteins | sample SoiMetdeltSBSDD5_FD_187599 | JGI IMG/M metagenome (GOLD analysis project Ga0209382, IMG submission 187599) | Bulk soil microbial communities from a Populus tree surrounding site in Tennessee, USA - Soil MetaG P. deltoides SBSDD5 (SPAdes) (version 2) | ecosystem: Environmental > Terrestrial >...
TCACATCGCGCGGCTCGGGATCGCGTTCTGCCCGGAGGAGCGCGGCATCTTCGCCAGCCTCAACGTCGAAGAGAATCTGATGCTGCCGCCCCAGGTCCGCGCGGGCGGGCTGTCGCTGGCGGCGATCCACGCGCTGTTCCCCAATCTCGAGGAACGGTGGCGAAGCCAGGGCACCAAGCTCTCCGGCGGAGAGCAGCAGATGCTCGCCATCGCCCGCATCCTGAGAACGGGCGCGCGACTGCTCCTGCTGGACGAACCGACGGAAGGCCTGGCACCGGTCATCGTCCAGCAGATCGGCGCCACCATTCGCCGGCTGAAATCGGACGGCTTCACGATCCTCCTCGTCGAGCAAAATTTTCGCTTCGCGGCCACCGTGGCCGACCGTCACTACGTCATGGAGCACGGCCGCGTCGTCGACGCGATCGCCAATGCCGAGCTCGACGCCAATATGGGCAAGCTGCACGACTACCTCGGAGTGTAGGAAAGGAGCCTCGCACATGACCGCCACGCGCGTGCTCGTCCTGGCCGCGGCGCTGCTCGCCGCGGCCGTTCCCGCCCACGCCCAGATTTCCGACGGCGTGATCAAGATCGGCATCATGAACGATCAGTCCGGAACCTACGCCGACCTCGCGGGCCCCGGCTCGGTGGTGGCCGCCAGGATGGCCATCGAGGACTTCGGCGCCGCCAAGAAGAACATGAAGGTCGAGGTGCTCGTCGCCGATCACCAGAACAAGCCCGACGTCGGCTCGTCGATCGCCCGGCAGTGGTTCGATGCCGACCACGTCGACGTCATCGTCGACGTGCCGACGTCGTCCGTCGTCCTCGCCGTCAACCAGATCGCGCGCGAGAAGAACAAGGCGCTGATCGTGTCCACGGGCGCCACGTCCGATCTCACCGGCCCGCAGTGCTCGCCGAACGCGATCCACTGGACGTACGACACGTGGTCGCTCGCCAACGGGACCGGCTCGGCGGTGGTGAAGACGGGCGGCGACACGTGGTTCTTTCTCACCGCCGACTACAAATTCGGCCACGATCTCGAGCGCGACACCGAAGCCGTGGTGGTGAAGAACGGCGGCAAGGTGGTCGGCAAGGTCCGCCACCCGTTCCCGACGGCGGACTTCTCGTCCTTCCTGCTGCAGGCGCAGGCCTCGAAGGCCAAGGTCATCGGGCTCGCCAACGCCGGCGCCGACACGACGAACGCCATCAAGCAGGGAGCCGAGTTCGGCATCGTGAAGGGCGGTCAGCAGTTCGCCGGCCTGCTCGTCTTCCTCACCGACGTCCACGCGCTCGGGTTGGAGAAGGCTCAGGGGCTGCTGCTCACGGAGTCGTTCTACTGGGACCTCAACGATCGCACGCGCGCGTTCTCCACGAAGTTCGCCGAGCGCCATCGTCAGGCGAGGCCGACCATGGCCCAGGCCGGCGTGTACTCGGCAGTGCTGCACTACCTCAAGGCGGTGGAGGCGCTCAAGAGCGACGACGGTCCGAAAGTCATCGCGAAGATGAAGGAGCTGCCGACCGACGATCCCGTCTTCGGCAAGGGCAGCGTGCGTGCCGATGGGCGCAAGATCCACCCGATGTACCTGTTCGAGGTGAAGAAGCCGTCCGAGTCGAAGGGCCCGTGGGACTACTACAAGGTCCGCGCGACCATTCCCGCCGAGCAGGCGTTCCGGCCGATGGACCAGGGCAACTGTCCGCTCGTGAAGAAATAGTGGCGTGACGGTCTTCGGCATTCCCACGCAGGCGCTGTTCGGTCAGCTCCTCATCGGGCTGATCAACGGCGCCTTCTACGCCATGTTGAGCCTCGGGTTGTCGGTCATCTTCGGCCTGCTCAACATCATCAACTTCGCCCACGGCGCGCAGTACATGATGGGCGCGTTCGTCGCGTACTTCGCGCTGCAGTGGGCGGGGCTGGGCTACTGGCCCTCACTGCTGATCGCTCCCGTCGTGGTCGGACTCTTCGGCGTGCTGCTCGAGCGCACGATGCTCAAGCGTCTCTACCACCTCGATCATCTGTATGGCCTGCTGCTCACGTTCGGCGTGGCGCTCGTCGTGCAGGGCGTCTTCCGCAACGAGTTCGGCTCCTCGGGCCTGCCCTACACGGCGCCGCCACAGCTGACCGGCGGCTACAACCTCGGTTTCATGTTCCTGCCCACGTATCGCGGCTGGGTGGTCGTCTTCTCGCTCGTCGTCTGCCTCGGCACCTGGTACGTGATCGAGCGGACGAAGCTCGGCGCCTACCTGCGCGCGGCCACCGAGAATCCCACGCTCGTGCAGGCGTTCGGCATCAACGTCCCGCGCATGATCACGCTCACGTACGGGTTCGGCGTCGCGCTGGCCGCGCTCGCCGGTGTGCTGGCGGCGCCGATCTACCAGGTGAATCCGCTCATGGGCGCCGATCTCATCATCGTCGTCTTCGCCGTCGTCGTCATCGGCGGCCTGGGCTCGATCTTGGGCTCGATCGTGACCGGATTCGGCCTCGGCGTGATCGAAGGCTTCACGAAGGTGTTCTATCCCGAGGCCTCGAACATCGTGATCTTCGTGATCATGGCGCTGGTGCTGCTGGTGCGACCCTCTGGGCTGTTCGGACGCACGGCGTGAGCGTCACCGCCAAGCCGGTCGTCGCCGCGCCGGCGCGCGACGCGATTGCGGCGCCCGCCGTCGCGCCGCATCAGCTTGCCGCCTTCGTCGTCATGGTCGTGGTGCTGATCGCCGCGCCGTTCTTCGTCTATCCGGTGTTCCTCATGAAGGCGCTCTGCTTCGCGCTGTTCGCCTGCGCCTTCAACCTGCTCATCGGCTACGTCGGGCTGCTGTCCTTCGGTCACGCGGCGTTTCTCGGCTCCGCGGGCTATGCGTCGGCGCACGCGGCCAAAGTCTGGGGCTTTCCGCCCGAGCTCGCCATCGTCTTCGGCACGCTGACGGCGGGGGTGCTCGGCGCGCTCATCGGGGCGCTGACGATCCGCTCGCGCGGTATTTACTTCGCGAACATCACGCTCGCCTTTGCGCAGATGATCTTCTTCTTCTCGCTGCAGGCGAAGTTCACCGGCGGCGAGGACGGCATCCAGGCCGTCCCGCGCGGCACGCTGCTCGGCGTGTTCGACCTGCGTCAGACGTACACGATGTACTTCGTCGTCCTCGCGGTGTTCCTGCTCGGCTTCCTCGTCGTGTATCGCTCCATTCACTCGCCCTTCGGGCAGGTGCTCAAGGCCATCCGCGAGAACGAGCCGCGCACGACGTCGCTGGGCTACCGGCCCGAGCACTACAAGCTGATCGCCTTCGTCATCTCCGCGACGCTGTCGGGCACGGCGGGGGCCACCAAGGCCATCGTCTTCCAGCTCGCGTCGCTCACCGACGTGCACTGGACGATGTCGGGCGAGGTCGTCCTCATGACGCTCCTGGGCGGCATGGGCACCGTGTTCGGGCCCGTCGTCGGTGCGTTTCTGGTGATCTCGCTCGAGCACTATCTGGCCCAGCTCGGCTCATGGCTCACCATCGCGCAAGGGCTGATCTTCGTCGTCTGCGTGCTGACGTTCCGGCGCGGCGCCATCGGCGAGCTCGGCCGGCTGTTGAGAAAACCGCTCTAGTCGTTCGGTGTATGATGACGACACCCCCCGAGCTGACGAGCAGTCATACCATCACCACGGAGGCGATATGCCCAAGTACCTCATCGAGCGTGAGATCCCCGGTGCCGGCAAGCTGAGCCCGCAAGAGCTGCAGGCCGTCTCGCAGAAGTCGTGCAGCGTGCTGCAGCGTCTGGGTCCGCAGATCCAGTGGGTGCAGAGCTACGTCACCGGCGACAAGGTCTACTGCGTGTACATCGCACCGAGCGAAGACATGGTGCGCAAGCACGCGCAGGAGGGGGGCTTCCCGGCGAACAAGATCTCCGAGATCAAGAACGTGATCGATCCGACGACTGCGGAGAAGCACTGACGACTCCGAAGAAGTCCTGAGATCGGCGCGATGCGGGGCGGCGTCCATTCGGGCGCGGTCTCGCGTCGCGTGACACCCGGCGTCGCGTCGCTGACGTCGGTATCGTGACGATGCGACGCTCGCCTGTCGCTGCGCTGACGATCAGCGGTCGAGCACGGAACTGCGTTTCCCACTAGTTACGCCTCCCTTCGGTCTGGCACCGCTGTTGCCCCTGCCGTCGCCGCACAACATCGGCGTCGCCTGCCGACGTCGCTGGCATCCAGGGGTGAGGCGTTATGACGAAGATCAAGCTGCTCGTTGCAGTGGTGCTTGCCACGATGCTCGCGGTGGCGGGCGCCGCCGCGCAGTTCTCCGCGAAGGATCCGGGCGTGCGTGGTGGCGGCGCCAACGCGGGGGGGCCGCTCAGCGAACTCACGAAGGATCAGCTGAAGTTCTTCGAGGCCGGCCTCGACGACTTCCAGGAAGTGGAAAAGCTCGGCGATGGCCTGGGGCCCCGCTTCAACCTCGACAGCTGCGGAGGATGTCACAGCCAGCCGGCCATCGGGGGATCCAGCCCGGCGACGAATCCCCAAATCGCCGTGGCGACGGACCACGGTGCGAAGAACACGGTGCCGTCGTTTCTCAGCATGGATGGTCCCGTTCGCGAAGTTCGCTTCAAGCGCTATCCCGATGGCTCACCGGATGGCGGTGTCCATGCGCTGTTCGTCATCAGCGGACGTGTCGATTCGAGCGGCAATGCCAGCGGCTGCACGATCCAGCAGCCCGCGTTCGACCGCGAGTACGCCAACGGCAACGTGATCTTTCGGATTCCGACCCCCGTGTTCGGGGGCGGCCTGATCGAGCAGATCCCGGACTGGGCCATCCTCGCGAACCAAAACACGAACAGCTCATCGAAGAGGGCGCTCGGGATCGGCGGCCGCGCCAATCGCATACGATTGAGCATGACCGGCGAGCCCAACAACAACGGCAACGACGGCACCATCGCGCGGTTCGGCTGGAAGGCGCAGAACAAGTCGCTGCTGCTGTTCTCGGGTGAGGCGTACAACGTCGAGATGGGGATCACCAACGAGCTGTTCCAGACCGAGCGTGACGAGACCGCCGGCTGTCAGCTCGCGAGCACACCGAACGACGTGACCTCCGACGTCGGCACCGTGAGCGCCGTGGAGAAGTTCGCCGCCTTCATGCGCTTCTCTGCGCCGCCGCAGCCGTCGATATCCACGCCGGGCGGCAAAGATTCCATCGACAACGGCCGCAAGGCCTTCGGCACCCTGGGCTGCGCGCTCTGCCACACGCCGACGCTCACCACGGGCGCGTCGACTGTGGCGGCGCTGAGCAACAAGCCCGTGAACCTGTATTCCGATCTGATGGTGCACAACATGGGGCCCGGCCTGGCCGACGACATCTCGCAGGGCGGGGCGGGCGGCGACGAGTTCCGGACGGCGCCGCTGTGGGGCCTGGGCCAGCGGATCTTCTTCCTGCACGACGGCCGGACGACCGATCTGCTGGTCGCGATCCGCGCCCACAAGAGCGCGGGCAACGGCCAGTACAAGGACTCCGAGGCCAACGCCGTCATCGACCGCTTCAACGCGGCGCCCGAGACGACGAAACAGGATCTGCTGAACTTCCTCCGCTCGCTCTAGCCATTCGGTCGGCGCGCGGCGGTGATACACTGCCGCCGCGCGCATGATCGCCGTCCTCGAGGGGTGGTTCGGGTTCACCGAGCGTCACACCAACCTGGCGACCGAAGTCCGCGCAGGCGTGACCACATTCATGGTCATGGCCTACATCATCTTCGTGAATCCCATCGTGCTCGGCTACATCGGCGTGCCGGGACTCGAGGGCAAGGGCCTGCCGTTCTCGCCGACACTGACCATGACGTGCCTCACCGCCGGCCTCTTGTCGATCGCCATGGGCCTCGTCAGCAACTATCCCTTCGCGCTCGCGCCCGGCATGGGACTCAACGCCGTCGTGGCGTTCGAGCTGGTCGCGGGCCGCGGGCTGACCTGGCCGCAGGCGATGACCATCGTGTTCCTCGAGGGCGTCGTCATCACGCTGCTCGTGCTCACGCGATTCCGCCAGGCGATGCTCGACGCGGTGCCGCTGGCGCTCAAGCGCGCCATCAGCGTGGGCATCGGGCTCTTCATCGCCTTCATCGGCTTCTTCACCGCAGGCTTCGTCATCAAGCCCGACAAGAGCCCGCTACCCGTAGGCCTCGGGTACTTCGGAACGCTGCCCGCCGTGGTGTTCCTCCTGGGCTTCGTGTTGACGGCGTGGCTGATGGCGCGGCGTGTGCGCGGGGCGCTGCTCCTCGGCATTCTCGGCACGACGGTGCTCGCCATCGTGCTGAACGGCGCACTGGCCGGCTGGAACGGGTTCGCCACGCCGGGCGCCGCCACCGTGCCGCGCGCGCTCGTGCAGGCGCCGGACTTTTCGACCTTCGGGCGGCTCGATTTCGGCGTGTTCGCACGGCTCGGCGCCGTGACCGCGGTGCTGGTCACGTTCTCCATCATGCTGAGTGACTTCTTCGACACGATGGGCACCATCATCGGCGTGGGCGGCAAGGGCGGATTCCTCGACGCCGATGGGCGCCTGCCGCGCTCGGACCGCGTGCTGCTGGTCGACTCGCTCGGCGCGGCCGCCGGCGGGCTCGCCAATGCCAGCAGCAACACGACCTACATCGAGAGCGCCGCCGGAGTGGCCGAAGGCGGCCGCACCGGGCTCGTCCCCGTGGTCGCGGGCCTGTTGTTCCTGGGCGCGATGTGGCTGTCGCCGCTCGCCAGCGTGATTCCCGCGCAGGCAACGGCGCCCGCCCTGATCATCGTCGGTTTCTACATGATGAGCGTCGCGCGCGACATCTCTTGGGACGACTACGACGAGGCGATTCCCGCATTCGTCACGATGCTCGTCATGCCGTTCACGTGGTCGATCACCAACGGCATCGGCGCCGGTTTCGTGACGTTTGCCGCGATCAAGCTGCTGAGCGGACAGGGCGCACGCGTGCACTGGATGGTGTACGCCGCCTCGATCGCCTTCTGCGTCTACTTCGCGCTGCCGCTCGTCGAGCGCGTGCTGAATTAATCGAGCAACACCTTTGTTACGCGAGAGTTGACAGCCTCACCGCGCGGCTCCACTCTCTCCGCGATGGCCGATGGCCACGAAGCTCTTGGCGTGCGCCGCGTGCTCGTCGCCGCCGTCTGCTTTCTTGCTCTTGCCGCGATCTGGGCGTCGACCGATGCACAGCCGGCATCCAAGATCCCAAAGATCGGGTTCCTGTCGCAAACCACGCGAGACGGGGCCGCAACGCTCCTCGACGCATTCAGGCAGGGGATGCGGGAGCTCGGCTACGTCGAAGGAAAGACGTTCGTCCTGGACGCTCGCTTCGCCGAGGGCCACTCGGAGAGAATTTCAGAGCTGGCGCGAGAGCTGGTGAGCCGCAAGGTCGACGTGATCGTCGCGACCACCGATGGGCCGATCGCGGTAGCCAAACGGGAGACCCGCACGATTCCGATCGTGATGACGAACAGTGGCGATCCGGTGGGGACCGGCTTCGTGGCGAGCCTCGCGCACCCCGGCGGCAATGTCACCGGGCTCAGCAATGTCTCGGCAGATCTCAGTGGGAAGCGCCTGGAGCTTCTGAGGGAAGTGGTCCCGGGGCTCTCCCGCGTGGCGTTTCTCTGGAATCCCGATGCCCGGGGCACCGTGCTCAATTATAAGGAGTCGCAGGCGGCCGCCATTTCGCTTCACCTCGAGCTTCAATCCGTCGAAGTGTCCAGTGCCGCGGACCTGGACCGCGCCTTCTCGACTGTGACGAGTCAACGACCGCAGGCGGTCATTGTGCCTCCGGGCAATCCCGTCGTGTTCTCGAAACGGGTCGAGATCGCCAGCTTTGCGCAGAAGAGCCGGCTGCCGTCCATGTATGGGCTCAAGGAGTACGTCGACGCCGGCGGCCTCATGTCCTATGGGCCGAGTCTTCCCGCCATGTACCGCCGCGCGGCCATCTATGTAGACAAGATCCTCAAAGGGGCAACGCCCGGTGATCTTCCCGTGGAGCGGCCGGCGCAATTCGAGCTGGTGATCAATCTCAAGACGGCGAAGGCGCTCGGGCTGACGATGCCGCGGTCACTGCTGGAGCGTGCGGACAGGCTGATCCAGTAGCTCAGGCCACCTTCTGCGCCGCCTCCAGCTCCTCGCGCGGCGTCCCGTTCTTCCACGGCAGTTCGACCTGGTAGTGTCGGAGCAGGCAGTCGTCTGGCAGGCACTGGATCGGCGTGAAGTCGCGGTGCGCGATGTAGCCTGGGCGCTTGAACCGGCGGATGTGGTTGGACACCGCGCAGAGCGACAGATACACGCTGACGCGGTCCCACGGCGACAGGTTCGACGTCGACGCGTGCACCAGGCAGCCGTGGAAGAGGATCATCGAGCCGGCGGGGCCCTTCGGCGCGACGATGCCGCCACGATCGACGAGCTTCTTGATCGTCGCGTGACTGATGACCCAGAGCGGATAGCTGGTGGTGCTCGTGTCGTGCTCCGCGTCCAGCACGCCGAGCCTGTGGCTGCCGGGGATGAACATCAGCGGGCCGTTGAACTCGTTGACGTCGTCGAGAAAGATCGCGACATTCATGGCGCGCGCCTCGGGCATCTCATCGTCGGCCCGCCACGTGCCGTAGTCCTGGTGCCACTGCCAGACGTCGCCGTCGAACGCGGCCTTGCCGTTGATCTTGAACTGGTGCATGTAGACGTCTTCGCCGAAGACCTGTCGGATCGGCTCCACCATGCGCGGGTGGCGCGCGAGCTTGGCGAACGGATAGCTGTACATGTGCGCGGCGAAGTTGGTGCGCACGACGTCGCCCGTCTTCTCGCGGACGTTCTCGGGCCGGCGCTGCGCGTAGAGCGACGGCACCTCGTCCGTGAGCACGCGGATCTCGTCCTTCGTGAAGAGGCTCGGGAAGAAGAGAAACCCCGTCCGGTCGAACTCTTCGATCTGCTCGGAGGAAAGTCTCACAGGCCGCCTCCGTCAACCCATCAGCAGCTTGCCGGGGACCTCGCGTCCCATCGTCTTGATCTGGTCCTTCGTGATGCCTTCGGCCATGAGGCCAGCCACCAGCATCTGGTAGCCGTCGGGCTGCGATGGATTGCCCGTCTGACCCAGGTCGGTGCCGAGCACGAAGTTCTCAGCGCCCACCTCCTTGATGTGCGAGGCGGATTCCTTGTACGACACGTGGCGCCAGTGTCGCATGAACGGCAGGTGGGCGTTGGGCCCCATGAGCACGCCGAGGGCGTCGATCTCCAGCTTCGCGCCCATGGCGGCGGCCTTCTTCATCTGCTCGACCGTCATGTTGACGACTTCGAACTCCGCGTGGGTCACGACGACGCGGTCGCAGCCCGCGTCGCGCGCGGCTTCGATGATCCCGAGCACCTCCGTCGGTGAGGCGTGGCCGGTGCACAGCACGAGCTTCTGCTGAGCGCAGATCTTCGCAACCTCACGAACCGCGGGCAGCGCCCTGCCGTCGGCGCCGACCACCTTGATACCTTCCGGAGCGTCCTTGAAATGTTTGACGTGATTGTCGGCGTCGAAAGTTGGCAGCCACACGACCCGGCCGTAGCCGCCCTGCATGCGCCACATCCACTGCACGGCCTCGGGGTTGATCCCGCCCGCCGGCCCGTTGAGGCAGACACCGCCGAATGCCTTGACGCCGGGGTTGTGCTTGCGCACGAGCCACGCGCGGTCGGCCGTGAGCGCGACGTGGTTCTTGAGGACGATCGCCTCGGCCTTGCGCGTCATGTACGCCTGCGCCGACTCGTCATCGTCCACCGCGCGCCCGAACGCATCCGGCGCGCAGTGCGTATGGAAGTCGATCAGGCCCTCGATGGGACTCACGGCCGGCGGCGGGGGCGGGAAGACGCGCACCTGCGCCTCGGCGGCGCCGGGTACACGTCCGACCGCCGCGACGGCGGCCACGCCCGTGGCGGCGAGCCTGAGGAAGTCGCGACGCCCCTCGTTGGCGGGACGGTCGCTGTGACCATAGGAATGACCGCAGCAGTTCATGAAGCGCCAGCGCGGCAGCCGGAAGGGTTTCATGGATCGGGGTTCTAGCACCCGGCACCGACGCCGTCAACGCCGGGCGTCACTGGGCCGCGAGCACACAGCCTGCGACACCGCAGTCTAAATATTTGTTATCACGTCCCGATTTGCTTGACAGGTCACCCGGGCTTGGCTAAACTTCACGCCACTTTCGCGCCCTCCTGACTTATCGGAGCACAATCCAATCTCAGATGATTTGCGGAGGCGGGATTGACGGCGGACGCAACGACGCGCGCGCATGACACGTTTCCGAAGCTTGCGCGCGCGAACGCGCAACGGTTCCCCGATCGCGTGGCCATTCGCGAGAAGGACTACGGCATCTGGCAGTCGACCACGTGGCGCGACTACCTCGCGCAGGCGCGCGCGATCGCGCTGGGCCTCGCCTC
>Ga0209382_10012696_pt1 | contig 10395 bp, 8 predicted proteins | sample SoiMetdeltSBSDD5_FD_187599 | JGI IMG/M metagenome (GOLD analysis project Ga0209382, IMG submission 187599) | Bulk soil microbial communities from a Populus tree surrounding site in Tennessee, USA - Soil MetaG P. deltoides SBSDD5 (SPAdes) (version 2) | ecosystem: Environmental > Terrestrial >...
GCTCGAGACGCTCGCGCGTCAGGCCGCGAGGCGCTGACCGGAGCTCGCGTCGAACAGGTGGACCTTGGTGGCGTCGAGCCACAGCTCGGCCTCCTGCCCCTCGGCCACCTTGCTGGCCGGCTCGAGCCGCGCGACGACCTGGCCCGCCTCGCCGGCGCTCGGCACCTCGGACGTGCCGGCGTCCTCGGCCAGCTCCTGCAGCTCCTGTGAGCTGAGCGCCTCCTGGGCCTCGACCGAGAAGTAGGCGTAGAACTCGGCCCCCATCGACTCGAGCACGTCGATGCGCGCCTTGAAGGTGACGCCCCGGTCGCGCTGGTCGCCCACGAGCGCGGCGTCCTCGAAGTCCTCGGGCCTGATGCCGGCTATGAGGTCGCCCTTGCCGTCGCCCTCGAGCGCGCGGCGCTGCGCGTCGGAGAGCGGCGCGTTGCCGACCGGGGTCACGATGTTCGTGCCCTCGACCTTGACCGGCATGAAGTTCATCGCGGGTGAGCCGATGAAGCCGGCCACGAAGATGTTCTTCGGTTGCTCGTACAGCACCTGGGGCGACCCGACCTGCTGCAGTTCACCGCTGCGCATGACCGCAACGCGGTCGCCGAGCGTCATCGCCTCGGTCTGGTCGTGCGTCACGTACACCGTGGTCGTGCCCAATCGCTTCTGGATCCGCGAGACCTCGGTGCGCATCTGCACGCGCAGCTTGGCATCGAGGTTCGAGAGCGGCTCGTCCATCAGGAACGCCTTGGGGTCGCGCACGATCGCGCGGCCCATGGCCACGCGCTGCCGCTGGCCTCCTGACAGGTTGGCCGGCTTGCGGTCGAGGTGCTGCGTGAGGTCGAGCGTCTTGGCCGCCTCGTTGACCTTCTGGTCGATCTCCTGCTTGTCCACGTGGGCCAGCTTCAGCGCGAAGCCCATGTTCTCGCGCACCGTCATGTGCGGGTAGAGCGCGTAGTTCTGGAACACCATCGCGATGTCGCGATCCTTCGGCGCGCGGTCGTTGACGACCTCGCCGCCGATCTTCACCTCCCCGTCGGTGATGTCCTCGAGCCCCGCGATCATCCGCAGCGCGGTCGACTTCCCGCAGCCGGATGGCCCGACGAGGATGATGAACTCGCTGTCGGCGACGTCGAGGTCCATGTGCTTGACGGCCTCGAACCCGTCGGGGTAGCGCTTGGTGATGTCCTCGAGCGCGATCTCGGCCATCGCGGAGCCTCCTTATCCCTTGACTGCGCCGGCGGTGAGCCCCGCGACGATGCGGCGCTGGAAGATCAGAACCATGATGATGATCGGAATGGTGACGATGACCGCGGCCGCCGCGACCGAGCCGATCGGCTGGGTGAACTGCGACTCGCCCGGGAACGCCGCCAGCGCGGCGGGCACCGTGCGCGCGGCGTTCGTCGAGGTCAGCGAGATCGCGAACAGGAAGTCGTTCCAGGCGAAGATGAACACGAGGATCGCCGTGGTGAACACGCCCGGCGCCGCGAGCGGGATGATGACCTTGCGGAAAGCCTGGAACGGCGTGGCGCCGTCGACCTGCGCCGCCTGCTCGAGCTCCCAGGGTATCTCTCGGAAGAACGCCGACAGCGTGTATATCGCCAACGGCAGGCTGAACGTCATGTACGGGATGATCAGCCCGGGCCAGGTGTCGTAGAGCCCGACCTCGCGCCAGATGTTGAACAGCGGGCCGACGATGGAGATCGGCGGGAACATGGCGATGGCCAGCGCCATCGTGAGGATGAGCACCTTGCCCGGGAAGTTCAGGCGAGCGATCGCGTAGGCGGCCATGCAGGCGAGCGTCACCGCGATCACGGTGGTGATGAGCGCGATCCCGATCGAGTTGCGCAGCGCGTCGGTGAACTCGCTCGTCTGGAAGATCCCCGAGTAGTTCTCGGTCGACCACTTGCTCGGGAAGAAGTTTCCGTCGGCAATCGTCGACGGGTCCTTGAACGACAGCGACGCGATCCACAGCACCGGGATCAGCGCCGCGAGGATCACCACGACGTTGGTGACGCCCCAAAGGGCCTTCTCGCGCGGCGTCGTGCGCACTACGTCTCCCCTCGCTGCGCGGCCAGGGAGGTCCCGAAGCCCTTGATGAAGACGAACGCGATCGCCGCGACCAGCAGGAAGATGAGGACCGAGATGGCCGAGCCGAGGCCGAGGTTCAGACGGTTGAGCAGCTGGTTGTAGCCCAGGATCGAGACCGTCTCGGTGTTGTTCTGGCCCGCGGTCAGGATGAAGACCGAGTCGAAGATCCGGAACGCGTCGAGCGTGCGGAACAGGAGCGCGACGAGGATCGCGGGCTTGATCAGCGGCACCGTGATGCGGAAGAAACGCTGGAAGGCGTTGGCGCCGTCGACCTTGGCCGCCTCGTGCAACTCGTCGGGGACGAGCGCCAAGCCCGCCAGGAGCAGGAGCGCCATGAACGGCGTCGTCTTCCAGACCTCGGTGATGATGATCGCGACGTAGGACCAGCCAGTCTGTGCGAGCGGGTCCGTTTTTATGCCGAGCAGGCCCGGGATCCAGCCCGAGTCCAGCGACCACGCGTACCGCCACGAGAAAGCCGCCACGACGGTGACGATCCCGTACGGGATGAGAATCGACGTGCGCACCGTCCCGCGGCCGAAGATCGCGCGATGCATGACGAGCGCGAGCAGCATGCCCAGCACGAGCTCGATGCCCACCGAGACCACGGTGATCAGCAGCGTGTGGAAGACGTCGTCCCACCACAGGCTCGAGCTGAGGACCGTCCCGTAGTTGTCGAAGCCGATGAACTTGTTGGCGTCCGGGAAGCGCAGGTCGGCGCGCTGCAGCGACAGGACGAACGCGTTGACGATCGGATAGGCGGTGACGAGGAGCATCACGATCACCGCCGGCGCGCAAAGCAGCCAGCCCAGCCGGCGCTCTGCGCGAGCGCGGTCGGAGACCTTCTTGCGCTTGGGCGGGGCGGCTTCGACGCGTCCGGCGGTGGTCGTGCTCACAACAGCACCCCCGAATTGGTGCCGTCCCTCACAGCAGTGCCCCCGAATCCTGTGCCTTCTTCAGCTGGCTCGTCAGCGACGAGACGATGGTCGGGGGGTTGATCGCGTCAGGCGGCGAGAGGCCCTTGGAGATCGCTAGCGAGATGTCGGCGTACGCCGGGCTCTGGGGCCGAATCGAGGCCGTGTTGAGCTGCTGGCGAATGAGGTCCTTGAACGGGTAGGGCTTGGCCAGCGCCGGGTCGTTGTAGAGCGCGTTGAGCGTCGGCGGGAGGCCGCCCTTGAGCGCGTAGAGCTTCTGGTTGTCCCGGTTGCGCAGGCAGGCGGCGGCGGCATACGCCTCGTTCGGGTGCTTGGTGTAGCCGCCGACGCCGAAGTTGATGCCGCCGATGGTCACGCGGGCGGGCTGGCCCGGGTTGACGCCGGGCCAGGGCGCGAAGCCCATGTTCTTGAAGATCTTGGGCGCGTTCTCCTGGGCGCTCGGCCAGACGAATGGGTAGTTGACTTCGAACGCCGCGTTGCCCGACTCGAAGCCCAGGCGCGCCTGGTCCTCCTGCGCCTGCGAGAGTCCTGGATCGGCCGCCGGCCCGCTCGCCAGCGTCTTCATGATCGTCGCCGCCCGCGTCGCCGGGGGGCCGAGGGTCACGTTGCCGGTCGGGCCGATGATGCTGCCGCCCGCAGAGGCGTTCAGCGAGTTGAACCAGACCGTGAGCCCCTCGTACTGGCGGCCCTGGACCTCGATGATGTGGGGCTTGCCCTGCTTGTTCAGGGCGGCGGACATCGCGAGCATCTGGGCCCAGGTCTTGGGCGGCGTCTTGACCAGGTCCTTGCGGTACCAGAGCAGCTGTGTGTTCGAGTTGGCCGGCGCGCCCCAGAGCCTGCCCTTGTAGGTCGCGGTCTTGATCGGGACCGGCAAGGTGCCCTGCGTGACCTGAGCCGCGCGCGCCCCCGTCCACGGCTTGATCCATCCGGCCTGGGCGAACTCCGCCGTCCAGATGACGTCCATGCCGATGATGTCGATCGAGCTGTCCTTGGCCGACAGCCGGCGCACGAGCTGTTGTCGCTGGCCGTCGGCGTCGGAGGGCAGCGTGTTGACGGTGATGCTGTAGGCGCCGTTGGACTGCTGCGAGCACGTCTTCGCCGCCTTCTCGAACGAGCCCGACGGCTCGGGGAAGACGTAGAAGTTCAGCTGCGCGGGGCCCTTGCCGTTCCCGCCGCCACATCCGGCGGCGACCAGGCTCGTGGCGAGGACCGCGAGCGTCGACAGGACGAGTCCTCTCCTCCTCATTCCGCCCTGGCAATACCCGGGTGGCACGTGCCACTAACCCGTCCGAATGTCCACCCCGGTGTGCGGGGATAGCGTCTTGGGCTCGGTGGGGGGCCCGTGAGCGGTGCTCACGACGATTTCGCCTGCCCGGAGCGGGACGGGCGCATCGCCCAGGTTCAGCACGACGACATGCTCGCCGCGGCGATACGCGAGCACGTTCGGCTCCGAGTGGTCGACGAACTCGAGGCCGCTCGTCGGCAGCTCGCCGTGCAACGCGATCAGGCGGCGATACAGGTTCAGCATCGAGCCGGGGTCGCCGCCCTGCGCCGCCGCGCTGCCGCCGGGCGCGGTGGCCGGCGGCAGCCACGGCTTGCCGGTGGTGAAGCCGGCGCCGCTGCGGTTCTCCCACGGCATCGGATTGCGGAAGCCGTCGCGGCCGTGTCGATCGCGCGGGAGCGGGCCCTCGGGGCCGTCGGACACCCCGAGTTCGTCGCCCTGGTAGACGAAGGCGCAGCCGGGCAGCGTGAGCAGGAGCAGTGCGGCGAGGCGCACGTTCGCCGGACCCACCCGGTTGGGCAGGCGGCGGAAGTCGTGGTTGGAGAGCACCCACGCGACACCGGGCGTGTCCGCGGCCGACGCCAGCGCGGCACGGATCGCCTCGGCGTGAAACCGGGCGTGGTAGAGCTCGAAGCTGAAGGCGAGGTCGAGGTGACGCAGGTAGGGGCCGAGCTCGGCGTTCGGGAGGTAAACCTCCCCGACGAGCAGGCGGTCGCCCGCCGCCGCGCGCAGGGCTGCGAGGCCGGTCCCTATGTCGGGCGCGTTGCGCGAGTGAACGTGGTCGAGCGTCGCGTGCTCGGGGTGAAGCGGCAACGGCGGCGGCCCGTGTCGCGGCGGGTCGTCGCGCAGCTCGGGATCCTTCATGAGCCGGTCGAGCGCGTCGAGGCGCAGCCCGTCCACGCCGCGGTCGAGCCAGAAGCGGACGACGTCCTGCATGGCCGCGACGACCTCGGGGTTGCGCCAGTCGAGATCGGGCTGCTCGGGATAGAAGGAGTGCAGGTACCAGCCGCGGCCGTACGGGTCGCGCGACCAGGTCGAGCCTCCGAAGGCGGCACGCCAGTTGTTGGGCGGCTCTGGGGTGTCGCGGATGACGTAGAAGTCGGGGCGCTCGCGGAACCACCGGTGGTCGATCGAGGTGTGGCAGGGCACGAGGTCCATGAGCACGCGGAGGCCCAGGCGGCGCGCCTCGGCGAGTAGCGCGTCGAGGTCGTCGAAGGTCCCGAACCGCGGGTCGATCGCGCAGAAGTCGTCGACGTCGTAGCCGAAGTCGTAGTCCGAGCTGGGGTAGAACGGCGACAGCCACACCGCCTGCGCGCCGAGCGAGGCCACGTAGTCGAGCCGCCGGGCCGCGCCGCGCAGGTCGCCGAGGCCGTCGCCGTCGGCGTCCTGGAAGGACCGCGGATAGATCTGGTAGACGACGGCTCGCTCCCACCACATGGGCGGGTAGTCTGCCGGTGGGGGTCGGTTGCTTGCGTGTCCTGACCGCAGACGAGAACCGGGAACAGCTGAGGGAGCTCGGCGAGCTGCTCGCGGAGCTCGATCACGAAGTGGTCTCGCGCGCCGTCTCGGTGCCCGAGGCCGCAGCGATGATCGCGGCAGAGGATCCCGAGGTCTCGCTCGTGCGCCTGCACCGCGACGACGAGCACGCGCTGGCCTTGATCGAGGAGATCGGCGAGAGTGCAAGCGGCCCGGTGATCGCCGTGCTCGACGACGCCGATCCGGAGTTCGTCTCCGAGGCTGCAGCTCGCGGCATCGCGTCGTTCGCACAGCCGGTCGACGCCGGCAGCGTGCAGGCGGCGATCGAGCTCGCCGTGCGCCGCCACGCCGACGCGGCGGCGCTCAGCGAGCGCGTCGACCAGCTCGAGACCGCGCTCGAGCGGCGGGCGATCATCGAGCGCGCCAAGGGGATCCTGATGGAGCGCCACCACGTCGACGACCGCGCCGCGTTCGTGCTCCTGCGCGATCACGCGCGGCGCCACAACCGCGCCGTGGTCGACGTGGCGCGGTCGGTCGACGAGGGCCACGCGCTGCTGCCCGGCGAGCCGCGATAGGAGATTGCCGAAAGAGCGCACGGGGAACCTTGCGCTCATGATCGGAATCCTGATTGCAGTCGTGCTGGCAGCGCTGGTGTACCTCCTGCTCATCGCGCTCACGGGTTCGGCGATCGTCGCCATCATCGGCGCGATCCTCGTGCTCATCGCCGGCGTGCCGACCGGCGGCTACGGCCTCGGCCGGCGCTGGGGCTAGTTGCGCTAATCGCGCCTGTCCGGCTGCGCCGGACGACCGCACCAGTTGCGTCTGTCCGGCTACGCCGGACGACCGCACTAGAACAGCCGCTGCTGAACCGCTGAGCGGGTGACGCGGACCTCCGGCGAACCGGGGTCCGGCGGAGCCCGCAGCGTCATCGACTCGTCGTAGGAGCACAGGGCCGGGCGGCCCGGGCAAGTCGCGCACAGGTCGCGGTGCGGCGTCGGGGTGGGCGTGAACTCGCCCGCCAGCAGCGGCGCGGCCAGCGCCCCGACCTCGTCCTCGAGCCGCGCGATGTCGGCCTGCGCGAAGGTCCCCGTGACCGTGTCCTGTGGCCGCTCGAGGAAGCAGTGGACCACGGACACGCGCGGCCAGCCCGCACGCAGCGCCGCGAGCGCGTACACGAGGCGCTGGGTGGCGTAGCTGCGTCGCACGATCGCGTCGAGGTCCTCGCCGGCCACCCGATCGGACTTCCAGTCGACCACGAGCGCGGCTCCGTCGGCCTCCGTGGCGAGGACGTCGATGGTGCCGGTGAGCAGCAGCCCGGCGGCCGGCCCTCCCTGGACGAGGAACGCGAACCCCTCCTCGCGGTGCACGTCGTCCGCGGCGGCGAGCCGGTCCGCGATCGCGCTTCCGCGCAGGCGCCTGACCAGGGCGGCGAGCTCGTTGGCCTCGCCGGCGGGCACGGTATGGCCCGCCGTGGCGGCAAGCCGGGCCACCTCGTCCGCGGTCGGCGCGCGCGGGTCGGCGAAGTCGAGCTCCTCGAGCAGCGCGTGCACGATCGTCCCGCGCACCGTGCCGGGGAGCCCAGGCGCGACCGGTACGCCGGGCGGCGGGGGCTCGTCGGGGAGGCGGAGCACACGCTGGAGGTGGTAGCGGTAGCCGCAGCGTGCGTAGTCCTCGAGCGCGGAGTACGAGAGGCGGGCGGCGGTGACGGCCGATGGCGGCGCCGGCACCGGCGCGAGCGGCGGGAGCTCCGCGGTCGCTGCGACGGGCGCGGGTGCCGCGGCCGCGGAGCCTCCACGCGGGAGGGTCGCCGGCGTGACCCGCGTCACCCCGACCCGCACCGGGCGCCCGTCGCGCTCGCGCACGATCGGTCCTCCTTCGCGCAGCGCCTCCAGCCCGCCGGCGAACGCCGGCGCAAGCCATGCGATCGGGGGGCCCTTCAGCGGGTCGGGCCAGTCGTCGAGGTCGGCGGCTCCCGAGAGGACCAGTCGCTCGCGGGCGCGGGTCGCGGCGACGTAGAACAGCCGGCGCTCCTCCGCTGCCTCGGCGTGGGCCGCGGCCTCGGCCAGCTCGCTCCAGTGGAGCGCCGGCTCGGAGTCGCCGCCGCCGAGCACGGCCAGGCGCAGGCCCACCCGGCCGCCCTCCCCCACCCGCAGCGGGCCACGCCCGTTCGGCCGGCCGCGGCCGAGATCGGCCACGCACACGACGTCGAACTCCAGGCCCTTGGCCCGGTGGATGGTCATCAGGCGCACCGCGTGGACCGTGTCGCCCTCCACCGGCGCCTCGCCCTCGCGCTCGCCCGCGGCCTCGCCCCGCGCCAGCTGCGCCACGCGGTCGAGGAAGCCGCGCAGGTCGGGGCCCTCGGCGCTTTCGTGCGCCCGCGCGAGCCGCAGCAGCTTGCGGACGTTGGCCAGCCGTCGCTGCCCGCCCGGCGCGCCGAGCAGCGCGAGGTCGTAGCCGGTGCGCTGCACGGCGCGATCGAGCAGCTCCTCGAGCGCGCAGCGGGGCGCAGCGGCCCGCTCGGCGGCCAGGCCCTCGCGGAAGGCGGCGAGCTTCGCGCGATCCGCCTCGGAGCCGCGCCAGCCGGCGAGTGCATCCGACAGCGCCGACCACGGGTCGCGGTCGGCGGCGCGCGCGGCCGCCTTGACCAGCACGAGGCCGTCGCTCGTGACGCCCACGAGCGGCGAGGCCAGCACCTCCCACAGGCGCGGCTCGTCGTACGGGTTGGCCACGAGCGAAAGCCAGGCCACGAGGTCCTGCACCTCTCGCGCCGACCAGAACCCACGACCGCCGACGAGGTACGTCGGCACATCGCGGTCGGCGAGCGCCCGCTCGTACAGCGCCATGTCGCCGGTCGCGCGCAGGAGCACGACGATGTCGCCGGGCGGACGGCCGGAGTCCAGCTCGGCCCGCACGCGTGCGGCCAGCGCGCGCGCCTCGGCGTGGCGCCACGGCGGCCCGCTCACCGCGTCGAGATCCTCCCACCCCGACAGGTCGCACAGGAGGAGTTCCACCGGCGGCTCGGCGCTGCGGATGTCGGCGTCCGCGCGCGCGGCCTCGAGCGGAAGGAAGCCGCCGTCCCCGAACGCCTGGTCAAAGGCGAGGTCGATCGCATCGAGCAGCTCGCGTCGGCTGCGGAAGTTGGTCTGCAGGGTGGCGAGGCGACCGCGCTCGCCGAGCGTGCGCGCGGCGTGGTCGAAGATTCCCACGTCGGCGTGGCGGAAGCCGTAGATCGACTGCTGGCAGTCGCCGACGGCGAAAAGGTCGTCGCGGCCGAGCAGGGACAGGATCTCGGCCTGGAGCGGGTTGACGTCCTGGAACTCGTCCACCATCACGGCGTCGAAGCGCCCGGCCCAGCGGTCGCGGAGGTCGTCGCGCGCGACGAGCAGGTCGCGCACGCCGAGCTCGAGGTCGTCGAAGTCGAGGCCGGCCGCCCCGCGCTTGAGCGCGGCGTAGCGGTCCGAGAACGCGACCAGCAGCGCCCCCAGGACCGACAGCGCAGCGGCAGCACGCTCGTCCACGACGGCCTGGCGCCATGCCGCGAGCGCCGCGCGATACCGCTCGCAGGCGGGCGACGTGACCGCGGCCGCGCCGTTGCGCGGAAGGCGAAGCGCGTCGAGGTCGGCGAGCGCCGGCCGGGCGCCCACCGCAGCCTGGACCCGGGCGAGCGCGTCGCGCGCAGCGTCGACGGACTTGCACGACGCCGCGTTTGCCAGGTCGGCGGCCGCCTCGGCCGCGGCCTGGCCGGCGGCGGTGGCCGCACCGGCGACATCGACCGGCGGGGGCGGCGGCAGCCGCGGCTCGGTCTGCCCCGCGGAGCGAAGCTGGGCGTGCGCGGCGAGGATCATCCCGCGCGCGCGGGGCGGGCCGAACGCGGCGACCACGTCGAGCGCGCCATCGGGCCCGCCGGGCGCGAGCAGGTCGTGCAGCGCGGCGTCGAAGGCGGCGGCGCGCAGGCGCCCCGCCTCGCGCTCGTCGAGCACGGCGGCGTAGGGGTCGAGCCCGGCGTCGAGCGCGTGGGCGCGGAGCATGCGCGCACAGAACCCGTGGATGGTCGACACCGCTGCGGACTCGGCGGCCCGCGCCAGGTCGGGCCTGCCGGCGTCGAGCAGGTGGGCGCGCACGCGCTGCTTGAGCTCCTCCGCCGCCTTCTCGGTGAAGGTGATGGCCAGGACGCGGTCCACCGCCACGCCGTCCTCGAGCACGGTGGCGGCGAAGCGCTCCACCATCACCGAGGTCTTGCCGGTCCCGGCGCCGGCCGCCAGCAGAAGCGGGCCGTCGCGTGACTGCACCGCGAAACGCTGCTCGGGCGTGAGCTCGGTCATGGCTGGCCGCCGCGGCACACGCCCGGGTGAGCGCACCCGCGCGGCGAGCAGGTGGCCGGGCAGGGACGCAGCTCGCCCGCCGTGAGCCGGTCGGCCAGGGCCGCCGCCGTGGCCTCCGCAGCGTCGAGCGCCGCCGCGAACTCCTCGGCGTCCTTGACGTCGTTGGCCACGCTCCCGCCGACGCGCTCGGCCGCCTCCTCGAGGATGAGGCCGCGCGCCCGGCGGTCTCCTCCGGCGAGCGGCTGGTAGAGGCCCGCGACCGCGGTCAGGCCCAGCAACCGCTGCACCGAGAGCATGTAGAGCG
>Ga0209382_10012697_pt1 | contig 10394 bp, 8 predicted proteins | sample SoiMetdeltSBSDD5_FD_187599 | JGI IMG/M metagenome (GOLD analysis project Ga0209382, IMG submission 187599) | Bulk soil microbial communities from a Populus tree surrounding site in Tennessee, USA - Soil MetaG P. deltoides SBSDD5 (SPAdes) (version 2) | ecosystem: Environmental > Terrestrial >...
CGCCGCCACCAAAGGCGCGGTCATCGCGCTCACCAAGGGGCTCGCGGTGGAGCTCGCGCCGGCCATCACGGTGAATTGTGTCGCCCCGGGATGGGTGGACACGGAGATGTCGGAGGCGACGCTCAGACGCAAGCCGGCTATCCTGAAGACGATCCCCCTCGGCCGCGCGGCGAGTGCCGAGGACATCGCGGGCCCGATCGTGTTCCTGTGCTCCCGGCTCGCGCGGCACATGACCGGAGAGATCTTGAATGTGAATGGGGGCTCGGTGCTCTGTGGGTAGTTTCCCTTCGCGGCTGGAAATTCCGCGCGAAGTCCTGAACATCGCCAAGAAGCTCGAAGACGCCGGCTACGAAACCTGGTGTGTGGGCGGCGCGATCCGCGACGCGCTGCTGGGCGCGCCGCACAACGACTTCGACTTGACGACCGCCGCGCCGCCGGCCGAGGTCCAGAAGCTCTTCAAGCGTACGGTGCCGGTCGGGATCGATCACGGCACGGTCGCGGTCCTGGACAAGGACAACGAGCCGCACGAGGTCACGACATTTCGGAAGGACATCAAGACCGATGGCCGGCATGCGGTGGTCGAGTTTGGCGTCTCCCTGATCGACGACCTGGCGCGGCGCGACTTCACGATCAACTCGATCGCCTACCATCCGCTCAAGCACGAATGGCGCGATCCCTTCGAGGGAGCGGTCGATCTCGAGAAGAAGCTCATCCGCTCGGTGGGCGATCCCAATTGGCGGTTCCAGGAAGACTATTTGCGTATTCTGCGGGCGTTGCGGTTCAGCGCCCGCTTCGAATTCCGTATCCATGCGCGCACCCTCGAGGCGGCCAAGGCCAACGCCCAGGGGCTGGGCCAGCTCTCGGCCGAGCGGGTGCGGGACGAGTGGTTCAAGGGGATTCAGACGGCGGTGCGCGTGTCGAAGCTGCTCGAGCTGTGGATGGACATCGGCGCGGCGCGGATCTGGTTGCCCGAGATCAGCCGGGATTGGGCCAAGGTCAAGAAACAGCTCGACAAACTGCCGCGGGATCCGGTGCTGATCACCGCGTTCCTCGCGGCCGATGCGGCGTCGCTGCTGACGCGCCTCAAGTCCTCCAATCGCGATATCGAGCGCGGTCGCGCCATCGGACAGTGGCGCGACAGCTTCCCGGACGCCAAGAATCCTGCGGTCATTCGACACTGGTTGTCGCAAGTGGGGGAGTCCGTTGACGACCTGTTGACGCTGGCGCCCGAGGCCGTGGCGAAGGGCATCGCCCTCGTCCGCGCGACGAACCCACCGCTCGGACTCAAGGATCTCGCCGTGAAGGGCGACGATCTCATCGCCGCCGGCGTACGGCCCGGCCCCGACGTGGGCGAGGTGTTGAAACGGTTGCTCGGGGAGGTGCTCGACGATCCGGCCAAGAACACCAAGGAGTATCTCCTCTCCCGTGTCTAGCGCCCTCATCTACGCCCTCGTCGCGGCGCTCGGCAACGTGCTGGGCGCGCTGGCGGTCACCCGCCGGGCCACGAGCGAGCTCAAGCTCATCGAGCACTTCGTGGCATTCGGGGCGGGCTTCATGCTCTCCGTGGCGATCGTCGAGCTTCTCCCTGAGGCGCTCGCGAAAAGCGGCGCCATGGCGCCTGCCCTGGTGCTCGCCGGCTATCTCGCCGTTCACCTCACCCAGCACACGGTGACACCGCACTTTCACTTCGGGGAGGAGACGCACGCCGTCACGCCGGTCGCCGGCACCTCCGCTCTGGTGGGCCTGCTGCTGCACACCTTCTTCGACGGTGTCGCCATCGCCAGCGCGTTCCTGGTGCGCACCGAGCTGGGGGTGATGGTCTTCGTCGCGATCTTCCTGCACAAGTTGCCCGAAGGCGTCATGATCTCCAGCCTCATGATGGCGACGGGTCGGACGGGCGGACGGGCCGTCGCGGCCGCGGCCCTGCTCGGGCTCGCGACGGTGTTTGGCGTGCTGCTCACCGACCACGTGGGGTTCTTGATCGTGCACGGCTTGGCGCTCTCGGCGGGCGTGACGATCTACGTGGCGGCGTCGAATCTCGTCCCGGAGTTTCAGCACAAGCCAGGCTGGAAGCTCCCCGCCTCGTTCTTCGCCGGCGCTGCTGTGTTCTTCCTTACGAAAACTCTTCTGGATTCGGTGTCTTGACGGGATGCGGGATGCGGGATGCGGGATGCGAGATGCGGGATGCGGGATGCGTCATCACCGACGAGTACTGAGCTTGCGAATGAGCCCGATGATGATCGCGATCGATCTCGTGCACAGGTCTAGGACTGGAGGGACGTCGTCCTTGGAAACGAGATCAAGCTTTCCCAGGACTGTCAGATGACTGTAGAGTTCTGTGTTCGACCCGAGTGCGATCTTGAGACCCCGCAGGAACTGCGGTGTTGTCCCCAGCGAGTACCCTTCAGCGATGTTGGCAGGTACCGAGAGTGCGGCGCGCCGGATCTGATCAATGAGTGCGAAGTGCTTGCTCAGCCGTGCGTCCAGGCTGAGGAGGTAGGCGCGGTGCGCAACGTCTTGGGCGACGTTCCAAGCATCGAGACGCTCGAGTTTTCTCACGATGACACGGTACTGGACGCCCTGTGGGGGGACGTCACCCGAACCATGCGTGGGGGGGGCGTTTTCACGCATCCCGCCTCCCGCATCCCGCATCTCGTCCATGACTGATCCCACCCTGTTCCAGGGCTCCACCGAGCCCCTCGCCGCTCGGATGCGTCCGAAGACCCTCGACCAATTCCTCGGCCAGGAGCACCTGTTGGGTCCGGGGAAAGCCCTGGGAGAGCTGATCCGCCGGGGCGACATCGGGTCCTGCATCTTCTGGGGCCCGCCCGGGTCGGGGAAGACCACCCTCGCCAAGATCATCGCCAACTACACCGAGCGTCACTTCGAGCCGTTCTCCGCCGTCACCGAAGGTGTGGCGCGTGTCCGCGAAATCATCAAAGAGGCGGAGGAGCGGCTCAAGTATCAGGGCCAGGGGACGATTCTCTTCTGCGATGAAATCCACCGGTTCAACCGGGCGCAGCAGGACGCATTTCTCCCCTGGGTCGAAAACGGCATCATCACGCTGATCGGCGCGACGACGGAGAACCCGAGCTTCGAGCTCACGGGCGCGTTGTTGTCGCGGTGCCGGGTCTTTGTCCTGGAGCCGCTGACGGACGAACACATTAGGACGGTGCTCGCGCGGGCACTCGACATGGAGAACAAGGGGAGAGGGGAGAAGGGAGATGTACGCTTCGAGCAGGCAGCCGTGGATCTGCTCGTGTCTCACGCTCAAGGCGACGCGCGCCGCGCGTTGAATACGCTCGAAGCCGTCCTCAAGCACGTCACGTCCATCTCCCATCTCCCTTCTCCCGTACCCGCGGACCTCATTCGCCAGGTCCTCGAACGTCCCCTCCCGACCTACGACAAATCCGGCGAGCAGCACTTCAACCTGATCTCGGCGCTCCACAAGGCCGTGCGCGGCAGCGATCCGCAGGGTGCGCTCTACTGGCTCGCGCGGATGCTCGCGGGAGGCGAGGATCCGCTGTACCTGGCGCGACGCCTGGTGCGCATCGCGTCGGAGGATGTGGGGCTCGCCGACCCGCGGGCGCTGGCGGTCGCCCTGGCGGCCAAGGATGCCTTTCACTTCTTAGGGAGCCCGGAAGGCGAATTGGCGCTCGCCGAGGCCACGATCTACCTGGCCACCGCACCCAAGTCGAACCGGGCCTACACGGCGTTCGGAGAGGCGCAGGAAGCGGCGAAGCAGCATCCCGCCGAGCCGGTGCCGCTTCACATTCGGAATGCCCCCACCGGATTGATGAAGGACTTAGGCTACGGTGCGGGGTACAAGTACGCCTTCGATGCCGATCAGGCGTACACACCGCAGGAATACCTGCCCGAGGCGCTGCGCGGGTCGAGTTGGTACGAGCCGAGCGAGTTCGGGTACGAGAAGACTATCAAGGAGCGTATGGAATGGTGGCAAAAACTCAAGCAATCGCTGTAGCGCTACTGGCCCTCACGGGCTGTGCGACGCTCCGCTCGGTACTCAATTTCCAAGAGCCCCAGGTCGAGCTCCAAGAGATCAACATCACGGGGATGGGCCTGACGGGGGGGACGCTCGATCTTGTCTTCGACGTCTACAATCCCAACGACTACCGCCTGCGTAGCACCAGGCTCGAGATGGGGCTCGATCTCGAGGGCACGCATTTCGGCGACGCGCTGATCGATCGGCCGCTCGATCTCTCCCCCACGAACCACAGCCGCGTCGTGATGCCGGTGCGGTTCGACTGGGCGGGTGTGGGAGCCGCGGCTCGCGGGCTGCTGACGCGCCAGTCGCTCAACTACCTGGTGAAGGGCGCCGTCCTGCTCGATACGCCGCTGGGTGAGAAGCGCGTGCAGCTGAGCGGGGCGGGGAGTGTGCCGCTCAAGAAACTGTTCTGACGCGTCGTGCGACCGACGCAGGGGTGATCCAGGCCACAGTCGCCCGCGACCAGGGGGGCTAGGTATCGACGGTTGGCGGCCGTTTACGTCCCTCGGCGCGAATGGGGGGGGAACTGATGGTCAACGTGGTGCGCTGGCGTGCCCGGCTTCGCGCGGTTGTGGTGATCGCTACGCTCGTCGTAGCCGCGTGCGAATTGCGCCGCGCCCTGACGCCCGTGGACGAGGTCGCCCGGGTCGAGCTTTCTCCTGCCGCCGTAACCGTCCAGCCCAACCAGGCCGCCGACTTCACGGCCGTGGCATTCACCGCCGCTGCCGACACCGCGGAGACGTCCATCGCATGGAGCGCCTCGGGCGGCGGAGTCACCGATCAGGGTCGGCAGGGCGGGCGCCATCTCGGCCAGTATAGGAACGGCGCCTGCGGCACCTTCCAGGTCACGGCCACCAGCCAGCCCAGCAACAAGTCCGACACGGCGGCCGTAAGCGTCACCTGCCCGGTTTCCGTAGCGTCGGTGACGGTAAGCCCGGCACAGGCGTCCGTGGACACCGGTAAGACGGTCCAGCTCACGGCGACGCCGCGGGACGCGAACGGCAACGCGCTTCCGGGACGGGTGATTACATGGGCGAGCGACAACGCGGCTGCGACGGTGAGCGGCAGCGGCCTCGTCCGCGGCGTCACCGCTGGCTCCGCGACGATCACGGCGACGAGCGAAGGCCAGGGCGGAACGTCGGCGATCACGGTCGCGACACCGCCGCCGCCACCGGTGGCGTCGGTCACGGTGAGCCCGGCACAGGCATCCGTCGACACCGGCGCGACAGTGCAGCTCACGGCGACGCCTCGGGACGCGAACGGGAACGCGCTCACGGGGCGGGTGATCACCTGGGTGAGCGGTAACGCGGCTGCCGCAACGGTGAGCGGCGGCGGGCTCGTCCGCGGCGTGACCGCCGGCTCGGCGACGATCACGGCGACGAGCGAAGGGAAGGACGGGACGTCGGCGATCACGGTTCTGGTACCGCCGCCGCCGGGCAGCGGCGTGGTCTTCGTAGGCGCCGGGGACATCGCCGACTGCTCATCGAGCGGCGACGAGGCGACGGCTAACCTGCTCGACAGCATCCCGGGCACGGTATTCACGGCCGGCGACAACGCCTACGAGAACGGCACCGCGACGGAGTTCGCGAATTGCTACGACCCGACGTGGGGCCGGCACAAGGCGCGGACGCGCCCCTCACCGGGCAACCACGATTACAACACCAGCGGGGCGACGGGTTACTACAACTATTTTGGCGCGAGTGCCGGCCCGTCCGGCCGCGGCTATTACAGCTATGACCTGGGCGATTGGCACATCATCTCGCTCAACAGCAACATCAGCATGAGCGCCGGCTCGACGCAGGAGCAATGGCTACGGGCGGACCTCGCGGCGAACCCCAAGCGGTGCGTGCTCGCGTACTGGCACCATCCGCGGTTCAGCTCAGGGAGCCACGGGAGCTCGACGTCGCCCCAGCCGCTGTGGCAGGCGCTGTACGACTTCGACGCGGACGTCGTCATCGTGGGTCACGACCATAACTACCAGCGCTTCGCGCCGCAGACGCCGACCGGAGTCGCAGATCCGGTGCGAGGTATTCGACAGTTCCTCGCCGGGATGGGCGGAAGGAGCCACTACACCTTCGGCACGCCGATCGCGAACACCGAGGCGTACAACACGGACACCGACGGCGTGCTCAAGCTGACGCTGCTCGCCGATTCGTACACATGGGAGTTCATCCCGGTGGCCGGCAAGACCTACAGGGACTCGGGTACCGGGTCCTGTCACTAGCGACGAGGAGATCGCCCCCCCCCCCGGTTAGTGGCATGTCCCGGTGCCCGAATCGGTAAACGTCATGCCGGCGATCGGCACGAACTCCCAACTATACGTTCCGGCGCTCAGCGTCAGCTTCAGGACACCCCAGGTGCCGGTGTGCCGCACCTCGCTGTTCGCGACCGGCGTCCCGAAGGCGTACAGGCTGGCGCCACCGGTGCCGACCACGAACGCGCGGATGCCGCCGGTCGAATCAGCCAGGCCGTCGGGCGTCTGGGGTGCGAACCGCTCGTAGAGATGGTCGTGCGCGGTCAGCACGATCTCCGCCCCCGCGTCGTACAAGGCCTGCCACAGCGGCCCCGACTTGGTCGAGCTGCCGTGGACGCTGCTCGAGCTGAACCGCGAATGGTGCCAGTAGGCCAGGGTGCACTGCTTGGTGCTCGCGGCGAGATCGGCGCGCAACCACTGCTCCTGGGGCGAGCCGGCAGTCATGCTGACGTTGCTGTTCAGGGAGATGATGTGCCACTCCCCGAGGTCGAAACTGTAGTAGCCCTTTCCCGAGTCCCCGGCGCTGGCGCCGAAGTAGGCGTAATAGGGCCCGGCGCCGGGCTGGTCGTAGTCGTGGTTCCCGGGCGACGGCCGCGTGCGCGCCTTGTGACGACCCCACGTCGGGTCGTAGCAGTTGGTGAACTCGGCCGCGGTGCCGTTAGGATACGCGTTGTCGCCCAGCGTGAAGACGGTGCCCGCGATGCCATCCAGCAGCTGGGCCGTCGGTTCGTCTTTAATCGACGCCCCACAACTGGCGATGTCGCCCGCGCCGACAAAAACCACGCTCGCCGGCGGCGGGGGCGGGGGTGGGGGCGGTGGCGGCGGCGGTGGCGGTGGCGCGCCCGTGGCCCGGCTCATGACCACGAACACGCCGAAGTCCGGTCCGGTCTGCGGAGGCGGTGTGGGCGAGCCCCCGATGGGGTCGACGGGGGTGACGCCCGTCATCGGCACATCCACCCGGCCGCCGCCGTACGTGCCGCCCACCACCGGGGCGCCGAAAAAGTCCTGCACGTTCCGGACCTCGAAGCTGTCACCCACGCCCACAATCCCGCTCAGGTCCGTCGGGACCGCCGCCTGGCGACTCCAGTTGTAGATGATCACGTTCGCCCGACCAGCTTCGTAGCGGTTGGGCCGCACGAACACCTTCGGCTCGGCGGGGTCGCTGCTCACCGCCCGGTCGGTCGCGCCCACGCCGGTGACCTGCTGCCACGGCTGGAAGGCGTATTCTGTATTGACGTAGCTCCACGCCTCGGCGCTCGGATCGCGGTAGTAGCGGTTATTGGCCAGTTGGAACCCCGACAACGTGGAGTCCCGCAGGACGATCATGTCGCTCGTCGCGCCGAACAGCGAGTTGTCCGTCATGGTGAGCGCCTGCCACCGCCTCACCTCCAGGACCCGCTTGCCGCCCACGGCGTAGTTGCTCCGGACCGCGAGGTCCTCGTTCACCGTCGTGTCGAAGCCGATGACCAGGTTGAGCTCGCCGACGTTGGGCGCGAAGTACGTCATGTTGTCGAACAGCGTCCCGTTGCGGACGGCCTCGCCGCCGCCGAACAGGATGTTCGCGTTTGGGCTGTTCGCCGGGTCGGCGCTCACCGCTCCGTTGTTGAACGAGACGTTCCCGGCGGCGTGGATGTTGGTGAGCGCGTCAAAGCCCGCGTCCGTGTAGATGTGAATACCGTAGCCGAACTGGTTGAACGCGATGTTGTCGCGCAGATAAACTGGGCCCGTCATGCTTCGCGCGTAGATGCCGTGCCCATGGCCGAACAGGGCCTCCTGCCACCCGTTGTTGTACGTGAGGCACCCGTAGATCTCGATGTCCACCGGCGCCGCGGAGGTGTAAAACCCAATCCCGCCGTCGTGCACGATCAGATTGATGAACTTCACGTGCGAGGCGTTGGCGACGATCAGGTTGGGACGGGTATTGGTGGACCGGTTCGGGTCCGAGTCGGTGACCTCGAAACCCCAGAAGATCGAGTAGTTCCCGTCGACCTTGAGGAAATCCCCGCGACTGGCGGTGGACGTGGCTCCCTGGGCGTCCAGAGTCGCGCGCTCGCCCGGGAATTGCCGCACCACGACCGGCGCTGATGCTGTGCCGCTCAGGATACTGCGAAGGGGGCTGGTGCTGGTGTACGTGCCGCCCCGCAGCCACACGGTGTCACCGGGCTGCACCTTGCCGTTCCCACCCAGCAACGCGGTCTGCAGATCCCAGGGCTGTCGCGATCCGTCTCCGCTGCTCGAGCCGTTCGGCGCCGCAAACCATCCCAGCACGGCGACGGTGACGGGACCGGCGGTCCCTCCATAGGTCGCCACGACCGTCGTCCGCCCGGGCCGGATCGCCGTGACGCGCGCGGTCTGGGCGCCGGTGCTCACCACGCCGGCGACGCGGGGGGCAAGGACGCCCCAAACGACCTGCCCCGCCACGGGAGTGCCGCCGGCGTCGAGGATCGTGGCCGTCAGGGTGACGGTATCGCCGACCAGCATCGCGTCGGCCGTCGGTGCCACGAGCACCGCGAAGCTCCCCAACGTTGCTTCGATCGGCGCGTCGCCCGTCAGCGGCGTCAGCACGATCGTGATCGGCGGATTCGTGCCAGGCTGGATGCCGACGGTGACCGACCCGTCGTGCGTCTGAACGCCACCCGCGTCAACGCCCGGATGGTGATGGTCCGATTGGAGCCTGACGGGATCGTAATCGTGCCAGCGGCGGCGCCGCCGACAATGCCGATATTGAAGGACAGGGACGGCGCAATGTCCGGGGCCGTGACCTCCACGACCAGCGTCGCGACGGCGGTTCCGGACAGGTCGGCCCTGAGCAGCAGGCGAGCATCCGACCGTTCGTTGCCCGTGGGCTCGTCCTGCAGGCAGGCCCCGAGCCCCAGCGTCGATACCAGCGCCGCGGCCAACCACCGGCGTCGCCCCGCACGCACGTCGACGCGCCCGCGTTTACGGAGTGACGTCGATCGTCGCGGTTCCAGCCGCCCCGCGGAACGTGGCCGTGATCGTCGTGTTGCCTACGCCGGCTCCGCTGACGAGGCCGGCCGCATCCACCGTGGCGATGCCCGGGTTCGCCGTGGCCCAACTGACCGGGTCTGCCTCGGTAGGCGTCACCGTCGCTCCGTTCCAGTCGGTGATCGAGACACTGAGCTGTACGGTGCCCGCGACGCCCACCGTGGCCGGGGACGGGGTCACCGTGATGGTGAGACTCCCCAGTGTCACCACGATCGGCTGGTCGCCCGTCAGCGGCGTCAGGATAATCGCGCGGGTCGGGTTGGCACCGGGTTGAATGTCGAGGGTCACGGCGCCGTTGTGCGTCAGGATTCCCCCGGTGTCGTACGCCCGCAGGGCGACCGTCCGATCAGAGCCCGCCGGCACGGTGAGTGTGCCCGACGCGACGCCGTTGGCGATGGGGATGTTGAACGTCAACGCGGTTGGAATGTCCGGCGCGGTGACTTCTGCGACCAAGGTCACGACCGCCGAGCTGGCGACGTCGGCTCGCACGATCAGCGTTCCGAGGTCTCGCGACGGGTCGACCGCCCCGTCTCCACATGCCGCGAGGAGCATGGTCGCGAGGGCGATGGGCGCGGACCTAAACGGCGCGCGAAGCATAGAAGGGCGACTCCCGTAAAGGGGCTAGATCACTTGGTCATATTCCGTGCCCCTTTGTGCCAGCGCCGTCAGTATTGGTCTGATCGCAACAGCTTCAGTAGCAATGTGTTACGTTGTTGCGTCGACGCGCCAGTGGGGCCGATGTGGGTTGGATGGTTCGGGTGCCAGCGATCCGCCACACATTCGAATCGGGCCTGCGTCACATGGCCGAGGAGCTGCAAACGCCTGGGGTCATGGCCCGAGCGCGCTGAGCGGATTCGACTGGACAGCTGGCCCCTGTTACTGGCCAATAGCTACCGTGTAATGCAATTATTCGTGCATAATGCAGCAGTGCATATGACACCAGGTCGCTGCGGACACAGGTTCTAAGTGACGGTTTTGCCGCAGCGAAGCGCTCGTCCCGCTGCACCTGGAATGCGTCTTGCCTTGGCAGGGGACCGAAGGAGTTGTCCCATGTAATGCGCTGCTCAGAGCAAAGCCGTCGAAAGACGGTGACGCAGAGCCAACGGGGCTACCGCGGCACCAGCCGCC
>Ga0209382_10012699_pt1 | contig 10394 bp, 11 predicted proteins | sample SoiMetdeltSBSDD5_FD_187599 | JGI IMG/M metagenome (GOLD analysis project Ga0209382, IMG submission 187599) | Bulk soil microbial communities from a Populus tree surrounding site in Tennessee, USA - Soil MetaG P. deltoides SBSDD5 (SPAdes) (version 2) | ecosystem: Environmental > Terrestrial >...
TATGGCGAGGTGCTGACGTTAGCGGGCGTTCGTCGGAAGCTGACGGAGGAGAGTTCCTCGAATGGCACCGACGATCCGGCGCTGGCGAATATCGCCGAGCTGCTCGGCAGCGACGCACGTGAGCGGATCCTCCACGTCAAGCGCGGTCTGCGGGAGTTGTCAGCGATCCTGGCGAAGGCGCCGGGCGTCGCACTGGAGGAAGGTTTTCAGCTGACCGTCGATAACGGCCCCTCGCGTAAGGCGGCCAAACACGCGAAGCCGGCGGCGCCAGCGGTGAAAGGAAAGAGGAAGCGTTAGACGACGGCGGATTGCAGATCGCAGATTGCAGATTGCGGATTGGAAAGTGCGGATTGCCGATTGCCGATTGCGGATTGGGGCTGGGCCATTAGTGGTTGGGACCCTGCAGTCCACAATCGACAATCAGAAAACCTGCAATCCACAATCGGCAATCCACAATCTGCAATCCACAATCGGCAATCCACAATTTGCAATCTGCAATCTGCAATCTGCAGTCTGCAATCAAGTCTCGGGATGTAGCGCAGCCTGGTAGCGCACCTGACTGGGGGTCAGGGGGTCGCTGGTTCGAATCCAGTCATCCCGACCAATGTTTACGGGGCTGATTCTCACTTTTGAGAATCAGCCCTTTTGGTTTTTGTGACGTATTTGTGACGTATTCTGCCGCACGCCATCGCCCCGCCTTCTCTGCCCCCACGCCATCGCCGGTAGTGGGTCAGTTTGAACAGCGGCCGGAAAAATCCTGACCGGCTGGCGTGCGACACACGAGTCTGCGCAAATTCGCAAACTGACCAGAATGCTTGACAATGAGCCTTGCCGCGCCCACATACAATTTTGGGCGCATTCACCAGACGCTGCGCGTAACGCCAGCGATGGAGGCTGGTGTGGCGAACCACCTGTGGAGCGTCGAGGAAATCGTCACACTTCTCAACTAGAGAGGCGGTGTGAAATGCGCGTCCTGCGGTATTTTCTCGGCTTGGCGATTATGCTCGCCGTACCACCCTTGGCGGGCGCCGTGCTCAGGCTCACAAACGACATCGCGTTGCGCTTCATGATCCTGCCGGTGTTTCTAGCGCTCGCCGGAGCAGGGTTGGCGCTCATGTGGTTCAACCGGGGCGAACCCTCAAACTGACCCACTACCCCATCGCCACCATTCTTGACTTAGCGTCGCAATCGGCGTAGGGTCTTCGCGACGGTTCTTGATTCGCTTGCTCGACCCTGATCGGGGGCGGGCACGAACGGCAAGATAGCCCGCGCTGGGGCACAGAACGAGTACAGGTCGAACCTGTACTGGTTCCGTGCCCCTTTTTTTTGGTCCGTCTTTCCTTGGGAGCACGGCTATGGATGGTCACCCGACCGAACAGATCAACATCCGTATCCCGGCCACGCTGGGGGATCGACTTCGCCAAGTCGCGGACGCCGAATCGAATCACATATCGGCGGTCGTCCGTCGTTTGTTGGCGAAAGGGTTGGACGATCTGGACGTCGCGACGACACCGGCCCGCCGTCCTCGTGGGGGGCGCAATGGCGACTGATACGCCGTGGCTGACACCCAATGAAGCCGCAGCGTATGTGCGGCGACACAAGACCACGCTTGCGAAAGAAGTTCAGCGGGGTCGATTGCGTGCAGCGCGTGTCGGTGGTCGGGGACAGTTGCTCTATCGACGGGAGTGGCTAGACGACTGGTTAGAGCAGCAAGCGACCCCGGTCGTCGTCGTCGCGCGACGACACGTGATCGGAACGTGAAAGACCGTAGCGAATGATCCCGGCGAAGACGAGCGTCTACTGATGGCAGCAGCAGGACTGCTGTATGACCTGATTGTCGCAGCCATTGAGACGGGCTGTCGCAAGGGTGAACTGCTGTCGCTGCAGTGGCATCAAGTGCGATTCTCCCCACGCGCTGAACTATTCCTGCCAGCAGGAAAGACGAAAGCCAAGAAAGACCGTCGCATTCCAATCTCGTCCGTGCTGGCGACTGTGCTGGCGCGACGACGGACTGATCCAGCAGGGGAGCAGTTGCCATCTGACGCTTATGTGTTTGGTGACGAGATCGGGCGACAGCGAGTCAGCATCAAGACCGCGTTTCAGCTGACGTGCCAGCGCGCGAAGATCACCGACTTGCACTTCCACGATCTGCGTCGCGAAGCTGGCTCACGGTGGATGGATGCCGGGGTGCCATTGGCGACGATCCAGCGCTGGCTGGGGCACGGGAATATCAGCCAGACCAGCACGTATCTGGGCGCGTCGCTGGGTGGTGACGAGCAAGACATGCGCGCATTCGAAGAACGTGTTGGACGTGTCGCGAAGTCTGTGACGCACAGTGACGTATTTGACCCTTCGACACCATCTTCAGCGGTATCAAACCATGTGGCACTAGGTGAAAACATTCCAGAAAATGCGAAAGTGCACTAGCGCGATCAGTCGTTAGAAGTCTGGGGGTCAGGGGGTCGCTGGTTCGAATCCAGTCATCCCGACCAAAAAAATCGGGCCGATTTCGCAGATTGCGGAGTCGGCCCTTGTCGTTTTTCGGGTCGCTGGTTCCAGTGGACCTCACCGGTCTCGCGGAACCAGACGGATTGAGGTGACGCAGTCGTTGAAGCCTCCCTTGTCACACTTGCCCGTTACGTTCGTGAGATTCGGGATGTCTTCGGTCACGCGCAGCTGATCTCCATCAAAGAATCCGTCCCGATAAAGAATGGCACTCGCACCAGGGCCTAGCCGAATTGAGGAGATGCAATCGTCCCACGACTCCGTGGTGGTCGTGGGAGTCGTTGTGTTCACTTTCACGCAGGGTCCACGGAAGTCTTCAAGGTGGTCCACGTTGCTCGTGATGTGCGCGGATTGGCCTACATAGTCCGCATGTTCGTACACGATGATGCCGCTCTCCAACGCTGATGGGGCGGTCGGTAGCTCCGACTGACACGCGAGCGTCAGAGCGACAACGAACGCGAGTGACAGGTAAGTAGCTCGAGACGCCATGCGTGGTCCTCCGTGAAGAGAAGCCGGGCGGGCCAGATCCGCGAATGCACACCCCGGGCGGCCGGGCTGAGCGAACGACTGACAGGGTCCTAAAGAAAGCACGGAAGAATGTAACAGCTCACCTGCTAGGATTGGGCCACTATCATGCGCGGGTGGCGAGCATGGGGCGTGGCGGCAGCGGCTGCCCTGTTGACGGTTGTCGTCATCGCCGCGCTGCTGGAGTTCCTCGCCCCCGACCTGTCGTATCAGGTTCGTGATCGTGCCGTTGAAATCCTCTCGGGCTCGTCGGGCAGAAAGTACCGCATCGCACTCGGCGCGATGACAGGCTCGAGCTACCGGGTCGGCACGACCCTGAATCGCTATCTACTCTCAAAGAAAGGATACGAGCTCGAGCTCGTCGCCACCGCCTCGCCGGGGAACGTCGGAGCGCTGTTCGATCCCAAGCAGCCTGTCGATCTGGCGGCCATCAACAGTGCCGACGAAGAAGCCACGAAAGCGGATGGGATCTACGGAGTGGCCGCGCTCGAAACCCAGTACTTCTTCGTCATGGTCCCCAACGGCAGCCCCGCGCGCGAGTTCCGAGACCTCACCGGGGCGGTGAATCCCGGCGTGCGGGAGGTAGGGCAGCCCCCAACGCTCGGCGAGCGGATCCTCGAGTACTACGGTCTGACGCGCGAGAGGGAACCCGGCTCGCGTGTGCCCGTGTCCGTGGTGCGCCCGACGAAAGCGGGCATGCTGGCGGATTTCACGAGCGGACACATGACAGCCGCGACACGCACGCAGTTTCTTCGCGCGGGCCTGATCGACGACGTCCTGAACCCCGGCCACCATCGAATCCTGCCGATTCGCGACCACGAAGGGCTCGCCCGATCGATTCCAGGCACTCGCGCTGCGTTCATTCCGCCTGGTCTTTACGGTCCCGACCGCCGGATTCCGCCTGAGCCAGTACCGACCATCGCGGTGACGCATCTACTCGTGGCCCGCGGCGACGTGCCGGGCCGTGTCGTGCGCGACATCCTCGAAGTGATCTACGACCCTCGATTCGCGCGGGACCTTCAACTGGATCGTGACGAGGCCTTTGGGCGGAACGTCGGCGGGCTGCCGCTGCATCGTGCGGCAGACATCTTTTACCGGCGGAACGATCTCCCGACGTCCGAACGGCTCGGGAGGCTCTCATTCGTCGCTTCCGGTATCGCAGCGCTCGTCGCCACACTGCAGTTCATGTCGCGTTACCGTCGGAACGACCGCGTCGCGCGCCGAAGCCGCCTGCTTGGTTCGGAATTGGCGAAGCTGCAGACCATGCGCAAGCAACTTAACGATGTGGCTGATGTTGAAACGGCACGACAGGTGATGCGCGGTGCGGATGATGTGCTGGCGGGCGCAGAGGAGGATGCGGCCGCCGGCCTGCTCGATACCGCGGGCATTCAGTCTTTGCGCTCGCTCCACCAGTTGTGTCGTCAGGCGATGGAGGACAGGCTCGAGCAGAGCGGACGAGCGCATGTCCAGCAGCTAGACGCGCAGTGATGCCATCGCGTATGGCCGTTCCACCCACAGCACACGATCTCGTCGTCAGGCTGATGGACGGATACATCCAGACGCAGTTGCTGTAAGGCCACACCGGCGTCAACATCCTCGAAGCTGAGCCTTGCTAAACGGGGAACAGGAATCACTCCAACCTGATTCGCCCTCGAGCCGTCACTACGCGAGGAGGGAGCATGCTGAATCGATGGGCGGGACTGATCTTGGCTGTCGTGGGTCTCATTGCCGGCTATCACTTCGCAAAGCCGGGCGCGCTCGCGCAGACCGACCCGATGCCGTTTTCGATTGGCGACCGCGTCACGCTACGCTACGAAGTGTCCGCCGAAGATCGATTCCAGGACGTCAGCTGCGTCGTCGGCGCGTTCCAGGGCGACTGGGTGCGATGCGAGTCCACCGATCGCTTCAAAACGCCGAACACCGAGACCTGGCGGAGCTTGAAGCAGATCGTGCAGATCACGAGGCATGTGAAATAGAACATGAGCTGACCAGGTCTCGCCTCAACTACGCGGGAGGCAAGGCCCGACCGTTGCATCTCACTCTCCGCATGACGACCGATCCCACGGGCTTCGTGCGTTGGGAGGAGCTATGCACATCTCACCGGTCCTTCGAATCATCGCGGCTGGCTGCCTCTCATTTGGCCTAATGGGCGCTCGGGCATCGGCGGAGCCCATCATGTTGACTTTCGATGAGCTCAGCCCGGGGATTTATCCCAGCACCCTGTACGGTCATTACGGTGTGTATCTCGGAAGTGGAATTCATTTTCCGGGCGGCGGCGCTGGCATCACCGAGATAAGCATTGTCGCGTCGGATACGGCTGTGTCTAGCCAGAACATCTTGATGCCACGGCCGACGACGTTCGGGACGTATACCGACATCCTCGGAGTGTTTTTCGCTCCCCATACGAACTTGTACACGGATTCCCTGTCGATGACGATCTCCGGCGCGGCGTCGTTGCGGGAGCCATGGCAAGTGCGGATATTCGGCGACTTCGGTTATCTCGAGACGTTCACCGGTGTGGGCAACCAGATGTTTTCGGTGAATCGCCGGACACGCGACATCTTGGGCTTTGAATTCCTCGGCACCGGCGCCGAGGGGCTCGACAACCTGTCGATTGGCGAGCTCACGCCCGGCGAGCTCGTGGCGACTCCCGAGCCAGGAACGCTGGCGCTGTTCGGGTTCGGCCTCGCGGGATTGGTGCGGATGGCTCGCAAGCGCGCGCGAACGTGACAAGGCCCAGCGCCGTTGGATCCGCTACGGTTTTCACGGCTCACCCTCGACTACGTCCGCGTCGTCCGCAAACCATTCCATTCGTCCACATTCGGCGCAGATGAGGACCGTTGCGCCGGCGTTCGCCCAGTCGAGGCCGAAAAGGGTAGCGCCGCGCGTGTTTACGAGTGCGCTCCCTGGAAAAAACTTCGTCCCGCTGCAATGCGGACATCTAAGCGGGCGGCGCGCAATCGTGTAACCGGTCGGGTCGGGGCCTTCCATAAAGCCCTTCACGCCCGCTTTCAATGCCTTGAAGAAGTGTCCCATCTCAGATCCTCTCACCCCGCGTTCGACCTCTGTGATTCAGATGCACAGAACCCGAGTCCCGAACCCCGAGTTAGTGCAACGTCAGGACCGGACATTCCGCGTGCCGCACCACGTGGTTTGTCGTCGATCCGAAGAACATTCGATCGAGGACGCCGCGTTCGGCGACGCCCATGACGATCAGGCTCGCGGCGGTCTCGTGCGCGACTCGCAGGATCTCGTTGTACGGCTTGCCGGAGCCGGTCACTTCGACCGGATGACACCAGTCGCGCGCCTCCACCGGTATGGCGGCTCGTAAGGTTTCGCGGGCCCTGGTCTCGCGCTCGTTCAGGAACTCGATGAGCATTTCCGGTCTGACCGCATTGTCGGGCACCGGCTCGAGCACGTGAAGCACCGTGATCGTGGCGTCGGACTCCTGGGCGAGCGACAACGCGTACTTCAGAGCCTTCATTGACGGCGGTCCAAAGTCCACCGGGCAGAGGATGCGTTCCAGGTGCACGGGAGGTGGCTCGACGGCAGTAGCAGGGGGCACCACGAGCAGCGGGCACGGCGATCGCCGCAGGACTTTCTCGGTGACCGATCCGAGCAGGACTTTCTGCACACCCCCGCGGCCGTGTGTGCCCATCACGAGAAGGTCCGCGCCAGCGCGGGTGGCGGCGTCGATGATGGTGTGAGCGGCAGTGCCTTCTTCGATGTCGATGTCGAACGGAATGCCGGATTCCTTGAGCGGTTCGGTGAAGCGCTCGAGCCCGCCGACAATCGCCTCGCGCGAGATGTACGGTCCAATCACCGGGCTGGGATTGCCCGGCAGCACCGCTGGTACCAGAAAGATCTCCGACACGTGCAGCACCGTCAGGCGCGACTCATACCAGCGCGCCAGCGCGGCAGCGTGCGCGAGCGCATGTTCAGACCCTGGTGAAAAATCGATAGGGCAGAGGATCCGTTTGATGTCGATCATCTCAGCCTCCTAACGCCTGCCTTCTGCCTTCTGCCGTCTGCCTTCTGCCTTTTTCCGTCTGCCTTTCGCCTTCTCCTAACGTCTGCCTTTCGCCTTGTTAACGTTCCCAGTCAACCTCGGGAGCGCGATAGAAATTCACACCCAGTGCGACCCATCTCGGCGCTTGGGCGCCCAGCCGACGTGAGAAGTTGTCCCAATCGCGTGCCGCAGGCGACCAGCCGAGCTCGGCAATGGCGGGAAGTCGCGGAAAGGCCATGAACTCGACGTCAAACATGTCCCCCAACGTCTCGGACCAGATTGGCGCCTCGACGCCGAGCACGGCGCTAGCTGGTACGCCCGCGAGGAGTGTTCCCGGATCCCAGTCGTACGCTGTGCGGATATCGATGTAACCAGCCCAGTTCAGCCCGAGCGCGGTGTTCTTGTCGTACTTCATGTCCAGATACGATCGGTTAGCGGGTGACATGATGAGGCGCGCCGCCTTCGCCAGTCCCTCGTGGCCCTTTGGCCGCCAGTGCTGGACGATCGTGGTCGGAAGGAGCTTGATGGGGGCAATCTCGTCCCAGCCGATCATCTCTTTGCCGTTCTTCTGTACGATCCCCTGAACCCGCTCGATGAACTGCCGGTACTGCTCCGGCGGGAGCTTCTGCACTTCGTCGCCGCCGATGTGAAAGTACGGCGCCGTTGACAGCGCGCCAATTTCTCTGACGACGTCGTCGATGAACTTGTAGGTAACATCCTTGTCCACGCAGAGCGTGCTGAACCCGACGTTGATGCCCGTGTAGAGTGACGGAGCTTTGCCGTCGCAATTCAGTTCCGGGTATGAGGCCAGCGCGGCGTTCGTATGCCCAGGCATGTCGATCTCGGGCACGAGCGTGATGAACCGATCCTGCGCGTACTTCACGAGCTCCGCGTACGATTCCTGCGTGTAGAAGCCGCCCGTGCCTCCGCCTACCGCGGTGCCGCCACCATGCTTCGTCAGGTTTGGCCACGATTTGATCTCGATACGCCAGCCCTGATCGTCCGCGAGGTGAAGGTGAAGCCGATTGATCTTGTACAAGACCAGCAGGTCGATGTAGCGCTTCACCTGCTCGACATTGAAGAAGTGCCTCGCCACGTCCAGCATCGCGCCGCGCCACACGAATCGTGGACGATCGACAATGCGTCCGGCCGGCACGATCATCGGACGAGCCTTGTCGGGGATCGCAGCCTCGTACTCGACTTCTGGTGGGAGGAGTTGCCGGAGCGTCTGGACGCCGTAGAACAGGCCGGCCGGTTTGTTGGCGGTGATCGTGATGCGCTCGGCAGCGATCGTGAGCTCGTAGCCCTCGTCGCCGGCATCGGCGACCGACCCCAAGACCAGGCGCACCTGCCCGGGCGCGTCGGCGACGACGGTTGTTTCTACCCGAGGCGGCGTCTTGTCGGGCGCTGCTCCAATCAATGACGACAGAAACTGAGCGATTCGTGCAGCGTCCGCATTGCCCGGCTGGGCAACAATCGTTGTGGCCTCGGTGAAGGTGAAGGCGCCGTCAGGGGCGGGCTCAACCGATACTGGTTTGGGAATAATGCGCTGCATCGCTGTCAGGCGACTTGCTGATGGCGTCGGCTTAGCGGCTGGAGCGGTCTTGGCACACGCCGACAGGCCAACGGAGGCGACAACGATGGTAGCGGACAGCGAACGGCGGATAGCCTGCATGGCGAAAGCTTACGACATGACGAACGCCGAATGGGTGGTGCCGGCTGACGAGGCGGGAACCCGGCTCGACAAGTTTCTGGCCTCGCCGGCCCGCTTGGGATCCCGCGGGCGCGCGCTCGACGCGCTCGAGCGCGGCAAGGTTTTTGTGAACGGCGAGGAGAGTGCTGCCGGTGATGCGTCCCGCCGGCTGGTGGCGGGCGACGCGGTGCGGTTGTGGATCGATCGTCCGGGCAGCAGCAAACGCCGGCCCCGGCTCGGGCGATCGGGCGACTTGGACGTCGTCTATGAAGATGAAGCGCTCTTGGTCGTGAACAAGGCGGCGGGCATGTTGTCGGTGCCGCTGGAACGGAATCCTGGCGTGCCCTCGGTGTACGACCACATCGCGGCGCGGTTGCGGTCGCAAGGCAAACGACGTCCGTTGGTCGTCCATCGCATCGACCAGGACACCTCGGGCCTCGTCGTCTTTGCCAAAGACGCGGCGGCACAGAAAAAGCTCAAGCTGCAGTTCGCGAAACGTGAACCCGACCGCGTGTATCTCGCGGTTGTCTACGGTCACCCGTCTCCAAAGCAGGGGACATGGCGCGACGTGCTCGTTTGGGATGAGAAGGCCCTGATCCAGAAAGAAACCCATCCACGCGACCCGCGAGGAACACCGGCAATCTCGGAATACAAAACGCGCGAGACGTTCCGGGACGCCACGCTGCTCGAAGTGCGGCTTCGAACGGGAAGGCGTAATCAGATTCGGTTGCAGGCGCGCTTGCGAGGGCACACACTCGTAGGGGAGCAGCGATACGTCTACGGGCCGGAAGTGCTGCGGCCGATTCCGTTCGGCCGGCAGGCGCTGCATGCGTATCAGCTTGGGTTCACGCACCCGGTGGACGGGCGCTCGATCACGCTCGAGGCGCCCTTGCCACCGGACTTTGAAGACTTGCTCGCGCGATTGCGGCGATCGTGATCGTGCTTACTTACAGTTTCGACGCGGACCGATCGCTGCGCTGTACGTGCTGGGGATGCGCGCCAGGATTGCCTCCGATTCCGCCAGATCGGTTGGGGCCAACCGCTGCAGAATCGGGCCGATGAAGCGGCCGCGTTGCGCAATCGTGGCGCGATCACCGTTCAGGATCGCGTTTTTGACCTTGTCTACCGTCCATCGAGGGAAGAGCTCGATGCGGCCGACGAACACACGCTCGACTGTGGTTGGCGCCGGAGAGATCTCCAGCGGGAGCGTGCCGTCGACCATCTCGCGCGGGGCGATGTAGAACACGCGCGTGCCCTCCTCGAACCACGAATCGCGCCAGGTCTCGACCATGGCCTTGGCTTCGCGCGTGAAGAGCCCGTGCGCTACGAGGAGCTTGACGAGATGAGCGTGGACGGCGTTCGCGCTCGAGCGTGAGAGCCGGAAGGGCAGCTTCACGTTGTTGCCGTGCACCTTCAACGACTTGACCGAAATGGCGCCGTCTTTGTTTTCAAACAGCACGACGTCGCCAACGTTCCCGGACGTCGCGTCCAGCGTCACGTCGCCATCGTCATGAATCGCGGCGGAGAGGGGCGGGGCGAACATGCCGACGCCGCGATAGAAGAGCAGCTTCTCGCGCTCGTCGCCGACCTGAAGTGGCGCCGCGTCCGTATCACGCGCCGCATAGTAATGACTCTCGTCCGATTCGCGAGGATACGTTTCCG
>Ga0209382_10012701_pt1 | contig 10391 bp, 7 predicted proteins | sample SoiMetdeltSBSDD5_FD_187599 | JGI IMG/M metagenome (GOLD analysis project Ga0209382, IMG submission 187599) | Bulk soil microbial communities from a Populus tree surrounding site in Tennessee, USA - Soil MetaG P. deltoides SBSDD5 (SPAdes) (version 2) | ecosystem: Environmental > Terrestrial >...
GCCAGCCCCACCACGGTGTAGCGGTCGTTGGCCACCGAGCCGTCCACCGCCGCGCCCACCAGCACCAGCTCCTGGCCCACCTTCACGCCCAGGTCGTCCGCCAGCCCGCGGCCGATCACCACGCCCTTGCGCACCTGCGGGGTCAGCTCCTGGCCGTTGACGATCCGGCGCATCTCGGAGGAGCGCTCGGGCTGGACGCCCATCACCACCACCGCGGAGGAGCTCTCGCCGGCCCCCGCCAGCCCGGCCCCGATCACCCGCCGCTCGGGCTGGGCGCCGGGGAGGGCGTGCGCGATGGCCGCCTCCACCTGCGCGGGGTTGTGCACCACCGTGCCCATCTCGGGCGACTCCTGGTAGCCGCGGCCGTGGACCTGGATGTGGCCCACCAGCCCGAAGGTCACCGAGCGGAGCATCTGCGCGAACGTCGCCTCCCGGTAGCTGTCCAGGCCGACCAGCACGGCGACGCCCAGGCTGAGGGCGCTCATGGTGATCGCGGTGCGGCGCGTGTTCCGCCACAGGTTGCGCCAGGAGATGCGGAGCAGGGAAAGCATCGGGTCACCGCCCTTTCTGCAGCCGGTGGAGGCTGAAGGTGTCCTCGGGGATGTCCTGGTCGAACGAGATGCTCTCGTAGTCCAGCACCGTCTCCCGCCCGGCCTCCGACGGCGTCACCGTGAGCTTCGACGGGTAGTCGCGCCAGCCGATCTTCTTGATGTTGGCGAAGGTCAGCGTCCGCGCCAGCTTCCCCTCCTCGTCGTAGAAGCGCTGGAGCAGCGGGACGCAGGTCTGCCGGTCCACCACCATCTCCACCTTCCCCCAGACCACCACCGCGTTCGGCTTCGGGGTGAGGCTGATCTGCCAGGCCTTCCGGCCGTCATGGTCCGCGGTGCCGGTGACGGAGGAGCTGAAGTCGTCCGTGATCGACGATCCCTTCACCAGGTCGTCGTTGGTGAAGTCGCTCCCCAGCCAGGAGTCGCCCATCATCCCCGAGGGCAGCTTCATCACCCGGCCGGCCTGGGGCAGGTAGTTCCACAGCTGTTCGTCCCGCTTGAGGGTCATCATCCCCACCTCGCGCGGGCCGCCCTCCAGGATCTTGATCAGCGCGAACTGCTTGCCGCTGGCCGAGATCTGCATCTTCAGCTTGCGCGTCCAGCTGGGGGTCTTGATCTGCATGGCCATCACCGCGACCGAGGACTTGCCGTCCAGCAGCTGCTCGGTGCGCTTCACCAGCGCGACCACGTCCGGCTTGTCCTCCCCGGTCGGGCAGGGCGGGAGGCCTGGAGGCGGTCCCGCGGCGGCGAGCGAGGCGAGGGTGAGCAACAGGTGAATGGACATTTGTCAGCGCTCCTATGCGCGGATGATGCGCTCCAGCAGGTCCCACATGATCTCGGAGAACCGCTCCAGCTCCTCCGGTGAGAGCGGGCCCTGGGCCGGGAAGAACGCCCGCGCCATGCCCTCCTTCACCGAGCCCACCACGGCCGACAGCTGCTCCGCCGTCAGGTCCTTGCGGACCACACCCAGCTCCTGGCCCCGGCGCAGCATGTCCAGGAACGCGGCCACCATCGGTGCGAAGGCGGGCATGATCTTCTCGGCCAGCTCGCGGTTCCGGGTCATCGCCCTGCCCAGGCTGGCCAGCACGTCCAGCGACTCGCGCGAGCTCTCGAAGGCGTCCAGCTGCACGCGGTTGATCCGCTTCAGCTCCCCCCAGTAGGCCTCCGCGCTCTTCGGGTTCCGCAGGGCCTCCAGGTGCTCGGTGGACGGCGTGTAGAGGTCCAGCAGCACCGTGGCCGCCAGGTCCGCCTTGTCGTCGAAGTAGTAGTAGAAGGCGCCCTTGCTCAGGCCCGCCTCCTCCAGGATCCGGTTGAGCGACGCCGCCTCGTAACCGGCGCGCCCGAACTCCTTCCGCGCGGCCTTGAGGATGGCCGTCTTCAGCTCCGGGGCAGCGCGCTCGTATCGTGGTCGAGGCAAGACCGGATATTCATACTATCGACCCAGACCGTTTGCACAGACCACATGGTCTGTGCCGGTGGTCATGGCCTGAATTCAGATGGTTATGCCCTCGGAAGGCGGACCACGAAGGTGGTGCCCTGGCCGGGGGAGCTTTCGCAGCGGATGGAGCCGCCGTGCGCCTGGACGATCTGCTGGCTGACGGCGAGCCCCAGCCCGGTGCCGCCCTCCTTGGTGGAGAAGAAGGGTTCGAAGATGCGCTCCTTCACGTCGGGGGTCATCCCGCGGCCGGTGTCCTGGAACACCACCTCCACCGCGCCGTTCTCCGCCCGCGAGCGCACGCGGAGCTGGCCGCCCCCGGGCATCGCCTCGCGGCTGTTGCGCAGCAGGTTGAGGAACACCTGGCGGAGCTGGCCCTCGTCCAGCAGCGCGCGCGGCGCGGACTCGTCCAGCGCCCGCTCCAGCTTCACGCCCGAGCGCTCCATCTCCTCGCGGGAGAAGTCCAGCACGTTGCCCAGCAGCTCGTTCACGTCCTCCGGCTGGAGCTGCGGCGTGGGGAGCCGCGCCATGCGGAGGTACTGCTCGGTCACCTCGGTGAGCCGGTCGATCTCCCGGCTCATCGCCAGCAGCACGTCGCGCGCCTCGCGCGCCTGCTCCGGGGTGTCGAAGCGGGCCGAGCTGAGCGCGTCCTCCAGCAGCTCCGCGTTGAGGCCGATGGAGCTGAGCGGGTTGCGCACCTCGTGGGCGATCTGCGCGGAGATCCTCCCCACCGCCGCCAGCTGCTCGGCGCGCAGCAGCGCCTCCTGCTTCTCCCGGAGCTGGGCCTCGCGCTCGCGGAGCGACCGGGCCATGGCGTCGAACTCGCGGGAGAGGACGGAGATCTCGTCGTCGCCCTTCAGGCCCAGCTGCGCCGGGTAGTCGCCGCGGCTGACCCGCATCACGCCCTCGGTGAGGACGCGCACCGGGCGCAGGGTGCGCGCGGAGATGGCGGTGGCCAGCAGCCCCACCGCGATCGCCAGGACCGAGAGGCCGATGATCAGGATGCCGCTCTGGCGCTCGCGCTGCTCGGCGGCGTCCACCTGCAGCCGGATGCGCGACTCCACCGCGGCCTCCAGCAGCCGCACGTCCCGGTCCACCGCGGCCTCCAGCAGCGTGAGTGCCTGGACGCGCGCCTGGAGCGCCGCCCGGTCCGGCGCCGTGCGCTCCACCTCCACGAAGACCTTCTCCAGCGCCGCCTCGTACTCGCGGTAGTGCGCCTGCAGCGCCTCCACCTTGGAGAGCAGCTCGCGCAGGCGGCCTTCCTCCTTCCCCGGCGCCAGCGGGAGCAGCTCCTCCGCGCGCTGGTGGCTCCGGGACAGCCGCTGCGCCATCAGCGGCGGGAAGTACAGGCGGGACAGGCGCACCAGCGCGCGCCGCGCGTCCGCGTTCTGCTCCTCCAGGAGCCGGGCGGCGTCCCGCACCCGGTTCTTCTGCAGGGTCTCGATGGCGGCGGCGTCCTGGGAGAGGTGCAGGTAGCCCTGGCTCACCAGCCGCACCTCCTGCTGGTTCCGGTGCATCTCCGCCACGCTGAACACGGACACCGCCCCGAAGGTGACCAGCACCACCGCGTAGCCGAGGAAATTCCGTGTCGCCAGGGACAGCTTCATCGCTTGGGGTCGCCGCTCGCGCTCCTCGTGCCTCGGGCCACTCGTACCACCCATGCCACGGATGCCTACCGCTCGCCCGGCTGCTCTAGGACAGGCTGGGCGTAATCGCTATCGTATGGCGCTGGATGGCGCCAATCGCACGCCGATGGTCCGGGCCGCTGCTCGCCCTCCTGCTTGCCTGGGGCGGGGTGGCCTCCGCCGCGCCCCGGCTGCTGCCGCTGGCGGTGCGCCCCCAGGAGGGGGTGCTGGAGAAGTCGGGGGTGAAGCTCAACGGGCTGCTGGTGGACGAGCTGAAGACGCGCGACCCGGACTTCCAGCTCCTCTCGCCGCTGCGGTCGGGGCAGAAGGTGAAGCTGCCCAGCAACAAGCCGGCGCCGGAGACGGTGGCGGCCATGGACCGGGCGCGCCGGGCGATGCGCGACCTGGACCTGCGCAACGCGGTGGCCGAGTACTACCAGGCGGCCACCCTCTCCCTGGGGGACGCCGCCACCACCGACTTCGCCGCGGTGCACGAGGCGTACCTGCAGATCGCGGTGGCCGCGTTCCGCCTCGGCCGGGAGAAGGAGGCGGACCGGGCGCTGACCAACCTGATCCGGATGGACCCGGGGGTGAAGCTCCCGGGAGGCAAGTACCCGCCGGTGTTCCTGCGCTTCGCGGACCGGGCGCGCGACCGGCTGGAGCGGGGCGGGCGGGGGGCGATCTCCGTGGATGGGCCGCCGGGCGCGCGCGCCTTCGTGGACGGGCGGCTGGTGGGCCCGGTGCCGGCGCGGGTGCCGAAGATCTACGCCGGCGAGCACCACGTGCAGGTGGAGGGCACCCAGGGGGAGCGCTTCGGCCAGGTGGTGCAGGTGGTCTCCGGCGAGGAGGTGTTCGTGCAGGCCTCCTTCGTCACCGCGGCGGAGCTGGCGCTGATGAGCACGGTCCCGCCGGACGCGCAGCCGCTGCTGGACGCCGCCTTCGAGCAGCGGCTCCGGGCCTACTGCCAGGCGGTGGACGCGCAGTTCGCGCTGGTGGCGATCTTGATGCACACCGAGGATCACCGGTTCGTGCTCGCCTCCGCGCTGTACTCCGCCAGGCGGGGAGGGTTCACCGTCCTGGAGCAGCGCACCATGGACGAGCTGATGAACGGCGCCAACGTGGAGGTGTACCGGCTGACCGACGCGGTGGTGGCCTCCATCCGCAACTTCGGCGAGCCCGTCCTGCTCCCGGTCTCCCTCAAGGTCCGGCCGCCGCCCACCGGCTCCCCGCCGCTGGAGACGGCGCGGTCGGATCCGGCGGGGCGGGAGTCGGCGCGGCCGAGGCTCATCCCTGAAGGGCCGCCTTCGGGCGGGACCACGGTGACCTCCGCCCCGATGGGTGGCGGCCAGCCGCCCCAGGGAGGCCGGGACCGCCCGCCGGAGACGGTGGACCAGTGGGCGGCCGGGGTCCCGTGGTGGGGCTGGACACTGGTGGGCGTGGGCGCGGGGCTGATCGTCGGCGGCGCCACCTACGCCATCGTGCAGGCGAACCGGCCGATCAGCGGGACGGTCATCGTTCGATGGTGAGGGGCCGCCGGCGCCGGCTCGCGCTGGCCGTCGCGGCGCTGGTGGCGCCGGCGCTGTGGGGCTGCGGCCCGCGCGAGACGGTGTACCAGCTGAGGCTGGTGACCGCGTCGTGCACGGGCCCGTCGCCGATGGAGGGGGTGACGCACTTCCTCTTCCGCATCACCGGCGAGGGCCTGGACCCCATCGACGTCACCACCCTGGCCACCACCCGGCAGCTGCAGCTCCCGGCCATCCCGGTGGGCAATCGGCGCGTGGTGGACGCGCGCGCCTACGCCGGGGAGCCCAAGGCCGGCGGGCGGCTGGTCTCGATGGGGAGGTCGCTGGCGTTCGACGTGCCGGAGGTGCCGCTGCAGCTGGCGCAGGACCTGACGGTGTTCCTGCGGCCGGTGAACATGCTGACGCCGATCAACCTCTCCCTCTCGCCGCAGTCCTGCGCGAAGATGGGGTACCCGCACGCGGGGCACAGCGCGACGGTGATGAGGGACGGCAAGGTGCTGCTGGCGGGCGGGTACGACATCAACCCCACCAGCGGCGAGCGGGTGGCCAGCTCCCACGCCGAGCTGTTCGACCCGGCCACCGGCGGCTTCTCCGACCTCCCGGACCTGTCGTTCGTGGACGCGCAGCAGAGGACGGTGCTGACCCCGCGCGCGTTCCACAGCGGCACCCTGGTCGCCGGCAGCGCCGGGAGGGTGCTGCTGGCGGGCGGCGAGGTGTACGTGGCGGGCAGCATGACGCCGCAGCCGCAGGACACGGCGCTGCTGTTCGACCCGCAGGCCAGGGCCTACACCCTGGTGCCGATGCGCCGCGAGCGCTCGCAGCACGGGGCGGTGGCGGACTCGGGCGGGCGCATCCTGATGCTGGGCGGGCTCACGGCGGGGGGCGCGCTGGCGCAGAGCCTGGAGTGGTTCAACCCGACGCAGTCGCAGTTCACGGAGGTGCCCGCGACCCAGCAGCTCTCGCGGGTGCAGATGGGGGTCTCGGCGGTGCAGGGCGGGCGGTTCGTGGCGGTGGCGGGGGGCTCCACCGGGGCGGCGGTCACCAGCGAGGTGCGGCTCTACGGATGGGACACCAGCGCCTTCACGTTCACGGTCGCCACCACCTCGCAGCTGCTGGAGCCGCGCCGCGCCCCGGCGATGAGCTGGGTGGGGGACCCGACGCGGCTGGTGGCGCTGGGCGGGTACAGCAACCTCAACGAGATCACCGGCATCTCGCCGCTGGCGTCCACCGAGGTGGTGGCCACCTCGCCGCAGGTCCAGGTCTCCTCCGGGCCGAACATCGCGGTCGCGCGGGGTGACGCCTGCGCGGCCACGCTCGCCGACGGGCGCCTGCTGTTCTCGGGCGGGCGCGGCGTCGACTTCAACCTGGCCGCGCGGGCGATGGAGAACGTGGAGCTGGTGGTCCAGTCGTCCACCGGCGGCCCGCCCTCCGTGCTCGGCCTGCCCAACCTGCCCCGCGGGCGGTACTTCCACAGCTGCACCACGCTCCAGGACGGGACGGTGCTGATCGCCGGGGGCGAGGACAGGCAGGGGACGCTGGTCGAGGTCCTGCAGGACGCCTACGTGTTCACGCCGGCGCCGCTGGACTGAGGGGCTCCGGCGCTCCGCCGCTCGATGTGCCGCAGCTTGAACGCGGCGGTCATGAAGCGCGAGGCGGCGAGCGCGGCGAACGCCGACGCCGTCCGGAAGAGCAGCTTCTGCAGCCAGGTCGGCGCCCGGTAGAAGAGCCACGCCATCCGGGCCTGGCGCTTCTGCACCTCGGCGATCCGCGGCTTGCGCTCCGCCTGCACCCGCGGGCCGACCAGGTCCAGGCTCTCTCCCTTCCCCAGCGCCTCGAGGAGGTGGTCCGCCGCGCAGACCGCGTCCTGGATCGCCACGTTGATCCCGTACCCGCCGATGGCCTGCATGGTGTGCGCGGCGTCGCCCAGGAAGAGCACGCCCGGCGCGTGCCAGGTCTCGACCAGGTCGGCGGCCACGTTGAAGAACTGCCGGCTGGTCGCTTCGGAGAGCTGTTCGGCCACCAGGGGGCGCAGCCGCGCGGGCGCGCCGCGCAGCAGCGCCTCCTTGAGGGCCGTGATGTCGTGGGTCTTGAGGATGGCGGCCGACCCGTCGTCCGGCTTGCTCCAGGCCACCAGCACCCGCTGTCCCTGGGTGGGGAAGATCACGAACAGGTCTCCGCCCGGCGCGACGTGCATGGACATCCCGCGCCCGAAGCCCGGGGGCTGGTCGAACGCCATCCAGAGCGCGCGCCGCGCCAGCTCTCCGTGCTCCACCTTCGCGCCCCCCTGCTGCCGCAGCGGCGAGCCACGGCCGGAGCACACCACCACCAGGTCGGCGTCGATCCGCTCCTCCCGCCCCTCCCGCCGGACGACGAGGTGGGTCACCCGCCCGCCGTCCCGGCCGTCGCGCCCCAGCCGGGCCACCGCCGTGTTGAAGAGGATCTGGTACCCGGGGTGACGCGAGCATTCGGCGTGCAGCGTCTCCAGCAGCAGCGGCTGCGGGATGAGCTCCGCGCCGGCGCTGGCCGGCCCCCGCGCGCCGCGCACGCGCATCACCGGCGTGTTCGCGACCTCGATCAGCACGTCGTCCAGCGGCGAGGTGGCGCCGGCGATCTTCTGGTGGATCCCCAGCTCCTGGAGGAGCTGCACCACGTCCGGCTGGACCGTCTCGCCGCGGAACTCGCGGCGGAAGTCCGGGTGCCGCTCCAGCACCGTCACCCGCACCCCCTCCTTCGCCAGCAGGTACGCCAGCATCATCCCCGCCGGCCCACCGCCCACCACCGCGATCCGCTTCTCGTCTCCGCCGTCTCGAGCCATCCGCTCCTCCGTGGTTGCTTGACAGTGTCAATCAAACAGGTTGACGATGTCAAGTACGGGGCTTGACGGCGTCAAGTAGGGCCGGAGAAGATCGGTCCGGATGCCACGAAAACCGGCGGCGAAGGCGGCGAAGCCAGCGAAGGCGGCGAAAGGGGCGGCGGCCGGGGCGAGGCCGGACGACGTGCGGCGGGCGGTGCTCGACGCGGCGCTGGCGCTGCTCCGGGAGGAGGGGATCGGCGCGGTCACCCTGCGGGCGGTGGGAAAGCGGGCGGGGGTCAGCCGCAACGCGCCCTACTGGCACTTCGAGAGCAAGGAGGCGCTGCTGGCGGCCGTGGCGGAGGAGGGCTTCCGCAGCCTCTCCGGGGTGATGGCGCGCGAGGTGTCGCCGGTGCGTGAGCCGCGCGCCAAGCTCGAGGCGGCGGCGCTGGCGTACGTGCGCTTCGCCAGCCAGTACCCGGACCACTACCGGGTGATGTTCGCGCGGAGCACGTCTCGCCGGCACGAGCACCCGATGCTGCTCGTCGCCGCGACCAGCGCGCTCTCCGGGCTGGCGGAGAAGGTGGTGAGCTGCCAGCGCGAAGGGCTGATCCGCGAGGCGCCGGTGATGCCGATCGTGCTCGGCCTGTGGGCGCTCGAGCACGGGCTGGCGATGCTGATGGTGGATCGGCAGCTGGAGTCGCTGCTGACCGGGACCGGCTCCGCGGAGGACATCATCCGCGCGGCGGTCCGCACCTACCTGGACGGGCTCGCGCCCTAGCTCGCGCCCGCCTCCCCGCCGGCGCCGCGCCGGTACCGCCGCGGCCCGAGGCCGGCTTGACCGCCGCTCTTCCGCTTCGCTACACCCCTCCTCCTTGCCCGGTACGCGCCCGGCGTATCCCTTCCCCGGAGCATCTCGTGAACAAGCTGCAGGTTGGTGGCCTGGTGGCGATCTTCGCGTTCGTCACCGCGTGTGATGGGTGTGGACCGCCTCCCCCGCCCACGCCGGATCCTTCCAGGAGCGAGGTCACGGTGGACCGGCCGACCGGGGCCATCGCGGACGGCGCGGACCAGGTCCAGATCCGCGTCACCGTCCGGGACGGAAGCGGGAACCCGGTGGAGGGCGTCGAGGTGACCATCGCCACCACCGGGACCGGCAACGCCCTCCTGCAGCCCGCCTACCCCACCGACGCGAACGGGGTCGCCGCCGGCCGGCTGTCCACCACCGTCGCCGAGAGCAAGACCGTCTCCGCCAGCATCGCGGAGGGCGACATCCCCTCCACCGCCACCGCGGCGTTCGGCCCGGGCCCGGTCAGCGCCTCCACCTCCACCGTCGTCGCCTCGCCCACCACCGTCGTCGCCGACGGCGCGGACTTTGCTGCCATCACCGTCACCCTGCGCGACGCCAGCGGCAACCCGATCCCGGGCAAGGCGGTGACGCTCTCCGCCACCGGCGCGCAGAACACCATCGGCCAGCCCTCCGCCACCGACGCTCGCGGCCAGACGGCGGGCGCCCTCCGCTCCACGGTGGCCGAGGCCAAGGTGGCCAGCGCCATCGTGGACGGCACCGAGCTGCCGCAGCAGCCGTCGCTGCAGTTCGTGCCCGGCCCGGCCGACAAGCTCGTCTTCGCGGTGCAGCCCAGCGACGCCACCGCCGGAGCGACCATCGCCCCGCAGATCCAGGTCGCGATCCAGGACGCCGCCGGCAACCTCATCACCGCCGGCAGCGACGTGGTGACGGTGTCGCTGGTGGGCGCCGGCACCCTCTCCGGGACGACCTCGGCCGCCGCCTCCGGGGGCATCGCCACCTTCTCCGATCTGTCCATCAACCGGGCCCAGGTGGGCGCCACGCTGGTCGCCACCGCGACCGGGCTGGCCGACGCCGCCAGCCTGCCCTTCGGCATCCTGCCCGGCCCGGCCGACCACCTCGCCTTCTTCACCCAGCCGTCCCCCGCGACGTCCGGCGCCGCCATCGCCCCCGCGGTCCGGGTGGCGGTGCAGGATGCGCTCGGGAACACCGTCCTCACCGACACCAGGGCCATCTCGCTGGCGCTGGGCAGCAACCCGGGCGGCGCGGCGCTCTCCGGCACCACCACCGCCGCCGCCGGCGGAGGCGTGGCGACGTTTGACACCCTCTCGCTCGACAAGGCGGGCAGCGGCTACACGCTGGTCGCCGCCGCCGGCGGGGTGACCGGCGCGGAGAGCGGCGGATTCGACGTCACGGCAGGCCCGGCCTCGAAGCTGGCCTTCGCCGTCCAGCCGCCGGCCTCCGTCACCTCCGACGCGGCGTTCACGCCGCCCCTCCAGGTCGTCATCCAGGACGCCGCCGGGAACACGGTCCCCACCGCCACCGACGCGATCACGCTCTCGCTGACCGGCGGCACGGCCGGGGCGGTGCTCTCCGGCGCGCTCACCCAGGCGGCGGCCGGCGGCGTGGCGACGTTCACCGGGCTGAGCGTCGACCTGGCC
>Ga0209382_10012704_pt1 | contig 10391 bp, 5 predicted proteins | sample SoiMetdeltSBSDD5_FD_187599 | JGI IMG/M metagenome (GOLD analysis project Ga0209382, IMG submission 187599) | Bulk soil microbial communities from a Populus tree surrounding site in Tennessee, USA - Soil MetaG P. deltoides SBSDD5 (SPAdes) (version 2) | ecosystem: Environmental > Terrestrial >...
TGGTACATCGCGCCCTGGTAGGGATGTCCGAACTGATTGACCTGAAACGGATCGTCGTCTATGACCCAGGGGCCGCGCAGATTGCGTCGGATCGTTTTCGACGACACCTCGAAGGTGGCAGGCTCGTACAGCATACGACCGACGAGATTGAATGCCGCGTCCATCGCCAGAATCTCAACGACCGGCAGAACGTAGCTTTTGTGAGCTCGATTCGCTGGCAGTTCCGAGCCGTCATCTTGCTGCCGTGGATCGTCGCTCTGAGCTTGCGCTTGCGATACAGCGACCTGATCTGCGTGCGGCAGGACGACTCGCGTGGGGGCGTGCGAGGCACAGGCGCTCATTGCGCACCCGAGCACAACCACAAGGACGCGTACCTGCAACACAGCCATGCCGTGCGTGTTGCACCAGGTGTGCCATGCGAGGACGGTTTAACGCCGGGCAAAATTATTGCAAACCACGCCCGCCTCGCAACGTTGGTAAGGAGCTCCGATGTCGAATGAGCGCGTGCCGGTCTCGCTCAAAGTCAACGGGTCGATCCACTCACTGCTTTTGGAGCCCCGCGTCTCACTGCTCGACGCGCTCCGCGATCACCTGAGCCTCCCCGGAACCAAGAAGGGATGCAATCAGGGCGCGTGCGGTGCCTGCACCGTCCTGGTGGATGGTGAACGTATCAACAGCTGTCTGACGCTGGCGATCCAGTACGAAGACCGCGAGATCCAGACGATCGAGGGGCTTGTCCAGAATGGGGTCCTGCACCCCTTGCAGGATGCATTTATCACCCATGACGGATTCCAATGCGGCTACTGCACGCCCGGTCAGATCTGCTCGGCCGTGGCGATGGTGGCTGAATGGAAGGCGGGCGCGCTCAGCGCGGTCACCAAGCCCGACTCGCCTCCACAGCTGAGCGACGATGAGTTGAGAGAGCGCATGAGCGGAAACCTGTGCCGCTGCGGGGCGTACGTCGGCATCCGAGCGGCCATTCGTGACGCGTTCGCGGAGATGTCGCGATGAACGCCTTCGAGTACGTCAGGGCGACTGATCATCAGTCCGCGATTGACCTCGCAAGCCGCCCGGCGGTATCCGCGCGGTTTCTCGCCGGAGGCACGAATCTGATCGATCTCATGCGAGAAGGTGTCGAGCAGCCTCGTCTTCTCGTTGATGTCACCCGGCTTCCGTTGTCAACGGTCGAGGAACGCGCCAACGATGGCGTGCGGATTGGCGCGATGGTCAGGAACAGCCACCTGGCGTCGCATCCGATCGTGCGCGAGAGATTTCCACTCTTGTCGCAGGCCATTCTGAACGGCGCCTCCGCGCAGCTTCGCAACATGGCGACGACCGCCGGCAACCTCATGCAACGCACGCGGTGTTACTACTTCTACGACACGGCGAGCCACTGCAACAAGCGCGAGCCAGGCAGCGGCTGTGATGCCATAGGCGGCTTCAACCGAATCCATGCCATCCTCGGCGCGTCGTCCCAGTGCATTGCGACGCATCCGTCCGACATGTGTGTCGCGCTGGCCGCGCTCGATGCGATCGTCAACATCGAAGGCCCGACGGGCGCACGCGCGGTGCCATTTGCGGATTTTCACCGGCTGCCCGGCGAGACGCCAGATGTCGACACCAATCTGCTGCGCGGCGAATTGATCACGTCCGTCGATCTGCCGGGCTCCAGTGCCGGACTGCGGTCTGCCTACCGTAAAGTGCGCGATCGTGCCAGCTACGCCTTCGCGCTTGTCTCCGTCGCGGCGGCGATGCGGATCTCGGATGGACGGATTCGCGACGTGCGTCTCGCGCTCGGCGGCGTGGCCCACAAGCCGTGGCGCGCCGTCGCGGCCGAGCGCACGCTCCTCGGAGCCGTCCCGACGCCTGACGCGTTTGCCCACGCGGCCGACGCCGAGCTCGCGCCGGCTGTGGCGCGGGCACACAACGGATTCAAAATTGCGCTGACGAAACGCACGCTCGTCGCAGTGCTATCCGAGCTCTCGGGAGTGGACGGAGGGGCGGCATGAGCATCATGCGACGAGTCATCGAGCGTGTCGCTCAAGTGCTGCCGGATCGCCAGCAGGACGAGCTTCAGAGCGCTCGCCGATATCTCGGCCAGCCGCTTGATCGACTGGACGGCATCGACAAAGTGACCGGCGCCGCACGCTTCTCGGCGGAGTATCCGGTCCAGGGTCTGGTGTACGGCGCGATCGCCTTCAGTACGATCGCAAAAGGGGTCATCTCGGACATCGACACGTCCGCTGCGGAACAGGCTCCCGGCGTCATCAAGGTCTTTACCCATCTCAATGCACCGCCGATGAAAGTGCCGGGGCCGTTTGCGATCGGCGGCGAGCCGTCAGCGGGCGGCTCGGGCGTCAATATCCTGAACACCGATCGGATCTCCTGGAACGGGCAGCCGATCGCGGTCGTCGTCGCCGATACGGAGGACCGCGCGGAACATGCGGCCTCACTGGTGGCGGTGAGCTACGCCGTCGAAGACGCCGACACGTCGTTCGCGGACGCCATTGCGCATGCGCATACGCCGAAGCATGTGCTCGGCGAATCGCCCGAAGTCGTCAAAGGAGATGCGGATGCGAACCTGCGATCTGCACAGCATCGGGTCGACCTGACGTTCACCACGCCACCCTACAATCACAACGCCATCGAGCCACACGCGGCGATCGCGGTCTGGGAAGGGAACGATCGGCTGACCGTCTTCGATACCAGTCAGTTCACGGCTGGCGGGGCCAACAGCCTGGCGCACGTCTTCGGCGTGAAGAAAGAGAACGTGAAGCTGCTGGCCCCCTTTGTTGGCGGGGGCTTCGGCGGCAAGGGCACGCTCTGGTTCTATAACCAATTGTGCGCGATGGCAGCCCGCGAGATCGGCCGGCCGGTGCGCATCGCACTCTCGCGCAAGGGCGTCTTCCGCATTGTCGGAGGGCGCACACCCTCGAGACAGCGCGTGGCCATCGCAGCCGATAGAAGCGGCGCGTTCACCGCGTTCATTCACGAAGGTGTCACGGCTCAGTCGACGGACAACGATTTCCCTGAGCAATTCAGCTTCCCGCCGCGGCATCTGTACGCCATGCAGTCGTATCGAATCGGTCAGCAGGTCACGACCGTGAATCGCGTCGCGAATACATTCATGCGTGCGCCGGGAGAATCCATCGGCACGTTCGCGGTCGAGAGCGCGATCGACGCACTTTCATATGAAGTGAAGATCGACCCGATCGAGTTGCGGATGCGCAACGAGCCAGAGACCGATCCCGTCAGCGGCCATCCGTTCTCGAGTCGTTACCTTCGCGAGGCCTATGCCATGGGGGCCGAACGATTCGGCTGGCGCAACCGCCCCGCAGCCGTGCGGGCGCAACGCGACAGAGGATGGTGGATCGGCCAAGGCGTAGCGACGGGGACGTATCCGGTGTACCGGATGGTGACCGCCGCCCGGCTGCGGCTCAACGATGACGGCACGGTGTTGATCCAGACCTCGTGTCAGGAAATGGGGATGGGAACCGCGACCGTGCAGACGCAACACGCCGCCGACCGACTGGGCCTGCCTCTCGATCGCGTCCGCTTCGAGTATGGAGACAGCAGCCTGCCCTGGGCGGGCGTCGCCGGTGGATCGTCACAAACGATCAGCGTGGCACTCGCGGTGGAGGAGGGCGCCTCCAAGCTGGTGAAGGAGCTTCTGTCGCTGGCCCGGAAGAACGGCGCGTCACCTCTGGCCCGTGTCGAAGCTCACGAGGTGCAGCCAGCCAACTCGGGACTCTTCCTGAAAGACATCCCGGCGGTCGGCGAAACATACGTCGATATTTTGCGGCGGGCTGGCCGGACGTTCGTGGAGACCGACGTCACGACTGGCGCGCCGCTCGAGATGATGAAGTATTCGATGCATTCGTACGCCGCACAGTTCTGTGAAGCGGCTGTGCATGAGCACACCGGAGAAGTCCGGGTCCGGCGTTGGGTGGGCGCATTCGACACTGGCCGGATTTTGAATCCGAAGACCGCCACGTCGCAGTTCCGAGGCGGCATCATCATGGGCATCGGCATGGCGTTGACGGAAGAGACGATGTTCGACGATCGGACGGGTCGTATCATGAACCCCAGCTTGGCGGAGTATCACATTCCGGTGCAGGCCGACGTCCCCGACATCGACATCTTGTATACGGACATCGCCGACCCAAGGACGCCGTTGGGTGCACACGGCATCGGCGAAATCGGAATCACCGGCGTCGCGGCCGCGATCGCCAACGCGGTCTATCACGCGACCGGCACGCGCGTGACCGACCTGCCGATCACCCTCGACAAGCTGCTCTGACGCACCTCACGATCTCGCCGGGCCTCGATGTGGCCCGGCAAGCCATTCTCCTCGACAACTGGGCGCGTTCACGGCCGAAATCCCATCACCAGAACCGGTAATGGCGCTACCCCGAAGATCGACTAGACTTCGCTCACTCTTCTGGGCGTCGACGGGGAGATGCTGATCGCTGTCTTCATACGTGTCCTCGGGGTGATGCTCGTATTCGCCGGCGCGGCGGCTGCGCAGGAGGGCGCCGCCGTCTTTCAGGCGAACTGCGCGAACTGTCATGCCGCTGCCGCTGCCGCCGGGCCGTCGAGAACTCCCGGCATCGACACACTTCGCCGGATGACACCCGAAGCCATTGTGAATGCGCTGCTGAACGGAAAGATGCGGATCCAGGCCGTGGCGCTCAGCGACGCCGAGCGCCGTGCGGTGGCGGAGTTTCTGGGTGGTCGGCCGCTTGAAGCCGCAGGGTCGTCGGTCGCGCCGTGCAGCGCAACCTCGAGCTTTCGTGGCCCCACCGGCTCGGGTGAGTGGAATGGGTGGGGCAACGGTTCAAGCAATACACGATTCAGCAAGGATGGCGGCATCACCGCGAAGGACCTGCCACGGCTGAAGCTGAAGTGGGCCTTTGGCTATCCCACCGTGACGTCGGCGCGCGCACAGCCCGCGCTCGTCGGCAACTGGCTGTTCGTCGCCAGCGACGCTGGCGACGTGCATGCCCTGGACCCGAGGACCGGCTGCGCGTACTGGAGCTTTCGCGCTCAGGCGACGGTGCGCACCGCGCTTCTCGTCGCACCGTACACCACGTCGTCCGGAGCGAACCGATGGGCGCTGCTCTTCGGAGACCTGAGAGCGAATGCGTACGCGCTGGACGCATCCACCGGGCACGTCATCTGGGTGCGCAAGGTTGACGATCATCCCTACGCGGCGATCACTGGTGCGCTGACCTACTACTCCGGTCGCGTGTTCGTGCCCGTGCAAGGTCTCAACGAAGAGGTGCAGGGCGGACGTCCTGAGTACGAATGCTGCACCTTTCGGGGAAGTGTGTCGGCACTCGACGTCAGCACCGGCTCCCTCGCGTGGAAGACCTACACAGTCGGCGAGAAGCAGCTCCGCGGTACGAATGCTCGAGGCAAACGCCAATGGGGGCCCGCAGGCGGTGGAATCTGGTCCTCGCCCACCATCGATCCGCGGCGCGGTGTCGTCTATGTGAGCACGGGTAACGATTACGCTGATCCGCCGCAGCCGACGACCGACGCCGTGATCGCGCTGGACCTCCAGAGCGGTAAGGTGCGGTGGGTGCGTCAGCTCACCGCGAACGACGCATGGACGCTCGGGTGCCGGGCGACGAACACTGACAACCCGAACTGCCCGGCGGCGCTCGGACCCGACTACGACTTCTCCGCATCGCCGGCGTTGACGACGATCGACGCGCGCGATCTTCTGGTTCTGCCGCAAAAATCTGGGATGACCTACGCCCTCGATCCGGACAAGCAGGGGGCGGTCGTCTGGCAGCATCGCATCGGCCAGGGGAGCGGACGCGGAGGCCAATGGGGCGGAGCGGTCGACGAGCGCTTCGCCTACTTCGGCGTGAACGACTCGACGACGAACGCGCCGGGAGGCATAGTCGCCGTCAGACTCGGGACAGGCGAGCGAGCGTGGCGCACGCCGCCCGAAACGCCTTTGTGCGGCGCACCGGGCCGAGACTGTAACGCCGCGCAAGGCGCCGCCGTCACCGTGATTCCCGGTGCCGTGTTGTCCGGCTCCTACGATGGCGGATTGCGTGCCTATGCCGCCGACGACGGATCGTTGTTGTGGCAGTTCGACACCAATCGCGAGTTCGCGACCGTGAACGGAGTCAAGGCGAACGGTGGCAGCATGGACGGCCCCGGTCCGATCGTCGCTGGCGGACTGTTGCTCGTCAACTCGGGATACGGCGGCATCGCGGGGCGGCCAGGCAACGTGCTGCTCGTGTTTGGCGTAGAGTGAGCACGCCGCCAGGTCGAATGGGGATGCGCATGAAGCCTGAGATGACCGAGTTCACCCGGCGTCGTCTTCTGCGTGATGCGATGACCGTCGCCGGCGCGGTGGCTGCCGGGATTGTCCCGCGTCAGGCGTCCGCTCGGCAGCGCGGCAACACCGTCGCTGGCACAACGGCCGCGGACAACACGCTCGCGCTGGCGCGGGCCGTGAACCGCATGCGCTACGAGGATCTGCCGACGCGCGCGATCGAGCACGCGAAGATGATTCTCGCCAGCACGCTTGCGAGCGCCGCGCCCGGTGCGCTGATCGACTCGGCCCGGATCCTTCGCGACATCGCGAAGGAGCGCGGTGGCCGGCCGGAAGCCACCGTGTGGTTCGACTCTGCCAGGCTTCCTGCGGCCAGCGCCGCGCGCGTCAACGCCGGTCTGAGCGACGCCGCCGCATCCGATGACAGCGACATCCGCAACACCGCCCATTACGGCACGACGCTCGCGTCGGCCGGCCTCGCCATCGCCGAACGCACCGGAGCGACGGGGAAGGATCTCCTGGCCGCGATGGTGATCGGCTATGAGGCTGCCGGCCGCATCGGCGACGCGCGGCGTGGCGGACGCGGTGGTCTGCACGCCTCGCAGCTCGTGGCCTTTGGCGGTGCTGTCGCCGTCGCGCGCCTCCTGAAGCTCACCGACCAGCAGATGGCGCACGCACTGGGCATCGTGGCGACGACGATGGGCGGGCTCGCGATCGGAACGAACAGCTGGGCGCGGGAATACATGGGTTCGAATGCGGCGGGTAATGGCGTCGATGCTGCCGAAGCGGCCGCGCGCGGCTTCACCGTCAACGACGACATGCTTGGCGCCCGTGGTGGGTTTGTCGAGGTGTTCGGCGGCGGCAGTGACGCGGTGCGACTGCTGTCCAGCGATCTCGGCCAACGCTGGGACATCGTGGAATTCCTGGCGATCAAGCTCTGGCCCGGAGCCCACCCGTTCTCCGGCACGCTGGAAGCCGCGGTGAACGCGGCGCGGCAGGCGAACGTGCCGGCGGATGACGTAGTACAGATTCTCATCGCCGGGCCCGATCGCACGAACATCGGCGGCAGCCGCCGTCCACGCGATCTCGTGGAGGCGATCCACAGCCTTCCATACTTCGTGGCGTCTGCGGTCGCCGACAAGGAGTTCACCTGGATCCATGCCACGGAAGGGAAGATCTTCGATCCCGTCGTTGCACGACTGATGAACGTTGTGGAACTCGATCCCACGCCACCGGCGGTCACGTACAAATGGAGCTGGGGCGGCAGCGTGACGCTGGCGACGAGGTCCGGTCAGCGGTTCACGAGCACCGTGGACGCGCCGCGGGGATCCGGTCCGCGCGGCATCGAGTGGAGCGACGTGGACGCCAAGTATCGCGCGCTGATGCCCGACTCGAAGCTTCCGGCGGCGAGGCTCGGGCAGGTCCTCGACGAGATCCATGAATTCGAGCGTGTGAAGAGCGTCCCGGCGTTCGCGCGGCTGCTGACACCGAGAGGCTGAGAGAAAGGCGAGACACGGGAACACCCGGCATTCTGTGAGGAACAGCATGAAGACCATCACACGATTACTAGCTCTGGCCCTTGTCGTCGTCTGCGGGTTCGGCATCTGGTGCACGAACGCCTCCGCGCAGGGCGCCGTCCAGGCATCGATCGCCGGCGTGGTGCGCGACACCTCCGGTGCCGTTCTGCCGGGTGTCACCATCGAAGCCGCGAGCCCGGTGCTCATCGAGAAGAGCCGCACCGCGGTGAGCGACGATACCGGACGCTACCGGATCATCGCGTTGAATCCTGGCGGCTACACCGTCACCTTCACACTTGCCGGTTTCAACACCGTGAGGCGCGAAGGGATCGAACTCACCGGCTCGCTGACCGCGACCATCGATGCCGAGATGCGCGTCGGATCGCTGGAAGAGACGCTGACTGTCACCGGCGAAAGCCCGATCGTCGACGTGCAGAGCATCAAGCAGCAGCGCGTGATCGATGACGAGGCGATTCACTCCATCCCGGGCCAGCGTGCGTATCACAACCTCGTCGTGCTGGTGCCGGGGCTGTCGGTCGGCAACACACAGAACGTAGGCGGAATCAACGGGCCCGCCCCGTTGAACGTGGGCGGTCACGGTGGCGCCAACTCGGAAGGTCGATTCAACGTGGACGGTCTCGGAGTGAACGGAACGAGCGGCGGTGGCACGCTCTACGTCACCGACACCCAGAACGTCTCGGAAGTCTCAATCGATGTCACCGGCGGGTTGGGCGAAGCCGAAGCCGGCGGCCCGGTGATCAACGTCGTGCCGCGGACCGGCGGCAACACCTTCAGCGGGTCGCTCTTCCTGGACGGAACGAACGGTTCGCTGCAGGGCGGCAACTTCGACGACGAGCTGGTGGCCGCCGGGTTGCGTGAACCAGGGAAGTTGAAAAAGCTGTGGAACGTGAACGCCGCGCTGGGTGGGCCGATCGTGAAGGACCGTCTCTGGTTCTATCTGACCGGCCGCTATCAGCGGACCGACCGCTATGTGGCCGGCATGTACTACAACAAGAACGCCGGCAACCCGAACTCGTGGGTGTACGACCCCGACTACAGTCAACAGGCGCTCTCCGACGGGATGTGGCACGGCGCGACGCTGCGCACGACGTGGCAGATCTCGCAGCGGCAGAAGCTCAATCTCTTCTGGGACGAGCAGGACATGTGCCGCAACTGCACCGGCGGCGGCAGCGCGACGACGTCGCCGGAGGCGCAGGACGGGTCGCAGAACATCAACTACATCCGCGCTTACCAGGCCGCCTATACAGCGCCCCTCTCCGATCGGCTTCTCATCGAAGCCGGCTTCGGCGCGGTCGTGCCCGACTACGGCAACCCGAAAGAGGGCTTCGACCGCTCAATCGTGCGCGTCGTCGATCAGGGCGGCAACTTCCCGAACATGACTGCCCCGATCCCGAACATCGCCTACCGCTCGATGTTCTGGGATCAGGTGCACTCGTTCGCGCCGCGGTACCGCGGGTCGCTCTCCTACGTGACCGGCGCGCAGAACATGAAGGTGGGCATCGAGACCTACAACAACATATCGAACCGCAACTACCAGCGCGGTGACTCGCTGCAGTACCGTTTCAACAACGGCGTCCCCAACCAGATCACGATGCTGCTGAGCGACTTCACCGAGGAGGCCCATGTGCGCAACATCGGCCTCTTCGTGCAGGATCGCTGGACCATCAAGCGGTTCACGCTGCAGGGCGGTATCCGCTACGAGAACGCGTCAAGCGGCTCACCCGAACAGGTGATCGGGCCGTCGCGCATGGTGCCGACGCCGATCGTCTTCCCGGAGCAGGACATCGTGAAGGGATACAACGACATCACCTACCGCGGTGGAGTGGCGGTCGATGTGTTCGGCACCGGAAAGACGTCGCTGAAGATCAACGCCGGCACCTACATGGATCCGGCGCAGTGGGCGGGCATCTTCATCGAGCCCAATCCGGCGCGTCGGCAGTTCGGCGGTGGCGTACCGCCGCAGACGAACCGGTCCTGGACGGATACGAATGTCAACTACATCCCGGATTGCGATCTCTTGAACCCGGCCATGAACGGGGAGTGCGGGCCGACCGCCAACCAGAACTTCGGGCGGTTGGTGACGCCGACCTCCACCTACGATCCGGCGCTGCTGGAAGGCTCCGGCGTGCGGCCGGGCAACTGGCAGTTCGGCATTTCGGTGCAGCAGGAGGTCTTCCCGCGTGTGTCGGTGGAAGCCGGGTACCACCGCCGGAACTTCGATTCGTTCATCAACCCCGACCCGGTGACCTCGACCTCTACGCTGACGACCACGTTCACCGTGGCCGACAACCGTGCGGTGACGCCGGCCGACTACAACCGCTACAGCGTTCCGGTGCCGGCCGACCCGCGGCTGCCACGGTCGGGAGGATATGTCATCGAAGACCTTTATGACATCTCGCCAACGGCGTTCGGCAGGACCGACAACTTCATCGCTCGTGCCAGCAATTACGGGTCGCCGGCCAACTATTGGCATGGTGTGGACGTGCAGGTGAACGCGCGGCTGCGCGGCGGGGTGACGGTTCAGGGAGGCACGAGCACCGGGCGCATCGTGAACGACA
>Ga0209382_10012714_pt1 | contig 10384 bp, 7 predicted proteins | sample SoiMetdeltSBSDD5_FD_187599 | JGI IMG/M metagenome (GOLD analysis project Ga0209382, IMG submission 187599) | Bulk soil microbial communities from a Populus tree surrounding site in Tennessee, USA - Soil MetaG P. deltoides SBSDD5 (SPAdes) (version 2) | ecosystem: Environmental > Terrestrial >...
CACATCCTGCCCAACGTCATCAACTCGGCCATTGTGCTCGGCACGCTGATGCTGGGCGTGGTCATCGTCACCGAGGCGGCGCTGTCCTTCCTCGGCGTGGGCGTTCCCCCTCCCAAGCCCGCCTGGGGTCTGATGCTGGCGGACGGCAAGAAGGGTATGATGGTGGGCTACTGGTGGCTCACCGTGCTGCCGGGAGTGTGCATCATGCTGATGGTGCTCTCCGCCAACCTCCTCGGCGACTGGCTGCGCGTCAAGCTCGACCCCCAGCTCCGTCAGCTCTGAGGCGCGCAATCGTGGATTGTCGGCAGCCTGGTCTGCTTTCGGAAAATTCGATGAGCATCGATACCTGTCTGGAGATTTGATGAGCACCGGCCCACTGCTCGAGCTGGATAATCTTTCCACTCATTATGTTTCGGCGCGGGGCACGCGGGTCATCCGCGCGGTCGACCATGTTTCGCTGCGCATCAGCGCGGGCGAGACCCTGGGCATTGTCGGCGAATCCGGCTCCGGCAAGAGTACGCTGGCCCTCACCATCCTGCGCCTGCTGCCGCCGGCGGGCCGTATCGCCAACGGCCGCATGATGTTCGAGGGCGAGGACCTGCTGCAGAAGTCCGATGCCGAGATGCGCCGCGTGCGCGGCAAGCGCATCGCCATGATCCTGCAGGACCCCATGGCTTCGCTCAACCCGCTGTTCACCATCGGCGATCAGGTGGCGGAGCCGATCCGGGTGCACGAGGCCAGTGGACGCTCCGGCGCCTGGAAGCGGGCGCGCGACTTGTTGAAGGCGGTGCGCATCCCCTCGCCTGAGACGCGCCTGCTGCAGCATCCGCACGAGATGTCGGGCGGCATGCGCCAGCGCATCGTCGGCGCCATCGGCATCTCCTGCGAGCCGCGCCTGCTGATCGCGGATGAGCCCACGACCAGCCTCGACCTGACGATCCAGGCCCAGTATCTGCAGCTCCTTCGCGAGCTGCAGCGAGCCCACAACCTCGCCCTGATCTTCATCACCCACAACCTCGGCATCGTCGCCAAGATGTGCGACCAGCTGGCCGTGATGTACGCGGGACGCGTGGTGGAGTCCGGACCGGTGACGCGGCTCTTCAATGCGCCGGCCCACCCCTACACGCAAGCCCTGCTCGGCTCGATCCCGCGCATGAGCGACAATCGCCAGCGGCTGACCGCCATCGAGGGGCAGCCCCCCGATCTCGTCAGCCTGCCGGCCGGGTGCTCCTTCGCGCCGCGCTGTCCGAGCGCCTTCGAGCGCTGTCGCGCTGCGGCGCCGCCGGAGCACGCCGCCGCCGATGGCCGCACCGTGCGCTGCTGGCTGGCGGTCCCCGGCGCTGGTCCCGCCAATACCGAGATGCGGAGTGGAGCGGTCTGATGGTCGTGCTCGAAGCGGCGGGGGTCAGCAAGCACTTCCGTGCCCGGGGCGGACTGTTCGGCGGCGACCGTGGCGTGGTGCGCGCCGTCGACGGCATCTCGTTTGCGATCGAGGGCGGTCGGACACTCGGGGTGGTCGGCGAATCCGGGTGCGGGAAGACCACGACCGCCAAGCTCGTGCTCGGGCTCGAGGAGCCGAGCGGCGGTAGCATGCGCTTCGAGGGGCGAGACCTGAGCGAGCTCGACGCAGCCGGGCGTCGGCATTATCGCAAGTCGGTCCAGGCCGTGTTCCAGGACCCTTACGCATCCCTCAACCCGCGCATGCGCGTGAGCGCGATCATCGCCGAGCCGCTGATCACCAACGAGCCGCTCACCCCGGGCGAGGTGAAAAAGCGCGTCCTCCAGCTGCTCGATCTCGTCGGACTGCCCAGTCGCTCGGCAGACCTGTTTCCCCACGAGTTCTCGGGCGGGCAGCGCCAGCGCATCGCCATCGCGCGCGCTCTGGCATTGTCGCCGAAGCTGGTAGTGCTGGACGAGCCTGTCTCCGCGCTCGACGTGTCGATACGCGCGCAGATCCTCAACTTGCTGCGCGATCTCCAGGCCCAACTGGGGTTGTCCTATCTGTTCATCGCCCACGACCTCGCGGCGGTCGCCCACATGAGCCACACGATCGCGGTCATGTACCTGGGCAAGATCGTCGAAAGCGGCGAGGCGCAGGCGCTCGCGCACGCGCCGAAGCATCCCTACACCACGGCGCTGTTCTCGGCGGCGCTGCCGAGCCATCCCGACGAGCGCCGGGAGGAGATCATCCTCACCGGCGAGGTGCCGAGCCCACTGCGGCCGCCGCCGGGCTGCCACTTTCACCCGCGCTGTCCCCAAGCCATGGCGCGCTGCGGCAAGCAAGAGCCGAGGCTCGCGCCTGTCGACGGCCGCCAAGTCTCCTGCCACCTCTATACTTAGGGTCGTCGTCATTCCGGCGCCGCTCGCAAGCGAAGCCTTGCGAGCGGGACTAGGCCGGAACCCAGGACACGGATGCGAGGTCGCCTGGGTCCCGTGCCTTCGGCGCCTCGCCGCAGCTCGGCGCCTGCACGGGATGACGTATTCCGGCCCGCAGACGTCAGGCGGGGAACTGGGCGGCCGGCGTCGATTTGGAGATCTCGACCTCCTCCGGCGTCATGTCGGCGGGAATGCTGGCAAATAGCGGCGTGCTCAGATAGCGCTCGCCCGTATCGGGCAGCATGGCGAGAATGGTGGCCCCCTTAGGCGCCTCGGCACAGACGCGTAGTGCGCCCGCAAAGGTCGCGCCCGAGGTGATGCCGACGAAAATCCCCTCCTTGGTCGCCAGCTCGCTGCTCATGCGGATGGCCTCAGGTGCCGGGATCGGGATCAGCTTGTGAATGACCTTCATGGCCACCGCGTCGGCGGTGATCTTGGGGATGAAATCGGGCGTCCAGCCCTGCATGGGATGCGGCTTGAAGGCGGGGTGCGCGCCCGCCGGCGAGCCGTCGGGATTGCGGGCCTGCTCGGCGTCGCTCGCCAGCAGCTGCGCGTCCTCCGGCTCGCAGACGACGATCTTGGTATCGGGCATCTCCTTGGCCAGCACCCGGGCGACGCCCTTGAGCGTGCCGCCGGTGCCGTAACCCGTCACCCAGTAGTCGAGCCGCTCGCCCTTGAAGTCCTCGACGATCTCGCGTGCGGTCGTGCGCGAGTGATAGTCCGGATTGGCCTCGTTCTCGAACTGGCGAGTGAGGAACCAGCCATGCGTGTTGGCGAGCTCGATGGCCTTGGTCACCATACCCATGCCGCGCAGCGGCTGCGGTGTCAGCACCACCTTGGCGCCGAGGAAGCGCATCAGCTTGCGCCGCTCGACGCTGAACTGCTCGGCCATCGTCACGACCAGCGGGTAGCCCTTCTGGGCGCACACCATGGCCAGCCCGATGCCGGTGTTGCCGCTGGTCGCCTCGATCACGGTTTGGCCGGGTTTGAGCTCGCCCGACTTCTCGGCCGCCTCGATGACGCCCAGCGCCAGGCGGTCCTTCACCGAGCCAAGGGGATTGAAGGCCTCGATCTTGACGTAGAGGTTCGCGCCCGGCGGCGCCAGCCGGTTGATCCGCACGACGGGTGTATTGCCCACCGTCTCGAGGATGCTCTGGTACTTGCGGCCCATGCTCGGCTCCTGTCTGGCGACGCGCTCGTCGCGTCTAGAATTCATCGCTGTAAGCGAATCTTATGCTCTTTGCCCCCCGACCGCACGCGACACATGGCCCCTAGGACCCCGTAAATCTCGGCATACGCTTGGTGAGAAACGCATCCAGGCCCTCGCGGAAATCGGCGCTGCCGTAGCACAGCTCGATCAGGTCCTTGTCGTCGATGCCGGCGAAGCGCGCACGCATGCGGCGCACGATCTCTTTGGTGGCCCGCATGGTGAGCGGCGCCTGCGTGGCGATCTGCGCGGCCAGCGCGTGGGCTCGGCTCATGAGCGCCTCGGGCGTGTCGCATAGCTCGCTGACAAGCCCGACGGCAAGAGCTTCCTCGGCGCCCATCAGGCGGGTGCTGATCACCATGTCGACGGCGCGCCCAACCCCCGTCAGCATGGCGACGCGGGCGATGTTGGCGGCCGAGAGGCAGTTGGCGAGCGTGCGGGCAATGGGGAAGCCGAACTTCATGTTGCGGGTGGCGAGCCTGATGTCGCAGGCGGCGGCAATGGCCGCAGCCCCGCCCGTGCAGATGCCGGGGATGGCGGCGATGGTCGGAACGGGACATGCCTCGACTCTCGCAAACATCCGCTCCATGCGCGCCTCGTAGGCGATGCCGTCGTCGGGACCCGGAGAGAAGTCGCGGAAGAGGGAGATGTCGGTGCCGGAGCTGAAGGCGCGGCCGCCTGCGCCGGTGATGATGATAGCGCGCAACGAGCCGTCGGTCGGGACGCTGGCACAGATCTCGCCCAGCCGATCGTACATGCCGAAGGTGAGCGCGTTGTGCGCCGCCGGGCGGTTGAAGGTGATGAGGCCGACGGTGCCCTCGTTGTCGTAGAGCAGCTCGTTGCCGACTTTGTCCTGCATTGTCCTTTCGTGCTCCGTCCGCGGTAGCAACCGGAAGGCGTTATAGCAAGTCGGACTTGGTTGAGTGAGAAATTATCAATCAGCCGATAGTGCACATCATGCCATTACGCCGTTCCCGCCGAAGCCGTGGAACGGGCGGGCTGCGCCCCTCAACGGCATCCTCGGCTGCGGAGTGCGCGCTCGCCCGATGGCAAGTTGGGTTCCAACCGGCCAAGCGAGGGTTCTAGAGACGCCACTTCGCGTAGAGGAGGACCGCCCAGATGATGGCGGACATGCCGTGAATGGGGGGAGTGATGGGGAAAAAATCAGGGCGCCGGCTGGGAGACGGCGCCCTGGGGTTGCGACCGACTCGACTTGGGGGGTGGGTCGGTCTGCCCTCGACAACGCCACAGGGCAGGCCTTATTCCCGGCCGCGCCGTGCGAAAGCGTTGGACGGACCGGTGCCGATCTCGGCAGATCCAGAGCTGGCAGTCTAAGCCTTTGCCGGCGCCGGGAAAATCGCCAGAGGTCTGGAAACTGCAGCCGCGTGCGCTAGTGCGGCGTTTCGGCGGACAAGTCGTCCCACCAACAAATTGTCGTTGACGGATATCCTAGATTGGATACCGGACAATGCCAACGATGGTTCCCCCGCTTCGGGTGTTACCGGCCGCTTCCGGATGGTGGCACGCGAGATGGGGCGGAGTAGCAACCTCCCGTCCGACCACCGCGTTATTCCTCACTCGCTTCACGGGCGTCGGCGCAATCGGCCGCGCAGCTCGGCTGTGGCGGCTGCATCGACCGAGGGTTGAGGGCCTTGGGCGACGACGACGCCGTAGGCGTCGGCCGCATGCGCACGCGTGACTTTCTCCTCCAGCACATCCTCGAGAACCAGCGCGGCGTCGCGTTCGAGCGGGTCGCCATAGCCGCCGCCACCAGCCATGATGTGATGGAAGAGGTCGCCCTTGCGCATGGGAACGGTGCGGGTAAGCAACACGGGAAGCACCTCGACATCGCCGGTGCTGCGATGGATGGTATTCATCGACGGTGCTCCCTGCCCGCCGCCGTACAGTCCATGTGGAGGATGCTTGCGCTTGTCCGAGCGCACATTCAGATCTGCCTCCTCGGCGAGCACACGATAGGAACGCACCAGTGACAGGCCGCCGCGATAGCGACCAGGTCCGCCGGTGTCAGGCATGACGCCATAGTGCTCGATGCGGATCGGGTACTCGGCCTCGATCATCTCGACCGGCACGTTCGACTGGTTGGCGCCGATATGCGCGACGCCTTCCTCGCCGTCGTGGTCGGACGTGGCGCCGTAGTTGCCCATGAAGGTCTCGCAGAACACGAAGGGCTTGCCGTCGCGCCAGCCACTGATGGTGGGCAGCGTCGAGCCACCCGAGTTGTCGGCTGCCACCCGCTCCGGCAGGGCCTGGGCGAGCGCACCGAACATGCAGTCGATGGTCCGGTAGCCGGTGATGCCGCGGGCACCACAGGCGGCCGGCATGAGGGGATTGACCACACTGCCTTGGGGTGCGCGAACCGTAATGGCGCGGGTGTAGCCGTGGCAGTTGGGCACCTCCTCCGGCATGATCGAGCGCAGCGCGGCATAGACCGAAGCCTTGATGAACGGGAAGGGCGCATTGATGCCGCCCTTCACCTGTGGCGATGTGCCCGCGAAGTCGGCGGTGACGTGGTCGTCTTCAACCGTCAGGGCAAGTTGGAAGATCACGTCCTGCGGCTCGTCGCCCAGCCCGTCGATGTGATCCGTGAAGCGGTAGGTGCCGTCCGGAATGGTGCGGAAGGCGGCCCGGGCCAGGCGCTCGGCATAGTCGTGAAGATGGTCGTAGTACTCCATCACGGTGGCGAGCCCATAGCGGCCGATGAGCTCGGCGAGCTCGCGCTCACCCGTGGCGCAGGCGGCAAGCTGCGACTGCAGATCGCCCATCACCTTGTCGGGCAGCCGCACGTTGGTGGCCACCATGTCCCAGATCCCCTGTACGGGCTTGCCCGCATCGACGAACTTCACATAGGGAATGCGCAGGCCCTCCTGGTAGATCTCGTGAGCGGATAGCGCATTGGAGCCGGCGACGATGCCGCCGACATCGGAATGGTGGGCGAGCGAGCAGGCCCAGCCAGCCAGCCGATCCGCAAAATAGATGGGCTTGACGATGTAGATGTCCGGCAGATGCATGCCGTGTGCGACGTAGGGGTCGTTGAAGATGTAGACGTCGCCGGGGGCTATGCACCCCTCGAAGTGGCGCGCCAGGCCGCACATGGCGTCGTAGAAGGACCCCAGATGCATCGGCGTGGTGAGACCCTGCGCCAGCGTCTGGCCGCGGTGGTCGAGGATGGCGGTGGAGAAATCCATGGAGTCGCGGACGATGCCGGAATAGGCCGTGCGCATGAGATTGAGCGCCATGTCGTCGGCGATGGTGTCGAAGCTGCTCTTCAGGATCTCGAGCAGAAACGGGTCGACATTGCTGCGCTTAGGCTCTCCCATCAATTGCCACCCCCGAGCTCGATGAGAATGTTGCCGTCGCGGTCGCGCCTCGCGGTCGCGCCTGGCGGCACGACGACCGTGCCCTCGTATTCCTCGATCACCATCGGCCCCGCGCGCGCCGTCGCGTCGAGCCCGCTCCTGGAGAACACAGGTGTGCGCAGCAGACGGTACTGCGGACCGAAGTAGACGTCGCGCTCGCCATCGGCGTCGGCTAGGGGCGCGTCGAGAGTGGCGATGCGCCGCGCACCATCGGGGGTGATGCTGCCGACGAGGCGCAGATTGACGACTTCGTAAGGGTACTGGCCCGCGAAGCAATGCCCATAGCGTGTCTCATGCTCGACATCGAAGCGCCGGCCCAGCTCCTTGCGCGCCGCGGCGTCGAACTCGCTGTCTGGCAGAGCCACCGTGATCTCGAAGGCCTGGCCGGCGTAGCGCAGATCAGCCAGGCGCTGGAAGGCGATCTGGTCGCGCCTGCGCCCGAGACGGCCAGCGATGACGGTGGCCAGCCGATCGTAGATGCCCTCCAAGTCCGCGCGGGAGAGCGCATCGAGCCGGCGCAGGCAGGCCCTGCTCTCGTTGAGCTCGAGGTCGGCAAACAGCAGCCCGAGCGCGCTGAACACGCCGGCAGCTGGCGGCACGACGATGCGACCGATGCGAAGCTCACGGGCGAGCGAGGTGGCATGCACGCCGCCCAAACCGCCGAAGGCGAACATCACGAAGTCGCGCGTGTCGCGACCGCGGTTGGTGGTCACGGCCTTCACCGCCCGCATCATATTGGCGTTGGCGACGAGGTGGATGCCGTAGGCCGTCTCGACGAGATCGCGTCGCAGCGGTGCTGCGATCCGGTCATCGACGGCCTTGCGGGCGGCGTCGAGGTCGATCGGCACACTGCCGCCCGCGAGCGCCTGCGGGTTGAGATACCCCAAGAGAACGTTGGCATCGGTGACCGTCGGCTCCTGGCCGCCGCGGCCATAGCAGGCGGGGCCCGGGTCGGCGCCGGCGCTCTCCGGCCCAACCTTGAGGGCGCCGCCGGAATCGATGCGCACGATGCTTCCCCCGCCGGCACCCACCTCGGACACGTCGATGACCGGCAGCTTCAGGGCATAGCCGGCACCGCCCATCAGCGGGCTTGTGGAGGACATGGCGGCGCCGACCTCGTACTGCTCCGACGTGCTCAGGCGCCCGCGCTCGATCAGCGAGGCTTTGGCGGTGGTTCCGCCCATGTCGAAGGTGATGATGTTGTCGTAGCCGAGCTGCGAACCGAGATGCCGCGCGCCAATGACGCCGGCGGCCGGCCCGCACTCGACGATCTGTGCCGGCCTCTCTAGAGCCGCCTCGGCGGCGAGCATGCCGCCCGAGGACTGCATGACGAGAAGCCGCCCGCGCACACCCGCCGCGGCCAGTCGCTGGATCATTGCGCCGAGATAGAACTTCACCGGCGGGCCGACATAGGCGTTGACCACGGTCGTGCTGGTGCGCTCGTACTCGCGGATCTGCGGCAGCACCTCGGTCGACAGGGAGATGAACGTTCCCGGCAGCTCGGTGCGGAGGCGGGCGCCGATCTGCCGCTCATGGACAGGGTTGGCGAAGGCGTTGATCAGGCAGACGGCGACCGCCTCCACTTGGGCGGCGCGGACAGCGGCGATCGCCGCCTCGAGGCTCGCCTCATCGAGGCACCGCACGATGCGGCCGTCGGCGCCGATGCGCTCCGCCACCTCGTACCGCAGGCGCCGAGGCACGAGCGGCGGCGGCTTCTTCCACAAGGGGGCATAGAGGCGGGGAACACGCACGCGGCGCAGCTCCAGCACATCACGGAAGCCCTGCGTGGTGATCAACGCGGTGCGGGCGCCCTTGTGCTCGAGGATGGCGTTGGTGGCGACGGTGCAGCCATGCAACACCTCGACGACGTCCTTCACGGCAAGCCCGCGCCGATGCAATAGCGCCGTAACGCCCTCGACCACGGCATCGGCATAGTTGGTTGGCGTCGACAGCAGCTTGCCGGTCGAGAGGTGGCCATCCGGAGTCAGCAGCGCGATATCGGTGAACGTGCCGCCTATGTCCGCCGCAACGCGATAGCCGCTCATGCAGGGGATGTCGCTCAAGTGCAGTACTTCCAAGCGGGACGGGTTAGCCAGAGCCCACCGAAGCTAGATCAGCATCGCTGCAGCCGCCACCATCGATTGCGCAAAGTTTGGTGCATCCGCGACCCGATCGCCCTGGTCCACTAGTCATGGGCACATTCCCGAAGGTTCGCCTCTCGGGCTTCACCCTGAACAAGCGGCGCACGTCCAGCCAAAAAATGCTACTTTTGAATTGGTCCGCTGGCGGCCAAGAAGAAAGGCCCATCTCGATGTACAAATGCATCCTCATCCCTACGGACGGCAGCGAGTTTTGTGAACGCGCTATTCGACACGGCATTGCCTTGGCCAAGCTGGTGCAGGCTAAGGTCATCGGGGTGACCGTGACCCGGCCACTGCATACTGGTACGCCACGCTTTCTGATCCCCAGCAGCCTTGCCGCGGCCATCCACACCGAAACGGTCAAGCTCGCCGGCGAAAAGCTCGCCGTCATCGAGGGGCTCGCCCAGGCCGCTGGAGTCGAGGGCGAAACTGTCAGGGAGAGTCACGATCACCCCTGGGAGGCAATCGTCAACACCGCCAGGGACAGGGGGTGCGACCTGATCGTAATGGCCTCACATGGGCGGCGCGGCCTATCCGCCGTTGTACTCGGCAGCGAAACCTACAAGGTGTTGACGCATTCCACCATTCCCGTGCTGGTCGTGCGTTGAGCCGGGCGTGGCGTCAGGATGGCCGATCCAAACCGTGGACGGCCAATCCGACGCTTTCAGAATGCTAAACCACTTTGTCGCGGACCAGCCTTTCGAAGTCGCTGGCAGAGTAGCCCAGAACGCCTGTCAAGATCTCTTGTGTATGCTCGCCGAGCCTGGGAGGAGCCTGGTAGGAATCGAGTGGCGTCCGACCAAAGTGCATCGGGCTCTTGATCGCTTTGACCGTGCCGGCGCTGGCATGCTGCATCTCGGCGACCATGTCGCGGGCCTTGAGGACCTCCCCGTCGCACACCTCGCCCACGGTACGGATGGCGCCGCTCGGCACGCCGGCCTTGTCGAGGCGTCGCAACCACTCGTCCCGGGTGCGCTCCTTGATGATGGCCTTGACGAGGGGCACGAGGACTTCGCGATTGCGCACCCGATCGGAGGCCTTGGCGAAACGGGCATCGGTTTTCAGCTCTTGGCGCTCCGCAGCCCCGCAGAAGCGTTGCCAAAGGTCGTCGTTGGCGACGCCGAGATTGATCCAGCCGTCGGCTGCCTCGAAGGTCTCGTAGGGAACGATGGTGGGGTGCTCGTTGCCACGGCGGCGAGGGGAATCGCCGGTGGCGTAGAAGATGCTGGCGTTGAAGGTCAGAAGCGCGGCAACGGCCTCATACATGGAGATGCGCACGTGTT
>Ga0209382_10012715_pt1 | contig 10384 bp, 8 predicted proteins | sample SoiMetdeltSBSDD5_FD_187599 | JGI IMG/M metagenome (GOLD analysis project Ga0209382, IMG submission 187599) | Bulk soil microbial communities from a Populus tree surrounding site in Tennessee, USA - Soil MetaG P. deltoides SBSDD5 (SPAdes) (version 2) | ecosystem: Environmental > Terrestrial >...
ACGACGGCCACGAAAAAGAAAGGATAGTTCTGGGTCGTGTTCGTCGTGCGCGTCGTGGTTGAGACTCATGGCACGCTTCCCTCGCGTTCAGATTCCAACCGACGTCGATAACGCGACGCTGACCGTGGCCGGCAAGGACGTGCGCCTGACCAACCTGCGCAAGCCGTTCTGGCCGGAGCGCGGGATTACTAAGGGCGGCCTGATCCAGTACTACGCCGACGTCGGCCACGTCCTTCTCCCTCATATCAGCGACCGCGCGATGGTGATGAAGCGATATCCAAACGGCGCCGCCGGGCCGTTCTTCTTCATGAAGCGCGCACCCACACCGCGGCCGGAATGGATCCGCACCTGCACGATCGATCATGGCAACGGCAACATCATCGACTTCCCGGTGATCGACGATGTGCCGTCACTCTTGTGGGTGATAAATCTCGGGTGCATCGATTTGAACCAGTGGTACGCGAAGTGCGACGACATCAACCGTCCCGACTACGTACACTTCGACCTCGACCCCGGGGACGGCGCCTCGTTCGGCCAGGTGCGCGAATGCTCGCTGATCGTGCGCGACGCGCTCGAGACGCTCGGGATGAAGCCGCTGGTGAAGACCAGCGGCTCGAAAGGGATGCACGTCTATGTGCCAATCGTACGGGCGCCGCTGCAGAAAGCTGTCTGGACGTTTGCCAAGGCGCTCGCCGTCGAGCTCGCCTCGCGGCATCCCGATCTGATGACGTCGGCCTACAAGGTGGCGAAGCGGCCGAAAGGACGCGTGCTCGTCGACTACAACCAGAACCGCTGGGGCAGCACGCTGGCGAGCATCTATTCCGTCCGGCCGCGGCCGCTCGCCACGGTGTCGACGCCGCTCGCGTGGGAAGAAGTCGCGAAAGGCGTGACCACCGAGGACTTCCGCGTCGACAACGTGCCCGACCGGATCGTGGAGCTCGGCGACCTCTGGAAGCCGCTGCTGGCAGCAAAGGGCAGGACCAACCTCGAGAAGTTCCTGGAGTAGGCGTGCCGGCCGAAGCGTCAGCGGAGGCGAGCTCTATTCGCCGAGCAGCTCGCCGAAGGGCTTCAGATCGTCAATGTGATCGCAGAACGCCTTGACGGCGACCAGCATCGGCACCGCAAGCAGCGTTCCCCAGACGCCCCAGATAAAAGTCCAGAAAATGAGTGAAACGAAGACCGCGATCTCGTTCGTGCGGACGGCCTTGCGAGCGAGGAACGGCATCAGCAGCCATCCCTCGAGGCTCGTGATCGCGAGTGATAGCCCCGCTACAGAGGCCGCCATCGAAATGGTGCCGAACTGCAGAAATGCCCCGATCGCGGTGCCGACGGAAACGATCACCGGCCCGAAGTAGGGAATGGAGTTGAACGCGCCGGCAGCCACCGCCCAGAACAACGCCTGTTCGAGCCCGACCATCCGGAAGGCGATCCACGAGACGACGCCGACGACGACGCTCGCAAACACGAGGACCAGCAGGAAGCGCTCGATCTGAGCGTTGATTTCATCGAGGATCTGCACGGTCACTCTTCGCCGTTGCAGCGACGGCCCGGCGATCTTCACCAGCTTGCGCTTGAACAGATCCCCGGATGCCAGCAGGAAGAAAACGAAGAACACGATCAGAACCGCTTCGCCGGCGAAGGCGACGACGCTGGCCGATCCCCACATCACGTATTCGCGAATGTCGATCGCCGGCTCTTCGACCTGTACACGCTGAACGCCTCTCGGCGCGGTGCTGGGGCCCGCCGCCTCGTCGGCGGTGCGCTGCAGTTCCTCCGCGGCGCGCTGCACCTGCTGGATGGTGCTGTCCTCCTGTCCCTGTTCGCGTCGTAGCGTCTGCCTCAACTTGGTCGCTGCCTCCGGGACGGCCCCTACAATCGCCGACACATCGTCCGAGAGCCCGTACACGCTGTAGCCGATCACCCCCGCCAGCGCAGCGACGACGACGGCCGACGCGATGACGCGGGGCAGCTTGATGTGCGTCATGGCCCGCACCAGCGGCTCGAGCGCGTAACTGATTAGGATGCTCAGGACGATCGGAATGAACACGGCGCGGGCCCAGTAGAGAATTGCCATCGCCGCGGCTCCGGCAATCACGAAAAGCGCGAGGCTGATTCGTTCCGTGTCGAACGCGGGCGTATCCTCGTTGTCGGGCGGAATCGGCCGGTTCACGATCGACTTGAGTGGTGTTTTCATGGGCAGCGCGGGAGTTACGTGACGGCGAGGCCGGCGCTTGCCTGGAGCGCCTTGTTGATTGCCACCGCCGCCTTGGCGCCTTCCGCCGCAGCAACGATGACGAACTGGACGTCGCGGGAGGCGTCGCCGGCGACGTAGAGCCCGGGAACGCGCGTCTGACCGAGGTGATCCGTCTTCACCAGACCGTGCCGGTTCAGGTCGCACCCGAGCACCTTCGGCAGGGCGCACTGCGGGCGCTGATGGGTGCTCATGAAAATGGCATCGCACGCGATGCGGTCGCCGCCGTCGAGAGCAAGAAATGTGACGCGTCCGCGTTCGTGTTCGACGCGCGCAATCCGCCCCTCGTGAACCCCGATGTCATGCGCCGCGAGCTGCCGGCGGTGCACCGCCTGCAGCCGCGCCCGTCCGTTCGTGCAGAAGAGGATTTTGTCGCTCCAGGTCTTGAGCGCGAGTGCCAGGGCGCTGCCCGAGGCGCCGTTGCCAATCACCGCAATTGCCTTTTCACGCTCTTCCCACCCGTCACAGTACGGACAGTGATGAGCAGTGATCCCATAGCACTCATCGAGGCCGGCAATGTCGGGCAGATCGTCGCTCACTCCGCTGGCGATCAGCACCGTCCGCGTATTCGCCGTGCCACCGTCCGCCATGGCTACCGTGAATCCATCAGGGTTGGTGTCGACCGCCATCACTCGCACGTCGCGAAGCTCTATACCGTACGGCGTGAGCTCCCGGCGTCCGGCGCCGAGCAATTCGAGCGGAGGCATGCCGTCCCGCGTGAGGTATCCGTGAAGCTCGCGCGCGCGCTCGTTGCGCGGGGTGCCAGCGTCGCAGAGCAGCACGCGGCGCCGGCAGCGGCCCAGGACGAGCGCGGCACTGAGGCCGGCCGGCCCGCCGCCGACAATGACGACGTCGTACATATATGCTGCGTGTGCAAGAGCTCGGCCATTGGACACCGCCGACTTCAACTTCGACCTCCCAGCTGAGCTGATTGCGCAGGACCCGCCCGCGGAGCGAGGAGCATCGCGGCTGCTCGTCCTCGACAGGACCACTGGCGCTATCGAGGACAGTTCTTTCGAACAGATCGCCGACCATCTGCAGAGCGGCGATCTCCTCGTCCTCAACAACACGAAGGTGTTTCCCGCGCGGCTCCTTGGACGTCGCCTGCCGGGCGGCGGTGCGGTGGAATGTCTGTTACTGCGACAACTCCCAACTCCACAACTCCCAACGCCCAAGGCGTCAGAGTGGGACGCCCTGATGCACCCGGGACAGAAACTGAAACCGGGTTCCCGGGTCGTGTTCGACGCAGACAATGTCGAGCTTCACGGCGAGATTGTTGCGATGCACTTTCACGGGCGGCGCACCATTCGTTTGTGGGCAGACCGGGACCTCGACGTCACCGACGCCATCGATCGCATCGGCCACATACCGCTGCCGCCGTATATCAAGCGGGCGGACCGCGCAGCGGATCGGGATCGGTATCAGACGATCTACGCGCGTGAACGTGGATCGATTGCGGCGCCGACGGCCGGCTTGCATTTCACCCCCGGTACGCTCGCGGCGCTGCAGGCCCGCGGCGTCGAGCTCACCGAAGTGACCCTGCACGTCGGCTACGGCACGTTCAAGCCGATTCGTACCGACCGGGTCGACGACCACGTCGTCGATCCCGAGGCATTTGTCGTGAGCGGCGCCGCGGCAAGCGCCATCACCCGTGCACGACGCGAAAGGCGCCGAGTGATCGCAGTTGGAACGACGACGGTACGGGTACTGGAATCCATGGCGATTACGGGCGATGGACGCATCGAGGCGGCCAGCGGCGAGACGACGCTCTTCATCCTTCCAGGGCACGAGTTCCGGATCGTCAACGGCCTCATCACCAACTTCCACCTGCCGCAGTCGTCGCTGCTCGTGCTGGTAGCCGCGTTCGCCGGCCGCGAGCGGGTGCTCGAAGCGTATCGTGCGGCCGTCCAGAGCCGCTACCGGTTCTACAGCTACGGCGACGCGATGTTGATCCTGTAAGGGCCTTATCGAATCAACTCGTAGACGCCCCGCTCGAACGTATCGAGCACGTCCAGCGCGGTGGGCTCGACGAACGGAAGAAACTGCATCAGCAGGATGCCGCCGACGTCCCGGCGTCGATCGAGCCAGAAAAGCGTGTTGTTGATGCCGCCCCAGCTCAGGCTGCCCGCTGACCGTTTTCCCGGAATCGCGACAGCCGTGATGAGAAATCCCAGTCCAAACCCGTCGCGGCCATGGTTGATGAATGTGAAGTCCGCGCTCCGCTCGGGCATCGCGGTCTTGAGTGCGGGAACGCCTTTGCCGCCCAGCTGATCACGGGACATCATCGCGACGCTTGCCGATGACAGCACGCGCGCCCCGTCAAGTTCCCCGTCGTTCAGGAGCATCCGAAGGAAACGCGCATAGTCGTCGGCGGTCGAGAACAAGCCACCGCCGCCGTTGAATTCCGTCACCGGAACGGGTTGGGCCGCGGGTTGAACGACGAACGTGCCGTCCGTCTCCCTTCGATGGATGGACACCAGGCGTCCCTGCTTGTCGGCCGGAACGTTGAAGTAGGTGTCGCGCATCCGTAGCGGACGGAATACATGATCGGCGAAGTAGGCGTCGAGCTTCTGGCCCGAAATGCGCTCAACCAGCCTTCCAACCCAGTCGGTGCTCGTCCCGTAGTGCCACCGTTCCCCAGGCTCGAAGAGAAGCGGGCCAGCTGAATACCGTTCCCCATCGCGCGGCTTGAAATCCCGCACTGTCGCGCTCGTGAAGTTGTAGCCAAGTCCGGAAGTGTGGGTCAGCAGGTTCCGAAGTGTGATCGGTCGTCGAACGGGCCGTACGGTATAGGCGCCGCTGGCGGAATCGAAAGACTCGAATACCGATAATCCGCTGAGCTCCGGCAGGTATTTCGACACCGGAGCGTCCAGACTGATTCGACCGCGTTCGATCAGCTGCAGCGCGGCGACCGACGTCACCGGTTTGGTCATGGAGGCGATCCGGAAGATGGCATCAGCCGTCATCGGACGGCGCGTCGACAGGTCCGCGACGCCGAGCGCAGTTCTGTAGAGGGTCCGGGACTTGTTGACCGCGAGTGCTACCGCGCCGGGTATGTGATTCCGCTCGAGCGCCGTGGCAATCCGGGCGTCGACCGCTGCACGGGTCGCGGCCTTCTGCGCCCGCGTCGTCGCGCCCGCGACGATGGCGACCAGGACGAGCGCCGTGAAAAGTACGCGTCGCGACATCTCGAAGCCGGTTTGGGGCGTTGAACATATCATGGGCGCATGCCCTTCCCGTACGAAGAATTCGATCTGTCGGGCGTACGCACGTACCCGCTCGCATCGCGGGCGAGCAAGACGCGGGCGGAGGATTTCGGACGCCCCGTCGAGCGCGGCGGCAGCTTCAAGGCCTGGTTCGATTCGCTGCCGGCGATCCTCGGCGCGCAGGACTTGCGCAGAGCCGTCGAGGCGATTGCCGACGCAAAGCGGCGCGACGGCGGCGTCATCTGGGGGCTCGGCGCGCACGTCATCAAGACCGGGGTGTCACCGGTGTTGATCGATCTCATGAAGCGCGGCTTCGTGTCGGCGCTGGCGCTCAACGGCGCGGGGATCATCCACGACTTCGAGATTGCGCTGTCTGGCGCCACGTCCGAGGATGTGGACGAATCGCTCGGACCGGGACGCTTCGGCATGGCCGAAGAGACCGGTGTCGGCCTGAATGAGGCGATCCGCGCCGGCGCGGAGCGCGGGCGCGGCCTCGGACAGGCCGTCGGCGAATACCTGGCGGGCTGCAATCCCCCGCACGGCGACCGAAGCCTTACGCTCGCCGCACATCGCCTGGGGATTCCGGTCACGGTGCACGTGGCCCTCGGCACCGACATCATCCACATGCATCCCGTGGCGTCGGGCGCCGCGATTGGCGAGTCGAGCCTCCGCGATTTCCGCTTCTTCACCTCGTCGATCGCCAGGCTACGAGGCGGCGTCTACCTGAATTGCGGGTCCGCCGTAGTGCTCCCCGAGGTCTTCCTCAAGGCGGTGGCGCTCGCACGCAACCGGGGAGCCGCGCTCGATCGCCTGACCACCGTGAACATCGATTTCCTGCGGATGTACCGGCCGCAGACGAACGTGGTCACCCGGCCGGTCGCGGGCACAGGTGGGACCGGCATTTCGCTGGTCGGGCACCACGAGGTCCTGATTCCGCTGATTGCGGCGGCGCTCATCGATTGCCCGGAGACCTGAAGGTCTCCGGCTACCAACGTGGATGTACGGAGGCTTTGGTAGCCGGAAGCCTTCAGGCTTCCGGTAAAATCAAAGGTTCGTGCCGGAGTAGCTCAGCCGGTTAGAGCACGCGTCTCATAAGCGCGGGGTCGGCAGTTCGAGTCTGCCCTCCGGCATTCCTCTTTTCAAGGCACAAGGCACAAGGCTCAAGGCACAAGTCACAATGGCTTTTTCCTTGAGTTGGGCCTTGTGCCTTGTGACTTGTGACTTGTGCCTTGATCCAGCAAGTGCGCCGCACGATCCGCCGGTACGATCTTCTGCCGGCCGGCAGCCGCGTCCTCGTGGGACTGTCGGGGGGGTCGGACTCCGTGGCGGTCACGCGCATCCTCCTGGAGCTCTCCGAGCATGGCGGCTTCACGGTCGCAGGGCTGGCGCATCTGAATCACGGTCTCCGCCCGTCCGCTGCGCGGGACGAGGCGTTCTGCCGTGAGTTCGCGCAACGGGTCGCCCTGCCGCTCGTCGTCGAACACGCCGCGGTCCGTGATTTCGCATCCTCCGAGTCCCTCTCGATTGAGGACGCCGCGCGGCGTCTGCGCTACGCGTTCCTCGAGCGCGCCGCCGCGGAAACAGCGGCCGACCGGATCGCGGTGGGGCATACGCAGGACGATCAGGCGGAAACGGTCCTGCTGAAGTTGATGCGCGGCGCCGGCTTGCGCGGCCTTGGCGGCATTTATCCTCGCCGGGGCGCGGTGATTCGGCCGCTGCTCGACGTGACGCGTGACGACCTGCGCGCCTACCTGCAATCGCGCGCCGAGACCTGGATCGAGGACGAGACGAACCAGGACCTGGCCAATCCACGTAATCGCATCCGCCATCGCGTGCTTCCCGAACTGGACCGCGCTCTGGAGGGTTCGGCCCGGCCGGCGATTTCCCGCGCCGCGGCTCTGATCCGGGAGGACAGCCAGTGGCTCGACGCGCTCGCCGAGGAGCGGTTTCTCACTTTGGCGCACTCCACCTCGGCTGGCCTGGAATTTGATGTCCGCGGTCTTGCCGAAACGCCCGTACCCGTACTCCACCGGGTGTTGCTGCAGGCCCTGCGGGCCGCGGGAAGGAACCGCGAAATCGGCCTCGAACACGTCGAAGCTGTAACAGCCCTGCTCAACCGAGCACAGGGAGGCGTGGATGTGCCCGGAACGCGCGTGGAACTTCGGGGCGGGAAGCTGGTCTTACTACAGCAGGGGGGTGGTCTAAGGTGATACTCTTTGATTTCACGGGGTCTGGAGGAAACTGTTGAACTCGACGCTCAAAAGCCTTGTTTTCTGGATGGCGCTGGTCGTCATTGGGGTCCTCGTATGGAACTTTTCCACGAAGTTCCAGGCCAGCAGCAAACCCCTGAGCTTCAGCGAGTTCATGGCCTCGGTCGACGGCGGCCAGATCGACCGGGTCATCATTACCGGCAACGAAATCACGGGCGTCGACAAGTCCGGCGAGAATTTCCGCACCTACGCACCGCCGCAATTTGAAGGTCTTGCCAACAAGCTGATCGAGCGCAACGTGGTGGTCTCGGCCCGGGAGCCGGCGACGAGCCCGTGGGCGGCGCTGTTGTACTCGTGGGCCCCGATCCTCCTGATGATCGGTTTCTGGATCTTCTTCATGCGGCAAATGCAGAGCGGCGGCAACAAGGCCCTCTCATTCGGCAAGAGCAAGGCGAAACTGTCTTCGAGCGCTCAGAAAAAGGTGACGTTCAAGGACGTCGCCGGGGTCGACGAAGCCAAGGACGAACTGCAGGAAATCATCGAGTTCCTGCGCGAGCCGCAGAAATTCCAGAAGCTCGGCGGCCGCATCCCGAAGGGCGTACTGCTCATGGGGCCGCCCGGAACCGGCAAGACGCTGCTCGCGCGCGCCGTCGCGGGAGAGGCCAATGTGCCGTTCTTCTCGATCAGCGGTTCCGACTTCGTCGAGATGTTCGTCGGCGTCGGCGCGTCGCGTGTGCGCGATCTGTTCGAGCAGGGCAAGAAGAACGCCCCGTGCATTGTTTTCATCGACGAAATCGACGCCGTCGGCCGTCACCGCGGCGCGGGCCTCGGCGGCGGCCACGACGAGCGCGAGCAGACGCTGAACCAGCTCCTCGTCGAGATGGACGGGTTCGAGTCGAACGAAGGCGTCATCCTGGTGGCGGCGACGAACCGCCCCGACGTCCTCGACCCGGCGCTCCTCCGGCCGGGCCGCTTCGACCGCCGCATCGTCGTCAACCGTCCGGACGTGAAAGGGCGGGAGGGAATCCTTGGAGTACACACCAAGAAGATCCCGATGTCCGACGACGTGGACGTGGCGGTGCTGGCGCGCGGCTCGTCGGGCTTCTCGGGCGCGGATCTGGCGAACCTGGTGAACGAGGCGGCGCTGAACGCGGCGCGCTTCAACCAGAAGGTCGTCCGCATGCTCGACTTCGAGTTTGCCAAGGACAAGGTGCTGATGGGCGCCGAGCGGCGCTCGATGATCATCAGCGAAGGGGAGAAGCGGATCACCGCCATTCACGAGGCGGGACATGCGCTGCTTACCGTGATGCTGCCGCAGGCGGATCCGATTCACAAGGTGACCATCATCCCGCGCGGCATGGCGCTCGGCCTGACGCAGCAGCTGCCGCTCGACGAGAAGCACAACTACTCGCGCGAATACCTGGAAGATCAGATTGCGATTCTGCTCGGCGGCCGCATCGCCGAGGAGATCACCATCGGCAGCATTACCACCGGCGCGGGCAACGACCTCGATCGCGCCACCGAGCTCGCGCGCCGCATGGTGTGCGAGTGGGGCATGAGCGAAACGCTTGGACCGCTGACCTTCGGCAAGAAGGAAGAGCAGATCTTCCTCGGCCGCGAGATCGCGCAGCACCAGGACTACAGCGAGGACACGGCGCTCCGCATCGACCAGGAAGTGAAGAAATTCGTCACCGATAACTACACGCGCGCACAGAACGTGCTGCTCGAACACAAGCAGAAGCTGCTCGACATGGCCGACGCGCTGCTGGCCCGCGAAACGCTCGATGCCGACCAGGTGCGCCGGATCGCCGCGGGACTCGCGCTCGACGAGTTCGTGCCGGCGGCCGGTTCGGCCGTGCCGCCGCGCGAGCCGAAGGTGGCCAAGGAAAAAGAGCGGCCGTCAATCGTTCCGCCGCTGCCGCCTCGTCCAGTCACTCAGGAATGACCGGAGGCCTCAAGGCCTCCGGCTACCGGTAGACGGAGACCTTCAGGTCTCCGGCATCATGTCCTCACGCCGCAGATTCGCTATTCCCCTGCCGGGCGGCGGCAGCCTGTCGCTCGGCGACCGCACGCTGATCATGGGCGTGATCAACGTCACGCCGGATTCGTTCTCCGACGGCGGCCGCCTGTTCGATGGCGCCGCGGCAATCGACGCCGGCGTCCGCATGGTCGATGAAGGCGCCGACCTGATCGATATCGGAGGGGAGTCGACGCGCCCCGGCGCCGCCGCGCTCGACGAAGCCGAGGAACAACGCCGGGTACTGCCGGTCATCGAGGGACTGGCGGCGCGCGTTCGCATCCCGCTGTCGATTGACACTTACAAAGCGACGACCGCGGCCGCTGCGCTCGCTGCGGGCGCGTCGATCGTGAACGATGTCAGCGGACTGCGCTACGAGCCGGACCTTGCGGACGTGGCCGCACGTCATCGCGCGCCCCTTGTGTTGATGCACACCCGCGGGCGATCGAAGGACATGTACCAGCAGGCGTCGTATCACGACGTCGTCGCCGAGATCCTCGACGAGCTGCGCGAAAGCATGGCGTTCGCGGCAAAAGCGGGCGTTGCGGCGGAGCGCATCATTCTCGATCCCGGGCTCGGCTTTGCCAAAGAGGCGCCGCACAGCTATGAAGCGCTGGCCAGGCTCGACGAGTTCGCCGAGCTGGGTCGTCCGCTCCTGGTCGGACCGTCGCGCAAATCCTTTCTGGCCAGGCCGCTCGCA
>Ga0209382_10012716_pt1 | contig 10382 bp, 11 predicted proteins | sample SoiMetdeltSBSDD5_FD_187599 | JGI IMG/M metagenome (GOLD analysis project Ga0209382, IMG submission 187599) | Bulk soil microbial communities from a Populus tree surrounding site in Tennessee, USA - Soil MetaG P. deltoides SBSDD5 (SPAdes) (version 2) | ecosystem: Environmental > Terrestrial >...
AAAAGACCTTCTCCCGTTCTCCCCTTCTCCTGTTGATCTTCACGGCAGTGCGGCGACACGGCTCACACGGGCGCGCCACCACGGCTGCCAGCGGCCGTCGATGCGCCACGAGACTTCGCTGTCGAGGGGCATCCACGTCCCGCCGCGATCCGCGTAGTTCCCGAGCCGCACCTCCCACGGCGTCGGCTTGTAGCGGCCGTCGATTGCGCGCGGCCGTGACGGCGTGAAGACCCGCGACACCTCGCCGTTCGCGTTGAAGGTGAACTCGAGCCAGGCCTCGATGCCGGAATCCTTGACCGTCGCGATCGCGCGCCGGTCGTCCACCGCCGCCCAGGTGACACCCGACCGCGGCAGCAGCGCCGCAGGCATCCAGATCGCCTCCGCGAGATATCGCTGCAGCGCGCCCACGTTCAGCTCCGCTGTCCCCGATTCGTTGACCACCGGAATGATGCCGGCGACCGAGGCGCGCATCGACGCGATCCCGTCCGCGTAGCGATCGCGCACGTGCACAAACAGCAGCGGCGCGAGGCGGACGCGCGCGTCCCACACGAAGCGCGGCGGCGCGGCCGACAGACGTTGAACCGCGGTGAAATCACGCCATCGCCCACTGAGAGCGAGCTGTCCGGCCTGAGCGATCTCCACGCTGGTCGCGGGGTCGGTCCCCGAGGCCAGGGCGCGGCGAAGATATGCCGTCGCCACCTCGGGGACCGCCGCCCCTTCGAGCACCCCAGTCGTCACAGCGGAGGCTTCAGCGAGCATCGACCGCTCCGGCCTGCTGGTGCAGGTGCGCTACGTAGGCGTGCCCCGCTGCGGTCTCGGCGATCGCGAGCACGGGTACCGGAGCCAGGCACAGGACGCGATACGCGATCGAGCCCGGCGGTCGCCCTCCCCTCGCCGAGCTCCCCAGGCTCATCACGATCAGCGCCGCATGCTTCTCCCGGGCCTGACGGGCGATGATTTCCGCCGGATCGCCGTGCAGGATGTACGTCACGACGTCGCTTCCCGGGCCGATCGACTCGGCGAGCTCGCTCATGCGCATCGCCGGATCCTGCACCGCTGTTCGATCGCCGGCGGCGGCCGCATATTGCCATCCCCGCGCGACTCGAGCAGCAGGCTCGACGACGTGCAGCAGCGCCAACGGGACGTGGAGCGCGCCCGCGAGCCCCGCGGCGGCGCGCGCGGCCGCCTCGGATTCCGGGCTGAAGTCCACCGGCGCGAGTACCGGGCCGGCCGCAATCAACGGCGCACGAATCGCCGCCTGCCGATGATCGACCAGCGGCACCGCGAGCACCGGGATGCGGATGGTCCGCAGCACCGCCTGCAGCGTCGAGCCGAAGAAGGCCTTCCGTACGCCGCTGAAGCCATGCGTGCCCATCACCACGAGGTCGGCGGCACGCCGGGTGGCCAGCTCGACGATCTGGCTGCCGGCGGCGCCGACGGTCAGTACCTGTTCGAGACGGCTGCTCCGGCGCAGCTCGCGGGACAGGTGCTCTTCGACGAAAACGGCCAGCTCGCGCTGGCCGTCCTCGCCGAGCAGCTGGAACTGGTGAAGCTGAGCGGCGCTGGCCAGCAGCGGATCGAACACGTGCAGCACGACGAGGCGCGCGCCGAAGTGATCCGTCAGGGCGCCGGCGTAGCGGAGCGCACGCTTCGAACAGTCGGAGTAGTCCACGGGACAGACGATCGTCAGGGCGTGCATGACATCCTTTCTGCCGGCTGCGGCGCGGCGGTGTGGCTACGCGGCGTGAGGCCGGACGTGCACGGCCGCGGCCCCCGACTGCCTTACGGCGAGCACCGGGCAGCGCGCGTGCCGAATCACTTCTTCAGCGACGCTTCCCAGGACCAGATGCGAGACCCCGCTGCGGCCGTGGGTCGCCATGACGATCAGGTCGCAACCGTAGTCGATCGCCGCGTCGATGATGGCGGTGGCCGGCCGGCCGCTGCGCACTTCCACCGAGGTCCGAGCGGCGGCGGGCGCCAGCGACGCCGCGAGCGCGAGCAGCTTCGACCGGCTGTCTTCGTACCGCGTGGGCTGGGTCACATCTTCGAGTACGTGCACGAGGTGGATCGACGCGCCAAGACTCCTGGCGAGCGTGGCCGCGTATCCCGCGGCACGTTCGGCTGGCACGCTGAAGTCGATGGGCAGCAGGATCTTGTTGATGGTCGGCGTCATGCCTCGAGCAAGGGCGAATCGCGTGCCAGTACCCTTGCCACCGTTTTGCTGCGGTTCGGGCCGTATTCGTCGGCCCGCGAACGACGCCGCCGGGGGATTTTCCGCCCTGCCGCGGAGAAACCCAGCCCGTTCCACCGAACCAGCGCGGTATACTCACGCGCTCATGCTGGTTCACGACCTGAGCCAGGCTGAGTGCGTCGAGGTGCTGCTCCGCTCGGACTTCGGCCGGTTGGCCTGCGCCCGCGACGCTCAGCCCTACATCGTTCCCATTCATTTCTCGTTCGACGCCGCGTCGAGGTGCCTGTACGCGTTCTCGACCGTCGGGCAGAAGATCGAATGGATGCGCGAGAACCCGAAAGTCTGCGTCGAAGTGGAGGACATCACCGACAAAGATCACTGGACGACGGTGCTGGTGTTCGGCCGCTATGAAGAGATGACCGATTCACCGGCCGACCGCGAAGCGCGCCGGCGCGCCCAGGAACTCTTCCAGCAGCGCCCGGAATGGTGGTTCCCAGCCGCGGCCAAGCGGTTCTCGGGCGAACACCCCGGCGTGGTCCTTTATAGAATCCAAGCGGATCGCATCACCGGCAGGCGCGCTTCCCGGGGGCCGGCATGACCAAACCAAGCTGATGCGAAAAATTCCACGGACCGCGGAATAGTCCTCACCTCCGGCGCCCTCCCACCGGCAGAACGCTAGATTTCCTCAGGAAAATCGCCAGAACAGCAACGGCACTCCGGTTGCGCTAGGGGGGGTGTCTCCGTTCACGAGCGAGGAACCATATGCGACTTCGACATTCCGTCCGTTCGGCCCTCGGCTATGCCTTCACCGTGACCCTGGCCACCACACCCACTGTTGTTGCCCGGCAGGGGCCGGCACTCCCGCCACTGACCGTCGCGCAGGGCCGGGTCACGATCTCCGGAACCTCGAACGTCCATCCCTACACGGCTTCGACGACGGCGGTTCGCGTCACGCGCGTGCAGCTCGCGGCGACCGTCGCGGGCCCCGGTTTCTGGGACGAGGTCGTCAAGCCCGGGGCGCTCGAAGCGTTCGAGGTGGCGATTCCCGCCGCCACGCTCGCGTCCCCCAAGGAGGGTCTCGACAAGAACATGCACAAGGCGCTGAAGGTGAACGAGCACGCTGACATCACCTTCAAACTGCGGCGGCTCGAACCGCGGCCGGGGCTGTCCGGCGGCCTGCGCGCCATCGGCGTGCTGCGAATTGCCGGCGTCGAGCGCGAGGTGGCGCTCGAGATCACTACGAGGCGCAGCGAGTCGACGCTGACCGTGCAAGGTCAGCTGCCGCTCCTGATGACCGACTTCGGCATCACGCCGCCGAAGGCCATGCTCGGCATGCTCAAGACCGATCCGAAGGTGACCGTGACCTTCGAAACGGTGCTGGCGATTCCGCTCACGTAGAAAACGCACTCATTCATAAGGACACGATCATGAGACCGACAGTTCGTATCGCAACGCCGCTCATCGCGCTGCTGGCGCTGGCTGCGCCGGCGGCGGCTCAGGAGCCAACGCCCGGGCCGGCCCCGTCAACCGAAACGGCGGCGGCGCCAGAGAGCGCCGCCTCCGACGAGGCGCAGAAGGAGCGCTCCGCGCTCGAGTCGTGGAAAAAGGGACGGCCGATCGTCATGCAGTACTTCCGGCCGCAGGACAAGCGCGGCCTCAACGTCTTCGAGACGACCAAGGACGCGGGTGCGGAATTCACCGGCTTCAAGCTGGACTTCGGCGCCGCATTCACCTCGCAGGTCCAGAATCTCACCCACCGCACCGCGGCAGCGCCGAACGTCGTCAACGGCGTCAACGCCAACCAGCTCGCCGACATCGGGTTCGGCTTCAACAACTCGACGGCGAACCTCTCGCTGCACGCGCAGCTGGCGCCGGGGATCCGCGTCGCGCTGACGACATATCTCTCGTCGCGGCACCACAACGAGACCTGGGTCAAGGACGGCTACATCCAGATCGATCAGTCTCCGATCGACCTCGCGCCGCTGAAGATGCTGTTCGAGATCGCCACGGTGCGGATCGGGCACATGGAAATCAACTACGGCGACGCCCACTTCCGCCGCAGCGACAACGGCAACGCCCTCTACAACCCGTTCGTCGGCAACTACATTCTCGATTCGTTCACGACCGAGATCGGCGGCGAGGTGTACCTCAAGACGGCCGGCATCGTCGCCATGGGGGCGATCACCGGCGGCGAGATTCGCGGCACGGTCGTGACGCCGGGTCAGCGCGGTCCCGCGTTCATCGGCAAACTCGGGGTGGATCGCCAGGTGCGCGAGGACCTTCGGGTGCGGTTGACCGGCTCGATGTACAAGACCGACAAGGCCATGAGCAGCACGCTGTATGGCGGCGACCGCGCCGGGTCGCGCTACTACTGGGTGATGGAGAACACCGCGGCGACCGAGTCCGCGCAGTTCACGTCGGGCCTGATCAACCCGGGGTTCCGCAACAAGGTCACGGCGTTCCAGGTGAACCCGTTCGTCAAGCTCCGCGGGCTCGAGATCTTCGCCGTCGTCGAGCGCGCCAAGGGCAAGGCGACCGCCGAGACCGTCGAGCGGACGTGGAATCAACACGCCATCGACGCCGTCTACCGCTTCTGCCACGACGAGCGGCTTTTCGTCGGCGTCCGCTACAACCGGGCCGAGGGGGCGCTCACGGGCATCACCGGCGACGTCGGCGCCAAACGGTGGCAGGCGGGCGCGGGATGGTTCATCACTCCCGGACTGCTGATGAAAGCCGAGTTCGTGAACCAGAAGTACTTCGGCTATCCCGTGGCCAACATCAAGAACGGCGGCAAATTCAACGGCCTGATGCTCGAGGGCGTCGTCGCCTTCTAGTGGATTGGAGCCGGACGTGCGAGTGGTCTCGTGGCTGATGGTCGTGGTCGTCAGTTCAGCCGTCGTCGCGGCGAGTGCTGACGGCGCGCCCCAGGTGACGGTCAGGGAGGATCGCGGCGTCTACACCGTCGCGGCACAGTTCGAGGTGCCGCAGCCAACGGCAGCGGCGTTGGCGGTTCTCTCTGACTACGAACAAATCCCCCGCTTCATGCCGGGGGTGACGACGAGCATCGTCCGCGAGCGGGCCGCGGGCCGGGTCGTCGTCGAGCAGGAAGCGGTCTCGCGCCTGCTCATGTTCTCCAAGCGGGTTCATCTCCTTCTCGAGATCCGCGAGGAGGGGGACACGCTCACGTTCCGAGATCTTGCGGGACGGAGCTTCACGTGCTACGAGGGGGCCTGGCGGCTGTCGCAGCGCGACGGGCGCACCGTCATCAGCTACGACTTGCGGGCAGAGCCGTCCTTCGAGGTGCCCGGGTTTCTGCTGACGCGGCTGCTCAAGAGGGACGCCGGACTGATGATCGAGGGGCTGCGCGCGGCAATCGCCGCGCGCCCGAACAACTGATTGAGCGCGCGCGAGCGCCGACGTGTACACTCTCACGAACAGAGAACCCCATGGCCAAGCCCACGATTCTTGTCGTCGATGACGAAGCGCTGATCCGCTGGTCGCTGTCGGAACGGCTCAAATCCGAGCACTACGAGGTGCTCGAGGCGGAGACCGGCGCCGCCGCGCTGGAGAGGATTGCCGAGGGGGTCGACCTCGTCCTGCTCGACTACAAGCTGCCGGACACGGACGGCGTGACCGTGCTGCGCAAGATCAAGGAGTTCGACCAGGACATCCTGGTGATTCTGCTGACGGCCTACGCCAGCATCGAGACCGCGGTCGAAGCGATGAAGCTCGGCGCGTATCACTTCGCCAACAAGCCGTTCAACCTCGATGAGGTCGCCGCCACGGTCGAGCGGGCGCTGGAAACGACGCGGCTGCGGCGCGAGGTGCGACAGTTCCGCACCAATGCAGCGCGGCCGTACAGCCTGCACAGCATCGTCGGATCCTCGCCGTCGATGACTGCGCTCCGGCACCTGGTCGCACGCGTGGCGACCAGTCCTGCTTCGACGGTGCTCCTGACCGGCGAAAGCGGTACCGGCAAGGACCTCGTGGCGAAGGTCATCCACTACACCAGCGATCGGGCAGCGCGAGCGTTCATGAACATCACCTGCTCGGCGCTTCCGGAACAGCTGCTGGAAAGCGAACTGTTCGGCCACGAGCGCGGCGCCTTCACCGACGCCAGGCTGCAGAAGCGCGGGCTGCTCGAGACCGCGGATGGCGGCACGGTGTTTCTCGACGAGATCGGCGAGATGGTGCCGGCGCTGCAGGCGAAGCTGCTGCGCTTCCTGGAGGAAAAGGCGTTCAAGCGGGTCGGCGGCGCGCACGATATCCGCGTCGACGTCCGCGTGGTGGCAGCGACGAACCGCAACCTGGAGGAGGAAGTCGCCAAGGGACGCTTCAGGAGCGACCTCTACTACCGGCTGAACGTGCTGCCGATTGCCATGGCCCCGCTGCGGGTGCACGCCGAGGATATCCCGCTGCTGGTCGAGTACTTCATCGACGGGTTCAACGCCGAGTTCCGCAAACGGGTGCTCGGCACCAGTCCCGCGGCGTACACCGTGCTCGAGCAGTACGGGTGGCCCGGCAACGTCCGCGAGCTGCGCAACGTCGTCGAGCGGGCCATGCTGTTGTCCGACGGGCAACGGCTCGAGGCGAAGGACTTCGCCGCGCTGACGACCACCGCCGCGTCCGGTGACGGATTCGAGCTGCCGGCCAAAGGAGTGGATCTCGAGCAGCTCGAACGCAGCCTCGTGATCCAGGCGCTCAAGCGGGCCGGCGGCAACCAGACAAAGGCCGCGGGGCTGCTCGGCCTCAACCGCGATCAGATCCGCTACCGCATCGAAAAATTCGGCTTGACGGCGGCGCACTGACGCCGTCTGCGCCATGGCCGCAACCGTCAACCTGGCGGTCGTCTCCCTTGCAGCGGCGGTCACCTGCGCCGCCGTCGGCGAAGGCGGCAATCAACTTTCCAGCCGCACGACCGGCGGCGCCTTCGCGCACGCCGCGGCCCGCGGCGAGTCGGTGTCGAGTCTGGGCGCGCGGCACGGGATCAGCGACCGGGCGATCGCCGACGCGAACGGCGTGAAGCCGGACCGGGCCATCGCGCCGGGCACGACGCTGCGCCTGGACAACCGGCACATCGTCCCGGTGCTCGAGGCCGGCGCGGCGATCGCGATCAACGTCCCCCAGCGCATGCTGTTCCTGATCGACGGCGGCGCGGCCGTGGGCTACCCCGTGGCCGTGGGACGCCGCGACTGGCCGACGCCGCTGGGCGATTTCACGGTCATCGGCAAGGAAGAAGACCCGACCTGGGACGTGCCGGCGTCGATCCAGGCCGAGATGCGCCGCGAGGGACGCGCCGTGGTGCAGAAGGTGCCGCCCGGCCCTGCGAACCCGCTCGGCCGGTTCTGGATGGGCCTCAGTCTCGGCTCGGTCGGCATTCACGGCACCAACGCGCCGGCCAGCATCTTCCGGCACGCCACGCACGGCTGCATCCGGCTTCACCCGGACGACATCGCGCGGCTGTATCCGCTCGTCCCGGTGGGCACGAGGGGAAGGGTCGTGTACGAGCCGATCCTCCTGGCGGCCACGCCGGAAGGCATCTTCCTCGAGGTACACCCCGACGTCTACGGCCGGACGCGGCGGAATGCGCTGTTGTACGTGCGCGAGACTGCGATGGCTGCCGGTCTCGGCGACCTGATCGATTGGAACGAAGCGGCTGCGGTCGTGCGCGATCGACATGGCGTCGCGCGGCTGATCGGCTGCGCCCGCCAGGGAGCGCGTCCGATGCGGTAGACTTCTTCCTCCTTTCGAGGGCCCTCTGCGACGTTCTCTTCTCTTCGGCGGGGCCATCGTGCTGGCCACTGCGCTCATTGTGTCAGCCCTGCGCCACCTCGAGTGGATGGCCGCCGGGCAACTGGCTCTCGCCGCCAGCCTGCTGGCGCTTGTCGTGTTTTTCGCCGCCCGCGATGCCGCCAACCGGCTCCGCCAGACGGACGCCCTGCGCAGGACGAACGAGCGGCTTGAAACCGAGATTACCCACCGCGCCCGCGATCTCAGCGAAGCCAACGCACGGCTGCGGTCGATCATCGACTCGGCAGTCGACGGCATCATCGTCATCGACGCGCGCGGACAAATCGAGTCGTTCAACCCGGGGGCGGAGCGCCTGTTCGGCTACGCCGAGTCCGACGTCATGGGCCGCAACGTCAACCTGCTGATGCCCTCGCCCTATCACGAGGAGCACGATTCGTATCTGCAGCGCTATCTGGCGACGGGCCAGGCGAAGATCATCGGCATAGGCCGCGAAGTGACCGGCCGGCGGTCGGACGGGACGACGTTCCCGCTGCACCTCTCGGTCGGCGAGATGACGGTCGGCGGTGCGCGCCGGTTCACCGGCATCCTGCACGATCTCAGCCCGCGCGTCGCCATGGAGGCGCAGTTGCGCGAGCAGACCGCACTCGCCCGGCTGGGCGAAATGGCCGCGGTCATCGCGCACGAGGTCAAGAACCCGCTGGCGGGCATTCGCGGTGCAATCGAGGTCATCGGAACCCGCCTCCCGGGCGGCAGCCGGGACACGGCAACGGTGAAGGAGATCCTGGCGCGGATCGATGCGCTGAACGACCTGATGAAGGACCTGCTGCTCTTCGCGCGCCCGCCGAAGCCGCGTCCCATACACGTGGAGTTGCGGCCGCTGCTGTCGAGCACGGCAGCTCTGCTCGCGCAGGATCCGACGCTCCGGGAGATCCGGGTCGACGTGGAAGGATCCGCGCCACCCATTTCCGCCGATCCGGAGATGCTCAGGATTGTGTTCCAGAACCTGCTGATGAACGGCGCTCACGCCATGCAGGGGCGGGGCACGATCCAGGTCGCGATCAGGACCGACGACGGAACCTGCCGGATCGCGTTTGCCGACAGCGGGCCCGGGATCCCCGCGGAGATTCGCGGGAAGATTTTCACGGCGTTTTTCACCACCAAGGCGCGCGGGTCGGGGCTCGGCCTCGCCACGGCGAAGCGGCTCATCGACGCCCATCACGGCCGCATCGACGTCGACTGCCCACCGGCGGGTGGCACCGTCGTCACCGTCCTGCTGCCCGCGCAGCCGGTTTAACGGCGGCGCAGAAGCCGACTCAGCCAGTGCGGCCGCGCCGGCGGAGCGCCCGTCGCCGCGTCCCGCGCCGCTCGCCGGCCGGTCATGCGGCTGATGCCGATGCGGAAGACGATGGGAACGCGCTGTTCGTGCTTGGCGAGGGGCACCAGCGCCGGCTCCCACCACATCGCGTGCCTCTGAAACAGCCGCTCGGCGACCGCGCGCGGCCCCTCGTACTCAGGCGTGTGCGGGAGCTCCTCGTAGCGTCCGAATACGACAACGCTCGCCCATTCTCCGTGGGCGACGAGCTCGTCGATCTCGAGACACACGAGCGGATTCTCCCGCATCCACTCAATCCGCTGTCCGAGCGTGGCGTAGCTGTACAGATAATCACCGTCGATGTCGATGTGAATCGGTACGACGTATGGCTGGTTGTGCCGGGCGCACGCCAGGCGGGCCACGTTCGTCCTGGCCAGCATTGCCCGGCACTCCTGCTCCGTCATCTGGTGTACGACCATGGCGTTGCCTCACCGCTGCGCCGCCGTGGTTAGTCGGATCCCCGGATGGGCGCCGGATAATCTTCGCATTACTGCCTCCGATCCGCGCTATCGAGCAAGAGCGCAGCATCGCGCGCACGCGGCGCACCGAGGTGCCGTCCGCCGGCGGCGTGCGGAGTTTTACCGGCGCATGGGAGATTCCTCGCTGTCGCCCTTGGCGATGCCGGCGGTGCAACTGGCGTGCGCGTTGCACCAGATCGCCGCATGATTCAGGTCAAGCACATTCTGGTTCCAACCGATTTCGACCAGACGTCCTCGCTGGCCCTCGATTATGCCCGCGAGCTGGCGAGCCTGTTCAAGGCGAAGCTTTCCGTGGCACACGTCGTAAATGACGTGTTTGCGCTCCGTGGCGGGACCGAAGGTTCGGTGGGGGCGTTTCCCCAGCTGCAGCGCGAGCTCGAGGACGAAGCGCGCAGTCAGATTGATGCGCTGCTGACGGACACGGAGCGCAAGGCGGCGATGACGACCGTGGTGCTGGTTGCCTCCTCGCCCGCCCAGGCCCTCGTGGACTACGCGCGAACATCGCAGATTGACCTCATCGTCATGGGCACTCACGGGCGCGGCGGCGCGCCCGCGGCGGTGATTGGCAGCGTCGCCGAACGCGTCGTCC
>Ga0209382_10012717_pt1 | contig 10382 bp, 3 predicted proteins | sample SoiMetdeltSBSDD5_FD_187599 | JGI IMG/M metagenome (GOLD analysis project Ga0209382, IMG submission 187599) | Bulk soil microbial communities from a Populus tree surrounding site in Tennessee, USA - Soil MetaG P. deltoides SBSDD5 (SPAdes) (version 2) | ecosystem: Environmental > Terrestrial >...
ATCGCTCAATCGCGACGTGCCCGTCAACTTCCGAACGCTCTCGCAAATCTTCTCCTCCTCGCTCGACCGGCGTCGTTTCTCCATGTCTCTTTTCAGCGCCTTCGCCTTCGCCGCGCTGCTGTTGGCGGCGCTGGGCGTCTACGGCGTGACCGCATACGCGGTGTCTCAACGCGTCCCGGAGATCGGCGTTCGGATCGCGCTAGGGGCGCAGGCGCCGGACGTGCTGCGGCTGATCATCGGGCAGGGGATGAGGTTTGTGTTGCTCGGAGTCGCCGTCGGTCTCGCGGGCGCGTTGGCTCTGACCAGGCTGATCGCCCATATGCTCTTCGACGTGAGCGCGACCGACCCGGGCGCCTTCGCCGTCGTCGCCGCCTTGCTCATAACCGTCGCCTTGCTGGCCGCGCTCGTTCCGGCGAGAAAGGCGACGAAAGTCGATCCATTGGTGGCGCTCAGATGCGAATAGGCGTCAGGTGTCAGGTTTCAGGTTTCAGGGGCAGCCATTGCGCTCGCACAAACACCTGACACCTGGCTCCTGACACCCGACGCCTGAATCCTGGAGGAAATATGCAAACACTCTGGAATGATCTGCGCTATGGCGCGCGAATGTTGCTGAAGAAACCCGGCTTCACGTTGATCGCCGTTTTTACGCTGGCGGTGGGCATTGGCGCGAACACGGCGATCTTCACCGTCGTCAACGCCGCGCTTTTGCGCCCGCTTTCATATCCGGAGCCGGAGCGCATTATGAGGCTCGCGCCGGATTGGCCGAACGCGAGTTTCAGGAACGCCAGCGAACCTAAGTTCGTTTTCTGGCGCGAGCATAGCCAGTCGTTCGACGGCGTCGCCGCCACGATTGGAATCGGCTCCGGCGTCAATCTTTCGGGGGGCGGTGAGCCTGAGTTCGTCTCTGGCGTCAGGGTCAGCGCGGATTTCTTTCGCGTCCTCGGCGTGAATCCCGCCATCGGACGCGGCTTCACTAAGGAGGAAGATTCGCCGAACGGCGAGCGCGTCGCGATCCTGAGCCACGGATTGTGGCGGCGGCGCTTCGGCGCCGACCCGTCCATCGCGGGCAAGGGCGTTTCGATCAACGGCGATTCATACATGGTGGTCGGCGTGGCGCCGCAGGATTTCCGATACGGCGACGGGCAATTGGACGTGTTCGTCCCGATGCGCGTCAATCGAGCCAGTTTGGCTCAAGGGCACAACTACACCGTGCTCGCTCGTCTCAAGGCGGGTGTGACTCGCGAGCAGGCGCAGGCCGAGATGAAATCGGTCTTCGATCAGTTCAAGGCCGCATATCCGAACCAGATTTGGCGTAACGAGGTCGGGATTCGGGTCGAGCCTTATCTGGCCAGCCTGACGGCGGAGGCGCGCCCGATGCTGCTGATTCTGCTCGGCGCGGTCAGCTTCGTCCTGCTCATCGCCTGCGCCAACGTCGCCAATTTGCAGTTGACGCAAGCGACCGCGCGGCGGAAAGAGATGGCGTTGCGGCAGGCGCTCGGCGCGAGCAGGTGGTCTCTGGCGCGGCAGTTATTGACCGAAGGCGTATTGCTTGCGCTCTTCGGAGGCGGGGCGGGTCTGCTGCTCGCCGCGTGGGGCGTGGAGGCGTTGACGGCGTTGCTGCCCCAGGGATTGATTCCGCGCAGCGGCGAGATCGGCTTCGATTGGCGCGTACTCGCCTTCACATTCGGCGCGGCTGTGTTAACCGGACTGGTCTTTGCGCTCTCCCCGGCGCTGCAGGCGGCGCGCGTGGATATCAATCGGGCCCTCATGGAGGGCGGAGGCAAAGGCGCTGTCGGCGGCGAGCGCGGAAGGATGCGTAGCGCGCTGGTTGTGGCGGAGATCGCGCTCGCGCTCACGCTGTTGGCGGGGGCGGGTTTGTTGATTCGCACCTTCGCCAATCTGCGCCAGGTCGATCCGGGTTTCGATCCGGGCAATGTCTTGACATTCGAGGTTGCGCCGAACGGCGAGAGGTACGAAACGACGGCCCAGAACGCCGATTATTTCCGCCGCGCGCTCGAACGCCTGAGGATTTTGCCCGGCGTCGAATCAGCCGCGGTGACGAGCAATCTGCCACTGGGCGCATGGCTTAATTTCGGCGTCGGCGTCGCGGGCAAACCCGATTCGGTGGCCTCGACCGAAATTCGGATGATTACGCCGGACTATTTCAAAGTGATGAAGATGTCCGTCCGCCGCGGGCGCGGCTTCAACGAAGCCGATTCGGCCGGCGCGCCCCCGTCCATCATCGTCAACGAGGCGTACGCGCGGCGGACATTCCCGAACGCCGATCCCATCGGCCAATCGCTGACCGTCGAAGAAACGCAGGCCTATCAGATCGTCGGGGTCGTGAATGACGTCAAACAATTCGGCCTCGGCGCCCCCGCGCCGCGAACCGTCTTCATCCCGTTGGCGCAGGTTGATGACAGACTGATGCGCGCCGCGCGTCGGTTCGTTACCATGAAGTTCGCCATTCGCGCGTCGGGCGACCCGCTCGCTCTCAGCGCGGCGGTCAAGCAGGAGACGCTCAAGGTTGATCCGTCGCTGCCGCTGACTAACATGCGCTCGCTGGAACAGGTGGTCGGGCGTTCGCTCGCGCAGCAGCGGTTCAACTCGACGCTACTCAGTCTGTTCGCCGCCATCGGGGCGCTGCTTGCGGGCGTGGGCGTTTACGGCGTGATGTCATACGTCGTTACGCAACGCGCGCATGAGATCGGCGTTCGCGTGGCGCTCGGCGCGCGGGCGGGAGACGTGTTGAAGTTGATCGTCGGAAAAGGGCTGGCGCTGGCCCTCGCCGGCGTAGCGCTCGGTTTGGGCGCGTCGTACGCGCTGACGCGCCTTATGAAAGACTTCCTTTTCGGCGTGGAACCGAACGACCCGATGACCTTCGGCCTCGTCGCGCTGTCGTTGACTATGGTGGCGCTCGTGGCCTGCTACGTTCCGGCGCGGCGGGCGACGAACGTTGATCCGATGGTCGCGATTCGAAGCGAATAGCGCGCAGCTTTCCCAGTCGCGGCAGCGACCTCGTGAGCCTGGCCCGGCTTTTTTTTAGCGGGGACGATTTCGGTCGTGGCGGCGACGGTTGAGCCTGATCAGCAGGCTCAACCGTCGCCGCCACGACCGGGTCAATTATGGAATCGCCACAAGGCTTTTATACGCCTTGTTATTACCCAAACTTTTGGGCTAAATACGTGTGTCGAATCCTAGCCCGCGAATTCGGGATTTACTCTGTCGCCTGCTGCGGCTGGCTGAAAATGTGAAGAGCCGTTTCGCGCAAAAGTTTGGGTAATGACAAGGCGTTAGATTGCCTAGCTAAACTCAATCGCCGCTGACGCGGCTGCGGAAGAATCACAATTCTAAATTTCGTGTTCCATTCCCACTTCTCCGGCTATAATCCAACCTCCCAATCTAAGCAGTCTTCAGCAACACTACCAAATGTGGGCCGGGGAGAATCGACTTGGATAAGGCGGATTTTTTCATCAACTACGACAAGGCCGACCATAACTGGGCGGAATGGATTGCGTGTAGTTGGAAGAGGCATGCTACGCGACCGCGAATTCAGGCGAAGGCGGTCTGGCCTATAGGTGACTTTGTGCTGCGTATATTGAGCGCAGGGCAGAAAATAGAAATCCTATATAATCAAAATCGAATCGGACGCCATGGAGCAAGATTACGAATACGACATCTTCATCAGTTACCGGCGTAGGCAACCTGTAATGGATTGGATGAGATATCATTTTTATCCTATGCTTAACGAACGGTTGCCAGACTGTCTTCCATATACGCCAAACGTCTTTATTGATTGGAATATTGAGACCGGCGCTGAATGGTCAGCCGAACTTAGTCGAGCGCTTAAAAGGTCTCGTTGTTTAGTTGCCATCTGGTCTGCGGAGTATTTTCGGTCGGCTTGGTGTTTAGCTGAATGGCAAACGATGAGGGAACGAGAACGTATATTAGGCCTGCGATCTGAAAGTAATCCTGCAGGGTTAATCTATGCCGTGAGATTCTCAGACGGAAAATATTTTCCGCAAGAAGCTAGAAGCATTCAATACAGAGATTTAGGAAAATGGAACAGTAAGTACCCTTCTCTTAGCCAAACTACTCACATCATCGATTTTGAAAGAGAGATGCAGGCAGTATGCAATGAGCTATCTTCGATCATAGAAAGATGCCCCTCTTGGCAGGACTGGCCCGTGGTCACTCCTCAGGTTGATGAACAACTTGATTTTAAGCTGCCAAGGATGGGCGATTTAATTATAAGCTACCGAGGTCGTGATGACTGAAGGCACTGTACTTACGTTTTACTCCTACAAAGGAGGAGTTGGACGAACTTTAGCTTTAGCCAACGTCGGAGCCGTTCTATGTAAGTGGGGCTATAAGGTACTTTGCGTCGACTGGGATTTAGAAGCTCCCGGGCTTCAGATATATTATCAAGATTGGATGAATAAGACCGACTGTCAGGGAATAGTAGACCTTGTCATTGACTACATTAACGGCAAGAAACCCGATTGGCAAGATTACATGGGGTCAGTGCGCTTTCCTGGTTCTCCTCATCCACTTTCCATCATAAATGCCGGACAACCAAATGAGGGTTACGCTTCGCGGATGCAATCCTTAAATTGGATGGATCTCTACGAGCATCAAGGACTGGGGATTTTCATTGAACGACTTCGTGATGAGTGGAAAAGCGAATACGACTTTATCCTCATTGACAGCCGGACCGGGGTTACAGACATTGGGGGAATTTGCACAGTGCAACTTCCTGACATCTTAGTGTCAATGTTCACGGCGAATAAACAAAGCTTATATGGTTCGGTGAATATCCTGAAAAACATCGACGAAACACGCGCCAGCCTGCCGTTTGATAGGGCAAAGCTTTGGGTTTTACCTATAGCTGCAAGACTTGAGTTAAGAGTCGAATACGAACTTGCCGAGTCCTGGCTAAACAATGTTGCTGAAGCGCTGGGCGACCTCTACGCCGAGTGGAGCCATATAAGCGTCTCCGCATCAGACATGCTTAAATTTGCCCGAATTCCTAATATCCCTTATTGGAGTTTTGGGGAGAGGCTCCCTGTTGTGGAGAAGGGGACCGACGATCCAGAAGATATCGGTTTTTCACTTGAAACCATAGCCGCGCTAATTGCCCATAAGCTGGCCAACACTCAACTACTCGTAAGCAATCGAGACTCTTTCATTGCAAAAGCGCGACAAACAGTCATCACTTCGACTGGAGAAACGGGCGGCCCAGTAATTATTACCGGTGACAGTGACCTAAATATTATTGCAAGTAGCAGGTTTCCACTAAGAGACTTTTTCATTAGTTACCACAAGGCTGACCGTAGTTGGGCAGAATGGATAGCTTGGAGCCTAGAAGAAGCTGGTTATACCACGATAATGCAGGTGTGGGATTTCAAGCCTGGCAGCAATGTCGCTCTTGGTATGCGCTGGGCATCGGCGGAAGCTGACCGCGTTGTTACCGTGTTGTCGCAGGATTACCTAACCTCGCTATATACAAACCCCGAATGGGCGGCGGCCTTTGCGCAAGATCGGATGGGCAAAAGAGGCCTTCTGCTGCCGGTTCGCGTACGCGAATGCGGGCTGGAAGGGTTGTTGCAACAGGTCGCCTACATTGATTTGGTAGGCGCAGACGAAGCCGAGGCTGGAGAACGTTTGCTGAACGGCGTCAAACGCGAACGAGCCAAACCGACTGCCGCGCCGCGATTCCCAGATTCAACTCTGATGTCGCGATCCGTTGCCGAGAGGCCGCGCTTTCCTAGCGCGTTGCCTTCCGTCTGGAATGTCCCGCACCGCGAGAACCCCCACTTCGTCGGGCGCGATCAATTGATAGAACAGGTTCGCGAGACACTGATCTCTGAGCAGGCGACGGCGCTCATAGCGATTCACGGCCTTGGCGGCATTGGCAAGACGCAGTTGGCTGCGCATTACTCTCATCGCCACAAGAGCGATTACCAAGTTGTCTGGTGGATCAGGGCGGAAAAACCGGCGACGCTGGCCGGCGATTACGCGGCGCTCGCCACGGCGCTCGACCTGCCGGAGAAGAACACGCGGGAACAGCCTCTGATCGTGGCCGCGGTGCGGCAATGGCTCGAACAGCATCCGGACTGGCTGCTCATCTTCGACGACGCGCGCGACGCGGAAGCAGTGCTCGGGTACTTGCCGCAGGGCCGCGCCGGGCATGTGCTGATCACGTCGCGCGACCCGAACTGGCGAGGCATCGCCTCGCCGCTCGAAGTCCGCACACTCCTGCGCGAGGACGCGGCGCGGTTTCTGCTCGAACGCACTGGACAGAGCGACGAGAATGCGGCGCACGCGCTGGCCACGGAGCTGGGCGATCTGCCGCTCGCACTGGAGCAGGCGGTGGCTTATATGGAAGCGGTTGGAGAGACGCTGGCCGGATACTTGAAGCTTTTCCGCATGCATCGGCAAGATCTGTGGGCTGAAGACAGACCGCCGACAGGTTATCCCAATACGCTGGCTAATACATTGTTGATCTCATTCGCTGAGGTGAAGCAGCACTCCGCGGACGCCGCCGATCTACTACGTTTATGTGCTTTCCTGGCGCCCGATGACATTCCTCTACATACGCTACGAGACGGCGCGAAGCATTTGCCGGGCACGCTGGCCGCTACTATTACCGACATACTGACCTTAAACAAAGCCATCGCTGCTCTGCGTAGCTACTCGCTGATCGAGAAGAATGGGGATAGTTTGTCGGTTCACCGTCTGGTGCAGGTGATCTCGCGTGACCAGATGGCGGAGGGCGAGTTGAAGATGTGGGTTGAGGCCGCAGTCAAAATCATGAACGACGCTTTTCCGGCAGAGAGCTATGATGTGAGAACCTGGCCGGTGTGCGCTCGGCTGCTGCCCCATGCGCTGATAGTAGAGGAGCAAAGCGAAGCCTTGAATGTCGCGCCAACGGCGACTGGACGACTGGCAAATCAGACAGGACTATACTTTCTTGGTCGCGCACAGTATGTCGAAGCAAAACGGTCATTCGAGCAGGCGATGCGAATAGACGAAGCCGCCTTCGGCCCAGACCATCCCAACGTGGCGAGAGATGTCAACAATCTGGGTACAGTGCTACAGGACATCGGCGATTTCGCAGAGGCGCGGCAATGCTACGAGCGGGCGCTGCGGATAGACGAGGCCGCCTTCGGCCCAGACCATCCCAAAGTGGCGAGAGACGTCAACAATCTGGGCGATGTACTGCGAGCCCTCGGCAATCTGAGCGAGGCGCGGCAATGCTACGAGCGGGCGCTGCGGATAGACGAGGCCGCCTTCGGCCCAGACCATCCCAACGTGGCGATCGGCGTCAACAATCTGGGCGATGTACTGCAAGCACTCGGCAACCTGAGCGAGGCGCGGCAATGCTACGAGCGGGCGCTGCGGATAGACGAGGCCGCCTTCGGCCCAGACCATCCCAACGTGGCGATCGGCGTCAACAATCTGGGCGATGTAATGCAAGCCCTCGGCAACTTGAGCGAGGCGAGGCAATGCTACGAGCGAGCGCTGCGAATAGATGAGGCCGCCTTCGGCCCAGATCATCCCAACGTGGCGAGAGGTATCAACAATCTCGGCAGGGTCCTGCAACTTCTCGGCAATCTGAGTGAGGCGAGGCAATGCTACGAGCGGGCGCTGCGGATAGATGAGGCCGCCTTCGGCCCAGATCATCCCCAGGTGGCAATTTTCGTCCAAAACCTGGGCAATGTGTTGCAAGCCCTCGGCGAACTGGATAAGGCGCGCCAGTGTTACGAGCGAGCGTTGCGCATCTTCGCGACTTTTCTAGGCGATGATCACCCGAACACGGTGATAGCGCGAGATAACCTGAAATTGCTGGACTGATTATGATCCCACTATGTCACTCTCGCGCTGCGCTGCGCTGAATCCCAGGATCGGAAAAACGGAATCCCAAAACCGAACAATTGATGCGTGAAGTCGCGGTCCGATGGTTGGCTAAATGCAACGCAATCAAGGTATTGTTTCGCGAGTATAGTGGCACGGGACTTGGTATGGTCACTTTAGGGCGAACTGGCAGTTTGCCTTGCTTTCTTTAAAGACGACTTCCAATAATCCCAGGCAAGCTGCCGGTTTGACCTACAGTTTCAGCAGGAGGACATATGCAAACACTGCTGCAAGACCTGCGCTACGGCGCGCGAATGTTGCGGAGGAATCCCGGCTTCACGTTGGTCGCGGCGTTGACGCTCGGCCTGGGCATCGGGGCGAATACGGCCATCTTCAGTTTCGTCAATTCGCTCTTCCTGCGCCCGTTGGCTGTGGCGAATCCCGACCAGGTAATGCGCCTGTACGCCGAGGACTCGCGCGGGCGCAAGTTCGATAGCTTTTCCTTTCCGAACTACGCCGACCTGCGCGACCGCAGCCAGACGCTGCAGGAATTGGCGGCGCACGGCTTCACTGACGCGAGCGTTGGGCTCGGCGACGAGGCGGAGGACGCTGCGGGCGAGGTGGTGACGGGGAACTACTTCAACCTTCTCGGCGTCAACGCGGCGTTGGGGCGAGCGCTCTCACCCGAAGACGATCTGACGCCTGGCGCGCACCCGGTGGCGGTGATCAGCCATGCGTTTTGGCAGAGGCGATTGGGAGCCGACAGGAATGCGGTTGGCCGGAAGCTTTACATCAACGGCCATCCATTTACGATCGTGGGCGTCATGCCGGAAGGCTTCAAAGGGACATATCAAGCCTTCGCCGCCGATTTCTGGGCGCCGATGATGATGCAAGGTCAGGTTCGGCCAAGAGGGTTGTCGCTCGATGACCGTGGATGGGGCTGGCTCCAGGGGACCGCGCGGCTCAAGCCGGGCGTCACGCTCGCGCAGGCGCAGGCCGAACTCGATCGCATCGCCAATCAGCTGCGACAGGAGTATCCGAAAGTGAATCGCGGCGTGACCGCCTTTCGGTTTTATGCTGCAAGCGCATTGCCCGAAAGCTTCAGAGAGGGCGCGTCCGGGATGCTCAAATTTTTCATGGCGGTCGTCGGCCTGGCGCTATTGGCCGCCTGCGCCAACATCGCGGGGCTGTTGCTGGCGCGGATGACTGCGCGCCAACGCGAGGTGGCGGTGCGGCTATCACTAGGCGCGACGCGAGGCAGGCTCATGCGCCAGTTGCTGACCGAAAGCCTTTTGCTCGCCTTTTTGGGCAGCGTCGCCGGATTGATCTTCGCCGTGTGGCTCGCCGACGGCTTGATGACGCTCGCGCCGCCTGACTTCAGGAACTTCTCGCCCGCGCAGCGGTTGGACGCGCGCGTGCTGGCCTTCACGCTCGCCACGTCCGTGGTCGCAGGCGTGTTGTGCGGTCTATTTCCCGCGCTAGGAGCCAGCCGATCAGATTTGATCACTGCGTTGAAAGATGGCGGATCGGCCACGGGGGGCGGGCGCCGTCGCTCGCGCTTGCAGCAGGCGTTTGTCGTGGCGCAGGTGGCGGTCTCGCTGACGCTGCTCGTTGTGGCCGGGCTGTTGCTGCGCAGCCTGCAAACCGCGGCCGCCTTCGATCCCGGTTTCAAGACGGACAACCTGCTGCTCGCGCGATTCGACTTGCGACGTCATGGGTACACCCGGGAGCGAGGACAGGCGTTCTACCGGCAATTGATCGAGCGGCTGAAATCCTTGCCGGGCGCGGGCGCGGTGACTACCGCCACAATCACGCCGCTTGGGATGGGACGAGAAACACAAGGCTACAGCATCCCGGGCCACGTCCCGCAGAATGGCGACGCGATGTTCTCAATCGGCAACAACGTGGTCGGGCCAGACTATTTCGTAACGATGGGAATTCCATTGCTGCGCGGGAGAGATTTCGACGCGCGTGACGCTCAACCGGACGCGCGGTCCGTCGTCATCATCAACGAAACGATGGCGAGACGATTCTGGCCGCAGGCGGATGCGGTCGGCCAGAACATTCAATTCGGCACGAGCGGCCCGATGTTGGAGATCATCGGCGTCGCCCGCGACATCAAGTACTACTCGCTGGCCGAAGGAGCCTTGCCGTACATCTACCTCAGCGCCGCTCAGGTCTACACGCCCGGCCTGACATTGCACCTGCGCACGGCGGGCGATCCCAAGACGCTGGCCAACGCGCTGCGCAAAGAGGTCGGGCGGCTCGACCCGAACGTCGCCATTACCAATCTCGTCACGTTTGCCGAACTCCGCCAGGCGCCGCTCTTTCCGAGCCGGGCAATGGCGATTGTCTCAAGCCTCTTCGGGTCGTTAGCGCTGTTGTTGGCCGCCGTGGGCGTTTATGGGATAACTTCGTACATGGTCGGACAGCGGACGCGGGAAATCGGCATTCGCATCGCGCTCGGCGCGAATCGCGGCGACATCTTCCGGATGATCGTCGGACAGGGCGCGGGGATCACGTTG
>Ga0209382_10012719_pt1 | contig 10382 bp, 8 predicted proteins | sample SoiMetdeltSBSDD5_FD_187599 | JGI IMG/M metagenome (GOLD analysis project Ga0209382, IMG submission 187599) | Bulk soil microbial communities from a Populus tree surrounding site in Tennessee, USA - Soil MetaG P. deltoides SBSDD5 (SPAdes) (version 2) | ecosystem: Environmental > Terrestrial >...
TAAACGCCGCCCGGGCGACCGCCGCGCGGAGGTGACAGTGATGGCAGCCAGGATCATGCGTGTGGTCGGCAAATCGCTGCCCCGCATCGACGCGCCCGGCAAGGTGACTGGCACTGCCGTGTATGCCGCAGACTTCGCGCTGCCCGGCATGCTCGTCGGCAAGGTTTTCCGGAGCACCGAGCCGCACGCGCGGATCGTGCGCCTGGACGTGACGCGCGCGCGCAGTCTGCCCGGCGTGCGCGCCGTCGTCACTGCGGCCGACGTGCCGGACGTGCGCTACGGCGGCGGGCTCAAGGACGAAACCGTCTTCGCCAAGGGCAAGGTGCGCTACATCGGCCAGCCGGTGGCGGCGGTGGCAGCGACGACGCCCGAGGCCGCGCAGGCGGCCCTCGCCGCCATCGAAGTAGTCTACGAGCCGCTTGCCGCCGTTCTCGACCTCGAGGCCGCACTCGCACCCGGCGCGCCACTCGTGCACGAGGAGTGGGCGAGCTATACGGCGATCCCGATCCTTCATCGCGATGGCAACGTCTGCCACCGCGCGCGCATTGTCGTGGGCGACGTGGAGCGAGGCTGGGAAGAGGCCGACCGCATCTTCGAGCACCGATTCCGCACGGGCATGGTCCACCAGGGCTACACAGAGCCCCGCGCCGCGGTGGCGCAGTGGGATAGCTCGGGCACCGTCACGGTCTGGTCCAACACCCAGCTTCCCTTCGAGGTGCAGAACACGCTTGCTGAGATCTTTCAGATGCCGCCCTCGAAGATCCGAGTCGTCGTGCCGGGCATTGGCGGCGGCTTCGGCGGCAAGCTGCGGGTCGGCGTCGAGCATTTCGCCGTCCTGCTGGCCAGGAAGACCGGCCGGGCCGTGAAGGTTGTCACGACGTCGGAGGAGGAGCTGACGGCCGCGTATCCCCGGCAAGGCGCTGTCGTGGAGCTCAAGACCGGTGTGACGAACGACGGACGGATCGTCGCCAAGGAAGGGCGCATCTGGTTCGACACCGGCGCCTTCGCAGGCTCGGGGCCCGGCGTTGCGTCCGTCGCGACGCTCGTCCTGGCCGGGCCGTACCGGATACCCAACCTACGATTGGAAGGGTTCGCGGTCTACACGAACAAGACGAACTGCGGGTCGTACCGCGCGCCGTCAGGTCCTCAGTCGAACTTCGCCGTCGAATCGCAGATGGACATCATCGCGGACGCGCTCGGGATCGATCCACTCGAATTCCGCCTCAAGAACATCGTGCGTGATGGCGACGAGGGCCCGACCGGCCAGGTGCTGAGCGCCGTCGGGCTGGAGGAGTGCCTCCGGAACGCGGCCGCGGCGATCGGGTGGAACGAGCGGCGGCCCGAGACGTGGCGCGGCAAGGGCCTCGCGTGCGGATGGTGGACGACCACCGGCGGCTCCTCTGGTGTCTACGTGAAGATCAATCCCGATGGCACGGTTGCGCTCAACACAGGTGCGGCCGAGATCGGCACGGGTGCGTTGACGGGCGCCGCCCAGGTTCTCGCCGAGGAGCTCACAGTCGACCTCGCCGACGTGAGCGTCGTGTCAGCCGACACGTTCTCTACGCCATTTGACTTCGGAGCCCAGGGCAGCCGTACGGCCTTCGCGGTCGGCAACGCGTGCCGGGCCGCCGTGGCCGATCTCAAGCAACGCATCTTCGCGCTGGCGGCCGCCCAACTCGGCGCCGAGGTTGAGGCCTGCGTACTTGCCGAGAAACACGTCGTGGCGGACGGCAAGCGCGTCTCGCTCGCCGAGCTCGCGCGCATGTCGCAGATGACGGGCGGTGGGCTCATCGCGCAGGGGACCTTCATCGCCCCGCCGACGGCGTACGACAGCAAGCGCGTGGAGGGGCACGTCTATCCGGCCTTCCACTCGCCCAGTTTTCACGCCCACGCGGTCGACCTGTCTGTTGACCCCGGGACTGGCGACGTGACGATCCACCGGTACGTGGTGGCGCAGGATGTCGGCTTCGCGATCAACCCGACGTACATCGAGGGCCAGATCGAGGGCGGCGTCGCCCAGGGATTGGGCCAAGCGCTCTCCGAGGAGATCGTCTACGAGGGCGGCCGAGTGCTCAACGCCAACCTCACCGACTACAAGATGCCGACCACGCTCGACATGCCACGCGTCGGAACGATCCTGGTTGAGCATCCGAGCTTGGCCGGGCCCTACGGCGCCAAAGGTGTGGGCGAACCGCCGAACATCGAGCCGCCGGCGGCGGTAGCCAACGCGGTCGCGGCGGCCACGGGGCTGCGGGTGACCGTGCTTCCGATCACGGCAGAGCGGATTGCGCTGGGGCTGCTCGGCGACGCCCGGACATGACGCTCCGGACCGGTCTCCTCTTGCTGCCGTCCCGTCCCGTGCCCGAAATGGCCGCACTGGCCGCACGCGCGGAGGCTCTCGGCTACGACGACGTGTGGCTGGCCGACGAGCGGTTCTTCCGCGAGGTCTACGCCACGCTCAGCGCGTTCGCGCAGTCGACGCGCCGCGTGCGGCTCGGGCCCTGCGTAACCGACCCGTACTCGCGCCATCCGGCGCTCACAGCCATGGCCGTCGCCACGCTCGATGAGATCGCGGGCGGTCGCGCCGTCCTCGGCATCGGCGCCGGCGTGAGCGGGCTGGCCGAGCTCGGCATCGACAGCTCGCGGTCGGCAACCGCTATTCGTGAGGGGATCGACCTGATACGCCGGCTCCTCGCTGGCGAGACCGTGACGGTGAAGGGCGAGATCAGCTTCCAGGAAGGCCGACTCGACTTCACACCGTCGCGTGCCGACATCCCCATTTACGTCGCGTCTCAACGCCCGGCGGGCTGCCGGGTGGCCGGGCGGGTGGCGGACGGCGCGATCATGCAGGGAGCGCTGGCGGAGCCGCTCGTACGCTTCCTGCGCGACACGGTTCACGGCGCCGCCCTCGAGGCCGGGCGCGATCCGCGCCGAATCGAGTTGGTGGCCCGGCTCAACGCCTGCATCCACGACGACCGCCGGGCCGCCCGCGACGCGATGCGGCCGACGGTCGTGCGCAGCCTGGCGGCGCAGCGTAACGACTTCTTCACGTTCGTGACGGCAGGACTCACGGTGCCGCGCCCGCTGGCCGATCGACTTCGAAACCTCCCATACACGCATGACCCGGCGCCGCTGCGCGCCATCGCCCCCGATGTCCCGGACGAGTTCGTTGACGCCTGTACGCTAACCGGCCCGCCCTCAGTCGTGGCGGCCGAGGTCGTGCGGCTCGCCCGGGCCGGGATCGCGCAGGTCATGATCTACCCGCTCGCGGTGGATGGCCGGCTGGAGACGACGGTAGAGCGCTTCCAGCGTGAGGTCATGCCGCTCGTGCGGCGAGAGTTGGACGGGTGACCGTGACGGTACACATGCACGGCAACCTTCGCCGGTTCATGCCGGACGGCGCCGATCGCCTCGCGATGACGCTCGCGCCCGGCACGACCATCGAGACGCTGCTGACCTCGCTGGGCGCCGGGGATGACACGTGGCTGGTGGCGGTCAACGGCGCCGTCGCCGCGCGCGATCGCGCGCTCGAGCCGGGCGACTTCCTAGACTGCTTCGAGCCCGTGGCCGGCGGATAGGAGAGGAGACCGATGACAGTTCGCTACGTGATCAACACGCTCAAGCCCGGCGTGGAGCCGGCCGCGTACGAGCGGTGGCTGCGCGAGTATGACTACCGGGTGGCCAAGACGCTGCCGAGCATCATCAGCTACCGGACGTACCGGATCGACGGGTCCATCCACAACGCGCCCACCGGGGCAGAGTGGCGCTACATCGAGCGCATCGAGATCCGTGATCTCGCGCAGTATCAAAAGGACATCGGTTCGCCCGCCGGGCAGGAGCTGATCCGCCAGCTCTACGAGAACTACTGCGACCGTTCGAAAACCATCTTCTTCGCCACCGAACCGATCGAAGAGTAGGGAGGCGTCCGTGAGCATCGATCGCCGATCGTTTTTGAAGCTCTCCGCGGGAGCCGCTGCGCTCGGTACCGTCGGCTTCCGTCCGGTCCGCGGCGCGGCACAGGACAAGCGGACGATCGTCGTCGCCTGGGACACGGACATCGACACTCTCGACCCGGCCCAGTTCAAGGCGATTGGCGGCTACGTGACCATCGCCAACTGCTACGACCCGCCGATCGCCTGGAAGGTCCAGCCGATCAAGGACAAGCCCGGATTCGCGCTGTCCCGGCCGGCCGAGTGGGACGGCGCGATCGCCGAGTCATGGGTGACGGAGCGCGACGGGGCGACCATCGTGCTCAAGGTGCGCAAGGGCGTGAAGTTCCCCAGCGGGCGCCCGGTCACGGCGCAGGCGATCAAGTACTGCTTTGATCGCGGGCTGCAGTCGCCCGGCTACATGCGGCTGCTCTTTCCGTCGCTCATCGGCGTGAAATCGTCCGACCAGTTCGAGGTGCGCGACGAGGACACGTTCGCCATGCGGATGGAGCGGCCCAACCCGATGGCCATGGACATCATTGCGCTGTCCAACAACGCGATGATGGATCCCGACGAGGTGAAACTGCACGCGACCCAGGCCGACCCGTGGGCGGCGGAGTGGCTGAAGCGGAACATTGCCGGCATCGGGCCCTACCGGCTCGTGAAGAACGAGCCGGGCGTCGAGATCGTGCTGGAGGTCACCAATGGCTACTGGCGAGCGGAGCCGTACTTTCAGAAGGTCGTGCTGAAGTTCGTCCCGAACGAAGCGGACCGTGTCCTGCTTCTCAAACGCAAGGCCATCGATATGGTCGTGGGCCGGCCAGGCCTGTCGCCGAAGAACGTCAAGAGCCTCGAGGGCGAGCAGGGCCTCAAGATCTTCAACGTGCCGGACACCACCTGCCACTACCTGGCCATGAACGGCAAGCGCGCGCCCTTCAACGACGTCAAGGTGCGCCAGGCAATCAACTACGCGATTCCCATCCAGGCGATCATGCCGAGCGTGCTCTTCGGCTACGGAACGCAGATGAAGAGCCCGCTGCCGCATCTCACCCCCGGCTACAGCGGCAACCTCTCGCCGTACAAGTACGACATCGAGAAGGCGCGGCAGCTCATGAAGGAGGCGGGCGTCAAGACGCCGATCCCGGTGAAGCTGGCAGTCCGGGTGGGCTATGTCACTCACGAGCAGGCGTCCGTGTGGCTTCAGCGCGAGCTCGAAAAGATCGGCTTCAAGGTCGAGATCGTGAAGGAGACCGACGCGACCTTCCGGCAGGTGGCCATCAAGGGCGATCACGAGCTGTCGATCGAGTCGTGGCAGTCGTGGGTGAACGACCCGTGGTACCACCTGAACTTCCTCATGCACTCGCGCTCGAAGTTCACCAACGCGTCCTTCTACGAGAATCCCGTCCTCGACAAGATCATCGACGAGAGCCTGGCCGAGACGAACCCCGAGCGTCGGCTCGGCAGCGCACGCGTCGCGCAGAAGATCCTCATCGACGACGCCGTGTGGGGCTTCCTCTGGTACGACAGCTGGACCCGCGTGATGAAGACCGATATCACCGGCATCGAGAAGCGGTGGGACACGTTCGAGCGGTACTACGCCGCCAAGCGCACCTGATGTTCCAGCTCGTCTGACATGGGGTTCGGCGGCTACGTCGTCCGGCGCCTCCTCCTCGTCGTTCCCACTCTGATCGGGGTGACGATCATCTCCTTCGCGCTCACCCATCTGCTCCCCGGCAATCCCGCGCTCGTCAAGGCCGGCCCGCTCGCCACACCGGAGGTGGTGCAGGAGATCGAGCGCAGCATGGGTCTCGACCGCCCGCTGCCCGTGCAGTACTGGCGCTACGTGAGCGGGCTTCTGCACGGCGACCTCGGCGAGAGCGCGTCGACAGGGCGGCCGGTCCTGGAGGATTTCCGCCAGCGCATTCCCGCGACGCTCGAGCTCACCCTGGCGAGCCTGCTCGTCGCGGTCGGGATCGGCGTGCCGCTCGGGGTGCTGTCGGCGGTTCACCGCGACAGCGTTCTCGACCACGTGAGCCGGGTGCTGGGCGTCGGCGGCGTGGCGATGCCGTCCTTCTGGACGGGACTGCTCCTTCTCTACGTCTTCTTCTACCTGTTGGGCGTGGCACCGCCGCCGCTTGGGCGGCTCGCGGCCGACGTGACCCCGCCTCCGCGGCTGACCGGTCTCACGGTGCTCGACGCCGCCCTCGCCGGCCATGGAGGGGCGCTGCTCTCGGCGCTCCATCACCTGATGTTGCCCGCGCTGACCCTGGGTTTCGCCGTCATGGCTCCGCTCACGCGGATGGTGCGGGCCACCATGCTCGAGATCCTCGAGTCGGACTACGTGAAGGCCGCGTGGGCGGCGGGGCTGCCGCGCCGTCGCGTCGTTTACGGCGACGCGCTCCGCAACGCGCTCATTCCGGTCATCACCGTGCTCGGCGTGATCTTCGGATTCCTCATGGCCGGCAACGTGGTGGTGGAGATGGTCTACGCGTGGCCGGGCCTCGGCCACTACGCCGTCACCGCGCTCGTCACGAAGGACCCCGGCCCCATCCAGTCGTTCGTGCTGTTTGTGGCCGTGATGTACGTGTTCGTTAACCTCGCGGTCGATCTGCTCTACGGCCTGGCCGACCCGCGGATCCGGCTGCGCTGATGCACTGGCGGCGGTTGACGGCGAACCGGCTCTCGTTCGCGGCGCTGTGCGCGCTCCTCGTTGTTGTCGCGGCAGCGCTCCTGGCGCCGTGGGTCGCTCCCTACGATCCCGACGAAACCGACGCAGCGGCGGCGCTGTCGAGCGTGTCGCTGCACCACCCGCTTGGGACCGATCTCTATGGGCGCGATCAGCTCTCGCGCCTCGTCCATGCAGCGCGCGTGGATCTCCTGGTCGCGCTGAGCGCCACCGCCGTGGCGCTCGGCCTGGGCTCGACACTGGGCGCGCTCGCCGGGTACCGCGGCGGCTGGGTGGATCAGCTCCTCATGCGCGCGGTCGACGCGGTGATGGCGTTCCCGGCCTTCATTCTGGCTATGGGCGTCACCGCCGCCCTCGGCAACAGTACCGCCAACGTGGTGGCGGCGATCGCCATCACGCACGTGCCGATCTACACGCGGCTGATCCGCGGCGAGATGCTGAAGGTGCGCGAAATGGAGTACGCGGAAGCGGCGCGGACGGTGGGCAACCGGCCGCGCCAGATCGTGCTCGTCCACCTCCTTCCCAACTGTATGCCGCCGCTCGTTGTGCAGGCGACGCTCGCCATGGGCTTCGCCATCCTCACCGTCGCTGCGTTGTCATTCATCGGCCTCGGCATCCAGCCGCCGCAAAGCGAGTGGGGGCAGATGACCGCGGAAGGTGCTGGCTACGTGGTCTCGGGCGAGTGGTGGCTCGTGCTCTTCCCAGGGCTCGCGATTATGGCGACCGTGCTCGCCTTCAACCTGATCGGCGACACCCTGCGCGACGTGCTCGACCCGCGGATGCGGGGTGTCCGGTGACCGCTTTGCTGTCCGTCCGCGATCTGAGTGTGCAGTTCGTCACCGACGACGGAGTCGTGGAGGCGCTGGACACGGTGAGCTTCGACGTGCGGGCCGGCGAGATTCTCGGCGTCGTCGGCGAGTCGGGCTCGGGCAAGTCGGTGACTGCGCTCGCGATGCTCCGCCTGATCCGGCCGCCCGGGCACATCGTTGGTGGCGCCGTGCGCTTCGATGGCGTGGACCTTCTGACGGTCTCCGAGGAGCAAATGCGCGCGGTCCGGGGCCGGTCCATCTCGATGGTCTTTCAGAGCCCGCGGACCGCGCTCAACCCGGTGCTGACGGTGGGACGCCAGATCGCGCGGCTCTTCGCGCTGCACCAGCGCGCGTCGGCGCCGGAGGCATGGCGGCGCGCGCTCGAGATGCTCGTGCTAGTCGGCATCGCGGATCCCGAACGGCGCGCACGCCAGTACGCTCACCAACTTTCCGGCGGGATGTGCCAGCGCGTGATGATCGCCATGGCACTGGCCACCGCGCCACGTCTCCTTATCGCCGATGAGCCGACGACGGGCCTCGACGTCTCGATTGCCGCCCAGGTGCTCGAACTGCTGCGCGATCTCGGTCGTCGCACGGGTGCCGCCATCGTGCTCATCACTCACGATCTCGCGGTGGTGGCCGAGGTGTGCGACCGGGTGACGGTCATGCATGCCGGCCAACTGGTCGAGATGGCCGATGTCCGGACGCTGTTCGCCCGGCCACTCCATCCGTACACGCAAGCGTTGGTACGGTCCATTCCGCGAATCGATCAGGATGTCACCCTGGAGCCCATTCCCGGGACGGTGCCGTCGATGCTCGCGCCTCCGCCCGGGTGCCGTTACGCCGACCGGTGCCCGCGTGTGCTCGACGTGTGTCGCCGGGCGCGGCCGGCGCTGCTCGGGGCGGGGCCGGAGCACGAGGTGGCGTGCTACGCCGTGGAGCAAGACGTTGGCGTTACTGTCCGTTGAGGGGCTCGTGAAGCACTTCCCACTGTCGGGAGCGTGGCTCGCACGCCTGCGCGGCGAGGCACCGCGCGCAGTTCGCGCGGTCGACGGCGTGACGCTTTCGGTGGCACCCGGAGAGACGCTCGGGCTAGTGGGGGAGTCCGGTTGCGGCAAGTCCACCGTGGCGCGCGCGATCCTCCGCCTCATCGACGCGACCGCGGGGCGAATCAGCTTCGACGGCGCGGACCTGACCGCACTCGCCGCCGAGCCACTTCGTCGCCGGCGCCGCGACCTGCAGATGGTTTTCCAGGACGCGACCGCGTCGCTGAACCCGCGGCTGACTGTGCGCCGTACAGTGGAGGAGCCGCTGCGCCTCCACACCACGCTCGCCACCGCCGAGCGTCGAGAGCGCGTGGCCGAGGTGCTTGCCCAGGTCGGGGTGGGGCCCGAGTTGGCCGAGCGCTATCCGCACGAGCTCTCGGGCGGCCAACGGCAGCGCGTGAACATCGCACGCGCAATCGCCACGCGGCCACGGCTCGTGGTCCTGGACGAGCCGACCTCGGCGCTCGACATGTCGCTACGAGCAAAGGTAATCCGGCTCCTCGACGAGCTGCGGACCGCGCTTCGAATGACGTACGTCTTCATCTCCCACGACCTTCCGAGCGTGAAGTACCTCGCCGGACGCGTCGCGGTGATGTATCTGGGCACCATCGTCGAGGAGGCGCCAACGCGCGAGCTGTTCGCGAGGCCGCTGCATCCGTACACCAAGGCGCTACTTTCTGCGGTGCCCGTGCCCGATCCCGAGATGCGACGCTCGCGCCTGGCGCTCGCCGGCGAGGTGCCCAGCCCGATCGACATCCCCGCGGGCTGCCGCCTGCGCGGCCGGTGTCCACTTGCGCAGCCCGTCTGCGCGCAACCCGTGAGCCTTCGCGAGGTAGCGCCGGCGCACCGCGTCGCCTGCCACCTCGTCTGACGAGGAGACCGACCCAATGGGAGAAGTGCGCACGGTCGAGGACGTCCACGCCCTGATCGATGGCCTCACGCTGCTCGGCACCGGCGGCGGCGGCAGGCCTGAGCAAGGGCTGGAGTCGCTGTTGCCGCACGTGCGAGCCGGCCGCTCCATCGCCTGGGTGTCACCCGACGCGATCCCCGACGACGCCTGGGTGTGCTCGACCTTCGGCATGGGCTCTATCGCGCCCACGAAGAGTCTCTCGGTGGAAGAGCGCCGCGCGCTTGGCTATCCAGACGAGTGGACGGTCGCCAGTCCGATGGTGCGCGCGGTGCAGGAGTTGGCGGCGTACACGGGTAAGCGGATCGCGGCCATCCTGCCCTTCGAGCTTGGTGCAGGTAACACCGCGACGCCGATGGACGCGGCGGTGAGCGTGGGGGCCGCTATCGTGGACGGTGACTGCGCCGGGCGCGCGATCCCGGAGCTCTGCCAGACGAGCGCGGCCATCATGGGTATTCGCTTCGCTCCAGGCGCCATCGCTGATCCGTGGGGCAACGTGCTGCTAGTGAAGCAGACGGCAAGCGAGCTGCTCACCGAGCGGATCGGCAAACTGGTGAGCATCGCCACCAAGCTTCCCGACATGAAGGCCTCGTGTGCGCACGCGGGCTTCCTCATGTCGGGAAAGGACCTCAAGCGCGTTGCGGTGCCCGGCGGGATCACGCGCGCACTCGCGGTCGGACGCGCGATCCGGGCGGCGAAGTCTAGCGGCGATCCGGTGGCCGAGGCCGCGCAGGCGCTCGGCGGTTGGGTGCTCTTCCGCGGACGGATTGCGAAGAAGGAGTGGGAGAGCCGCGATGGATACATGTACGGGACCACCACCGTAGAGGGCGAAGGCGACGATGAAGGCCACGTCCTGCGCGTGTGGTTCAAGAACGAGAACCACGTGACGTGGCTCGACGGAGCGCCGTTCGTTTTCTCGCCGGACCTCATCATGACGATCGGTGTCGAGGGCACGCCCTACACGAACACGCTCCTCCCGGAGGGGGCGCGGATCGGCGTCATCGG
>Ga0209382_10012720_pt1 | contig 10381 bp, 4 predicted proteins | sample SoiMetdeltSBSDD5_FD_187599 | JGI IMG/M metagenome (GOLD analysis project Ga0209382, IMG submission 187599) | Bulk soil microbial communities from a Populus tree surrounding site in Tennessee, USA - Soil MetaG P. deltoides SBSDD5 (SPAdes) (version 2) | ecosystem: Environmental > Terrestrial >...
GACGAAGAAAATCCTCTCTTTGCGACAAACCCTCTCTTCGCATGCAAAAGATTTGGGCGATGACAAATTATGACCGCCCATCTATTCGCATCTGAGAGCGACCAGCGGGTCCACCTTTGTGGCCCGTCGCGCCGGCGCGAAGCAGGCCGCGAGCGCCGCTATCAGCAACAATATCGGAGCCCCAATAAAGGTCATTGGGTCGGTAGGCGTCACGTCGTAGAGCTGGCTGGCGATGACGCGCGTAACCGCGAGCGACGCGGCGAGGCCGAGACCTGCTCCGATCAAGACCAGCTTCATTCCCTGCCTTAACACCATTCTCAAGACGGCGCCTCGATGCGCGCCGAGCGCCATGCGGACGCCGATCTCGTGTGTCCGCTGACTGACGGCATAAGCCATAATGCCGTACAGGCCGACGGCCGCCAGCAGCAACGCAAGCAGGCCGAAGAAACTGGAAACCGCGCCAATCAAGCGTTCCTGAGCGATGGACTCATCAACCTGTTTGGCTAGCGTTTTGATATTGAAGAGCGGCAGGTTGGCGTCAACCTCGCGCGCCGCTTGTCTAACGGCCGCAATGACGCCCGTCGGGTTAGCCGCGGTGCGGATTTGGAAGGTCGTCGCGCGCCAGCGATCCGAATATTGAAAGTAGGGAACATAGTACGTGCGCAGCGCCGGTTCGCGCAGGCTTACGTACTTCGCATCTTTGACCACTCCGACGATTTCGATCTGGCCGCTTGTATCTGGGTCGGTGCCAAATCGCCTGCCAATCGGATTTTCGTCGCCAAAGTAGTAGCGAGCGAAAGTCTCGTTGATGACGGCGACTCGAGGAGCATTCTCGCCATCTTGCGCAGTTAAGCCCCGCCCTCGCAGAATCGTCATTCCTACGGTTTCAAAATACTCCGGGCCGACTTCGCATAGCCACGGAATACCCGTGCGGCCTGGGCTGTCGGCATTATCCTCCGGACGTTCCGCGCGTCCCTGAACAACGACGCTGGTATTGGTCCCGCCTGCGCCGAGCAGCGCCTGAGGTGAAAGGCTCGCAAAGCGCACGCCGGGAATGGCTCTGATGCGCTCGAGCATGCGTTGATAGAGGTCGGCGGTCTGCCTTCCTTCTTGATACCCGATCATCATGGGATTGGTCGAGACGAGCAACACATTTTCCCGATTGAGTCCGGCGTCCAGGCTCTTCAATTTTCCCAGACTGCGCGCGAAGAGCCCCGCGCCGATCAGCAACAACAAGGACAGAGCGACTTGAACAACCACAAGCGTTTTGCCCAACCCCAGCCGTGAGCCGGCGTCCGAACCGCGGGCGCCATCCTTGAGCGCGGGATTCAAATCAACGCGCGTGGCTCTCCACGCCGGGGCCAGGCCGAACAGGACTCCGGCCAGCAAGGAAGCCACTGCTGTAAAGCCAAGCACGCGCAAGTCGAGTGTCAATTTGAGGAAAACGGGATCGCGTCCGCTTCCGACGAGCGCCAATAAAAAGCCGCAGCCCCACAAGGCGAAGAGCAGCCCCAACGCTCCCCCGATGAGGGCAAGCAGCATGCTTTCTGTGAGCAATTGCCGGATGAGTCTGAAGCGGCTGGCGCCGAGCGCGAGACGGACGGCGATCTCTTTCTTACGCGCGGTCGCGCGAGCCAACAACAGATTGGCGACGTTGGCGCAGGCGATCAGCAGTATCAGCCCCACCACCGCCATCAGTATGCGCAGCGGCTCGGAAAACTGCTCGCGCAAACTCGACAAGCCCCGGCTAGCGGGATTCAGAGCGACGCTTTTGCGCCGCAGTTCCCGCTGCTCTTCCGGCGACAGTTGGGAACCGCTCGACGCCGCCAGTGTTTGCTGTAAAACTGCGTTGAAAACGGCGCGCGCCTGTTGTTCAGTGACTTCCGGCTTGAGTCGCGCCAGCATGAAGTCTCGCGGGTAGTTGTTGTACTGCTCGAGTGAATCTCCCGGATAGAGTTGCGCGAGCATCATCGCCGGCGCCCAAAGATCAGGCGACTCGCCGACCGTGACGCCGAAAAATTCGGACGGGGTCACGCCGATGATCGTAAAAGGATGGCCATTCACCGCGACGCTCTTGCCGACAATCGCCGGATCGCGCGTGAAGCGCCGCTGCCAGTAGTTGTAACTGATGACGGCGACCGGATGCGCGCCTGGGATTTTGTCGTCCTCCTCGGTGATCATTCTGCCGAGCAGCGCATTAACTCCGAGCGTCGCAAAAAAGCCGCCGGAGACCAGTTGCCCTTGCGCGACTTCGGCCTGCCCATCCGCCACCACATTGACGCGCGAGCCAGGATTAAAAGCGCAGACCCCGGCAATCGCCTCGCGCCGCGCGCGCAACTGCTCAAAGAAAGCATAGGAGAGGCCACTTCCTTCTTTGGCGTCTCTCCGGACGCCGCTCCTTTCGAGGAAGAACAACTGTTCGGGATTTTTGGCCGGCAGCATTTTGAGCAACACGGCGTCCATCAGGCTGAAGATCGCCGTATTCGCGCCGATGCCCAGCGCCAGCGAAAGCACGGCCGCGGCGGTGAACCCCGGATTACGCCGCAGCATCTGTAGCCCGTAGCGTAAATCCCGCCATAACGATTCAAGCTGATGTCCCGCGCTCACATCCCGAACTCTCTCCTTGACTTGTTCCCTGCCCCCGAGCTCGATCAGCGCCGCGCGGCGCGCTTCTGCCGGATTGAGACCTTCGTTGACCTTCTGCTCGATGAGCATCTCCAGGTAAGCGTCAATCTCTTCCGTCAGTTCCTGTTCCGTCCTAGCCTTGTGGAACAGGTTGCGCCAGAGACTTGATAGACGAGTCAGTAGTGGCATGATTTTCCTCCTACGTCGCTTGAAGCGCCTTCGCGATCGCCAGCGAGATGCGCTGCCAATCCTCGGTTTCGGTTTTGAGCTGGCGCTGCCCGGTTTTGGTCAGGCGGTAATACTTGGCCCGGCGATTGTTTTCGGACTCCCCCCAGGATGACGTGAGCCATCCCGCCTCCTCCATTCGGTGCAGCGCGGGAAAAAGCGAGCCGGGTTTGACCTGGAAAACTCCTTGTGTGATTTGCGCGATGCGGTTTGAGACGCCTAGCCCGTGCATGGGGCCCAGGGCCAGCGCCTTGAGGACCAACATGTCGAGGGTGCCTTGCAAAAGATCGGTCTTCTTTTCCTTCATGCCTTCACTCCTATAGACGTTCTGTACATAAGCAGGCGGAGGGTAAAACTCTTCGTACAGAATGTCAATAGGAAGAGCGGCGCCGGTACTGGGAGCGACCTGAATCTCGGTGAGAGGCCGCTTTATCGAAGCTCAGGTCGCTCCCCGCTCCCCGTACCGGCGCCGGGCCGAGCGATTACAACGAAACGACATAAAAATTGACACTGCCCGCCCCGGGCACTAAAATTCTGCGCGGTCAGCGAGGTTCTCTCACGTTCGGTTTTCGCCGAAGCCCCATGGACTGCGAATAAAAACGCCGTTGCCGATCACACAAATTGCTCCTCTTCACTCGCAGCCTCTCGCCGACGCAATCTATTTTGAAAAACCTGGGGAGTGATTATGAGACTCAACCACACCGCTTCTCTACGCCAATCGCGTAGATCGTATAGGTTCGCGCAGACGAATTCGTCGCGCCGCTTCCGGACGCGTTACCTGCGGGTCATATTGGCGCTCGCCGCCGCCCTCACTGCCGTCCTCACTGCCATTTGGGGCGGGCGTCCGGGAGAGTGGCGGAATGGGCGCGTTCTTGCCGCCGCGCAGACCGACTTCGTCCTCGCGCTGGCCGCCAACAATCAACTCTTACAATTCAGCGCCTCGGCGCCCAACGCGATTATCAGCGCGACTACGGTGAAGGGGCTGAACGCCGGCGAATCGCTGGTCGGGATTGATTATCGCCCGGCGACCGGGCAGCTCTACGCGCTGGCGGTCAGCGGCGCCTCGGGGCGCCTGTACACTATCAACCCGCTGACCGGCGTGACCAACGCGGTGGGGGCCGGGTTCACACTACCGCAGTCGGCGGGGGCGGGCGCTGGCAAGGACTACGGCTTCGACTTCAACCCGACCGTCGACCGCATCCGCGTGGTGTCCGACTCGCGCGACAACTTCCGCGCTCACCCGGACACGGGCGCGGCGGTGTCCCCCGCCGACTTCGCGCTCAGCGATGGCGCGGTGGTCACCGGCGTGGCCTACGACCGCAACTTCGCCGGATCGAAGATGACGACGCTCTACGCCATCGACCCGAACGCCGACCAATTGGTGACCATCGGCGGCATAGACAGCGCCCCCTCGCCCAACGGCGGCGTAGTCCGACCGGTCGGCCCTCTCGGCGTCAACGCCGCTAACGACGTGGGCTTCGACATCACTGTCGGCGCCGAAGGGGCGGCTTACGCTTCGCTGACGGTGAACGGCAAGCCGGGTTTCTACAAGATAGACCTGAAGACTGGCGCGGCCACAATGGTAGGAATCATCGGCAACGGCGGAGTCGCGATCAAGGACATCGCCGCCGCGCCGGCGGGCGCGGCGCTGCCCACTTCGCTGGGTTACGCCATCTGGGCGATTGACGCCTCCAACAAGCTGTTGAGCTTCAAGGGCGGGGAGACGGACAAGATCAGCATCCCGAAGGCTGTGACCGGATTACAAGCGGGCGATAAGCTGGTCGGTATTGATTTTCGTCCGGCGAACGGGCAGCTCTATGCGCTGGCGGTCAGCGGCGCCACGGGGCGCCTGTACACTATCAACCCGCTGACCGGCGCGGCCAACGCGGTGGGGGCCGGGTTCACGATGCCTCAGTCGGCGGGGGCGGGCGCTGGCAAGGACTACGGCTTCGACTTCAACCCGACCGTCGACCGCATCCGCGTGGTGGCCGACTCACGCGACAACTTCCGCGCTCACCCGGACACGGGCGCGGCGGTGTCTCCCGCCGACTTCGCGCTCAGCGATGGCGCGGTAGTCACCGGCGTGGCCTACGACCGCAACTTCGCCGGATCGAAGATGACGACGCTCTACGCCATCGACCCGAACGCCGACCAGTTGGTGACCATCGGCGGCATAGACAGCGCCCCCTCGCCCAATGGCGGCGTGGTCCGCAAGGTCGGCCCTCTCGGCGTCAACGCCTCTAACGAAGTCGGCTTCGACATCTCCATCGGCTCGGAGGGCGTGGCTTTCGCGCTGCTGACGGTAAACAACCAACCCGGACTCTACTCGATATACTTGCCATCGGGCCTGGCCACGCTGGTCAGGACGCTCAACGTGAAGACGCCGATTGTCGACATCGCCGTCGCGCCGGCGGGCGCGACGCAATAGCAATCACGGCTACAACAGAGGATCGAGGATCGAGATCGTAAATAATCCTCGATCCTCAATCTTCGCCCTTCGATATTCTTCCGGCGCTGTTGCGATGCGTCTCGGCCAGCAGTCAGCCATTGCGGCCATCACATTGAAATGCCTATCAATGGCGAGTATCCTTCGCTCGGCCTTAAGCGCCGTCTCTCGACGAACATTCCTTCAATACCGAAAAAGGAGAAAATTATGAACAAGTTTGCCAGGACTCTCTGCGCGATCTCTTTCGCCGCGACGCTCGTCTCCGCGCTCGGCGCGAACGGATCGACCGCCAGGGCGCAGGAGCCACAGAGCGGGCCGCCGTCCGGCGCCCAGGAGCGGCCCTCGCTGCCCTTTCCGGCCTCCCGCGAGCCTGAGATCAAACCATACGACAAGGTGATCACCAAGGACGCCAAGTCGGACGAAGGCGTCTTCACTGTTCACCGCGTCAAAGAGAAGGTTTACTACGAAATTCCCAAGAAGGAACTCGACAAGGAGTTCCTGTGGGTCAGTCAGATAGCGAAGACCACGCTCGGCGTCGGCTACGGCGGCCAGGCGATGGGCAACCGCGTCGTCCGCTGGGAACGCCACAACAATCGCGTCCTGCTGCGCGACGTGGCGTACGACGTCGTCGCCGACCCTAAAGAGCCCATCTCGAAAGCCGTCAGGGCCGCCAACAACGACTCGATCATCAAGTCCTTTTTCATCGAGGCCCTCGACAAGAACGGCAAGGACGACTCTGTTGTGATCGACGTGACCAGCCTCTTCACAACTGAGGTCACCGAATTCACCGCGCGTTCGCGGTTGCGCGCCCGAGGCTTCGACGCCTCGCGCTCGTTCGTCGAACGGGTCGTCTCGTTCCCCGAAAACATCGAGGTCGAGGCCACTCACACCTTCACCAATCCGCCGGAAACGCCGTCGCCGACCGCGGCGCCGGCCCCGCCGAATCCCTTCCTCGGCGCCGGGATGGGCACGGGCAGCGCCTCGGTCGTGATGCATTACTCGATGGTCAAACTGCCAGAAAAGCCGATGACGCCGCGACTCTTTGACGAGCGCGTCGGCTATTTCAGCGTGCGCCAAACCGATTACGGCAAGGACGAACACCGCGCGCCGCAGCGCACGTACATCACCCGCTGGCGTCTGGAGAAGAAAGACCCTAACGCCGCCGTCTCCGAGCCGGTCAAGCCGATCGTCTATTACATCGATCCGGCCACGCCCACGAAATGGGTTCCGTATGTCAAGAAAGGCATCGAGGACTGGCAGCCCGCGTTCGAGGCCGCCGGATTCAAGAACGCCATCATCGGGAAAGAAGCGCCGAAGGACGACCCCGATTGGAGTCCGGAAGACGCGCGTTATTCGGTCGTGCGCTGGCTGCCCTCGACGATTATGAACGCGTCCGGGCCACACATTCACGACCCGCGCACCGGCGAGATACTCGAGTCGGACATTCAGATGTACCACAACGTCCTGAACCTCCAGCGCAACTGGTACTTCACGCAGGTGGGGCCGCTCGACCCGCGCGCGAAGAAATTTCCGCTGCCCGACGACCTGATGGGCGAATTGCTGCGCTTCGTCGTCGCGCACGAGGTCGGCCACACGCTCGGATTCCAGCACAACATGAAGGGCAGTTCGATGTACCCGTTCGAGAAAGTCCGCGACGCGAAATGGCTCAAAGAATACAGCCACACGCCATCGATCATGGACTACTCGCGCTTCAATTACGTCGCGCAGCCCGAAGACAACATCCCTGTCGATCTGCTGATCCCGAAGATCGGCCCTTACGACAAGTGGGCCACGGTGTGGGGCTACAAACCGATTGACGGATGCAAGACGCCCGAGGACGAAAAGAAGACGCTCGACGAGTGGGCGCGCGAGCAGGACAAGACGCCGTGGTATCGATTCTCGACCTTCAGGTCGCGCGGCGCCGACCCGGGCGAATTGACCGAGGCCGTGGGCGACGCCGACGCGGTCAAGGCTTCGACGCTCGGGTTGAAGAACCTCAAGCGCGTCGCCGACATGCTGCTCGCCGCGACCGAGAACGAGAAGGGCGAGCCTTACGACGACCTCGAGGAGGTTTACAATTCGATGATCGGACAGTGGCGGTTGGAGATGGGCCATGTCGCGGCTATCGTCGGCGGCTTCAACACTCAGCAAAAACACGTCGGACAGGACGGAGTGCTCTTCACGCCGGTCCCGAAAGAACGACAGATCGAGGCGGTGAGGTTCTTGAACGACAACGTCTTCGCCACGCCGGCCTGGATGCTCAACCCCGAAATCCTGCGCCGCATCGAAACCAACGGCGCGCTAGCCCGCGTCAGGACGGCGCAGCAGATGATCCTGTCGCAATTGATGAACCCGGCCCGCGTCGCACGCCTGATCGAACAGGAGGCGATAGACGGCGACAAGGCCTATCGCCCCGTGGATTTCTTCGCCGACGTTCACAAAGGCGTCTGGGGCGAAGTGAACGGGACGGCCGCCGCGCCGAAGATCGACGCCTACCGCCGCAACCTGCAGCGCGTTTATCTGGACATGATGAACGACAAGCTCAACGGCCGGGCGGCGGTCAATGACGATCAGCGACCGTTCATTCGCGGCGAGTTGCGGGCGTTGAACGCGGACGTGTCGAAGGCGATGGTCCGCGCGACCGACCGCGCCACGAGAATGCACCTGGAAGACGTGAGGGATCAGATCGCCAAGATCCTCGATCCGAAATTCGCGGCGCCTGCCCCGACCACATCTCCGCTTTCATTCATCCTCGGCCTGCCCAACGCAGACGGCGAAGAGCCGCATGACGAATTGAGCTGCTGGCCGGATTATTCGATCCGGATTAGGCAGTGATTGATCGGCTGGCGCGGCGGCGCGCATAGAGAAGCAAAATTTTGCTTCTCTACGCGCGCCGCCGCGCCGCTTTATGAGCCTCCTTCGATCGGAATGTAAATTTCCGCGAAATTTTGTCACCCCATTTCCCACCATGTACTGAAACTTGTTCGCCCCGCCGATAGCGTTGGCGTAGGTTTTTGGCCCATAAGGATTTGGACAATGAAAAGGTACGCAATAGCCGCGTTGGTGATACTGCTCACTGTCATCGGATGGATCGGGGTGAACAGTAACGCCTGGCAAACTTATTTGATCAAAAGGGATCTGCGTAGCTATGGCGCCAGGCTAAACGATAATGAGACTTTGTCCGTTATCGCCCAGGCTTTCGCGTATGCCGGAGATTCACAACAGGCTCTTCAACTCGTAAACCGGATTAAGAACGCTCGCGCGAAAGTCGATGCTTTGATAAGGATTGCCGAGTTTTACGCCGAGCTCGGAGATAAAGAGAGGGCGAGCGCGCTGTTTTCGGACGCGATCAAGGCGACGGAACGAATCGGCTCCGCTAGCGACAAATTCCACACTCTGCGCTCGATTGCCATGTCTTTCGTGAGTCGCGGAGAAAAAGAGAAGGCGAAATCTCTGCTGTCGGATGCGATCAGGGTGGCGGAACGGATCGACGACAACCAAGACAAAGCCTACGCTCTGGAGACAATCGCTTTGTCCGCCTACGATCCTTCCCGAGTGATAATGGAAGACGGCGCCCTGCTGGCGGAAGTGGTCAAGGCGGCGGATCAAATCGATGACGATCAAGCCAGAGCCCGCGCGTTGAATACGAGTTCCCTGGCTTACGAATATCTCGGTGGGAGGATGAAAGACACCGCCTTGCTGAGGGAGGCGCTCAAAACGACGGAACGAATGAGCAACGGCGCGCACAAATCCGAAGTTCTGGATAAGATTGTCGAATCTTACGCCGGACTCGGTGAGAAAATGAAAGACGCCGCCTTGCTGAAGGAGGCGCGTAAAACGGCGGAACGAATGGATGACGACCAAGGCAAAGCCTTTGCTCTAAGAACTGTCGCCGGCTCTTACGCCAAACTCGGAGACAAGGAGAAAGCGCGCGCGCTGCTGTCGGAGGCGACCAGGACGGCGGGACTTATAAGGAACGAGAAACGCAAAGCCGTCGCGTTGGAGGCGATTGCCGGCTATTACGCCTATCTCGGAAAGACAATGAATGACGGCGCCCTGTTGTCGGAAGCGGTCAAGACGGCGGATCGGATCAGCGACGACCGGGACAAGGCCTATGCTTGGAGGGACATTGTTAAGTCCCTCGCCGGTTTCACAGACAAGGAGAAAGCGCGCGCGCTGCTGTCGGAGGCGACCAAGACGGCGGGACGAACCGTAAATGGCGCAAACAAATCCTATGTTCTTGACGCCATTTTCGAATCAGACGACGAACCAGGAAAGACAATCAAAGACGACGCTCTGCTTAAGGAAGCGGCCGAAATAGCGGAACGAATCGGCGATGATAGAAGCAAAGCCCTTGCCCGAAGCATGGTTGGCAGGTCTTACGCCAGCCTCGGGGACAAGGAGAAAGCCGGCGCCATGTTCGAGGAAGCGATCAAGGCGGCGGAACAGATCAACGACCCTGTTTCCAAAACCAATTTTCTGAGAAATATTGCTGTGTCTATCGGCGGCCTCGGGGACAAGGAGAAAGCCCGCGCCCTGATGTCGAAGGCGGTCAAGACGGTGGAAGGGATCACCGACGGTTTATACGAAGTCGATGCTGGCAGAGCATTCTTCGAAGTCAATGTGCCGGGCACGATTGCCCTGGCTTATGCCGAACTCGGAAAGACAATGGAAGACCGCGTCCTGCTGGAGGAAGCGATCAAGGCGGCGGAGCGCATCCGTGACGATGAAGACAAAGCCCATGCTCTGGATAGGATCGCCTTCTATTACGGCAGGCTGGGAGACAAGGAGAAAGCGCGCGCGCTGCTGCAGGATGCCATCAAGGCGGCGCGGGTCGGCGCCGAATCAGACAGAAACAGTGTTTTGAGAGAAACCGTCGAATCTTACGCCGAACTCGGGGCGACAATGAAGGACAACGCCATGCTCTTAGAGGCGATCAAGGCGGCGGAAGGGATCAGCCATGATTTCTACAAAGCCGACGCTCTGGTCAAGATTATCGGTTCTTACGCAAAGCTTGCAGAGTCATCGAACAACCCGGCCTTGTATGACAAACCTTTCAAGCTGATCAAGTGGCCTAAAGCCGAG
>Ga0209382_10012721_pt1 | contig 10380 bp, 8 predicted proteins | sample SoiMetdeltSBSDD5_FD_187599 | JGI IMG/M metagenome (GOLD analysis project Ga0209382, IMG submission 187599) | Bulk soil microbial communities from a Populus tree surrounding site in Tennessee, USA - Soil MetaG P. deltoides SBSDD5 (SPAdes) (version 2) | ecosystem: Environmental > Terrestrial >...
GTGTGCTCCATATTGTCTAGGATACATTGGTCCGAACGCGATCGGCAACGAAATGAAAAAGGGAGCCGTCGATGCACGCAATGTGAGAGCGCTGGCAACCGGTTGCCAGCGCCAAGGCCAGAAAGACCCTTTCTCGCGCCGGCTGATGGAGGAGATCCTCGCGAAGGAGGAGGAGCACGTCGATGAGATGGCCGATCTGCTCTTCGCCGTCGAGCCAGAGGGCGGCGAAGTGTCGCGGCGCCTCTATTTCAAAGATGAGATCCCGGGAGAGTCGGACGCCGGCCAACCTGTCAAGACGGCCGCGGCAGTGAAACACGGCGCCAATAAGGCGGCGCGCCGCTGATCGGAGTCAGCGGCCATCAGCTTGGCGATGTTCCCATCTGACTAAATCAGGACACGCAACATGGGGACACCTGTACAGTCAGTAAATCGCGATCGCCCACAGCGCGCTGGATCAGAATACGACCTTGTGCGACGCCGCGGTGAACGGAGGCTTCGTCAGCGCGGAGGAGTTCGATCGGATTGTGGATCCCAAGAACATGGCCGGGAATCCGCGCCGCGACCTTGGAATGGTTTGGCCTGCCGCATAACGAACAGAAAGAAAGAGACGCCCAATGGAAGGACGGCCGCACAGACCTGCTAGTCGCTTATGGGTGGTACCAATGGGCGATCCTCGTGAGCAATTGGAATCACGATCACCGTTGGACCGTCAGCCGAAAGAGCGGCGCCGAACGCTTCCTTGATCTCCACCTTTGTTTTGGTCAGAACGCCCGCGCAGCCGAAACCCTTCGCGGCGGATACGATGTCGAGGCCGGGAAGGTCAAGGCAGGGGACATTCGGAGTATTCTCCAATGCGGCAAATTCCTTGAGGACGGCGTACTCTTCGTTCCACGGCACGATGAAGATGACCTTCAGCTTGCGCTGGGCTGCGGAATACAAACACTGAATGGAATATTGAAGGGCTCCATCACCTATGAACGCCACAACCGGCCGCCTCCCGCCGGTCTTCTTCTGCGCCAGGGCGATTCCGACCGCCGCTGGCGCCCCCCATCCCAGCCCGCCGCTCGCGAAGGAGAAATAGGACTCTGGCTGGACGGTCGGCCAGAATCTCATGACATCCTCGGCGTTGGAAGCAGATTCGTTGACGACGATCGCGTTTTCTGGGCGCAGTTCACTCAACGCCGCAAACGCTTCTCTTGCCGTCAACGGGTCATTTGGAGGAGACGGTAGTTTTTTGTCGCCCCGTGAAGGGGCGGGCGGGGTTCGCGCCTTGTTCTTAGGAGCGAGCTGGATAAGTGATTCAAGAGCCAGCTTGGCGTCACCCAGAAGGCTGTCGCCCACGGCGGCCGCGCCGGCGTCTGCAGGATCCGAAACGATTTGAAGCAACTCGGCTCCCGCCGGCAGGTAGTCGCCCGCAATGTATGGGTAGTAGCGGAAAACCGGAGCGCCGATGACGATGATGAGATCATGACCGTGAAGACGCTTGCTCAGAGGGCCTATAGCGATCGGCAGCATGCCTCGGAACTGCGGATGCATCTCGGGGAAAGAAGCCCGGTCCGCCAACGGGGCAAGGAACACAGGAGCCTGGAGCTGCTCCGCGAACTTGACGCCCGCCTCCCAGGCGCCACTGCGATCGATCTCCGGGCCGTAGACCAGCGCCGGGTTCTTGCTCTTGCGAATTCTTTCAGCAAACAACGAGATGCGCTCCGGGTCCGGCGCATAGCGAGAACTGACCGTTCGCACGACGGCATCGCCATCCGCCGGCTGATCCCAATCATCGAGCGGAATGGAGACGTACACGGGCCCCGACGGAGGCTGCAAGGCGATTGCATAGGCCCGCATGATCGCGGCCGGAACATCCTGCGCCCTGACTGGCTGGTATGCCCATTTCACCCACGGACGCGGAAGCGTCGTTTCATCACGATTCGTGAGATACGGCTCGCAAAGAATCATCTCCCTCGTCTGCTGACCGGCTGTAATGATCAGCGGCGTTTTGTTTTGATAGGCGGTCATGATGTTGCACATTCCATTTCCGGTTCCGGCCGCCGTATGTAAATTCACGAGTGCGGGCTTGTTTGTCGCCTGCGAGAACCCATCGGCCATCGCGACGACCGACGCCTCCTGCAGACCGAGTACGTATTCGAAATCGCTCGGAAAATTCTTCAAAAACGGCTGTTCAGTTGACCCCAGGTTTCCGAAAATGGTCGTCAATCCGAGCCTGCGCAGGAGGCCATACGTCGCATCGTGAACGGTCATCTGACCTTCGGTTTGGTTGCTCCTGGTCACATCTCCTTCGCGTTGATGCGCGGGCGCCGGGCGCGATCCCGGCTGCTTTCCCACACTTCGATCCCGGCCGGCTTCAGACACTTCGGTCGTGATGGGTTTCTCCGATCGTCCTGGAGCTGTCTTTTCATTTTTTGCCTTTTTCGCCTTAGCCATCTTAGTCTCATTTCACGTAGGCGTATTCGTCACCCCACATCCCGTTCTTGATTGGCCCAAAAACGCTCACGCAGAACCCTCTTAAGTATCTTGCCGGAGCCGTCCTTCGGCAGTTCGGCTTCTGAGAACTCGACGCGGCGTGGAATTTTGTAATTGGCAAGAGATCGCCGGCAATGCGCGATCAACTCATCCTCGCTGAGAGATTTTCCGGGCTTCAGCGCTACGCAAGCCATCACGAGTTCGCCCCACTGCGGATCAGGTATTCCGAAGACCGCCACTTCACGAACCGCGGGAAGCTCGTAAATAACCGCTTCGACCTCACCTGAGTAGACATTTTCCCCGCCCGTAACAATCATGTCCTTCAAGCGGTCCAGGATGTAGAAATACCCGTCCGCATCCTGATAGCCGACATCTCCGGTACGAAACAGCCCATTTTGGAATGCGCGTGTCGTTTCTTCCGGATTATTCCAGTAACCGCGCGTGACATTCGCGCCACGGGCCACCAATTCACCATGATGCCCGGCTTCGACTTCCTTTCCTGAAGTGTCCACTACCCGCACGTCGATCCCGGGACAAGCTCGCCCACAAGACATGAGCCTGTCCTCCGTGTGCTCATGGTCCTGCAGACCGGTGAGAAAGCCCGCTTCGGTCAGCCCATAGCCCTGAACAAGTTTAAGATTGGGTAGATCATCTCTCACCCGGCGGATGAGTTCAGGGGCCATGGGAGATCCGCCGTACGCCAATACCTCAAGGCTGGTTAAGTCATAATTCTTGAGTTCCGGGAATTGCGTCAACATATTGATCATCGTCGGCGCCAACACCGTCCGATTGACGCGTTCGCGTTCGACCGTCTCGCAGAAGCTTTGCGGGCTGAACTTCGGAATCGTGACCTGGCAGGCGCCGAAAGCCGGCGCCGCGAACATGAACGGAAAGTCCAAGATGTGAAAAATCGGCGCGGCGTGAAGATATACGCCGCCTTCTCTATAAGGTATCCAGTAATTGATGTGGTGTATGTTCGCCAGGATGTTTGCGTGAGTCTGCTCAACGCCCTTGGGCCGGCCAGTTGTGCCGCTCGTGTAAATGAGAGTCAGGATCGCATCCGGGTCGTAAATAGCGTCAGGATAAGAATCGCTCTGAACGTCCAAAGGTTCTTCGTCGAGCGCCAGGCGCCACGGAAGCTGCACGGTCGGGACCGGCAGTGACGAGAGCCGAATCAGTCCTCGCGGGTTCGCGTCGGCGAGTATGTGATCTATTTCTATTAGCGAGAGCCGTGTATTCAACGGAACCACGATCACTCCCAACCAGGCGCACGCATACACCAGCTCGATGTAATCGGGTTCATTCGGGAGGAGAATGGCCAACCGGTCTCCAACTCCAAAACCGTGTTTGTTTAGCGCCGCGGCAATGCTTGCGACACGCCCATGAAGCTCCCGAAAAGTTGAGCGCGTCCCGCCTGAAGCAAAAGCCGTCCGTTCTGGATAGTATCGAGCGGCCCTGCCTAAGGAGTATGTATGAATCATCCTACGGTACCCCGCATTGAAGGCGGACGGCTCTCAGCGCCGCTGGCAACATGGCCGAACTCAGCGCTTTCTATCTTATTCGCTTGCCATCCGACGTCCAGATTGAGTTGGCGCGCCACGTCGGCGGCCACATTAGCGAGGATCCCTGTGTAAGTCGGATACGCGAGCGGAACATGAACCAGGTCGTCCACCCGCATCCCCGAGTCAATGGCTATCGCAGCCACCTGTGCGATCTCCACTGCCCGCTCGCCGACAACGTGGCAGCCTAATATTTTGGCGGTCTTGCGGTCGGCAATGAGCTTGCAAAAACCGGCCTTGCGCCCGTCGATAATCGTGCGCGTGGTCGAGTCGAAGTTTACAACCGAGGTCACGACGTCGTGTGTTTCACGGGCATTCGCTTCGGTGAGGCCCGCCTGGGCATATTCCGGCTCTGTGAAGCTGGCGCTTGTGTTCACGTGGTCCCCGAGCGGCATAGTCGGTCCCAGCACCGCGTTGGTGGCCGCTACAAAGCCCTCCTGTAATGCCGGCGGGACGAGCATCATGCGACCAATGACGTCCCCGGCGGCGAAAATATGTGGCGCCGAAGTCCGCATGTACTCATCCACCTTCACGAACCTTCGACGATCATCAATCTCGACCCCCGCCGCAGCGAGGTTCAGACCGGCGGTGTCGGCCATCCAGCCCACCGCCACGACCGCAATCGTCGACTCGGCGCTGTCCCGTTTGCCGTCCTTGGAGAAGTTCATCCGCACGCCCGTCGGCGTTTTCTCGAACGACTCGATGGCGCCGAAGTTCTCTCGCACCACAATGCCCGAATCGCGGAATGCCGTCCTGACCGCCGCCGCTACATCTTCATCCTCAGTCGCCAGGATGCGCGGGGCCGCCTCGAAGAGTTGGACCCGTGAGCCAAACGCATTGAAAATCGAGGCGACCTGCGCCCCAGTCGCTCCGGCGCCAATGACCAGCATCGACGGCGGGACTGAAGTCAAACCCCAGGCGTCGCTATGGGTACTCGTCAACTCGAAGCCGGGGATAGGGAGCCGCCGGCTCACGCCGCCTGTGCAGATGATGATCTTGTCAGCCTGAAGCCGTAACCCGGATTCGGAGCCGACGGTGTGCGGGTCTATGAAGCGCGCGGCGCCGGCATGCTCGTGGACGGTCACTCCGAGGGAATCGATCTGCCGCCGCAAGAAAGAGTGCGCACGCACATCGTCGACGACCTCGCGCACACGCGCTAGCAGCCGGGGATAATCCAGCGCCGGCTCGCTCACGGTGACGCCGTATTGACCTAACTGTCGAGCTTCGCGGATCAGCCGGGCGGCATGGGCCAGTGTCCGCACCGGAACCGGTCCGTCGTTGGCCGCCATGCCGCCAAATTCAGCTTTTGTCACCAGCGTGACGCGCGCTCCAAGATCCGCGGCGCGTAGAGCGGCCAGCACACCCGCCGGTCCAGCGCCAATAACGATGATGTCTACCTCAGATGAGGTCATGCCGTTCTCCGAGCCGCATGTCCGGGCTCTGATCCATGCTTAGAGCGAAGCTTAAGAAGTCCGAGCAATACCTCGTTCTCCTCTTGAGCAAGCTGGTCAACAGAGCGATTTGCGGCCTCCTGCATAACTCCGTCGATGATCTTTTGCTTGAGTTCATCAGTGATTTCAGGGACGCCGAGGACTTTAATCATCGCGGCCAGCGGGTCCATCAGATGTTCCATGAAATGTTTGATTCCGCCCGCGCCTCCACCCAGATGCCACTGCAAACTGGGACCCATCACTCCCCACCTCAGTCCCGGCCCATAACTCACGGCGTCGTCCGCGTCAGCGACACTCAACACCCCTTGCTGAATGAGATACATGACCTCTTTATAAAGCGCCGCCTGGAGTCGGTTCGCGACGTGGCCGGGAAGCTCCTTTCGAAGATGGATGGGCTTCTTTCCGATCGACGCATAAAATGCCATCGCTTGCTTGATCGCTTCGGGCGATGTTTTAGTCCCACCAACGACTTCAACCAACGGAATGATGTGCGGAGGATTGAAAGGATGACCGACCAGGACACGCTCGGGCCGCTTGCATTCCGATTGCATGACGCTCGGCGTTATTCCCGATGAACTCGACGCAATGATCGAGTCCGGAGGCGTGGCATTGTCCATGTCGGCGAATAACTTGATCTTGAAATCCGGTCGCTCGGGCCCGTTTTCCTGGACAAAGTCGGCCTTCGACAAGGCATCCTTCATATTGGAGGTAAAACTTAGGCGGTCGCGCGCCGCGCCGGGCGAAAGGCCGATTTCCGTGAGTTGCTCCCACGCCTCGTCAACATACTTGCGCAAATTGTCTTCCGCGTTCGGGGCGGGATCGGTCGCGACTACGTCGAAGCCACGCGCCAGATACTGGGCCGTCCAACTGGCCCCGATGACTCCGGCGCCGACGATGGCGATCCGACGTATTGGTTTGTTGAATGGCATGATCAATTCTCCTTTGTAGTTATTTCTGTATAGGCAATGCCGGTAAGATTCCCCTGGGCGAAGAGCAGCGCCTTCTTCTCTGATCCGTCGAGCCTGGCGCAATAGACAGAGCCGGCTAAGTCGGTGATGAACATCCGTTTCTCTTTGAGATCGAGGGCTATACCAATTCCCTCCATCAAATGGGTGAGTAAGATCTCGGGAGTCGGGCCTCCCTCCATAGAATGGGTGAGTAAGATCTCGGGAGCCGGGCGCTTCTTGGGATCGGCATCCATGGGGGCGCGGTTGACCGTGTTCCCCAGTGGCGGATCTCCGCGGTCGGTCCAGTACATGTGGCGATTCTTCAGATCGAGTTCCAGATCGATCGGCTCGGGCAGACGGTCGAAAAGAAGTTCAATGTCCGTGCGGTTGGCCGCGTTGGCGCCATTTGGGATTTCGGCGCCCGCACGGAAAATGCGGCCTTGTCCGGCTTTGTCCGGGCCCTTTTGTGTCCAGTAGATTTGTCCGCGATCGGCGTCAACGCTTATGCCGACGCACCATTTCTTTGCGTCGCGGCCGGGGCGCGCATCGCCCTGGCTCGTGTCCACGAGCGTTTCAATCTTTGAGCCATCGAGGTTCGAACGCATGACTCGCATCCCCTCGCGGTCTGACCAATAGAGCTTTCCGTTTTTCTTATCGAGATGGAGCTGCTTTGGCGTGAACGTGCCGCCTTCGGGAACGATCGTCTTGCGATTCTGACCGTCGAGATCCACGCGTTCGATGGAACCGTCGTTCAGATTCGGAACTCCCATGTTCGTCCAATAGATGTACCCCGCCTTAGCGTCAACGACCACGCCATCTGGGATTCGGCATCCGGTTACGATGACCTTTCGATCCAAGCCGTCGGGATTTACCGAGATGACGTGACCATCGTCGCTTGCCTCCAGAAAAAATAAGCGGCCAACCGCGGCTTTGGCGCCGGATGCGCCTGTTGATCTAGACCCCTGGGGTTCAGTCATACCTTCTCCTTATTTAATTCGTGTCTCAATTCTCGACCTGAGCGCCTCTCGCCATGGCGCTTTCCGAACCCATTGATATGGAAAAGCCTATCTTGCCGTCGCAGTTTCCTTTGTTCTCGTGAAGTTCGGCGGGCGCTTCTCAAGGAACGCCGTGAACGCCTCCCTGGCCTCCGCCGAGCGCACTCGCAAGGCGAACTCATCGTTTTCGGCCTTCATCGCCTCCTCGATCTGCTCGCGTGAAAAGCGTTTCATGAGTCTCTTGCAGGCCTGCAGCGCGCCAACCGGTTTCTCAGCCAATCTCTGGGCTGTTTCAGTCGCCGTGGCCAGCAGTTCCTGGTCGGGCACAACGCGGGTCACCAGTCCAAGCTCCGCGGCCCTCCGAGCATCGAAAGGCAGTCCTAACATAATTAACTCGGCTGCTCTGATGTGTCCGATACGCATCGGGATCGAGCAAGTCGATCCAAATTCCGGTACCAGACCGAGATTGATGAAGGGCATCTGGAACTTCGCGCTCTCACCCGCATATACGAAGTCGCAGTGCGTCAGCATCGTGGTTCCCCCTCCGATAGCCGCGCCCTGGACGGCGGCGATCAGTGGCTTGTCGAAGGTAATCAACGCATTCATCAAGCGAGCTTGAGGAGAGGCGCCTGGACCCGGAGGATTCTTCAGGAAATCTTCCACATCGTTGCCAGCGCTGAATGAATCTCCCGCGCCGTGCCAGAGCGCCACACGTATTCCTTCATCCTTGGCTGCGTCGTTGAAAAGATCCGCCAGAGTCACGTACATGCTCGAAGTCATCGCGTTTTTCTTTTCCGGACGATTCAACTGGACACGCAGGATGCTTCCGGAACGTTCGGTAATAATCTCATTCATCGTCCACCTCCCGTGGTCGCTCCAACCTGCGGGATGGCGCCGCTCGCGCGCAAGCCGTCGATATCGGCCGCGCTGAACCCCAGTTCTTTGAGAACCTCTTCGTTGTGTTCTCCAATTTCTGGGGCTCGCTTTGCAGGTACCTTGGTGACATCGTGCACCTGGATAGGACTGCTGATCGTGGACTTCAGGTTCCCTCCGGCGCCCTCGAGTGGAACGATGATGTCGTTGTCCAGTAGCTGCGGGTCGTTGATGACTTCACTTGGCGTCTGCACAACTCCGAATGGGATGTGAGCCTGATCGAAGACTTCGCGCCAGTGCGCCATCGGCTGTGAGCCAAACACCTCGTCCAAAATCGCCGTGAGCTGCGCCGAATTCGCCGCTAGCTTCGCCGCATCAGTGAATCGCGGATCCGTCAGCAGATCTGGGCGACCAATTCCGTTTGCCAGGGCCGGCAATCTGGCGGGCTCGGTGACAATAAGGAACCAGTGGTCATCGGAGGCCCGATACACGTTGAATGTCGGGTTCGGCGGATTCTTCCGATCATGCAGGGGGAAGAACTTGGCGTCGCAAAGCGCGCCCTGAATCGCGATGCCGCTGGCCCAGACCCCCGATGCGATGAGTGAAGTCGTGACATAGCAACCCTTTCCAGTGCGCTCACGCCGGTAAAGGCCCGTGACGATTGCGGAATACACCGCAACCGCCGTCGCATGATCTCCGCTGCCCGCTAAGGGCAGTGTCGGCGGAGCGCCCGCATCTCGCGTCAGCGACAGCAAGCCGCTCCGGGCCCAGTATGCGGTGATGTCGAAACCCGGAAGATCGGCGTCAGGCCCCTTATCGCCGTAGCCGGTGAGATCGGCGTAAATCAGACGGGGATTCCACGGCGCGACATCCTCGTACGTCAGCTTTAGTCGCTTGCGCGCAGGATGCGGAGAGTTGACGATCATCACGTCCGCCCATTTGACGAGGCGTTCGAGAATCTCTACAGCGCGGGGCGATTTCAGATCCACGGCCAATCCCCGTTTGTTGCGATTGTCCAAATGCCAGGGATAGTTATCCTTGGCGCGGGGTTGCGGCGGGACCTTGAATATAATCCGCTGCAAGTCACCAGTGGGCGGCTCAACCTTGATAACGTCAGCGCCAAAGTCGGACAAGATCACCGCCGCGCCCGGACCGGCGATGAAGCTCGCGAAGTCCACTACCTTTAGTCCCGAGAAGATATTGTCAGTTGTCGCTGTGTTCTCAGTTTTCATGGGTCTCTCCTTTCCGCTAAAACTTCACCGCCCATGGAACTGTGCGGCGCGCTTTTGCAGGAAGGCCTGCGTGCCCTCCTTTTTGTCTTCTGTCCCGGCGCACAGCCCGAATAAAGCGGCTTCCAGTGACAAGCCCTCGGCCAAGCTCGTCTCCAATCCTTTGTTCACCGCCTCGAGCGCGAACTTCACGGCGATCGGCGCGTTGGCGAAGATTTGTTTCAGGATCGCTTCGGCGCGTGTGATCAGATCGGCGGCCGGAACGACTTCGTTCACGAGCCCGATGCTATAGGCCTCCTGCGCGCCGATCATCTCTCCGGACAGAATGAGCTGCAGGGCGCGGCCCTTCCCGACCAGACGGGGCAGGCGTTGCGTTCCACCGCCGCCCGGAATGACTCCCAACTTGACTTCGGGCTGGCCAAACTTCGCGTTCTCTGAGGCCACCCTGATCGTGCAAGCCATTGCCGTCTCGCAGCCGCCGCCGAGCGCAAAGCCATTGACCGCCGCCACCACCGGCTTGCCGAGATCCTCGATGAGGTTGAGGACCGCCTGTCCGTAACTACTGGAGTTTTGCGCTTCGACCGCCGTGACGTTAGCGAGTTCGCTGATGTCCGCTCCCGCAATGAACGCTTTGTCGCCCGCGCCCGTAAGGATGACGCCGCGAACCTCAGCGTCATCCCGCGCGTCCTCGAAAGCCGCCCGCAAGTCTTCCCACGTTTGTTGATTCAGAGCGTTGAGGACCTTGGGGCGATTAAGAGTGACATAGGCGATGGCGCCTTTCTTCTCGTACAAGACATTCTTGAGTGTTAATGCGGTTACTGGCGAACTCATCAGATTGTCTCCCGTCT
>Ga0209382_10012723_pt1 | contig 10377 bp, 10 predicted proteins | sample SoiMetdeltSBSDD5_FD_187599 | JGI IMG/M metagenome (GOLD analysis project Ga0209382, IMG submission 187599) | Bulk soil microbial communities from a Populus tree surrounding site in Tennessee, USA - Soil MetaG P. deltoides SBSDD5 (SPAdes) (version 2) | ecosystem: Environmental > Terrestrial >...
GAGCCCGCGCCGGCCAGGGACCGGCGCGGGCTCGGGATCTAGAAGCCCAGGTCGATGAACTGGTCGACGTTGTCCTGGGTGACCGTCGTGGCGCTGAGCTCGATGCGGCTGGGGACCTCGGGCTCGGCCAGCTCCTCGAAGCCCTGGCCCAGGGCGATGAGGCGGGCGACCCGCACCGCGGAGGCCGACATCGAGGGGTTGTACAGGAACGTGGCCGAGTACAGGCCGCCCTCCTGGATGGCCTCCATGGCGGCGCGCGACCCGCCCGCGCCGGTGAGGATCATCTCGTCCTCGCGGCCCGCGTTCTCGATGGCGGAGACCACGCCCATGGCCATGTCGTCGTCGTGGGTGTAGACGGCGTCGATGTCGGGCTCGGCCTGCAGGATCGTCTCCATGACCTCGAGGCCCTTGTCGGGCAGGAAGTCGGCCGGCTGCTGGGCCACGATCTGGATGCCGTCGCCGCACAGCTGCTCGATGGTGTCGGCGAACCCGGCGGAGCGCAGCTCCGTGACCGAGATGCCGGCCAGGCCCTGGATCTCCACCACGTTGCCCTGGCAGTCGAGCTGCTCGGCGAGGTAGTTCGCGGCCGACACGCCGATGCCGTAGTTGTCGCCGCCGATCCAGGTGCGGTAGGCGCTCTTGGTGGAGAACTCGCGGTCGAGGTTGATGACCGGGATGCCCTGCTCCATGGCCTCCAGCGCCACCGGGGTCAACGGGCCGCCCTCGTGCGGGAGGATGATCAGCGCGTCGGGGTCCTCGGCCATGAGCTGCTCCACCTGCGACACCTGAGCCGCCGAGTCGTTGGTGCCCTCCAGGAGGACGAACTCGACGTCGTCGAACTGCGCCGCCTCGTCCTCGGCGTTCTCGGTGATGGCGGCGAGCCAGCCGTGGTCGGCGCCGGGGGCGCTGAAGGCGATCTTGACCGTCTCGCCTTCCTCGACCGGGCCGCCCTCCGAGCCGGAGTCGCTCTCCGAGCCGCTGTCGGACGCGTCGTCGTCGTCGCCGCTCTCGCACGCGGTCAGCGCGAGCGCGACCACGGCGAGCACGGCGATCAACCGGTGCTGTCGTGCGTTGAACATGGTTGGGTGTCCCCCTGTTTGCTTCCCGGACGGCTCACCGGTCGCGGCGTTGCAGCGCCGCGGCGGCGAGGATGATCACGCCTTTGGTCAGTTGCTGGAGCTCGGTCGGCATGTCGAGCAGGTTGAGCAGGTTGAACAGCAGGCCGAAGGTGATGACGCCGAGGAACGTGCCGGTGATGGTGGCCCGGCCCCCGGCCAGGCTGGTCCCGCCGATCACGACCGCGGCGATGGCGTCCAGCTCCAGCAGGTTCCCGGCGACGGGCGAGGCGCTGCCCAGGCGGCCCGACAGCAGCACCGCGGCGATCCCGACGCACAGCCCGGACAGCACGTAGACGCTGCACACGATGCGCTGCGGGCGGACGCCCGCCATGCGCGCCGCCTCGCGGTTGCCGCCGACGGCGATGACGTGGCGGCCGTAGCGGGTGCGGTTGAGCAGCACCCAGCCGCCCGCGGTCACGGCCACGAACACGAGGGCGGCGTAGGGGATGCCGGCCACCTTGCCCCGGCCCAGCTCCCGCACGAAGTCGAGCTGGAGCAGGCTGATGGGCGTCTTGTCGCTCATCCACAGCGCGAGGCCCCGGGCCCCGGCGAACATGGCCAGCGTGGCGATGAACGGGACGATGCGCCCGTAGGCGATGGCCACGCCGTTGATCAGCCCCAGCAGCACGCCCATGCCCAGCGCTCCCACCATGAACGGCAGCGACTGCTGCTCGCCCACCAGGCCTCCGGCGATGGCCGCGGCGGCCAGCACCGAGCCCACCGACAGGTCGATGCCCCCGGTGGCGATCACGAACGTCATGCCCACCGCCACGACCCCGACCACGCTGGCCTGGGTGAGCACCGTGAGCAGGTTGTCGCGGGTGAGGAACTGCTGCCGGTCGGCGATGGTCCCCGCCACCAGCAACGCCACCACCACGACCGGCAGCGCCGCCTCCTGGAGCTGGATGCGCCGCCGGGCCCGGGCCGCGGGCGCGGTGGCCGCCGTCTCCGCCGCCACGTCCTGGCTGTCCAGCGCGTCGGTGGTCATGGAGCGGCGGCCTCCTCGTGGGGCAGGGCGTGGGCCAGCAAGTCGGCCTCGGTGGTGCCCTCGGCGTCGATCAGGGCGGTGGCCCGGCCGTCGGCCAGCACCAGGATCCGGTCGCACAGGCCCGACAGCTCGACCAGCTCCGACGACACCAGCACGACCGCCAGCCCGCCGGCCGCGAGCGTGTGGATCAGGCGGTAGATCTCGGTCTTGGCCTCGACGTCGACGCCCCGCGTGGGCTCGTCGAGGAGCAGCACGCGGCACTCGTGCAGCAGCCAGCGGGCCAGCACCACCTTCTGCTGGTTGCCCCCGGACAGCTCGGAGACGAGGCGGTCGGGGTCGTCGGGCGTGGTGTGGAGCGAGCGCAGGTGGCGCGCGGCGGCGTCCCGTTCGGCTCGCCGGTCGATCAGGCCCCGGCGGCGGAACCGCCGCAGGTCGGTGACCGACACGTTGCGGACCAGGCTCCAACCCGGCCACAGGCCCTGCGTCTTGCGCTCCTCGGGGGCCAGGCCGACCCCGGCCCGGATGGCGAGGTCGGGGCGACCGGGCGGGAGGGCCCGGTCGCCCACGGCGACGTGGCCGGCGTCGGGGCGGTCGATGCCGGCCACGAGCCGCAGCAGCTCGCTGCGGCCGGCCCCGACGAGCCCTCCGATCCCGAGGATCTCGCCTTCGCGCACGTCGAACGACACCCCGTGGACGGCCGGGACCCGGGTGAGCCCCTCGACCCGGAGCACCACCGGGCCGAGGGGGCGATCCGGGTCCCGGGCCGGGAAGGTCTCGGCCAGCTGCCGGCCCACCATGGCCGTGATCAGCTCGGCGCGGGCCGTGCCCGGCAGCAGGGCGGAGGCCACGGTCCGGCCGTCGCGCAGGACGGTGATCACGTCGGCGATGGCGGCGACCTCCTCCAGCCGGTGGGAGATGTAGACCACCCCGACCTGCTCGTCCGTCAGGCGCCGGATGACGTCGAAGAGCGTCTCCACCTCCTGGCGGCCCAGCACCGCGGTGGGCTCGTCCATGATCAGCAGCCGGGCCCGGCGGGTGAGCGCCCGCGCGATGGAGACGATCTGGCGGGCCGCCGGTGGCAGCCCGCCGACCAGGGCGCGGGGCGAGATGGTCCGGTGGCCGAGGCGGCCCAGCACGTCGGTCGCCGCCGCCCGCATGGCCCGCCGGTCGATCACCGGGCCGCGGTGCAGCTCGTGGCCCAGGAACAGGTTGTCGGCCACCGACAGGTCGTCGACCAGGTCGAGCTCCTGGTAGATGGTGGCGACGCCGCGGGCCAGCGCGGCGACCGGATCGCCGGGCGGCAAGGGAGCACCCCCGACGGCCACCTCGCCGGCCGACGGCGTCACCAGGCCCGCGATGCACTTGATGAGCGTCGACTTCCCGGCGCCGTTCTGGCCGACCAGGCAGTGCACCTGCCCGGCCTCCACGGTGAAGTCGACGCCGTCGAGGGCGCGCACGCCGGGGTAGTCCTTGACCAGCCCGCGCACGGCCAGCAGCGGCGCCTCCGTCACGCGGTCGCCTCCTCCGGCGGGGCCAGCATGGCGTCGATGGCCGCCGGCGAGAGGATCTGCTCGACCACCGTGACCGCGCAGCCGATGACGCCCGCCCGGTCGTCCAGCTGGCTGCCCGCCAGCTGCAGGCTCTGGGTGGCCAGCGCGGTCGAGCGGCGGTACACGACCTCGCGCATGCCTGCGAAGAAGTGCTCGTGGGCATGGGCCAGGTCGCCGCCGATCACGATGACCGACGGGTTGAAGAAGTTGACCGCCCCGGCCAGGACCTCGCCCACCAGCCGGCCCGCCTGGCGGACCAGCGTGACGGCCTGGGCGTTGCCCGCCCGCACCAGCGCCACCACGTCGCGGCTGGTCCGGGCGTCGACGCCGATGGAGCGCAGCTCCCGGGCCAGGGCCCCGCCGCTGGCCACGGCCTCGACGCAGCCCCGGTTGCCGCAGCGGCACAGCGCGTCGCCGGCGTCGGGGATCTGCACGTGGCCGATGTCGCCCGCGGTGCCGTCGGCGCCCCGATGGATGGCACCCCCGGCCACGATGCCGCAGCCGATCCCGGTCGCGACCTTGACGAACAGCAGGTCGTCGACGCTGTGGCGCCAGCTGGTCCAGTACTCGCCCAGCGCCATCACGTTCACGTCGTTGTCGACCAGCACGGGGACCCCGGGGTAGTTGCCGGCGAAGGCCGCGGGGATGGGCACGCCGTCCCAGCCGGGCATGATCGGCGGGCTCACGGCGCGGCCGGCCGCGAACTCGACCGGGCCGGGCACCCCGATCCCGACCCCGCGGACGTCGGCGGGGTGGCATCCGGCCTCGGCGAGCAGGACGGCGAACCGCTCCTGCACCCAGGGCAGCACCAGGTCGGGTCCACCGGCGATGTCCATCTCGCCCGGCTCCTCGGCCAGCACCGTGCAGTCCAGGTCGCTGACCGCCAGGCGGCAGTGGGTGGCGCCGAGGTCGGCGCAGAGGACCACCCCACTGGCGGCGTCGAAGGCCAGCTGGGTGGGCGGGCGGCCGCCCGTCGAGGGCCCGCCGCCCCGCTCGACCAGGAGCCCCAGGCCCAGGAGTGCGTCGACCCGCTGCGACACGGTGGAGCGGGCCAGCCCGGTGGTGCGGGCCAGGTCGGCGCGGCTGGCGGCCTCGCCGTCGCGCACCAGTTGGAACAGAGCCCCCGGCGTGAGGATGTGCGGGCTGACGCTCCGGCGCGAGGCCATGCGCGGGTCGTAACACGCCGAGCTTTGTTCGGTCAACGGTCAAAGCGATAACAATGACGACACAAGTCCACGACTTATGCTTGTCATCCGCTCAAAGCCCGTCGTAGGTTGCCAGCCATGGTGGCGTTGCGCACAGCCGTGGTGGGGACCGGGTTCATCGGCCGGGTGCATGCCCGGTCGGCCCAGCTGGCCGGAGCCCGCTTGGTGGGCGTGGCCGGATCGTCGCCGGACAAGGGCCGGGCCGCGGCCGAGGAGCTGGGCGCCGACCAGGCCTTCGCTTCGGGCGAGGAGCTGGTCGAGGCCGACGGCATCGACGTCGTGCACATCTGCACTCCCAACCACCTGCACGAGCCCCTGGCGCTCAAGGCGCTGACCGCGGGCAAGCACGTGGTGCTGGAGAAGCCGGTGGCGCTCGACGGGGCCGGCGCGGCGCGGGTGGCCGCGGCCGCGGCCGAGTCCGGGCAGGTCGTCACCGTCCCCTTCGCCTACCGGTTCAACCCGATGGTCCGTGAGGCCCGGGCCCGAGTGGCGGCGGGCGAGCTGGGGCAGCTGCGGCTGCTGACCGGCGGCTACCAGCAGGACTGGCTGCTCACGCCGGACGACGTCAACTGGCGGGTGGACGCCGCCCTCGGCGGGCCGTCCCGGGCCTTCGCCGACATCGGCTCGCATTGGTGCGACATGGTCGAGTTCGTGTCCGGCGACCGCATCGCCCGGTTGCTGGCCCGCACCGTGACCGCCGTGCCCGAACGGGCCGCGGTCTCGTCGCCCGTCGCCTTCAGCCCGCCCGCCGAGGGTGGCGGCGAGCGCCGTGCCGTCGACACCGAGGACGCCGCCTTCCTCCTGCTCGAGACGGCCGGCGGCGCCTTTGGGTCGATGCTGGTGAGCCAGATCTCGGCCGGCCGCAAGAACCACCTGTGGTTCGAGCTCAACGGCGCGCAGGCCTCGGTGGTGTTCGACCAGGAGCAGGCCGAGACCCTGTGGCTCGGGCGCCGGGACCGCGCCGAGACCATCTACCGCGACGCCGCCTACCTGGCGCCCGACGCCGCTCGCCTGTCGTGGCTGCCCGCCGGGCACGCCCAGGGCTACGACGACTGCTTCGACCTGTTCGTGGCCGACGCCTACGCCGCCATCGGCGGGCAGGCGCCCCCCGGCCTGCCGCTCATCGGCGACGGCGTGAGGGCGGCCCGCATCACCGACGCGGTGCTGGCGTCGGCTCGCACCGGCTCCTGGACCGAGGTGACGCCATGAAGCTCGGGTTCCTGACCGCCTGCTTGCCCAAGCGCCCGCTGGCCGAGATCGCCGCGTGGGCCTCGGGCCACGGCTACGAGGCGCTGGAGGTGGCAGCGTGGCCGGCGCTGGGCGACCGCCCGTTCACCGCCACCCACCTCGACGCCGACAGCTACGACCGGGACCAGGTGCTGAACCTGTTCGCCGAGCACGGGCTGACCCTGTCCTCGCTGGCCTTCTACGACAACAACCTCCATCCCGATCCGGCCGAGCGCGAGGCCGTCAACGCCCACGTGCTGCGCTGCATCGATGCCGCCGCCGACCTGGGCTGCCCCACCGTGGGCACGTTCGTGGGGCGCCACCCGGGCCTCGGCGTGCGCGACAACCTGGCCCAGGCCGAGACGGTCTTCGCCCCGCTGGTCGACCGGGCCGGCGAGCGGGGGGTCAAGCTCATCATCGAGAACTGCGTGATGGAGGGCTGGCACCCCGACGGCTACCCCGGCAACCTCGCCTACTCGCCCGAGCTGTGGGAGTGGATGTTCTCGCTGGGCCTGTACCTCAACTACGACCCCTCCCACCTGTGCTGGATCGGCATCGACCCGGTGGCCGCGGTGCGGCCCTACGTCGACCGCATCCCCCACGCCCAGGCCAAGGACATCGAGCTGTTCCCCGACCGCCGCAACCACTACGGCTACTACGGCAAGGCGGTGGCCCGCGACGACCCGTGGGACGTCGGCTGGTGGCGCTACCGCGTCCCCGGCCTCGGCCAGGTCGACTGGGTGCGGCTGATCGACACCCTCTACGAGGGCGGCTTCGACGGCGTGCTCTCGGTGGAGCACGAGGACCCGGTCTGGGGCGGCAGCGAGGACCGGGTCGAGGTCGGCCTGGAGGTCGCCCACCGGACGCTGCGCCCTTTGCTGGTCCGCTAACGGGACTCCGGCGGCCGCTCGTTCGCCGCCTCGAACTCGGCCGCCCGGCGGTCGGAGTCGTAGGGCCGCTCGGTGTAGGGCGTGCCGGTCCACTCGCTGCGCGGCATGGCGAGGAAGTTGCCGCGGTAGACGTGGATGGCGGCCGCGTGCTGGGTGGTGGGGTTGGTGACCGCATGGATCACGTCGTCGCCCAGCAGGCACACGTCGCCGGGGCGGAGCTCCCGGCCGCCGGAGCCGGCGATGGTCGCGCCGTCCCGGCGGTAGAAGGCGTTGTCCTCGCCGCCGGTGTAGACGCCGATGGCGGCCCAGGTGCGGTGGTCGTGGGGGCCGACGCTCATGCCGGGCGCCCACACCACCTTGAGGATGGTGAGATCGTCGCCCACGTGGAGCGGGACGATCTCGGCCCGGGTCGGGGGCAGCGCCTCGGCCAGGCCGGGGTCGGACACGGCTCGGGCCAGCACCTCCTTCAGCGCCTGCCTCGGCTCCGGCTCCTGGCCTGCCGCCAGGCATGCGGCGATCAAGTCGTCCACGTCGAACATGCCCACCGCTCCCGTCGTCGAAGGTAAAGTCGCTGTACGACAACGTACCGCGACTCGCCCAGACCTTCAACCGGCAGGCCCCTGCTGACCACGCTGGTCCGGCGCCTGCACCTGCACGCCCGCCAGCGCATCCACGAGGACCTGGTGGCCGCGGGCCACCACCGCCTGTCGCCCGCCCACATGTACATCTTCCAGACACCCGGGCCCGACGGCGTCCGTCCCACCGAGCTGGCCCGGCGGACCAACATGACCAAGCAGGCCATGAACCACCTGCTCTCCGGACTGGAGCGGGATGGCTACCTCCGCCGCGACCCGTCCCCGGACGACCGGCGGGCGGCCGTGATCCGGCTCACCGACCGCGGGCACGAGGTGGAGCGCCTCATGAACGCCAGCTCCACCCGGCTCGAGCGCGAGTGGGCCCAGCTGCTCGACCCGGCCACCGTGGAGCGGCTGCGGGCGCTCCTGGCCGACATCGACACCGCGGTCGGCGCCGCGCCCTGAGCTACCGCAGGCCGAAGGCCCGGACGGCGCGGGCGAGGTCGGCGGCCGGTTGGTGGCCGTAGCCGACGACCAGGCCCTGGCGTGGGATGGCGACGCAGTAGCGGCTGAGCGGGCGGGCGTCGAGGCCGGCGGCCTGCGCCGCCGCGGCCAGGGCCGAGTCCGACTCGGGTGACGGGGTGGCCGGCGGGTGGAGGACCAGGTGCAGGCCCGCGGCCGTGCCGGCCACCGACCAGCCGGGAAGGTGGGTCGCGGCCGCCGCCGTCAGCGCGTCGCGGCGGCGGCGGTACTCGACCGCCATGCGCCGGATGTGGCGGTCCATCTCGCCGCGGGCCAGGAACTCGGCCAGGCTGGCCTGGTCGAGCACCCCGCAGGACAGGTCGGCCGCGTACTTCGCCTCCCGGTAGGCGGTGACGAGGGGCGGCGGGACCACCATCCAGCCGAGCCGCAGGCCCGGGGCGAGGGTCTTGGAGACGCTGCCGCCGTACAGCACGACGTCGGGGCCGAGCCCCTGGAGGGCGCCCACCGGGGTGCGGTCGTAACGGAACTCGGCGTCGTAGTCGTCCTCGACGACGAGCCCGCCGCGATCCCGGGCCCATCGCAGCAGCGAGTGGCGGCGCTCGGGCGCTAGCACGGCGCCGGTGGGGAACTGGTGGGCGGGGGTGACGACCACGGCCCTGACCTCGGAGGCGGCGAGGGCGTCGACGCACAGCCCGCGGCCGTCGACCGGGATCGGGACGCAGCTGAGGCCGCCGGCCTCCAGCTGCTCCCGCATCCCCACCGACCCCGGGTCCTCCACGCCGATGCGAGGATCCCCGCTCGCCCGTGCGACGTCCGCCACGAGGCGGCTCGCCTGGGCGAAGCCGTTGACGACCAGGATCTGCTCGGGCGGAGCGAGCACGGAACGGACTCGGCCCAGGTAGCGGGCCAGCTCCTCCCGCAGGCGGGGCAGGCCGGCGGGGTCGCCGTAGCCGAGGTCGTCGTCGGTGAGGGCGGCCAGGGCGCGGGACGCGCACCGGGCCCACGCCGGGCGGGGGAAGGTGTCGCCCGACGGCAGCCCCGGGTTCGACGCCGGCCGAGCCCGCGCCACCGGCCGGTGCTCGCCGCCGCCGGCCACCGCCGCCACCGTGGTGCCGCTGCCCTGGCGGCTGAGCAGGTATCCCTCGGCCGCCAGCAGCTCGTAGGCCCGCACGACCACGCCCCGCGACACGCCGAGGTCGCCGGCCAGCGTGCGGGACGCGGGCAGGCGGGTGCCGCTCCGCAGCGTGCCGGTGCGCACGGACGCCCGCAGCTCGCCCGCCAGCCGGTCGGCCTGGTGCCCGCGGGGCACCTGGGCGAGGTCGACCTCCAGCAACAGCCCGCCTAACTCGGGTGCGAAATTGGTTCTATCAAGATCCGCCCTATTGGACCTTGGCATCGGACCAATGCTAGTCCAACGTTCCGTCCGTGACTGCCACCACGCAGCAGACGGACGACCCGCCGGTCCTGGCCGCGGCCGTGCCCGTGGCCGCCGCCATCGGCGTGATGGGCGTGGTCTACGGCGCCGTGGCCGAGCCCGTCCTCGGCCCCGGCCTGACCGTGGCCAGCTCGGTAGCCGCGTTCTCGGGGGCCGCCCAGTTCGCCATGGTCGGGCTGCTGGCGTCCGGCGGCAGCGCCGCTGCGGTGCTCGCCAGCGTGATCCCGCTCGCCCTGCGCCACGTGCCGTTGGGTGCCATCCTGCGGCCCCGCCTCCGCTCCGGGCGCGCGGGCCGCGCCCTCGTCTCGTTGTTCCTGACCGACGAGACCGTAGGGCTGGCGCTGGCCCGGCAGCCGCCGGCCGAGCGCACCGTGGTCCTGTCGGGCGCCCTGGCCTACGCCGCGTGGGTGGCGGGCACGGTGGCCGGCGTCGCGGGCGCTTCCCTCGGGGCCATCGCCGTCCTCGCCGAGGCCATGTTCCCGGTCCTGTTCATCGGCCTGGCGGCCGTCACCACCCGTCGCCGCCGCGACGCGGTGCTCGCCGCCGTCGCCGGCACCGTGACCGCCGCCCTGCTGCTCGTCGCCCCGGGCGCCGGCGTCCTCGGCGGCCTGGCCGTAGCGATCGTGGTGGCGGCGGTGGGCGGGCGAGCATGAGCCTGGTCGGGCTGGTCGTGGCCGTGTCGGCCATAACGGTCGGGAGCCGGGCCGTGTCGGTCGCCGTGCTGCCGCCCCCTCGGGGCACGCTGGCGAGCATCGTGGACCGGCTCCCCGCACCCCTGTTCGCGGTGCTGGCGGCCGCGACGCTGCTGGGGTCGGACCAAGGCTCGTCCCCGGCGCCCGTCTGGCTGGCGGCCGGGGCCGCGCTGCTCACCGTCCGGCGCCGGTCGCTGCTGCTCACCGTGGCCGC
>Ga0209382_10012724_pt1 | contig 10375 bp, 5 predicted proteins | sample SoiMetdeltSBSDD5_FD_187599 | JGI IMG/M metagenome (GOLD analysis project Ga0209382, IMG submission 187599) | Bulk soil microbial communities from a Populus tree surrounding site in Tennessee, USA - Soil MetaG P. deltoides SBSDD5 (SPAdes) (version 2) | ecosystem: Environmental > Terrestrial >...
AAAGGAGTGGTTTTCACCTTCTGTCGTGATTTGATTAGCAGGGGCCGTGACGGCCGGCGCCGCATTGACTGCGTAATTAGCGTGGTAGGCTCGAGTGCCACCGCCGTTGAATCCGGGGACGCAAATTGCGCCAGCGCCGAGATTCGTGAATGGGTCCGTGCTAGTCCAGTTGATAAAAGCGCCTGCTTGGTCGGATGTAGCAGCGGCTTGCAATTTCATCGATTGACCACTATTGACACCTCCAGTAGTGTTACCGCTGGAGTCGACACCATTCACAACGGCCGGAGAACCTGCCCCGCTGGTGCAATTTGTAGAACCTGAATAGACGGTCTTGGTTAGAGTGAAAGTCACCCCTGCCGGCGCTGCGTGCACCTTAACATTTCCATCTGTGAACGTTGTCTGCGCTGTGAGTCCCGAGGTTAGCCCCGTCGAAGTCAATGTAAACGTCACCCCAATATGACTGGCGTCCACGACAAACTGGTTATTGAAAATATTCCCCGATGCGTCCGCCACCGCCGTCAAGCTCCAGTCCGGATGCACCAGGGGGTTTTCGTGAAAGAGCAGGTTTACCGTCTCACCAGCCCGCCAGCCAGCGCCGGTGATGATCACGGTTTCGCCCGGCGCATAGTCGAGCTTATTCGTCATCAGGGTCACCGCCGCGTACACTTCGCTGCTGGCGGTCCTGGTTCCGCCGACCATGACGACCATCCCCTGCTGCTTAAGAGGACTGCCGCTCGCGCCCGGGCGCGTCGACGAGAGATTGTCGGTTGGCTGGAAGACCTCCAGCCAAGGAATATACAGCTCAGCGGAGGCGAGTTCGACTTGGCCGGCGGTACCGCCCGCCAACAGGACACTGTTATTACTCGGAATGCGAAGCGCCAGGTGACCGCGTCGCGGCGTACTCATCGAGGTGGCAGGCGAAAAGTTCGCGGTCACTGGATCGAATACTTCCGTCGAAGTCAGGTCCACCACTCCATCACTCCCGCCTGCAATGAATACCTTGCCGTCCAGGAGCGTAGTCGCGCTGTGTCCAATTCTGGGCACGGAAAGCCGGCCGGCGGGAATCACGATGCCTCTTTCGGGATCGAACAGATCCGCGGTCGCCATAACGTTTCGGCCATCGGATCCCCCGGCGATGAGAACTTGACCGCTCCAGAGCGTGGCTGCAGTATGACCGCTGCGGGGTGATGAAAGCACCGAATAGGCCGGCTCAAAGGCATTAGTGAGCGGGTTGAATATCTCGAGGCTGGCCAGCGTCACACCGGCGTTCTCGCCGCCGACGACCAGGAAGCGATTGTCCGGAAGTCGCGAGGTGGTATGGCCTGTGCGGGCCGTGAGCATACCGCCCGCGGACTGCCATGTGTTTGCGGCGGGATCGTAGATCTCCGCTGTGTTAAGGGCGCCGTCATTATTCGCGCCGCCTGCGATGAGCACTCGGCCGTCAGCAAGTGTGGCGCAGGAATGATTACTCCGAGCTTCCCGCATGTCGGGAGCGATCGCGAAGGAACCGTTTGCCAGGAAGAGCTCAGCGCTTGCCAGCGCTCCACCCACGGCGCGGCCCCCCGCGATCAGGACGCGCCCGTCCGGCAAAAGGGCCGAACAGGACCCGGCGCGTGGAGACGCCATACCGCTCGCGGCCGTCCAGGTGTTACCTGGTCCCTTGGCTCCTTTTAACCTGATCCCGCTGATAAATAACGCAGCAACCACGCAGCACACATATAACGTCAATCGCTTCATCTTGCAGACACACCTTTCCCGTGACCCACTAAGGCCCGGGTAGAAACTGTTTTGCGGGGGATCTAGGGCGATTAAAACATGACTTTAGGGATCATACAAGAGCTGAAAGTCATATTTGCCATCAGTACTCGCGGCCTTTCATACCAGGACTGATGTACCAAACGTCAATCGACAGCTATATCCTTTGTCGCCCTGGAAAGGCTGGGCAAATACCCGGGCAAAGACTGCAGGAAGACATGGGGCGGCTGGAGCGGTCAGGAGCCAGCGAAGACAGAGAAGTCCGCTTCGCTGGGGAAGGGGAACGATGATTACAAAGTCATTTCGTCCGTTCCGCTCAATCGCAGCTTCCGCTCTTTCGTCGGATACATGTCTCCGCCTTCAACCTCTGCATGAGCCTATTCGGCTGACTGGGTGGGCAGAACGGGCTTCCAGGAGAAATTGAAAAGTGCGCGCTGCACGGGTTCATCGTGGGCGCGATGCTGACGCAGGCCGATGGAACCGCGGAAGCCGACGCGGCAAATCTGCAGCAACAGCGCCCGGAGCAGACGCTCGGGCGGGATCGACGGGCGACCGTTCTCCGCGTACAAATCATCGAAGCGCTTCGACATCGTCGTCAGAATCTGGTCCACCAGCTGCCGGATTGGCCGCAACGGGTGATCTGCCGGCACCCGCTCCTCCATCGACACGTAGCTGAACATCCCGCTTTGTTGCTTCTCGTTTCCCCGCATTACAACAAGACGCTTTCACTATGTTCTTAGCTACGCTCTGTCCGCCTTTTTCAACAAATTCCTAGAAGGCTGTCGTCTGGGGTAATTACAGCGCCATCCGGACCATAAACTCGTCCGTGCGGTATAGTGGCAACAAACGTCGCGGGTTGTTCATCATAATGCGCGTTCCATGTATTGAACTGCCAGTGAATACTGTTATACACGGTTTTAGGCGCCAAGCGGTATTAAGTTCGGAACCGGGCGCGAGCTATGGCTTTTCTCTGTGGTCATGGGCCGGACCTAGAGAGGCGACTGAGTCGCGTCAAAAGAAGGAGTTCCTAATGCAAGCGCGGTATCCCAGCCGACTCTTGAAGGTTTCACCCCTATCAAAAATGACTAGGGTGGATGCAAGGAATATCACTAGGGATCGGCAGAGACGGAATGAGACTTGACCTCCGGGGAAATCGGTAAGGTGAGAAGCTGCTTGTTTTCCAACTTCTGGCAACTCTGCCATTTGTTGGGTAATTTTCCTGACGGCCTCGTAGGAAAGGTCAACCTGCTCTGCGATGTCATCCTGGATTACCGACTTTCATTGCGGACAAGCAAAAAAAAGGGCCAGATCGGTCAGGACCTGGCCCCAGGAGAAATTGGCAATTTTCGTTAATTTTTCTTAGTTCAGCACCAACAGTCCAATACTGACGCGGGCTCGACTAGATTGCAAGACAGTCCCGGGGCAAGTACGGACTATGACTAAAAGACAAAAAGTACTAAGCTCCTAACTCCGGGTCTCCTCTGCCAAGCCGGCTTCAAGGAAAAATCAGGTCGACTTTCTTGAACAAACGATACAGAGATCACCACAATTTACAATAAAAACGCTTGCGGCACTGACTACACCGATAGGGCCAATAGGCGAACATCGTCAGCATCAAGTCCCACCAGCGTCGTCGCGATCGCCAAACGAAATCCGACGAACATCTTGGACAGATCACTGACCGTTCCCTTGGCGATTGGCAGTCTGGCCCCATCGTATCGGAGACCCAAGCGGTTCCGATGACTTCCACCCCTTAGTTTAGCGGGATTGGCAGAGCATGATGCTTTTGATTTACAGTACTGATTCTAAAACGTCCTGTAGCTAGTTTTGATCAGTACTCCCTTTATTTATCAAATGAATAGCGCGTTTACAGTTCTAGTTTCAGAACATTTCGTGTGACCTTGGTATTTTCCACAAATAGTGACGTATACTTTTGAAGCTAAATTAATGAGCGCCGCGAGCAGGTGGGGATTATTCAACCGTCTATTTGCGCAAGCGAAAATACCGACAAGATTATTAAAGGAGTCACTCTAAGATGGTCTGCGATATCGAAAAGGCGATGACGTACAGGACTGTGCAGATCGACGCCATAGCCGCTGCTCTTGAGCGAACCACGGAGGCCATACAGGAGATGAAAAAAGCGCAGCTTCCGCCCTCTGCTCCGTATGTTCTGGACGTCGAAGCCAGCCTGTGTAGAGCCCAAGCCGCGCTGTTGGCAATCTGGAAGGGCATCGAGAGTCCTGCGCGTCGACTCAAGTGTGGGTGATTAGACCCGTGGCCCGTTCGGAAGGCCGATCCCTCAGTCCCGCCCAGAAAGTTTTTTCTTATGATCCCGCGCTCCCGCGCTGTGCTTTGGCAGTGTCGAAGCGTCGCACTGCATTGCTTTTGGTAGACATGAAATGCGTTAGATCTTTGCTGTCCATCGCTACGCGGCCCGTTTCGCGAACATGTCCATGATCGTGCCGAATACCGAGTCGCCGGCGGACAACTCAGGTCTTGCGCTTACACATCTTCTGAAGCCATCAGCCGCGAAATAGCCGTTAAGGTTGCACGCGCAAACGAAGATTTCGAAAGATGCCGGGCCGCGATGACATATCCTCACGGCGCGAAGTATCCGTTCACATCCAGGATCATGTGTGTCTGGCTGGTCGCATAGGCCGACACCGAGCCGCCTGCCCCGGCAGGCAAGATTGCGGCGTTGGACGCCACCGTGCCGTCGAATGCATTCAATGTGGAGACCAACGGCTGGGGCTGTCCCGCGGGCCATAGAGTCAAGAAGGCGAGTGGCCCAATAGGTACGACTGTAGCGTTGAGCGAATAGGCCTTGGCACTGGATGGCAGTCCGCAATTGCTGGCGGTGACGGGAAAGTCCCTCGGCTGGCCGGCAACCATCGCGGGTGCTCCGAAGGAGCCCGGGGGGGGCGGGTGTCCGCGATGCGACAGGGCGTGACGGGGTAGAGCAATAACTGGCCAGGGCTGCCGGGTGGCGCGAAGTATCCGTTAATATCGATGACCAGATCGGTAGGATTGGTCACATAGACACTGATTGCACCTCCTGCACCTGCCGGAACAATGGCCGCATTCGCCGTCACCGTGCCGGTGAAGGCATTAAGTGTTGAGACGCCAGGCTGAGGCTGTCCAGTAGGCCACGCGGTCAGAAATGCAAGCGGACCGGAAGGCACGACGGTCATGTTAAAAGAGTAAGCTTGGGCTCCGGATGGAATGCCACAGGCTGCGCTTGCGATGACGAAAGACCGTGTCTGCGCAGCGGCCATGGACGGGCCGCCGAAGGGCCCTGCGGACAGCCGGGTGTCAGCGATTCGGCAGGGCGTGACCGGATAGAACGCCATGTTATCGGCAAAAGCCGGCGCGAAATAGCCGTTGATATCGAGAATCACATCCGTGGCATCCGTCACGTATACACTCACCTGCCCGGACGCGCCGGCGGGAACGATGGCTGCGTTGGCTTTTATTCGGCCGTCAAATGAATTTAGTGTAGACACGAAAGGTTGCGGCTGTCCGGTGGGCCATAGAGTTAGAAATGAGAGCGCGCCGGAAGGAACAACGGTGACGTTCAATGAGTATGCCGCGGCAAAAGGAGGAATGTTGCAGTTCGAGGCGGGAATGGCGACATTGCGAATACCGGCGGCAGGCAGGGTCGGCCCGCCAAACGGCCCCACAGTGAGGCGTGTATCGATCACTCTGCAGGGAGTGACCGGGAAAAATCGGAGACCTGACGGCGCTCCCTGTCCACCTTCGTTCACGGTGAAATTTTTTCCTCCCACTGTGACTGTGCCAACGCGCGGAGCGCCCGTATTAGGGGCAACGGAAATCGTAACGTATCCGGAACCGATCCCCGAAGCTGGGCCCACGATCGTTAGCCAGGACGTGTTGCTGCTGGCCGTCCATCCACAGGTGAATGGAGTTTCGAAAGAAGCGAAGGCGATACCCCCGACAGAATCATATGTCGACGAAGGATTGATAAGAGAAACGGGGCAGTTGGCGTCCTGGGATTGATTTACAGTAGCGGTTAAGCCGGCGGCGGTTATCGTTCCGCTTCTGGGAGCGCCCGACGTATTGGCGGCGACCGTGAACGATATGATGCCTCCGCTGACTGTGTTTGCGCCGGAGGTGATGGTAATCCAGGGAGCATTGCTGACGGCGGTCGCGGTACATCCGCTCGCTGTGACGACCGTGGCAGTGCCGGGCCCGCCTGCGGCAGGAAACTCCTGCGACAAGGGAACAATCGAGTAGGTGCATCCAAAGCCGGCCTGCGTCACCGTGACGGGCTTGCCGGCGACCACCAGGGAGCCCAGCCTCGTTGGTCCATCGGCATAATCGACGGTTACAGCAACTGAGCCCGAGCCGAGCCCCGGAGGACCTGCGATGGAAACCCAGCTTGCCCCCCGGATCGCATTCCAGTTACAGCCAGCGGGCGCCGTCACGGTTACCGGGGCGGAGCCGCCGAGCGCCGGGAAAGACAGATTGGCCGGAGAAACTATAAAACTACACACGCCGTCATCGATAATCCCCGTGACAAAAGCATCGCCCCCGCCGCCGCCGAGCATTGGTTGAAAGGGAGTTCTCGTTGGAAAGTCGGGAGCGTATGTATAGCCGGTAACATGAGCCGCGTCGGTCACGCCGACCGCGATGGCGAGACCTCTATCCGCGTGGCCTGCACTGCCGAGGTAGGTGGAGTAGAGCAGCGCCGAGCCTGCCGGGTTGAGCTTGGCGACAATTGCATCGCCCTGCCCGGGATCGTTCGTGTAATTTTGGATCGCCGCAACTGTAGGGAATTGAGACCCAAATGTAGATCCTGCTACGTAAGCGTTTCCAGCGGAGTCTACCGCGACACCACTTATTGTCGTCCCCGAATTACCGAGATATGTCGAATACAAGAGCGCAGAACCTGTAAGGTTGAGCTTGCTGATAAATCCGCTGCCGTGAGCGTCTCCTTCACCCTGGAGCGGTTGAAACAAGGGGAAATTCGCCGAATCTGTTCTTCCCGCTACGTACACTCCAGTGCTGTCCACGGCGATGCCGGAAGCTTGGTCCGAGCCAGAACCGCCGAGATAGGTCGAAAACAGCAGAGTATTGCCGGCGGCGCTGATCTTTGCGACGAAACCGTCATAGAATATCCCGAATGACCGCTGAATCGCGTTCGCAAGAGGAAAATTTGTCGAATTCGTTTGTCCCGCGATGTACGCGTTCCCGCTCGAGTCGACGGCAATTGCATACGCGACATCGACGTCATTACCGCCCAGATACGTAGAATAAACGACGGCGGATCCTGCAGGATTCAGCTTAGCGACGAATCCGTCCCAGCTCCCGCCCGGGATAGACTGAATCGGATTCGCTAGCGGCAGTCCTGGCAAACCGAACGTTTGACCAGCGATGTAGATTCCTGTGCTGTCGACGGCAATCCCGTTTGCCTGGGTTCCGTTCGGACTGCCAAAGTAGGTGGAGTAGAGTAGCGAGCCGGTCGGACCCAGTTTGGTGATGAAGGCGTCGGTGTTTCCCACACGATTTGCCTGGTACGCATTAAGGGTTGGAAAATTAGAGCCGGCTGTGTATCCGGTTATATAGGCGTTGCCGGACGCGTCCACTGCGATTGCGTTTGCAAAGTCGAGATTATCGCTTCCAATGTAGGTGCAGTAAATCAGAGCTGTTCCTGTCGGATTGAATTTCGAAACGAACACATCGGGAGCTGTCCGGATCGACGATTGAAGGGGACTCACCACGGGGAAATTGGTGGAGTAGGTGACGCCGGTTACATAGATGTTGCCGGCCGGGTCTACTGCGATGCCATTTCCGGAATCGGCGAGTGCGCCGCCTAGAAACGTGGAATAGGATAGAACGGGGTCGATAATCAGCGGCCTGCCGCGGTCATAATTTCCCAGACGAAAAACGATTTCGTTATTTGCTCGAATGACGTATCGAACCGGAATCTGAAGGCGCCTTCCGCCGATCTTCTGGTAGGCCACGGGCTTGCGTTGAATCAGATTCCCTTGCAGAGTCTCGACGACGAGATCCCCATGCCGGTTTAAGCGCAGCTTCATTCCTCTGGAAACGCCGAGCCGGATTATGGAGGGTTCGGCGGCAGGCGCTACCTCGAAATCAAATTCCAGATCGCGCTGGTGACCATGATACAGAACGTCTATGCCGGGATAGACAGATTCGTAGCGGACGCGCTCGAAGTTCCGCATCCCAGTCTGCCATCGCCCGGGGTCGTTCCCTAAGAAGTAATGACTGGTGGATCGCCGAAGGTCAAGACCTACGCCCCTGGCTTTAGGATTACCACCCAGCAGCGTCAACTTCAACGTTGTCGGCGCTTGCGAGGTTCCGAGCTGGAAAGTGGCTTCGACCGGAGTCAGAAGTACGGAGTACCTGGTTCCCTTGGCGCGAAAACATCCGTCTGATGATTCGAATATCATTGGGAGATTGTCGAGCGCAGGCGGTGTGATCGCCGGACGCGCCGACGCGGAACAGGCGAAAAGTAGCGCTGCGGTACAAACCTGAAATATCCTCAACCTGCCTCCGTGACAGAACGATTACTGACAATCCAACGCCAAAGCGACATCGATGCCAAAAAACTGAAATTGTACCTAAATTGCGAGGTTTCGATTATTATATGGAGTATATTTATTGTCAAGGGGAACCTGGCAAGCCGCTTTCTTAAGCGCCCGATCAAGTACCGGCTGGCTCTCTCCGAGACGAGGGCTGATTATGTCGGGTTATGAAAAGGAGCTGACAAGCGAGGGTATGCTCGCGGGCGTGCGATTCGGACGCGGATGCACGATTATCGTGGTAAGGATTTGGTGACGCGCACCAGCATCGCAAGGTAAGAAAGCCGATCTCTGGTCCATCCGCCCAGCCAGCACACCTTCCACTCGCCGAATCGTGAGCTCATCGTAACTGGTGTTTTCAGCCGCAGGAATTTCGTTTCCAGGCGCATGCGTGACGCATTCATGGCTCCGGGAATGGCCGAGAGTCAAGGACGTAGTCGCTCTTTTCGCCTGTAAGTGACGTGACGGACGGGCCAAGTCACTGAAACCAGGTTGAGAAAAAGTTGGAAAACCGTGTTTGTGGGGGCCAATCTATATCTTATTCATTCCATGTCCAATCCGTCGCCATCAAGCGCGACAATAATTCCGGCGTGTTGCTCTGAACGTCGAGCTGCCAATGAATTGGACAGGAGATCAGCACGGTGCTCAGCAAGCGCCGGTCTTTGTTGAAACAGTGCCTGGCAAGGGCACCGATTCATCGGACGCGCCCTCCCAGGCAGATCGTCCCGCGGAAGTGACGGCCCGTCCCGACCGTCCAGCACGCCCCTGGCTTTCGGTCTTGCGACGGCGGCTACCGCCTATTACGCCGGCTTTCGGCCCGCTGGCCCGTCCGCTCCAGCGGCTTCTGTGACGATTGCGGTCCTGCCCTTTCAGAACCTGAGCACGACCCCGAAAAGGAGTACTTCAGTGACGGGCTCACTGAGGAGACCATTGCGGCGCTCGGCCGTGCGGCTCCCTAACGAATCCGTGTGATCGCCCGGACGTCGACCGTGGTTTACAGAGGTTCGTATTTCTGCCCGTGGCCCCTATGTGGGATTCACTTCGTTCCGACAAACGACTACAGGATCTGCTGCGACGTTGCCGCTTTCCGGTGTAGTTCATCGCGATGCAGCGTGGCGAATCGGTTACGTTAAGAATCGAGCGCGGCGCATGCGGGGGTGTCAGGCAGTGATTAGCATGCGGGGGCCTTCTGTCGCGAGACTGTAGATCCTGGCACTCCGGACAGAACGGGCCGACCGGGATCGGCGCCGCGCACCAACCTCCAGATAATGCAAACTCTGTTTGGTGGACGACCGGTGTAGTTACAAATGCTACTCCTCCGCGCGCTAAGTGGTCGCTACTGTTGGTTGAACGAGATTGTTCCCCTCGATCACGTTGGTATAGGGGTTCGGATCCGAAGTCGGTGGAGCAATGGCGAACGTGATAGCGACCTGCAAGAGTCCGGTTGCTCCCTGGAAGCGACCCGTGCCCCCAACGATTCTAAGCGCCCCGGCCGCAGTGTTTGGGCCGGTCCCCTGTCCTTGAACGCCTACTAGCAGAAGCACGTCGCCGTTAGCCGCTGTGAGTACCAAGGTTCTTCGAGATTCTCCAGTGGCCACAAGGATCTCTGTGGTGCCATCCAGAGTGAAGCTCCCGAGATGCGTTGCCTGTCCCTTTCCCACCTGATGCAAGTACACGACATTCCGGACCGGATCAAAGCCCAGATTTGTGATGATACCTCCCGATCGAGCTTTGAACGGCACATCTTCTCCGGCAGTCGCCGGCACGTTAAGAACGAGCGCGGCCAGCATGGCTGCCACCATAGCGAATCCATCTAGTCGTTGTTTCACAGTTGCTTTCCTTTCTGCTGCCTTTCGATCAGCAAGAGCCCTGAGAAATGAAATCTGCGAATTCATGGAAGCTTCTCCTCTTGAGAATTTCCCCTCAGAAAAACGAAGGGTTGAAGGGACTCTACCGCGAGCCGGCTTGGCCGTCTAATACTTTTTGCTTGGATTCGACCTCAGGCCGTAGCCATCTGATTCTAATAAGTGTTAGGCTGGGACCTCAGAGGGAGC
>Ga0209382_10012725_pt1 | contig 10375 bp, 6 predicted proteins | sample SoiMetdeltSBSDD5_FD_187599 | JGI IMG/M metagenome (GOLD analysis project Ga0209382, IMG submission 187599) | Bulk soil microbial communities from a Populus tree surrounding site in Tennessee, USA - Soil MetaG P. deltoides SBSDD5 (SPAdes) (version 2) | ecosystem: Environmental > Terrestrial >...
CTTGGATCGCTGACTAGCCCTTCAGCCACGGTGGCTTTCCGGCGGAGGCAACTCGTCCCGTCGGTCGCTCCGATAGACGTGACGCTCGCCTGGGCGAGTGCCTGTTGCCAGCGTCCAGTTGCTGACGGGAACCTGCGGCACCTCGTTGTTCTCGTTCTCCATAACCACTCCTCGATGGCTGGCCGCCATCACTCGGAGTCAAGGCAAAGATGGTGCCTTGCACACCGAACGAACGGCCGCAGGACGAGAATCATCGCGCCTCGACGCCTGTCACGGCACGAACCGAGCTGCGCATCCGCGGACAGCGCTGGACACAGCCGGTCAGGGCCAATGGCCGATGCGGCCCGAGTCGACTCGATGGTTCAACGCTCACCGATGGCATCGCCGTTGCCTTCATCAGCGGGTGATTTGGAGGACAACGTGACAAGCGCGATTCAGGTGTACGGCACCGGCTGGTGCAGTCTGACGTATCGGGTGCGCGAGTATTTGATGAACGCGCGTCTGACCTACGAGTTCTTCGACATCGATCACGACCAGCAAGCGCACGAATTCGTGCTAGCTGCAACCAGGGGTCAGCGGCGGTTTCCGCTCGTTGTGGTCGAGGACGATGTGATGACCGTTCCGACCATCCCGCAACTGCAGCGCGTGCTGGATGAGCACGACATTCGTTCGGACCGGACGCGATCGCGACGCGAATCGGTGGCGTGAATTGACTACACGGCGATAGCTTTTGGTTCGGAGTGCACCGCCATCGGCGAGCGCGCTTCGATCACGATCCGATGGTCGCGCACGCTGGCGTGAAAGTGGTTCACGTCTTTCCAGCGTCGGCTAATGGGCAGCTTGATGGTGTCGGCGATGACCCGCTTCAGGAACCGGGCACCGTAGTCGAGGCTGTAACCGTCGTGCACGAGCAGCTCGAGCGCCTCGGGGGCGACGTTCAAGGTCTTGCCCCCGCGCGTGAGCACTTCTTCAATCTGCGAGATGGATCGCAACGCGATCTGGCGCGCGTCGTCGGGCGTGAGCGGCTGAAAGACCACGATCTCGTCGATGCGATTGCGGAACTCGGGCGAAAACCTGCGTTCCAGCTCGCGATTGACCTCCGTCATGATCTGATCCGCAGCCATGGGGCTCGAACGGAACCCCATTGGGTTCGTGAGCTTCCGGAAATGCTCGGAACCGACGTTCGAGGTCATGATCACGATCGCGTCCGAGAGATACACGCGCTTGCCGCGACCGTCCGTGATCCAGCCCTCGTCGAACGCCTGCAGGAACACATTCAGCACGCTCGGGCTTGCCTTCTCGATCTCGTCGAGCAACACCACCGAGCAGGGACTGTCCTTCAACTGGTTGGTGAGGATCCCGCCGCGCTCGCTGCCGGCGATCCCGCGCGGCATGCCGATCATCTTGCCGATCGACGCGCCGCCGTCCTGGTACTCGGACATGTCGATCCGGATCATCTTCTTCTCGTCGCCGAACAGGAACTCAGCGACGGCCTTGGCCAGTTCGGTCTTCCCGACACCCGTGGGTCCGAGGAACATCAGCACACCGTCGGGGCGATCGAAACCGCCCTTCAGCGGGCCCTTGTTCAGTACCAGGCGATGCGCCACCGCCTGCACGGCCTTCTGCTGGCCGATGACGCGTCGCTGAAGGCGCGTGTCGATGTCCCGGAACCGGTTGCCCACGTCGCGGAACACCATGTCTCGTGGAATGTTGGCAGCCCCCGAGATCACGTCGGCGACATCCGATGCGGTGACATCCCACTGCCCGGCGATCTCCGCTCGCACGGCGGCGGTGTCGAGCCACCCAATCACCTTGTCTGGCAGATGGAGGTGGCGCTGGTACCGTGGCGACATCTCCAGTGCCATCTCGATGGCTTCGTCGAGCAGCCGCACCGAGTAGTTGCGCTCGAACCGCGGGCGCAAGCTGTGCAAGATCTGCCGCGTCTCTCCGACCGTCGGCTCCGCCACGAGCACAGTGCGGAACCGTCGCGCCAGCGCTTCGTCTTCCTGCAGGACCTCCTTGTACTCGTCCAGCGTCGTCGCGCCGATGATGCGTACCTCGCCGCGCGCGAGCACCGATTTGAGCACCTGCGCCGCGTCGGACGGCGCCCCCAGCGCGGTGCCCGCACCGACGATCGTGTGCGCTTCATCAATGAACAGAATCAGGTTCGACCGCTCCTTGAGCTCCTGCAAGACGTGCTGGATGCGATCTTCGAACATGCCGCGCAGCATGGTGCCAGCCACGAGCGTGTTCATCTGCAGACTCACGATCTGACAGCCGCGCAACCGCGGCGGTAGCGATGCGGGGTCGAACTCGATTCGTCGCGCCAGCCCCTCGACGATCGCCGTCTTGCCGACGCCCGGCTCACCGATCAGCATCACGGAGTTCGATCGCTCGCGGTGACAAAGGATTTCAACGACTTGCTGAATCTCCTTGTTGCGGCCAGAAACCGGCGCAACCTTGTCCTGCCGGACGAGTAGATTCAGATTGGTGGCGAGTTGCTTGAGGTGGGGAGGCAGCTCGAACCGTTTGCGCAACTGCTCGTCACTCAGTTCGTCGTCCTGCATGCGAGTGGTGATTCGCGACACCAGGCTCTCGGGCTCAATGCCGTACCCTCGGAAAATGGCCGCCGCTCCCCCACGGCTATCCTCGAAGATCGCGGAGACGAGATCGGATGACTCGATCGTCTGCCGGCCTGCGCGGCTCGCCAGGATGAACGCGAGCTTGAACACGAGCTTCGTCGTCGGCGCCACCTCCAGCTCTTGTCCGGAGATCCGCGGCACCTTCTGCAGGTGCTCATGGAGCGCCTGGATGACGTCGCGGGGGTTCACCGCCAGCCCGTGTAGCGCCTCGGAGAAAGAGTCCCATTCGAGGTGCGCGAAGGCGAAAAGAATGTGCTCGTTCATCAGCAGCGCGTGATGGCGACGACGGAACTCCTCGATCGCGCGCTGTAATATCCGCTGCGCTGACTCGCTGATCTTGCTCTGGGCGATCCCGAACTCTTCCACGGCTTCAACTCCACACAGTGCGTTGTCAGCGTGTTGAGCAAGAGATCGGCCAACGACGTTGTGAGCGCCGCGCGTGGACAATGGCCGGTCTGCGGGCTCCTGTATGGACTGGTGCGCGCGCTGAGACCACGCCGGATGTCACGCAGCGGTCGATCTGTCACACCACGGGCACATCAACCACGTGCTCCGCGACGAACCAGACCTGGAGTTCATTCCGGCGAATGACGTCGCTCACGATCAGATCGTTCGTACCGTCATCTCCTGTTTCGGACGCGCGACGCGCCATCGCCCGCGCCTCCTTCAGGACGATCTCGTGCGCGTGCAACAGGCGAGAGATTTGAACCGGCGCCTCCTCACGCCCTTTCGGCGGCCGCGGGATGAGGGTCGTTTCCGCGACGTCGTGCGCCATGGCGATACTCACCCCGCCCAGCAATTGAATGCGCTCCGCGATCGCGTCGACGAGTTCGCTCTGCTCGTCGTAGTGCTTGTCGAACAGCAGATGGAGCTGGTAGAACGTGGGCCCGGCGATCTGCCAATGGTGCTTCTTGTACAGATCGCGCAGCGCGATCGTGTCCGCGAGCAGCTGGTTCAGATTGTCGACGCTCTCCTTGCACGCGTTCTCCGACAACGCAATCGGCATGCGCACGAGATGACCGAACGGTTGGATCTCATGCCCGTGCTGGCGTGTCACCGGTGCAGCGCGCTTCAGGATGGCCTCGACGTCGAGCGTTGATTTCGTCATATCTAAGCCTTTCTGGGACGGAGGTCGCTCAGGCTGGAACAACCACTCTCCGCACGACCCTGATACCGCAAAGAAGAAGCCACTCCGGTCCAGGTCACACACCGCAACGATTGGCGTGTACGCCAACCATGGCGCGCCTCAGCTTCGGCATGCGTCTGAATGCACACGCACACCACGCTCACATATGCGCATCAAGCCTCACGCACGCCAGACCGGCGTCGAATAAGTCTCCGCTAATTGTCTGAAGCGTCGCACGATCGGCGACGCTGAATGGCGCAGACCGTGATGGCATCGCCCTTGAAAAACACGTTCGCCGCGGACCTGAGTCAGTGCCGTGGGCACCCACCAGGGACGCAAGGATAGAAATCAAGGAAAGGTACGCCAATGCGCCTGAGTAGCCTGCTCGGATTCTGTCTGTCCATTGCGTTCGTGGGCGGCGCCGCAACCACCGCGCTTGCACAGTCGTCGGAACCGCAACCCGAAACCCGCCAGTCGACAATCGAGAACGCAGCGGACGAGAAGGCCCAGAGCCTCCACCCGTACGAAGTCACGACCGCCGAGAAGGTGATCGCCAGAATCGAGAGGCGGTTCACCGATCAGACGATTAGATGGCATCCCTTCTTGGAAAATGCGTATCGGGGTGGTGGCTTCGCGGCCGGCGTCGGCTACATGTTTCACCCCAGCGCCTACAACACCCTCGATGTACGCGGGAGCTACAGCATCAGGTCGTACAAGCTCGCCGAGGCGGAGTTCATCTCGCCGCGTCTGTTCGACCGGCGGGGAGAACTGACGGTGCTCGGCGGCTGGCGGGACGCCACGCAGGTGGGTTTTTACGGCGTCGGGATGAACACCTCGAGCGGCGACCGCACGAACTTCGGGTTCGAGCAGCCGTTCGGATCGGCGTTGTTGACGTTCCGGCCGACGCGCCGACTGTTCATGGTGCGGGGCGGCTTCGAGGCGTCGCGTTGGGACCTCAAGTCTGGTCAAGGCACGGCGCCGTCGGTCGACGACGTCTTCACCCCGGCGACACTGCCGGGGCTCGACACGACGACGACGTTCCTGCACACCCAGGCGACAGTCGGCTTCGACTCGCGGGAGTCGAGCGGCTATGCGCGGCGTGGCGGGTTCTATGGAGTCACCGGGCATGATTACACCGACCGGGACGATGCGCTGGGTTTCCGACAGGTCAACTACGAGGTGATTCAGCACATCCCCGTCCTGCGCGAGACCTGGGTGGTCTCGCTGCACGGTCTCGCGAAAACGACGTGGGCGAAGGGAGACCAAGCGGTGCCCTTCTACATGCTGCCGTCGCTCGGTGGCGGATCCACGCTGCGCGGGTTCAACACCTATCGCTTCAGCGACCGCCACAGCCTGCTGCTGCAAGCCGAGTGGCGGATCATGGCCAACCGCTTCTTCGAGAGCGCGGTGTTCTACGACACCGGCAAGGTCGCCGCGCGCACGTCGGATCTCGATCTCAATCACCTGAAGAGCGATTACGGCGTGGGCGTGCGGTTCCACGCGCCCTTCGCGACCGTGCTCCGCGTCGACGTCGCACGGAGCAACGAAGGCACCCAGCTGGTCTTTGCGGCATCCCCTGTTTTCTAGGTAGAGCAACTGTCATGCGCATGAAAACTCTGACCCTCATCTCGGTAGTGTCGATAGCGGCGATCGTGGGGTTCAGCCCAGTCACCGCCACGAGCCCCCGTTTCTATCCCGATGACCCCCTTCTTCGCGAGCCCGAGCCGCAGGATGCCGGGGGCGCCGCACCTTCCTATCTGGACCTGATGTACGAGTTGACGTACAACCTGTTTGCGTTGCCCCGGCACAAGCCGTCTGGCGTGCGCGCACAGAACACCAACACGATCGATGAAGTCCCCGACTCGAGCTGGTTCACGAATCGCATCGGGACGAAAGCGCTCACGATCGACGAGATTGTCCGTGGTCCCAACGTCGGGCCCCCGCCGGATCCTTCGCGCTGGGTGCTCTGGAGGGGAAAGACATCGGGCAGTCATCCTGGCTTCACGGCCAAGGACGCCAACGGTGAAACCTGGTTCCTCGAATTCGACCCCCCGTACTACCCGAACGCGGCTACGGCCGCCGCTGTCATGGGCTCGAAGATCTTCTGGGCGCTCGGCTACAACCAGGTTGAGTCGTTTGTGACGACGTTCGATCCGAGGCGGATGGCGATCCATTCGGACGCCACGTTGCCTCGTCCCAACGGCAAGCACACGCCCGTCACGCGCGCCGATGTCGAGAAATTGCTCGAACACGCCGCCCGCAGGCCGGACGGCACGTACCGCGTGTTTGCCGGCCGCATGATTCCCGGCAAGATCATCGGCAGATACCGGTATCAAGGTACGCGTCCGGACGATCCTAACGATCTCGTTCCGCACGAGCACCGCCGCGAGCTGCGGGCCCTGGGCGTATTCGGCGCGTGGACGAACGTCACGGACTTCAAGGCCGAGAACACGATCGACACGGTCGTCACCGAGAACGGTCACCCGATCGTCAAACACTATCTTCAGGACGTCGGGTCGAGCTTCGGCATGAGCAACGACATCTACACATGGGACGTGGGCTGGGAGCACTTCTATCAGGGGGGGCTCATGGCCAAGCGGGTGGCCTCGTTCGGGTTCGCGCTCAGCCCATGGCAGACGGTCAAGTACACCGAAGGACCGGAGATCGGCAAATTCGAGGCGAATCGTTTCGATCCGCGAACGTGGCGGACGCATACCGCGAACGCCGCCTTGATGGAGATGCGCGACGACGATGCGTTCTGGGCGGCGCAACGGGTCGCGGCATTCACCGACGAGATGATCCGGGCGATCGTCCACACGGGCGAGTTCAGCGACCCGGCCGCCGAAAAGGCGATCGGCGACATCATGATCAAACGACGCGACACGATCCTGCGGACGTATCTGCCCGCCGTGAATCCCATCGTCACGCCGCGCCTCGAGAACAATCGACTATCGTTCGAGAATGTCGCCGTAGCCGCCGACGTGGCAAGGGCGGCTGAGGCCTACCGCGCCTCCTGGTTCCACTTCGACAACGCGACCGGCGAGATCCGGCCTCTGTCGGAGACAACCAGTTCGACCACGACGATCGATGCACCGGTCGCCCTGCCAACCGCTACGGGCAGTTTCATCCTGATCGAGCTGTCGGCGAACAGCAGGGAACATGAGGCGTGGCAACGGCCAATCCGCACCTACTTCCGTCTCGACGCCGCTGGGTGGAAGCTGGTTGGGCTCGAACGGATGCCTGACCGTCGCGCGGACGTCGCCGCGCCGCGACGGGCCGCGCGGTGATCAGCGGTGTCGAGGGTTGCACGTCACCAGGCAGCTGCTTGCCCGCCCTGATGTAGAGGGCACACCTGCCAGGTGACACGGCCTGGACCATCACCGGTCAGAACACGGGACCACCAACATCAGTACACCGCGGCGATGGACGACAGCATCACGATCGGCCAACCAGCAATCGCGAACGTGGCGGCGACATCGCCACTGACACGCCTGCTGCGCCTTTTTGGCGATGTTCGCCAGGGTGAGGCCCCCGTCGTCCTGCTCCTCGTCGCGAACATCTTCGTGACGCTCGCAGGCTACTACGTCTGCAAGACGGTTCGCGAGCCGCTCATTCTGATTTCAGGCGGCGCGGCCATGAAGACGTATGCATCCGCCGGCCAAGCGCTGCTGCTCATGGGATTCATCCCCCTCTACAGCTGGTTCGCCTCACGCGTTGACCGGACGCGGCTCCTGCTCGGCCTGTCGATGTTCTTCATCGTCAATCTCGAACTGTTCTGGGCGGCGGGTCATGCGAATGTGCCCCACGTCGGCATCGCCTTCTACGTGTGGGTCGGCATTTTCAGCAACGCGGTGATTGCGCAGTTCTGGTCGTACGGCAACGATCTCTTCGACAAGCCGACGGGCGAGCGACTGTTTCCGATCATCGCTATCGGGATGACGCTCGGCAGCCCACTGGGCGCGGCCTTCGCGCAGGCACTCTTCGCACGCGGCGCGGATCCGTACGCGCTCCTGCAGATCGTGGTCGTCTGCCTGGTGGGCTCGATTGCGTTGTACTGGATCGTGGAGCGGGGTTGGAAACAGCGCAGCGGGCGCCCTGCGTCGCCACTACGCGCGGGCGGCAACGGCTTTGCGCTGCTGGCGACGAGTCCGTATCTCGGGACGATCTGCCTGCTACTCCTGGTGCTGAATCTCGTGAACACCACGGGCGAATTCGTGCTCTCCAGCGCCGTGGTCGAGCGCGCGAACCAGCTCGCCGCGTCTGATCCCGACTTCAATAAAGCGGCGTACATCGGCGCGTTCTACGGCAACTACTTCTTCTGGGTCAATGTCGGCGCGGTCGTGCTCCAGAGCTTTGTCGCCTCGCGTCTCGTGAAGCGCTTCGGCCTGGGTGGCGTGTTGTTCGCGCTTCCCCTCGTCGCGCTCGGCGCCTACGGCGCCATCGCATTCGGCGCTGGATTCGCCGTGGTGCGTTTGGCGAAGACGGCTGAGAATGCGACCGACTATTCGATTATGAACGTCGCTCGCCAGATGCTCTGGCTGCCGACCTCACGTGAAGAGAAATACAAAGCGAAACAGGCGGCCGACACGTTCATCGTGCGGGCAGGCGACGTCTTGTCCGCGATCCTGGTTTGGGTTGGTACGACTGTTCTGAGTCTCGGTCCACACGGATTTGCGTTCGCCAATCTGGCTCTGGTCGTCGTCTGGCTCAGTCTTGCATACGTCCTGCTGCGCGGATATCAACGACGGTCGCTACCCGCGTAGCGCCCCTTTGGCCAACGAACTTGCGCTCGATCGATGTCCAGCCTTATCCCATCCGGCTGGTGAACTGGTTCATGTCGAAATAGTCGCGCCAGGCGTTGATCTTGCCGTCACTGACCTCGAAGGCCCCCATAACCGGCAGCTCGAATGACTTGCCAGGGAGCCTGAAGACGTCCACCCGCTCGGTCATCACGACCGGACCATCGGCCGCGATGTTGATGACGTGGAACTCGATGCCCTCGATGCCTGGCGCGCCAGGACGGATGAACGAGGCGAACGTGGTCGCGATGGCCTCCCTGCCGGTGACCGGCGCCAGCGGGATATTGTGATAGACGGCGTCGTCGGTGAAGAATGCGGCCAGCTCGCCGGCCCCGACATTGTCGGACCACGCCGCGCAGAACCTGCGCACTAACTCGATCGGGCTCTCCATCTCGCTCCTCCCGCAGTCGATCTTGTTGGCACTCCGCCGGCACCCATCAACGCCAGCCCCTCAACGAAGCTTGAACACCAGGAGCGTGCCGGCCTTCGGAACCATCGACGTCTCCGCCCATCACCGGAAGCGGCGCCCAGAGGATGGTCTTGAAGTCGTGCTGCAAGACGCGCTTGCATGTATTCAGATCCCACGCTTGAAGCTCGCCAAGACATCGATTGCGTACGACAACTCCTCAAGGGACGCATGGACATCCGGCAGCGGGAGACAGGCAAAGCGTGCAAAGCGATCTGGCCTCGTCTCCCGCCAGAACCAATCGGGCCGAGTATCGATCGCCACTGGCCTGCCCTCTCGATGTGCTCACGCATCCAGGCCGAGAATCAGTCGGGCGGCTCGGCCACCAATCATGTGGGCCGACGCGTTTGTCCCAGGCCCCGTAATGATCTGTGGCATCACGGAAGCGTCCGCCACGCGTACACCCAACAGGCCGTGCACGCGTAGCTCGGGGTCGACAACGGCGAGCTTGTCCACGCCCATCTTGCACGTCCCAACGGCGTGTCCAAAACTCGCCGAGGCAAGTCGGGCAAGTTCCCGGATCTCCTCGGCGCTCGCTTTGGGCCCTGGGATGAGTTCGCTCTCGCGCAGACGGTCGAAGGCATGCTGATTTCCAAGTTCACGCGCGACTTCGATGGCGCGCACGACGGCCGCAAAATCGTGATCCGTGCCGAGATAGTTGCCATCGATGACAGCCGCATCGTGAAAGTTGTTGCTGGCCAGGCGGACGGAACCTTTGCTGGTGGGCTGCACAAGAGCTGGCGCGATTGTGAACGCGTCCGCTGGAGGAGTTCCAAAGCGCGAGGCTACTTCGGGCGTAACCACTGGCAGTTGATGCAGCACAAGACTAATGTCCGTGTCACCCGAAGGACTGCTTGACAAGTACGCTTCTGCCTCGACGGCGTTGCTGTCGACCGGTCGATCCGGCATCTTGCCTTTGTACGTGAATACGACGCCGGAGACGAGCACATGGTCCTGCAGATTCTCACCAACGCCGGGCAGGTTTTCGACGACGTCGATTCCAAGACTGCGAAGCGCCTTCGCGTCCCCGACGCCTGAGAGCATCAGCAGCTTCGGGCTATTGATGGCGCCCGCGGCAAGGATCACTTCCTTGTCGGCCGCGATATCCCTTTCCGCGCCGTCGCTCATGATCTTGACGCCCACGCAACGAGTACCTGTGAAGTTCAGTTTCACCACGTCGGTGTTGAGCAGCAGAGTGAGGTTCGGCCTCGACAACGCCGGGCGCAGGAAGGCGCGAACGGCGCTCACCCGAGTTCCATCCGCGGCGATGTTCATGTTGATGTAGCCGGCGCCGGGGCGCATCGGTCCATTCACGTCATCCAGAATGGGCATGCCCATCTCG
>Ga0209382_10012726_pt1 | contig 10375 bp, 8 predicted proteins | sample SoiMetdeltSBSDD5_FD_187599 | JGI IMG/M metagenome (GOLD analysis project Ga0209382, IMG submission 187599) | Bulk soil microbial communities from a Populus tree surrounding site in Tennessee, USA - Soil MetaG P. deltoides SBSDD5 (SPAdes) (version 2) | ecosystem: Environmental > Terrestrial >...
CTGCTCGGCCGGCCGGCGCACGAGCGCGTTCTCGATTGGTGGGCGACGTCGCTCGACAAGCAGGCGCAGGCGCATCCTCCCGATGAACGCGCCGCCTACTACAAGGTGATTCTTCCGCGGATGGAAGAGGAGATTGCCGAGAATCCGGGATCGACGGCGGCCGGCTACTGGCTGGCGGCGGCGGCGCGCGCGAGCGGCAATCTGGAGCGCGCGTGGCACGCCGCGCAGGCCGGCTGGCTGCGCGCGGTGCTCGCCGACGATCGCGGCGCCGCGCTGCGCACCGATCTCGACCGTCTCGTTACCACCGCCCTCGTGCCCGAGCGCGCCGCCAAGCTGGCCGGCAAGGGCGATCCGAAGGAAGCCCAGACGGCATTGCTGCAGGAATGGGAAGCGTTCAAGAAAGCGTGGACGAAGTAGTTACTTCGCGTCCTTCCAGCTGGCGCCGATTCCCAAATCCACTTCCAGCGGTACGTTGAGCGTGACCGCGTGCTCCATGCGCTCGCGAACGAGCGCGGCGGTTTCGTCCGCGGCCTCTTTCGGGGTTTCGAACAGCAACTCGTCGTGGACGGTGAGAATCATGCGGGCGCGCCCCCCGGCCACGGATGGCAGCGCGGCGTGAACGTCGATCATCGCGCGTTTGAGGATGTCGGCGGCGGTCCCTTGGATTGGCAGATTGGTCGCTTCGCGCTCGGCCCGGCCGCGGATCTGGCCGTTGCGGTTGTTCAGGTCCGGCACTAGCCGCCGGCGGCCGAACATCGTCTTCACGACGCCGGTGCGGCGCGCTTCGTCGAGCAGTCCGTCGAGAAAGCCGCGGACGGCCGGGAAGCCGGCGAAGTAGGCGTCGATGAATTCCTGCGCCTCCTGGCGCGAGACGCCGATGTCCTTGGCGAGCGTGAACGCCTGCTTGCCGTAGAGCAGCGCGTAGTTGATGATCTTCGCCCGCCGCCGCAGCTCGTGCGCGCTCAACCCGCTGCGGTCGCCGAACACCTTGCGCGCGGTGCGGTCGTGGATGTCCTCGCCTTTGGTGAACGCGTCGACCAGTGTCTGCTCGCCGGCCAGATGCGCGAGCACGCGCAGTTCGATCTGGGAGTAGTCGGCCGAGATCAGCACGTTGCCTGGTTCGGCCACGAAGGCGCGCCGAATCTCGCGGCCGATCTCGGTGCGGATCGGAATGTTCTGCAAGTTGGGATCGCTGCTGCTCAGCCGTCCGGTGGCCGCCACCGCCTGGTTGAAGCAAGTGTGCACGCGGCCGGTTTCGGGATTGACCAGTGCCGGCAGGGCGTCGATGTAGGTGCCTTTGAGCTTTTGCAGGCCGCGCCACTCCAGTACCAGCTTCGGCAGCTCGTGCGTCAGCGCCAGTTCCTCGAGGACTTCGGACGACGTCGACTGCGCCTTGGTCTTGGTGGTGCGCCGAATCGTCTCGGTGCGCATGCCGAGCCGATCGAACAGTACCTCTGACAGCTTCTTCGGCGAGTTGATGTTGAACTCTTCGCCGGCGAGCTCGTACACCCGCGTGGCGAGCCGCGTCAGTTCCTGATCGACGCGCTCGGCTTGCGACGCCAACGCACCCGGATCGATCTTCACTCCAGCGCGCTCGATCGCCACCAGCACCGGAATCAGCGGGTGCTCGAGATCGTCGTAGAGCCGCTGGAGTTCCTCCCGTGCCAATAGCCCCTCGAGCGTCCCGGCGAGCTGCAGCGACAAGTCGGCGCGTTCACCGGCGTAGTCCAGCGCGCGCGCGATTGACACTGCCGCGAACGACACCGCCTTCACGCCGCGGCCGCACACGTCCTCTTCCGTCAACGCCTTGTAGCCGGCGTGTTCGATCGCCAGATCCTCGAGCGGGTGCGAGGACCGCGTCGCGTCGAGCAGGTAGCTCGCGATCATGACGTCGATCTCGAGTCCGCGCAGCGTGATGCCGTGTCGTGCCAGGACAATCGCGTCGAACTTGAGATCGTGACCGACCTTCCTGACGGATTCGTCCTCGAGCAGCGGCTTCAGGATCGCGAGTGCCGCCGCGCGGTCCAGTCCAGTCGATTCATCGCCCTCGTCCGATCCGAACAAGCGGCCCCCCTCGGTGGGCTCGTGGCGCGGCGTGGCCATCGGCACGTAGCGCGCCTGGCGGTTCACGGTCGAGAACGAGATGCCGACCATCCCCGCTCGCATCGCGCCCGGCGCGTCCGGCAGCACGCGCAGACCGAAGCGACCCGCCTCACGGAGCGACGCTGCCAGTTCGCGCAGCGCGTCGAGCGAATCGATCGTCGCGTAGTCCTTGCCGATCGTCTGCGCCGTTGGCGCATATTCGAGCACCAGCGACCGGAAGCCGAGCCGCGTGAACAGCTCGAAGCAGGCGTCGAACGACGCGCCGCGGTAGCGCAGCGCATCGGGCTCGAAGGGAACTGGTACGTCGGTCCGAATTCGCGCCAGCTCGCGGCTTTGGCGCGCGTCCTCGGCGTGCGCGAGCAGGCCCTCGCGGTAGCGTTTGTTGCTGACCTCGGGCGCGTGCGCGAGCAGCGCCTCCAGCGATCCATACGTGGCGATCAGATCTCGTGCCCCCTTCTCGCCGATGCCGGGCACGCCTTTGATGTTGTCGATCGAATCGCCCATCAAGGCCAGCACGTCCACGACTTGCGAGGGATCCACGCCGAACTTTTCCTTCACGCCGGCGGTGTCGAACCACGTGCCGTCGTCCTTCGGGTTGTAGACCTTGAGGCCGTTGTGGACGAGCTGAAAGAAATCCTTGTCGCCGGTCACGATCGCCACTTCGAATCCTGCCGCGACCGCCTTCTCGGCGAGCGTCCCGATCACGTCGTCGGCTTCGTAGCGCTCGTAGGTGAGGATTGGCACGCCCAGCGCCCTGCACGCCTCGTGCACCCACGGGATCTGCTCGGCGAGATCGGGCGGCATCGGCGCGCGATTGGCCTTGTAGTCGGTCGCCATGTCGGATCGGAACGTCGGCCCGGCCAGATCGAACGACGCGGCAATGAACTGCGGGTGATGGTCGGCGAACAGCTTCCGCAGCATGGTCACGAAGATGTAGACCGCGTGCGTCGACTTGCCGCTCGGACCGGTCAGGCCCATGCCGCGCATCGCATGATAGGCGCGATACATCTGCGAGCTGCCGTCGATCAAGAACAGGACTGGGGACATCGCTCGAGGTGAGCCCCACTGATCACGAGCGCGCGGCCGCTCAGTTCGAGGTGGGCGTAAGAGACTGAGTATATCATTCGGGAAATGACACGGATCGGGCTCGCCGCTGTGGCGCTCGTGATTGGCGGGGCCGCGCTCGCGGCTGGATGCGGTGGCGGACTGTTCGGCAAAGTCTACGAATACGAAGAGGACGTCTACATCTCGCTCGACGGGTCGGCGGAGATCATCGTGAACGCGTCCGCTCCCGCGCTGGCGACATTGCGCGGGCTCGACGTCAGCATGGATCCCGAAGTGCGCCTCGATCGCGAGGTGGTTCGCGCCGCGTACACGTCGCCGGTCGCTCAGGTCACGCGCGTGAGCCGCCCCTGGCGGCGCCAAGGCCGTCGCTTCATTCAGGTGCGCCTCTCGGTTCCCGACATCCGCAAGCTGTCCCAGTCACGGCCGTTTGCCTGGTCGACCTACGAGCTGGGCGATAAAGAGGGATGGGTCGTCTACAAGCAGACGGTTGGAGCGTCGGCGCTGCGATCGGGCACGCTGCAGAAGGTGGGGTGGGCGGGCGGCGAGCTGGTCGCGTTCCGCCTCCATCTGCCCAGCAAGATCGTCTACCACAACGCCCGCGATCTCGAGACCGATCTGCCGAGCACGATTGCGCGCGGCAACATCCTCTCTTGGGAACAGGCGCTAACCGATCGGCTCGACGGACGGCCGGTGACGCTCGAGGTGCACATGGACCGCCAATCGATCCTGCATCGCACGTTGTGGCTCTTCGCGGGTGCGTTCCTCGCCGCCGTGCTCGTCCTGGCCGGCTTGGTCTGGTGGACGATGCGCAGCGGGAAAGAGAGCGAAGCCGCGTGACTGGTACTTCCGGCTGAAGCCGGAAGCCACAAGGCACAACCACTGACACTCGTGGCTTCCGGCTTCAGCCGGAAGGGGCACTGATACTCGTGGCTTCCGGCTTGAGCCGGAAGTATTCGTCACTCCTCGCTGCGCATCTCCGCATCGGTGCGCAGGTCGTTGGTCACCGACAGCTCGCCGAATCCCGTTGCCAGCGATCGCGCGAGCATCCGATCGACGTTGCTGTTGACGACGCCGGTCAGCGTCACGTGGCCGCGCTCGACGAGGATGTGAATCGGTGGGTTGGCGCGCGCGCCGTACTGCCAGAACGCGGAGTTGCCGTAGATCGCCCGGGCAATCCGCAGACGGAGATCGTCGTCGTAGGTGGAGACCGGCAAAACGTCGATGTTGTTGACGACGTCGCGGACACCTTCCACCTTGCTCGCGCGCGCGCCGAGATCCGTCTTCTTGAACGGCATCGTCACCTTGCCGGTCAGCGTCACTACTCCGTCGTCGACGGTGCCCGAGATGTAGTCGAAGATGGTGAGTTGCGGATAGCGATCGATTTGCCGGCTGATTTCGTTGGCGATCTTCGTATCGACGCGGTTCTGCGCGAGTGCCGGCGAGGCCAGCGCGAGCGCGGCGATTAACGCGAGTCCGACCGTGAATCTTCCCTTCATTGGCACTCGACCTCCGTCGAGCTGTTCAGGCACTTCTTGGAAGGGCAAAGGCAATGCCAGCGAAATCACGCGAAATCATTGAGGAATTCCGCGCGGCTCGCACGGCAACAGACCTGTGAAGGGGACAGCTCACAGCAGCGTGATGGTGGCGACGCCAGCGACGATCAGCAGCAGCTGACGGATCGGACCGCCTTCGACGCCGCCACGATGGAGGTCGGGGATCAGGTCCGACATCGCGATGTAGAGGAAGTTGCCGGCGGCAAAGGACAGGACGTAGGGCAGCAGATTTGGTGTCCACTCGGAAGCGACCAGCATTCCGACCGCGCCGAGAATGCCGCCGATACCCGCCATCAGATTCAGCATGAACGCACGGCCGCGCGAGAAACCGGCGCGGAGCAGGATGGCGACGTCTCCAACCTCCTGCGGAATCTCGTGGGTCGCGACCGCGAGCGCGGTCGTGATGCCGAGCGGCACCGATGTGAGCACTGCCGCCGCGATGACCGCGCCGTCGACGAACGTGTGAAAGGCGTCGCCGACGATGACGAGCGATGCTGCGGTGCTGGTATGCACCTCGCATTCGTGCGTGTCGTGGCAGTGCCGCCACAAGACGAATTTCTCGAGCAGGAAGAAGGCCAGCACGCCCCCGAGCAGCGTCATGAAGGCCTTCGAGGGCGGCAGGTGCTCGAGCGCTTCCGGCAGGAGTGCCAGCAGCGCGACGCCGAGCAGGGTGCCGACCGCGTAACTAATCAGCCACGGGACAATCTTCTCGCGCAGGCGATCGCCCACCAGCAGAAAAGTCGACGCGGCGAGGACGCCGCCGACGCTGCCGAGCACGCTCAGCCCCACGGCGACTCCGAACGTATTCACCGAGCGATGATACTTCAGCCGTTCACGTGCCTTCCGGCCACGTGGCTTCCGGCTTCAGCGACTCAGCGCGAGCTCTCGGGAACAGCGACGTATCCGCGTCGCGCGCGCACGAGATAGCGGCCGTCGCGGACCTCGACGCGGATCGCATGCCACAGCCCGTCGCGCTTGGCCGGCGACGTGTAGCCAAGGTAGTACTGCTTGCTCAACTCGTCGGCGATCCCGGCGGTCGCCGGATCGATGTCGCGCACGCTGCGGACGATCTCGGTGCGGCCGCCGCTGTCATCGGTGATGTCCCGCAGCGCCGCGACGTTGACGCGATCGTCGAGCCCGCGGGAGGTGTACGGTCCGCCAACCGGCGGTGACGGCGGGTACGGCGCCGGCACGGTCGGCGGGGTGGTCGGCGGCGTGTTCGGCGGGCGTCGCCGGCCGGGTGTCGGGAACGGCGCGGGGACCGGCCACCGCGGCGTCTGCTCGAGCCCGATCCGCTGATAGAACGGTTGCCGATCGCGATATCCGGACATCACGGTGTCGATCCCCACCGCGTAGACCATGATCTCCGACTCGCGCACGAGTGCCTTGACCTCGCGGATCGTCGCCCGGCTGTTACTGTCGTTGCCGTCGGAGATCACCACCAGCGCCTTCTTGCGATGACGTCCGGTCTGCGCGAGCGGCAGGGCCTCGATGACCGCGTCGAAGAGCGACGTCGCCCCGCGCGGCCGAATGCGCCCGAGCGCCGCGGCGATGCGAGATCGATCCGTCGTCCATCCTTCGACCAGCTCCGGCTGGTTGTCGAAGCGATACACGAACACTTCGTCGAGCGGGTCGAGCAGATCGAAAAGAAAGCGGTTGAGCGCGCTCTTGGCGTTCATCCACTTCTCGCCATCCATGCTGGAGCTGGTGTCGATGATCAGGCCCAGGCTCACCGGCACGCGCTCGGCGTTGAAGTGCGTGATCTGCTGCTCGGCGCCGTCTTCGAAAAGGCGAAAGTCTTCCTTGCGCAGACCCGACACGAACCGGCCGCTCGAGTCGGTGACCGTGGCGGTCACGTTGATCAGCTCGACACCGGTGCGGAACCGGAACGGCTGATCCTGTTGCTGCTCCGCCGATACCAGGGCAACGGCGACGAGCGCCGCCGCCAACGCCCAGCCGATTCGAGTCTTCATGATGGCCCTCGCGCGATGGACGGCGTCGGGCGCCGATCGACGTGGCCGATGATGTGTCCGTCTTCGCTGCGAAAACCAACCCGGTAGCGCGAGACGGTGGCCGCCGGGCTCGCCATCGGCACGGTAATCACGAACCCCGATTCGTCGCCCGGCCGCAGCGTGGTGAGATCGAGCGGCGTGCGGCCGCTGCCGATGAACGCGCCATCGGCGCCGAACAGCATCGCCGTCGCCGTGATCTTCGAGAGCGGCGCGCCACCGCGCGGGTTTTGCACCAGGCCCGTAATCGTCAGCGACTCGGCAGCCTGCGAGTGCTGAAGCGACAACAGTTCGAGGAGGGATGGATTCGCCGCCGGCGCGGCGGCCGCGGTGGTGACAGGGACGCGGTTCGAAGGCCAGCTCCGTGCCGCGAAACCTATCCCGCCGAGTACGAGCGCGAGCACGCCCCCGATCGCGAGACGTTGCGGCCACGGCGAACGCGCCGGCGGAGCAACGAACAGCTCGTCGCTGGTGGTGCGGACGATATCGATGTCGGCGATCGAGTCGGTCGTCAGCTCCTCGGTGGTTTCCTCGGCCGCCAGATCGGCGAGCAATGCCGCGCGCGCATGCGAGCGCCGCTGTTCTTCGCGCAGGATGATGACCAGGATCAACCCCATGGCGATCGCAAGCGCGAGCGCGGCAGCGGTCACGACAATCATCACGCTTACAGTCATTGCCACTCCTACCGCAAACGGAATTCGACCGCCACTTCGACGACGACGTCGACCGGTGTGCCCAAGCGCCGTGCCGGCGAGAACTGCCACTGACGCACCGCCTCGGCCGCCCGCTGATCGAGTCCGCCGCCAAGTCCGCGCACGATCCTCACCGCGCCGACGCGGCCATCGCTGCGCACGACGATCTCGAGCACGACGTCGCCCGTGAGACCCCGTCGCCGCGCTTCCTCGGTGTACTCCGGCTTCACTTCGCGGAGAAGCCCGGGCGCCTCGATGCCGCTGCCGGGCCGGTACGGTCCACCACCAGTGCCGCCGCCGCTGCCTTCACCGATACCCGGGCCCGTGCCCGCGCCCAGACCGGTCCCGCCGCCGTTGCCCGCACCGCCGCCGTTCCCCGGGCCCTGACTTTCCGACGGCGGACGCTCGGCGAGATCGCCGGATCGATCGCGCGTATCCGCGGACGCGCTCGCGACCGGTGCCACGACCGGCGGAGGCGGATCGGGTTTGGCCACCGGGGGTGGCGGCTCGACCGGCGTCGGCGTGGGCCGGACCGGCGGAGGTGGAGGCGGATCCGGCCGCCGCGGCTCGGGATCCGCACGCTTGATCGCGCGCACGATCGGCACCGGGCTCTTCATAGCGCGTTTGCCTTCGAGCTGCGCCGGTCTGACCGGTGCGGGCTGTCGCAGGCCGCCGCCACCACCGCCGCCACCCGGCCCGCGCGCCACCAGGAACACAAGCCTCGTCGGCGACGGCGCGGGTTGTACCTCGCGCTGGGTCGTGACGCCGAGCGTCGTCAACAGTGCGATGCCGAACGCCGCGGCGTGGATCAACCCGGACACTGTCAGCGGAGCGGCGCGCTTGCGCGAGCTGAGCCGGAGCGGGCCGAACATCGGCCGCGCGTCGGGCGACGTCGTGCGCCGGCCCTGGAGCAACTGGACGGCGCGCACCGCCTCGCTGGTCTCGACGAACCGTCCGTCGACCGAGCGTACCGACCCGCTGGCCAATAGCGCCCGAGCATCGGCGATCGCCGTGCCGGCCGCGCGCGCTATTTCTCGCGCCGTGAAGACGTCGGGGGCCGTCGCTTGATAGATCGCCATGACCGCTGGTAACTGACCACCCGGGGCAAAAGACTTGCCGATCGCGCGGGCCCCGCCTTTGTCGGTTTTCGGCGCTTCTCGCGAGCTTCTGTTGGGGGCGAACCGGATGAACTGTGCTCGTTACCGGACAGGGACGAGGACACTGACCGAACCCCGAAACCCCGAAACCCCGAACCCCGAACCCCGGGCCCCGAACCCCGAGCCCGAACCCCGAGCCCGGAACCCCGTCAGCGTAAGATTTCAAAATGGCTCAGCAGGTAATCGTGACCGGGGCGACGAGCGGGATCGGCCGGGCGGCGTCGCTGCGGTTTGGAAAGTCGGGGGCGTCGGTGCTGGTGGTCGGCCGTGACGAGATGGGGCTCGCGGCCGTGGCGGACGAGATCCGCGCCGGCGGTGGGACGGCCGAGATCTGTCAGGCCGACGTCACGGCGGCGGACGCGCCCGACCGCATCGTCGCGCGCGCGCTCCAACGCTTCGGCGGCGTGACGACGCTCGTGAACGCCGCGGGGATAATCAGCAGCGGATCGATCGAAACGACGACCGACGCCGACTGGGACGTGATGCTGGACGTCAACGCGCGCGCGCCATTCCGCCTGATGCGCGCCGCGACACCAGCGCTGATCGCGTCGCGCGGGACGGTGGTCAACGTGTCCAGCGTGACCGGTTTGCGTGCGTTCCCCAACGTGCTGTCGTACTGCGTCAGCAAGGCGGCGATCGATCAGCTCACGCGCTGTGCGGCGCTCGAGCTCGCGTCGAAAGGCGTGCGCGTCAATGCCGTCAATCCTGGCGTCGTGGTGACGAATCTCCACCGTCGCGGCGGGATGCAGGAGGACGCGTACTCGGCGTTCCTGACGCGCGCGCGCGAAACCCATCCGCTCGGCCGGGCGGGCGATGCGAATGAAATCGCCGACTTGATCTACTTCCTGGCGTCGGATCAATCGGGATGGATCACCGGTGAAACGATCTCGATCGACGGCGGCCGCCATCTCACCTGCGCGCGCTGATCTTCCGGCTTTAGCCGGAAGATTCGATCTACGCGGGCTTCACGGCTTCGAGGAACAGGAGCCCGTCGCGTTCTGCCAGGCTGCGCACGGCGACGTAGCCCGCTGCCTTCAGCGTTTCGATGATCTCGTCGGCCGCTCCGGAGTCCGATGGCGGCGTGCGGCCGAACATCGACGTCAGGCCCGCGCTCGACGCCGTGGAGTCGATAATCATGCAGCGTCCGCCGCCGCGCAGCACGCGCGAGCTCTCGGCGGCGATCGGCAGCCGCTCAGAGACCGCGGTGCCGCGCATCACATCGCGCAGCACGACGACGTCGAACGAACTGGCGTCGTAGGGCAATGCCGTCAGTGGCGCGCTCGCGAATTCGGCCAACGCGCCTTCGGCAAGCGCGACCCGTTCGGCCTCGCCAACGACCGCTGGCGACGGATCGACGCCGCACGTCCGTCCGGTCAATCCAGACTTGATGGCGAGCGCGGCAATCAGCTTGGGATCGTGGCAGCCGATCACCACCACACGATCCGCCAGCTTCACGCCCACCATCGTTACGCTCAACGGATCGAGCGTCGTGCGTTTGAAGAACTTGAACATCGCTCCGTGCTCTCTCCCGGATCCCGAACCCCGGATCCCGAGCCCCGACAGGGGTTCCACTCCGATGATATAGTTCTGAACCGTGAAAAATCCTCCGAAAATCGCGGAACCTGCAGGGAAGCTGGGTGTTCTCCTCGTCGGGATGGGCGCGGTCAGCACCACCACAATCGCCGGCGTGCTGGCCGTCAGGAAAGGGCTGGCGAGGCCAATCGGCTCGTTGACGCAAATGGGAACCGTACGCCTCGGCAAGCGCACCGAGGGCCGGTCGCCGCTGATCAAGGATT
>Ga0209382_10012728_pt1 | contig 10374 bp, 12 predicted proteins | sample SoiMetdeltSBSDD5_FD_187599 | JGI IMG/M metagenome (GOLD analysis project Ga0209382, IMG submission 187599) | Bulk soil microbial communities from a Populus tree surrounding site in Tennessee, USA - Soil MetaG P. deltoides SBSDD5 (SPAdes) (version 2) | ecosystem: Environmental > Terrestrial >...
CTGTGGATTCAGCGGCCGAGGCGGCGGCAACCAGGACCGTCAAAGCAATGATCAGATTCATCAGAACGTCTTTCTTCATACTTGCTCCGTCTGGATTCGGTTCTACGGTTGGGGTGGAGTGGCTGTACGGACAGCAATCATCTTGTTGCCGAGGTAGATGTACTCCTTCGCTGAAATCGAGGTGGTGGTGACAATAGAAAACAGCTGAGTTGTCACCGATCCCGCGGAAGTTACGACTTGAATCGGAGGATTGCCCAGTGCGGCGCTCGGAGAGATATCGAATCGCGCATTCACGGATGTGCCGTCTGTGCTGGGAATCACATTCGCAAACGTCAACCCGGTCCAGGTTGTGGACAACGTTGCGCCGTAAAGGTTCGCGCCGGTGATGACCACGGGGACGCTTGTACCTTTTCCTCCGTTACTCGGCGACAAACCGGAAATCGTCGGTGGAGTATTCGAGGTAACGCCGAAGGTGAAGTTGGTGGTCAGTCCACGCGCGTTCAGCGTGACGCTGGCCAAACCTACATTTGCAGTCGGGCTGAGGTTGAATGTTGCGGTGACCGACGTACCGTCCGCGGATTGGAGTATGTTGCTGAAGGTTAGGCCCGGCCAGCTTGTCGAGAGCGATGCACACCACAAGTTGCTGCCGGTGATTGTGACGCTGACACTCGAGTTTCGCTTTGCCGCTGCCGGACTGACCGAAGAGACGACGGGCGCAGCGGCATTCACGATAATCGACGCATTAACCGGGAGCCATTCCGTGTCGAGCGTGTTTCGAATGTCCGTGTATGTGTAGTTTCCGGGAACGGTACACGGTTCCGGCCAGATATTTGCAATGCCGAACGGGTTGAGCGTGGGCCATCCGTAAATCGATTGCTTTGCGCCGCCATTGAGGCGGTACTGCACATCCAGCGTCATGTTCGCGCCGTTTCCGACAAACATGGAATATAAACCCTGACCTGCGGTGACGGATGATGGCGTGATGGTCAGGGATGTCGGTCGACGTGGCAAGATCGTGACGGAGGAACTCACCGGCAACCAAGAACCATACTGTGTGTTGCGAATGGCAAGGAACGTCAATGGACCGGGCGGAGACTGAGGATCCGTCCATATCGCCGCCTGGCCAAAGGAGTTCAATGTCGCCCAGGCTTTGACCTCTTGAACTGGGCCAAAATTGAATTGATATTGGACATCGATGGTCATGTTGGCGCCGTTTCCGACCGTCATCGTGTAAGCCTGGCCGGGATTGACCGAAGTCGGATTTATCGATAAAGACGTCGGCTCTGGTGGGGCGGGCGCCCACACCGTAACTGAAGCGGCGACGGGCACCCAGTTCGGATTAAACGTATTCCGGATGGCGACGAAAGTGTATACGCCGGGTGCCGTCAACGAATTGGTCCAGATCGTCGCTTGTCCCCACCAGTCCAATGAGGGCCACCCATAGATCGTCTCGATCGGACCATTGTTGAACTGGTATCGCACATCCAACGTCATGTTTGCGCCATCGATGACGCTCATGGTGTAAGGCTCACCTTGAAATACTCCGCCCGGAGATATCGACAGTTTTCCTGGGTCAAACTGTGCGTATAGGCGATCGCAGGAAAGAGAGACTGCTATGACTATCCCAACAAGACAGGTTAGTGGCGACAATAAGGACCGAGATGAAAGTGTCATGGTGATAATCCCGGATTACGGTTTGAAGTCGGAATCTTTTACGGACGCGTTGTAACGAACGGCTGTGAACTGCATTTCCTCGACCTTCAATCCATCGACAAACCGAGCGGTCTTGAAGGGGGTCAGAATGCCTTGCACGCGGCGGTAGTCCGAGAAAACGTACTTGTCAGTGACGGTTCCAGTTGTGAATTCCAGTTCGCTGATGATGGCGGCGATCAGATCGACCGTGTATTTGGTCTTGCGACCCTTTCCATCCAGGGCTTCGATAGATAACAGCTGGCCAGTGTTGCCGACATCCTTGAGCATCAGGCCCAGCCCCTGGTGGTTCAACAAAGCATGGATCGATCGGTCGGTTTGGCTTTCGAGGAAATTTTGCGTCCGAACTTGCGCGACGGTGCGAAAGCCGGCGATCGAATCCCATGTCTCGGTGCCGTCGGATCCTTGCTTTTGAACATTTGCACCTTGATCGACGATCCGTTGTACTTGACCGCCGCCTTTGCGCAGCAGCGTCATGGGTAATGTCGCCTTGGGACCACTGGAACTGAAGAGCGTCAGGGTGCCTTCACAGATCCAGTCCTGAATGGACCCGGAAACCAGACCCTGTCCATAATTCGCCAGGGCACGAGCGACAGCTGCTACTGCCTGGCCAGGCGCCTGCGCGTCGGCGGAGTCGCCTGCGACGGCGACAGCCAAAGAAAATGCAATCAACCACTTTAGCCAGCGTGTTCGGATAGTATGCATGGTCACCTCTGTCGACGGTCAATGCACGTGCGCTGCCGGAATGACATTCATGATTTGTTGGACTTAAGGTGCGAATCGGAAGAAAGTCGCGGTATTGCGGACAAATCCGTGCAGGTTTTCGACCGAATCGTTTTAACGACTAAATTGTTTTTCACCTTGCCGGGGCTGTGGCAGAAAAATGACTACGCAATTCGTCCAGCGATTCGTCGGAAATGACGTGAAACGTGCGCGCTCGGCAGCGCGGCGGCAGCTTGCGGCCGATCAGATGATCGGTCACGATAAAGCTTTTGCTCGTGAGACCACGTTCCCAATGTTTTTCACGCGCATCGCGAAGGTCTAGAGCCGTCGCGTCGATCCCGACGGCGACAAGAGTTGTTCGCGCCCAGTTGAGAAAATCTGGCCATCGCGAAATGACAGTAATGATTGTGTCGGGTGACGGCTTGGATTCGGCAGCCAGACTCCTCGCAATGGATCGAGATCGCAAAAACAAACAGCGGCATTCTGGCGGAAGCGATTTCCGCAGTTCTTCCTCATGGTCGTTCAGCGCAACGCACAAAGCGCCGATCGCGACGTCCTTTCGTGCATTCTGAATGTCCACACCGGTGACAGGCCGCGTGACGTGATCCTGGATTTCGCTAACCAGTATCGCGCGGAGCTCAGCATCCGGTTCGATAACCACAACATGATCAGGTTCCTGTATGGCAAGCCATCGGCCGATTCGTTTTTGAATCTCGGCCAGAGGAAAGCCTCGGCGTCGAGCGATTTCGAGGAATGTTGAAATCAGATGATCAAGATCCAGGCTGGGATCCATCTTCTGCTGGCCGTTCCGTGATCGGACGTAAAAGCCGCTTCCGGCGCGCCATTCGACCCAGCCGCGATCGGCAAGCTCGCGGTATGCGGCGCGCACAGTGTTCGGATGGATTTTGAACCGACGGCCGAGTTGCGTGGTGCTCGGCAGCTTTTCCTGGCTGGCGAGATCGGCGCTGACGATTCCGAGGATCAGTTGCGTAACCAACTGTTCCTGTATTGGAACCTCGCTACTTTTCGAAATCCACAGCTTCATGGCTTTTGTGACACTCGGGGAAGTCTCACAACACGTGTCCCGCCGAATCGGCCGATCCTCTAATTTGGCATTCTCAGAGGTGGATTATGAATCAGTCGCCGATTTCGAGGTCACGCGCCGTTTTCGTCAATCGAGGCGTGACGTGCGCTGCCGTGTCGATGGCGTTCGCGACTTATTTCGCACAGCCGGTAACATTACTGGCGTACGCTGTCGATTTCGTCGTCCGAGCGTATCTTCATTTCATCGCCGGTGTTATGGCACACGAAAGTGTACACGGACACCTCGGAAATACCAGATCTGGGAATCAGTGGTGGGGGCGGTTGGCTCTTTTCCCGACTACGGTGCCGTACGTCACGTTCCGGACGACTCACCTGCACCATCACAGCAACACGAACGTGCCGGAACTCGATCCCGACGAGTTCTTGAACACACGTCATGCCTGGCAGATTCCATTCCGCGCGTTTGCGTTACCGTACCATTGGGTTGTTTGGATGTGGCAGACGGGTCGCTTTACCCGCGCAGTCCGACGAGAATACCTTCTAAATTACCTGGTCGTCGGGTGCGTGTATGGCGCTATCGCCTACTTCACCAGTGTGCAGCGGGTTGTTCTCGGATTTCTCGTCTCGGCGACTCTTCATGCGCTGTTCCTCTGGTACTACTTCGCAATCAAGACGCACGCCGGCTATTCAACGGCCGAGATCGAAACGCGGTCGCACAACTATGACGGTCAGTGGCTGTATTGGCTGTCATTCGGTCTGTCGCTGCATCGCGTGCATCACCTGACTCCGCGATTGGCCTGGCTTCAGATGTACGGACTTTGGGAATCCAGGAGTATCGATGGAAAGGCTTAATGATGCAGTCCGTCGATGGATCGGCGGCCTCATTGCAGTCATGTCGACCATATTGCGCGCTGCTTTGTTGATTCGAATTCGAACATTCCGCGTGCAGCAGATGTGGCTTCGCCGCAAGTATCGGCTCGATCCATCGACCAATGTGCACGGGTACGATACTGCAACGATTCGCAACATCGAGCGTTCCGCTCGTGCACGCACAATCTACGTTCAAACCTCGGGTTCAACTCGGGAGCCTAAGCGAATTGCGTTCGATGCTCGACGCCTGCGAACTACGCTGCTTGTCTTTCTCAGCGCGATCTGTCGGATTCTCGCGTCCGAACTGCGGAGAAACCGAACATTCTTTGTTATGGCTCCGATTCGATCGGATGGTTCGTTAACCGCGTTGATGCTGAAGAAACGGATCGTTCCGGACTACGTGTGCTGGTTGCAGGCGCCGCATTGCGCACAGGGCGATCCCGCAATCCAGAAGGCCGCGAATGATTACGGTGATGCTGCGATCTGGCTGTGGTTGCTCACCATCGCTGATCCGGGACTGATCTACGCAACGAATCCGTCCACGATCGCGACCTTTCTTAATAGCGTATCGTCGAATTGGACCGTCGTCAGAAGGTTTGTCCGAGATTACGTGGAAGGACGGGTTGATGGTGCACCGTTGCAGCGGATCCACGCCCGTATCGCTTCCCGAGGCGCAACGGAACGTCTGGCGCAAATCGCCGAGAGCGACAGCGCGTTGCCGGTGCAGATTCTGTTTCCCGGGCTGCGGGCATTTTGTTGCTGGGATGGCGGCTACACGCATTTGTTCGTCGAACAGATTCGCACGCATCTTCCGGAGGAGCAGTACCGGCACGTGCCGATGTACTCGATGTCCACGGAGACAGTCGAAACGGTGCCGGCGCGGATTGGCAAACGATATGTCTATCTGCCATTAGCGCCCGGTGTCTTTTACGAATTCATTGAATGCGGGGATGCGGATGCGGTCTCGAACTTGAAGCTACCGCGCGAGCTGCGGCTTGGCCACAGATACACGATGGTTGTATGCGACCCGTACGGTTTGCGTCGCTATCAAACGGAAGATGTTTTCGAGTGTGCGGGTTTCGTGAAAGGCGTTCCGGATCTTCGCTTCGTACATCGACGCAACCTTTCCTATTCGTTCACCGGTGAGAAACTGACGGCGGAGCAACTCCGGCTTGCTTATGCACAAGCGGGTGAGCAGTTTGGGGCGCTCGGAGCGAACAGCTTTTTGACCTGTTTCCCATCCTTTCCGGAAGGGGCATCCATTCCGTCCTACCGGTTGGTAATCGTTGGTCTTTCCTTTGAACAATCGTTACATTCCAGCGAAATCGCGGACTTCGTCGAGGCGCGGGTGATGGAAATCAATTCCGAGTATGAAGCCAAAGTTCGAAGCGGTCGGCTGGGACGCATGTCGGCTGAGGTCGTCGGTGTCGGGGAGTTCGTCACCAATGTCGTGAACGGCGGCGGAGCCTGGCTGTCGCAGTTCAAGTTCCTGCCGCTGTATCCGAGGCTGTGGGAGACTCTTTCCGACGGGGGTGGTCAATGATTCGTGTTGTCAGTTGGGACGTTGACGGAACTCTGTTTTCATATTCACGTCTGCTGATTGCCTTATTCCGGCTTAGCCCACGAAAGCTTCAAGCGAGTGGATGGATCGGAATGGCTGGTCAGATCCGAGATTTGTGCAGGTTTCATCAAAAGGTCGAGTCACAGCGGCGTTGCAAGGACTCGCGGGTCGAGAATGCGGACCTTCGCTCATTCGACGCGATCGAGGCCGAGGAAAGGGTGGCGTTGGAGGCGGCCCTGCGCATTACCGAACCTCGACTGTCAGCTCTGCACACCTTGAAGGCGTTTCGGACGAGTGGCGTTCCACAGGTGGCGTTGAGCGATTTCGAGAGTGCGTACAAGCTGAAGGCTCTCGGCCTGACCGGATACTTCGCGCAAACCTACTCGTGTCGTGCGCTGCGCTACTGGAAACCGTCGCCGTTGCCTTTTGAGCGAATTGAGCGAGATTTCGGAGTGCGGCCGGACGAACACCTTCATATTGGTGACCGAAATGACGCGGATGGATGGGGTTGCGCGCGGAACGGTTGCCACTTCGTAAATGTCCGTTCATTGAGAAAGCCTACAAATCGCGGTTTTTTGCCGGCTGGGAACGTGCAATCCTATCTGTGTGAAACTTTCGTCAAAGCCGGACTATAGCCAGATGAGCCTGGCGGCTGCGCAATTCGTTGCAGGCGCCGTTCGAGATCTTCCAAACCTCAACCTTTGTCTACCCGTCGGCAAAACGCCTAAAGGAATGTATCAGGAGTTGATCCGGCTTCATCGCAGCGAGCGTCTGGACTTTTCGCGAGTCAAGATGTTCCAGCTCGATGAATATGTGGATCTGCGGCCCGATCATCCGCGGCGTTTCAAATCGCTCCTGTGGCGTGAGTTCTTCAACCACATCAATGTGCGGCGCGCGAACATTTACCTGATCGACGAGAACTTCGAATCGACGATTCGCGCCGCCAGCAACCTTGATCTCGCCGTTCTCGGTATTGGCGTCAACGGCCACTTGGGATTTAACGAGCCCGGCTCGGCGTTGGACTCGCGAACCCGAGTTGTCGATCTGGCGGATTCGACTATCGAAACGATGCAGCAGACGTTCTCTCCCGATGAAATGCCGCGCCGGGCGATCACGATCGGATTAGGAACGATCATGGATTCCCGCAGAATTCTGTTGCTGGCTTCCGGGACGAATAAGGCCGCCGTCCTGGCACGCGCGCTTGGCGATCCAGTAAGTGTGGATGTGCCTGCCTCTATTTTGCAGCGGCACCAGAATGTGACTGTGATTGCCGATTCGGATGCTCTCCAGATGTATAAGGCAGTCGGTCAGGAGCGAATCCCATCGTGATTCGAGAATGTCCGTCGTGCGGCAAAAAGAATCGCATTCCGCCGGAGCACATCGCAGACACGGGAAACTGCGGCGCTTGCAAAGCCGAGCTTCCTCCCCTGGCAACGCCCTTGGATACCGACGAACAGACGTTCAATGAGGTTGTGGGTGGCGCGCGCGTTCCCATTCTGATCGACTTCTGGGCCGAGTGGTGTGGTCCATGCCGCATGGCCGCACCTGAGGTAAAGAAGGTTGCATCGGAAATGGCCGGAAATGCGGTTGTGCTCAAGGTGGATACGGAACGCTGGCCCGCACTTGCGCAACGGTTCAACGTCATGAGTATCCCGAATTTCGTCGTCATTAAGAACGGCCGGCCCGTGTTCCAACAGGCGGGTTTGGTCGATCACGCCCAAATGGCGTCCTGGCTTCGTCAGGCCGCGTCCCGTTAGAGACCTCTGCCTCATTTCGCGCATTAGTGGTTGGAGGGCGATATGAGGCACCACCGACTTGCGTTCATCGTACTGGTCCCATTGGCGTTGGCCGCAAACACTGTTTTGGCTCAGTCTCCGACCTCTTTCGAACCCAATCGCAAATGGGTTTCGCGGATAACCGTCGGATTAAGTCAGACTCACCCGTGGGAACGCGGGGCCGAGTGGGTCGAGTTCCGAGTTGGCAGGAAAATCGGCGAGGGGATGACAACCGTCGATTTCGGCATTGCTGGGACCGGCTCTCGAGGACCATTCATGACTCTGACGTCAGGTCTGGAAGTTCAGCCTTGGCATGCAAAGCGCATTTCTCCTTTTGTAAGAGGAGAGCTCGGAATTGTTGGAGAGTCCGATTACGGCGGATGGACGGCTGGCGGCGGCGGTGGTGCTGTCGTCCGTCTCTCGCCGCGTCTGGGTTTGCGGACAGGGGTTGCTATAAATGCTCACGGCGGCGTTCGTGGCCCAGTATCGGCCTATGTGGGCTTCGAATTCCGATGATAAATCGGCTCGATCCAAGCTCCCTGACCTCCCGATAGCGCCGGTATTGCGTTACCCTGCGAGTATGCCCTATCGGGTCGACATCACCGTTCCACCTGATGATGCGTTTGACAGGCTTGTCCAGTTGGGTGCTCTCGATATTGAGCCGATTGGCGAGGATCTTGCCGCCATTATTCCCGATGACGTCACTCCTGACGCGGTGGCTCACGCATTAAACGTGACCGAGGTGAACGTATCCCCGGCGGTCGCGCGGGACAGCGGGTCCGTCTGGCTGCTGCAGCTTCGGCCGTTTCGTATCGGCGGCATTGTTATTGTGCCGGCGGACGTCGCCACCCCTCCTGACGCCCTTCGATTGACCGATTCCACTGCCTTTGGGACGGGACATCATCCGACAACCGTCTTATGCATCGAGGCGATCGAAGAGGTCGTGACGACGGCCGTTCCGGACAGCATGCTCGACGTCGGAACCGGATCGGGCGTGTTGGCGTTGGCAGCACTGAAGCTGGGTGTGCCGCGCGCCGTTGGGCTCGATATCGCTTCAGACGTATTGAAGATTGCAGGCGAGAATGGACGTTTGAACAACCTGTCCGATCGTCTGCAACTCATTCTCGGTGGACCCGAGGTCGTGAGCGGCGTTTGGCCACTCGTCGTTGCAAACGTGCTGGCCGCTCCGCTCATCGACATGGCGCCGATTCTTGTTCGACGCGTCGGAAATGGTGGCTGCCTGATCCTATCCGGCATCCCGTCGTCACTCGAATCCGAAGTACGCCGCACCTACGAGCGACTCGGAATGCGTCATGTCCGTTCGGAAGTACGTGCCGGCTGGACGGTTGTCGTATTCCAAACTTCCTGGTAAGTTATCCGCATTGTTGCGGCGTGTTATACTTTTTGACAGATTTGTATAACGAGGTAATTCGTGGCCGTCGTCACCGTTTCCCAAAAGGGATGGATCGTTATTCCTGCCCAGCTCCGAGAAAAATACCAATTCAAGCCCGGAGATCGTGTGAAGGTCGTCGACTATGGCGGGGTTGTTACTCTAGTCCCCGTTTTGGCGAACCCGGAAGAGGAGGGATTCGGTGCTTTGAAGAGAGCCGGTTCATCCTTATTAAAGGGCCTCGAAAAAACGAGGAAGGAAGAGCGTGCCCGCGAAAAAAAGCGTAAGTAAAGTGTTTGTCCTGGATACATGGGCGATGCTGGCTTACCTGAATGGCGAACCTGCCGCAAATGAAGTTCGACAACTGCTACGGAAAGCCCGAAAGAAGCAGGTTCTCGTACTTTTTTCGCTGATTAACTACGGCGAATCGCTCTACATCATTGAAAGGGAGCAAGGCGTCGAACAGACTCAGCGTGCCGTTGGCATCATTGAACAGCTTTCCATCCACATCGCCCCAGTGGACCGCGACCTCGTGTTTGCCGCCGCGCACATCAAGGCGCGATACCCCATTTCCTACGCGGATGCGTTCAGCGCTGCTCTTGCCAAACAGAATCGCGGAAAAGTCGTGACCGCCGATCCGGAATTTACCGCTGTTGAGAACGAGGTTGAAGTGCACTGGCTGGCCGACTTGCGCTAATTCGTGCGGTCATTCGCGTAGGACGTCGATTTACCGGCGCTGCCGAATAACTTCATAGACCGCGATTGCCACCGCCGTGGATAGGTTCAGCGACCGGACATGGGGCGACAGTATGGGCATACCGACAAACCGATCGCGATGACGCTCATACAACTCCGGAGGCAGGCCGGCAGTTTCGGCTCCGAAAATCAGCACGACATCGGAGGCTTCAGCGAACGATACGTCCCAGAGCAGTCGCTTCGCCTTAGCCGAGAAGAAGTATGGAACGCCGAGCACCGGTAACTCCTTCTCGAATGCATCCCAACTTCTCCACACGCGGGGTTCGACGTGTTCCCAATAATCCAGACCGGCTCGCTTCAATTGACGTTGATTGAGCGAGAACCCCAGCGGCTCGATGAGGTGAAGCGTCGCGCCGGCGGCAAGGCAGGTACGGCCCGCATTTCCGGTGTTCCAATGAATCTCGGGATGCACGAGTACGACGTGCGTTGCCATTATGACAGTGTGCCTAATCCTGGATGTTTGTGCTGTGAATCCTTCATGCCTCGGCGGCGCTGATCGCCGCGGCCGCATCGTCAAGACCGCGTTTTTGTGCGGCCTGCGCCGG
>Ga0209382_10012730_pt1 | contig 10373 bp, 4 predicted proteins | sample SoiMetdeltSBSDD5_FD_187599 | JGI IMG/M metagenome (GOLD analysis project Ga0209382, IMG submission 187599) | Bulk soil microbial communities from a Populus tree surrounding site in Tennessee, USA - Soil MetaG P. deltoides SBSDD5 (SPAdes) (version 2) | ecosystem: Environmental > Terrestrial >...
CGTCTTGAATGTCGTCTCAGGCAGCGCCTCGGCCCATTCCAGCCTGTCCCAGTAAATCTCCATACTCGTCCGCAATCGCAAGCGTCGCGGAGCGCCTGGCCGAAAGATGTCGTTCAGATCGAGCACGACTGTCTTCAGTTTGCCGGCGGGAAAACCTAAGCCCGATTTCGCGGTGGTCCACTTGCCCTGCGAGTCTGGCGTCTCAATGCTCAACCCCTGCGGCGGCGGATAACTGGTCTGGCCGTAAGCCACGTTGATCGAGCCGTCGGTCGGATGCACAAAGCCGTCGCCGATCAGGTAAAGCTGTTTATCGCGCGGCGCGTCGGCAGGCAATTCAAGCTCGACCCAGTGATCGCGCGTGACGCCCTGATAACGGCCTTTGCCGAATGTGCCGAGATACTTTTGATCCAGCTCGCGCACGACAGCCGACACGTCCTGGCCCAGATCGTCTTTAGCGTTGGCGAAGGCTTTTGGCGCATTCGTCGCGTAGATCTTCAATGGCGGCGGCGGCACGGCGAAGCGTTCGTCGGCGAAGACCTCGGTTCCCTGCGGATGATCCACCACCATTAGCGAGTAATGATCGATGTAATAGACCTCCCACAACTCAGCCGTCACGCGCAGGTCATAAATGCCGTCACGCGGCGCGAGCTGGTCGCCGCGAATCTTGAACCATTCCTCAGTCTGATAGATGCCCGCGACGATCTGCGCGTTGATGTGCAAGCCCAGCGCCGGCGACCACGGCGCGGTGTCTTTGACATAACTGATCCGCTTCCCGTCCCACGCGAACAGCATCGGGCACGAGCCTTTCAATCGCTGCTCGGCCAGTACCGATTGATCCGCCTTCAATTCAAACTCCGCCTGCACTGAGCCGTTCGGCCAGACGATGCGCGCGACATCGGTCTGCGTGTTCTCGCCCAAACCGAAATGAAGGATTGGGGACGTGATGACCTGCTTCTGAGTCAGGAGCCCGGAGCGGATTTCGATCTCGCCGCCGATGCCGAAAGAGTTGATGCGCTGATCGCCGGTGGCTTTGGCGGCTCGTGTGCGGATGGTTTGGAAGTGGTAGTTCTTCGCGCCGCGGTTGACTAACCGTACCGGCTGCAGCTCCGGGTTAAAGGCCAATAGGTCTACGCGCCCGTCCCCGGTCAGGTCGGCGGCTGCTAAAGCAGTCATCCCCATTTGGGTGATGCGACGAAGTTTCTTATCTGGTGAGCCGTTCAGCCACAACAATTGGCCGGCTACTACATCAAGCGCGCCGTTATTATCCAAATCATATATCAGAAGTGACCCGGAGCCGGGAGGTGGCCGCACGGGCTCGCCTTCCGCCTGCCGCCCAAAGACCTCCGCCATCTCCCAACCAGCTCCGCCGCCTTTATCAGACAGGCGTTTCAGCGCAAAATAGGGGTCTAGCAATAGCAGATCCAAAACGCCGTCACTGTTGATGTCACCCACACCGATTTTGAAGGCGCCAATGCCCTCTGGGATGGCGCGCTCGTGAAAAACCCCGAGCCGCTCATTGCTGAAAACTTTCACCCTGTATGTATTGTCGAGCAGCGCCGCGTCCGGATCGCCATCACCGTCGAGATCCGCATACACGAAGTCTCGCAATTTTTCCGCCCCCGCGAATGGCCGCAACTCCTTGAAAGTCCCGTCGCCGTTATTTCTCAGCGCCAGAGGTTCCCCCTCGGTCGCGCCGAGCACGACGTCAAGGTCGCCGTCGAGGTCAATGTCTGCCGCCCACGCCCCATTGTAAGGGGCAGTGATAAGACCGGGCGGCAAGCCCATTCTGAATGTGACGTCGGTAAATTTGTCGCGCGATTCCTGACGATAAAGTTTCAATCCGCCTTGGCCCGCCATGAATAGATCGGTCTTGAAATCATAATCGTAATCGAGACCGACAATCCCGTTAGACAAAGACTGGAATTCGGCAGTACCCGGAAAAGGAAGCGTCACATTGCCAACTCTCGCCTCGCGCCCATTCGCCACAACCACCGTTGGCGGGCCTTCGCCATCCAGCGATACCAATCCTGCCCAATACCACTTCCCTGCGCCGGCGTTGATCGGCTCGGCATTGAAAGAGATCGCCTCGTCCGGCGGCGCAGGCTCGGAACTCGGGCTGGGCAGCTTGATGAAGGTCATGAACGGCTCGCCAACAAACTCCGCCGGAGTCTTCACCGCGTTCAGGCTCTGCCGGTAATCGGGCACGCGCGCCAGCACGTTGCGCAGGAACGCGACCTGAGGCGCGGCGGAGCGGGGATTATCGCCGGAGGCCGCCTGCTGCAAGGCTGTCATCTGCTGTCGCGCCGCGTCTGGCCACGACGGCGATTTTTCGGCCAGCTTTGTGACAGTATTCTTCAACGTCTCGCCGTCGCCGCGTTTGGCGGCCAACCGCGTGACGTCGAGCAGGACGGCCAGGTTATCGGGCTGCGTTTCGAGAATTTTCTGGAGCAACGCCTGGGCTTCGGCGTCGCTGGTTTCAGCGCCTTGCCGCTCGGTCTCCTGCGCGAGCGCGTAGAGCGCCCGCAGATTTTTCGGGTCCAACTCGACGGCTCTTTTCAAATGCGTTGCGGCTTCAGGCAGCCTGCCTCGTTTGCTCTCGATCAATCCGAGCAGGGCTTCGATCTGGCTGTTGTCGGGCGCGAGCGCGCGGGCCTTATCGACTTTTTCATAGGCAGTGTCGAATTCCTGTTGCCGCACGGCGAGCAATCCGAGATTGGCCCAGGCGGCAGGCTCGCCGGGCGCGATCTCGGTGGCGCGTGTCAGCTTCTCTTTCGCTCGAACGTCCTCGCCGGTCTGCAACCCGGCCAGGCCGACGTAAAACGCCGTGACCAGTTCGCGGTATTCTTTCGAATCGGGATTGGGCAAGCCGGCGTTGCGCTCGCAGGCGGTGAATGTAAGAAGAAGAACAATGAAGATGGCCGAATAGTGAAGCCCGCGAACGCGGGCGATAGAGTAAAGCCTGGAGTGGAGCGCGGAAGCGCGGAACCCCAGGGACGAGCGATCTGCCTTGCCAGCCCGCGAAGCGGGCGACAGCGATCGATCAAATCTCAATGCTGATGAAGCGAATAACAAACATATGCCGCCCGGTTCACGGGCTTGATGGGATTTATTACGCGACACCCCTGGGGTTCCGCGCCGCGCTCCACCCCTGGCTTTACTCTGGCGCCTGCTCCGCAGGCTGAGAATATGGGCGCCCGCTTCTACCAAACATTCGAGCAATGACAAGGCCTTAAAAGGCCGGGCTACGGTCAATCGCCGCTGACGCGGCTGTGGATTTGAATTCAGGACGAACGAATAACTCATTCCGCCGGGTACCAGTCTTCCCTCTTCCCACGACCGACGCCAAGCGCGTCGGCGACTCGGTTGATGTAATTGAACCAGGAAGCGATTAGAGTAATTTGCAGGATGGCGGTATCGTCGAAACCGACCTCGCGCAATTTATCATGATCCTGAGGCGATAGGCGAGTCGCGTCCTTGGTCAATTGCACGACGTAATCGAGCATCACGCGATCCTGTTGGCTGATCGGCGCGCTGGCGTAGTTCTCGCGCAGGCTGGCCACCATCTTTTCGTCCAATGTCACCATACGCAGAAACTCTGCGTGCGATTCCACTCAGTAAAAACAGCGGTTCACGACCGAGACCATCGTCGCGATCATTTCGTGTTGCGCGCGGCTCAAAGGGAGTTCGGGCGACATCATCGCGCCGAATGCGCTGAAGATGTGAAATAGCGAGTCTGGCATCAGCGTGTGCGAGGCGACGACGCTGTCGCCTCCGGGCGAAACCGGCGAGGCGTACTCTTTCGGATACATCGCGCGCTGCGCCTCCATCATCCGCCGAAGATTCTCGTCGGCGTCTTCCATTCGAATCGTGCGAATCCAAGTCATTGTTCGTTCTCCTAATAGGACATATAGGACTGATAAGTCTTATATGTCCTATATGTCCTATATGTCCCATTCATCGAGCAAGGTTTTTCGAAAAAACCGGATAAGAGCCGAGTCGCAGCAACGCCAGGGCCGCGACCACTGTGGCCACGCCGCAAAATAGCAGCGCCAACTGGTAAGAACCATTGCGGTCGAATGCCGCGCCCATCAACAGAGGCCCGAGCGCGCCTCCGAGCGGCACGGTGATGAACAGGTAGCTGTATATTTCGCCGAACGACCGCAGCCCAAAATATCGCCCGACCAGATATGGAATGGTAGCCGACTCCGAGCCATAGCCGAAGCCGATCAGCATCGCCGCGGCGTAAGCGCTCGCGCCGGTCGCCCCTGCAAATAGCAGAAAGATTCCGGCGGCGACCACGCTGAAGGCGATTGCCGGAACGCGTTCGGCGGGCAGCTTGTCGAGCAAATAGCCAATCCCAAGCCGCCCGACCATTCCCGCCGCGCCGAACAGCGAAGACGCAAGAGCCGCGCTGGCAGGCGTCATCCCTCGGTCTTTCAGCATCGGGATGAGATGAATCATGCAGGCTTGAATGCTCATAGAGACTATGACAAAGGCGAAGAGCAGCAACCACAGCAAGCTGCCGCGCAAGGCCTCGCCGCGCGTCAGCCCGTCGGCCTCCCCGTCAGCGGCGCTCTGCCCGGACGAGCGGACCGGCGCGGACGGCTCTTTAAGAAATAACAACAGCAACGGAACCGCGACTAACAAGACCGCCCCGCCGGAGATCGCATAAGCGTTTCTCCAGCCGAACTGATCCATCAGCGCCTGCGTCGCCCGCGGCCAGATTACGCCGCCAGTCGCCGTGCCGCTCATCGCCAGCCCCAGCGCCAATCCGCGGCGACCTGTGAAGCGCCGCGAGATCAGACTCGCATGTGGCACAGCCGAAGTCCCGGGTCCTACCAGACCGAGTATGAGAAAGACCGCGTAGAGATGCCATAGATGCGGCGTCAAAAACGACAACAAAGCATAAAACGCGCCGAACACTGCCATGCAAACCAGAATCGGGCGGCGCGAACCGAAACGATCCGTCAGCCATCCGGTCAGCGGCATAGTCAACATCGCCGCCACCGTCGCAAGCGCGAACGCGCCCGAAACCTGCCCGCGCGACCAGTGGAATTGATCGCACAGAGTCGTCAGAAAGACGCCGAACGCGTTGACCAGTAACGATCCGAAGTGGAAAAACAGCCCGACTGACGAAACCGCGACCACCAGCCACGCCGAACGCTGTTTCGCCGTCTCCATCGTTGTTCCTGCCGAAATTGTTTCGACTGTTTGCATAAGGCTTCAATCCCAGACAAAAGGAGGACACGGTACAGTACCGCGCGCGTAAGCAAGCGGCTGACCTACGAGACAGCCGCTTGCTTACGCGCGCGGTACTGTACCCCTTTTAAAAGCTGAATTTCGCCGCAATCTGGAACGCGCGCGGGCCTCCCGATCCGAACACGCCGCCGGCGGTCGTGACGGGATTGCCGAAGCTCGACGAGCGCAAGAAACCCGGATCAGCCGAGTTGTTGCTGTCGCGCGTCAAGACGTTCGAGAAACCGGAGTAATTCACGTTCGACACGCCCAGGATGTTTGTCGCGTTGAAGAGGTTGAAGACCTCGACTATCGGCTCCAGCCGCGCCTTCTCGCCCAGCCGGAAGACCTTCGACAGACGCAGATCGAGAGAGCTGAAATTATCGTTGAAACGCGCGTCGTCGCGGACCAGCGGCAATGGCTGCCCCTTCACGCCGCCCGCCGCGTTGACTTGTCGCAGAAAGCCATTCAGCTCCGCGCCGGTTTTGAACAAACGGCCGCCTGCGTTGCGTTGCAGAATCGGGATGCGCGAGCTCGCGTCGGGCAGCAGGATGTCCATCGGCGCGCCGGAAGCCAGCGTCAGGATCGGCGCGAGTTGGAATCCGTAAGGCAGTTCGGCGGCGCCGGAAAACGTGAAGTAATGGCGGCGGTCATTCGGCGTCGGGCCGTATTCCAATTGTAAGTTGTCCGGATCGACCGGCCCGTTCGAGAACGGAATTTGATCGTCGTTCGCGTAGTTGAACGCTTTCGACAACGTATACGACGCGCGGAACTGATAGCCGTTCGAGAACCGCTTTTCAAGGCTCAGCAGCAAACCGTCATATTTCGTCTTCACGCTCGATTCCAGATTGACGACGCGATCCGGCCCGCCGACGATTCGATTGTCTACCACGCCGGCCGTGCGCCCGATGATGAAATGCGTCCCGAGGTTATGCAGGTAATCGGCTCGCGCGACCAGGTCGTGCGTCAATTCGCGCTGAACGCCGAGATTGAACTGCTGAACCATCGGGTTTTGCAGGTTGTTGTCAATGATGTTAATACCCGAAGCGCCCGCGCCCGTCAGTGTGAAGCCGATGAACGGATTGCCGAGCGTTGGGGCGAAGGGGCGAAACCTGCCCGTCGCCGGGTCAATGAAAATCGGCGCTCCGGTCGGATCGGTCAGCGCGTTGCCGGCGTGAACCTCGATCGCCAGCGCGCGCCCGTCCAGCCCGCGTTCGAGCGAGGCGATTTCGAGCGTGATGCGGTCGTAATAGATTCCGTAGCCGCCGTGAACGCTCGTCCTGCCGTCGCCCGTCGCCCAGTTGAAGCCGACCCGCGGCGCGAAGTTGTTCGTGTCGCGTTTGCGCCCGCCGCGATAGAACGACTCCACGATCGGATTTCGGTTCGCGTACCAGCCGTTGTTGTTGACGTTGGTGTCGAGTTCGTAACGCAGCCCCAGGTTCAGAGTCAGATTACGCGACACTCGCCAATCGTCCTGCGCGAAAAGCGCGAAGTGATTGTTGTCGGCGTCGGCGATCGTCAGCGATTGCGTCGGCTTCGAGCTGCGCAGCGTGACGGCGAAGAGCAGGTCGTTGTCATCCACCCTGCCGTCGCCGTTGAAATCGGCCTGCGCGAAATCCTGCACGAACTCTATGCGGCCTTGTTGGAACACGCCGAGGTCGAAGAGCGCGTCCACGCGCTGAAAGTCGCCGCCGAATTTGAAGGTGTGCGCGCCGTGAACCAGCGACAGCGCGTCGGAGAATTGAAGCCGATTGACCTTCGTCGCCTGCGGAACTCGGAACGAAACGCCGTCCTGAATCGAAGGAAATGTCAGTTGCGGCCCCGTCGTCAAAGGGTCAGTGGTGTTGCTGAAATTGTTGACGCTGAAACTGAAGTCGTTGACGACGGTCGGGGTAAACACGCGAACCCAGTCAGCCAGAAAGGCTTGATGATCGTTGTCGAGCTTTTGCCGCTGCGAGGCCGAACCGATGGCGCGATCCAGCTTGGTCGCGCCGACGTCTTCAAGCCGCTCGATCGCGTAACGGAAATTGACGTTGTCATGGTCGGAAGGCTTCCAGTCGCCACGAGCGAGTGCGAGCAGATCATTGAGTGGCGCCTGCGCAAAGCCGCGCCGAATCTGTCGCGCGGCCACGTCGCGTTCGCCGACCAACACGGCGCCGTCCTGATTGCGATACTCAAACGCGCCGAACAACCATGCGCGATCTTTCTTGAGCGGGCCGCCGAGCGTCGCCGCGTACTGCTGCCGGTCGAACGGGGGCTCTTGATTGCCGCGGTCGAAAGTCGCGGGCAGCCCTTGCAGCCGCCGGTCGCGCTCGAAGAACGAAAACGATCCATGCGTCTCGTTGGAGCCTGCTTTAGTTATGACGTTGATGACTGAGGACGCCGAGCGACCGAGATCAGCGGAGAAGCGATTGGTGGCGATCTGGAACTCGTACACCGCGTCCTGCGAGATGTTGATGAGCGGTCCGCCCACGGCGTCATCGTTGTTGTCCGTCCCGTCAATCGTGATGTTGCCGCCGCGCCCGAGTTGGCCGGCCGAGGAGATGATGACGCTGCCGGTCTTGGTCGGATCGAAGTTTGGCGCGGGCGTGGCGCCGGGAACGAGCAACGCGAGCTCGAGATAATTGCGGCCGTTTAGCGGAAGGCGCTCGATCTGTTTCGTTTCGATTCTTCCATCGACGACCGAGGAGAACGTATTTACCACGGGCATTTCGGCGACCAGATCAACGACCCTCTCAGAAACAACTCCCACCTCGAGTTGAGCGTCGAGTGTTTGCGCCTGCCCGACCTGAAGTGTTATCTCCCGACTTGAGACCTTGGTCTTGAAGCCTTGCGCTTCGACAATAATTTCGTATTCCCCCGCCGCCAGATTGGTAAGCGCATATAACCCTTCCGCGTTCGTGATGGCGCCGCGCTTTGCGCCAGTAGCTTTCTGCGTCGCTGTGACTTTGGCGCCCGCAATTACGGCTCCGTTTGGATCAATAACGCGCCCGCTCAAAGTCGCGGTGGCTGCCTGCTGAGCGAAAACGCTTGTGGCGCTGACGAAGGTCAAGAGAAGACATGCTACGACAACTCCCATTTTGGGCATGCTTGAAATACTCCTGTAACAGTACCGCGCGCGTAAGCAAGCGGCAGTCTCATTGGTCAACCGCTTGCTTACGCGCGCGGCGCTGTACCGGTCTTTAGAACGAAAGCCGCATACTGATCTGGACCTCGCGCCCCGGCGTCGCGGCCTCGGTGATCGTCCCGAACTGCGGCGTGTTCACGAAGCGGCCGGGCGTACCCAGATTCGTGTGATTGAGCGCGTTGAAGAATTCGGCCCTGAACTGGAATTTCGTCTTCTCGGTCAGGCTGAACTCGCGGGCCAGCGCCAGGTCCAGCGTCTGCATCCCGGGGCCGTAGACCGAATTCCGTCCCGCATTCCCGAACGTGAACGCCGCCGGGGCGGCGAACGCCGCGGGGTTGAGCCAACGATCCGCAGTGCGCGTGCCCTCGCCAAAGACCGGCTGGCCGGTGTAGTTGGCGCGGACGGGATTCTCGCCGAGCAGCGTTCCTGCGTTGGCAGTGTCGCCGAAAACCGAGACGGTGAACGGGAATCCGCTCTGGACCTGATAAACGGCCGAGAGCCGCCAGTTCTGTGTCACCGCGCGCGCCAGTCGGGCGCCCAGCGCGGGAACGTCATAAACCGCGCTCATAGAAAACCGGTGTCGGATGTCGCAGCCGGGGCCTTTCTCCGCGCGCAGATTATTGTTGTTTTGCGGGATGGCCGATTCGAACATCGGCGAGCGGAAGTCCGGAGCGTCGGTCAGGTTCTTGGCGAAAGTGTAGTTGGCCAGCAGGCTCAAGCCGCGTGAATAGCGGCGGCGCACATTGACGTAGCCCGCGTCGTACCAGCTCCGGGCCGAGTTCTCCAGCAGGTTGATGGCGCTGACCGGGAATGTAGTATTCGCCACTGTCACATTGGAGGGCAACACCATGCCGGGCAGGAAGCTGATCGTCGCAAATGGCCGCCGTGGTTGAATCGGCCCCGCGCCGGGCGTCGCGTTGTTGATCAGGTGCGAGCGCTGCAAATGCAGGCCGCGCGTCCCCAGATAACCGACTTCCACCGTCGTGTCTTTTCCGAGGCTCTTTTCGACCGTCAGATTCCACTGTTGGATGTATTGCGACGGCGCGTGCGGGTCGAAGGACGCGAAGCTCACCGTGGTCTGGCCGAGCACCGGCGGGGCGAAGTCGAAGCCGAAGAGCGATGGGATGAAGTTGTCGCTTTGCCGCGTCTCCGGGAAAACAAATGGGACGTTGTGGCGCTGGTTGCACCACGTGTTCATGTCGACCGGAGTGTAGAAGATTCCGTAAGCCGTGCGGATCACCAGGCCGTATTTGGGCAGGTTCTGCGCTATGCCGAATCGCGGGGCGAAGTTCAGACGCTTCGAATACATCAAGCCTTCAGGAAAGCCCTGCTGCCCGCCGATAAAGGCGAAAGGCCTGCCGTCCTGGAAGACTAAATTGCTGTTGGTGTAGCGAATGTCGCGCAGCGGGCTCATGTATTCGTACCGCAGGCCGGCCTCGATGGTCGTCGTGCGCGTAAGCTTGAAGCTGTCCTGGGCGAAGCCGTCGGCGTACCACTGGCGTAGCTGCATCTGCGGGATGCCGGCCTGGCGCTGCTTCACGGCGGGCAGGCCGAGCAGGAAGCTGGCCAGTGCGGAGCCTGTGCCGTCGTTGGTCCCCGTCTGGGTGGTGAAGCCGTTGGTAAATTGATAATAGCCGCGGTTCTGGAAAAAGCCCCACATCGGCCATATGTAACGGCGGACGCTGCCGCCGAATTTGAAATTGTGCGACCCGCGCTGCCAGCTCAACGAGTCGCGCGCTTCCAGGATCGTGTCCCAGGCATGCATCGGCGTGGCCGCGAAGGTGTCGCCCATCCCGGAATAGCCCTGCACGTTGAACCACGGCGCGCCGAAGGCCCCCTTGCCGCCGAAGCCGACGCCTTGAATCCCCAACTCGGAGACAATGTCGTTTTCCTCGCTGTTCTCCGAAGACCGGTGCATCGAGAGTCGGGAGACCGTGATCGTCGCGATGTTCACAATGCGCGAGCCGATGACGTGGGTCCAACCGACGCTGCCATGCTGTGAGAAGTTATC
>Ga0209382_10012734_pt1 | contig 10371 bp, 7 predicted proteins | sample SoiMetdeltSBSDD5_FD_187599 | JGI IMG/M metagenome (GOLD analysis project Ga0209382, IMG submission 187599) | Bulk soil microbial communities from a Populus tree surrounding site in Tennessee, USA - Soil MetaG P. deltoides SBSDD5 (SPAdes) (version 2) | ecosystem: Environmental > Terrestrial >...
CGCGTCCGAGAAGTACCTCGCGCGCTTTTCGAACATCGCTGACCCGCGACGCCGGACGTACGCGGCCATGGTGTCCGCCCTGGATGATGCGATCGGAACGACGCTGGCGACATTGCGGGAGCAGAAACTCGAGGAGAACACGCTCGTCATCTTCATGAACGACAACGGCGGACCGACGATGCCGACGACCACCGTCAATGGATCGAGCAACGGCCCGCTGCGCGGTTCGAAGCGGCAGACCTGGGAGGGCGGCATTCGCGTGGCGTTCGCACTGTCCTGGAAGGGGCACCTCGAGTCGGGGCGAGTCGATGACCGTCCGATCATTCAGCTCGATGTGCTGCCGACCGCACTGGCGGCGGCGGGCATCGTGACGAACGCGACACAGTTCGACGGCGTCGACCTGTTGCCGTACGTGACCGGTCGGGCGACAGGCGAGCCGCATGACTCGCTGTATTGGCGCTTGGGCGGCATGATGGCGATCAGGCGCGGCGAGTGGAAACTGGTCAAGACGCGCGAAGGCCCACTCATCGACGTCGACCCCTCGGTTCTGAGCGATCTCTCGGGCGCCGGTCTCTACAATCTTTCCGAAGACATCGGCGAGACGCGAAATCTTGCCGCCCAGCGGCCCGAGAAGGTCAAGGAGCTGGGTGCGGCGTGGCAGCAGTGGAACCGCGGCCTGGCCAAGCCACTGTGGGCCCCGCTGCGAGGGCGCGCGTCGCAGTAGTCCGCCACACTCCGGGAATTACCGTGGCGTCTGCTTCGCGACCACCTCGACGACGTAGGCGCTCACATCGCGAATCTGTTCTGGCGTGAACGCGCTGCCGAACGGCGGCATGGCGTTGCGACCTGCGGTCACGGTCTGGATCGCCGCCGCGAGATCCTTCATGGCGACAAGCGACGCGCCGCCGTGGTCGCCCTTGCCGTCGGTGCCGTGGCAGGCGACGCAGGTCTGTTTGTAGATCTGTTCGCCGCGCGCGAGGTTCGCCGCCGCGATGTTCGTGTTGGCGGCGTTCGCCGCCGCAGGGCGCGGCTCCGACGTGGCCGCGGCGTTGCGCGGCACCGGCGTCCCGGCTGACGCCGGTCCGAGCGTGCCGTCGAGGGCGAACAGCCACACGCTGTCGCCGCGGGCTGAGCCGATCAACGCGCTGCCGCCGGAGAACGCGAGGACGTACTGCTTGCCCTTGTGCTCGAACGTGCTGGCCGGCGCGTGCATCCCGGCGCCGGTCTGGAACTCCCACAGCGGCTTGCCGTTCGCGGAGTCGAGCGCGGTCAGACGTCCGTCGTTGCGGCCGACGAACAACAGACCGCCTGCAGTCGCCAGCGTTCCGCTGTAGCACTGCTCGGGCCACTGATAGCGCCACGCGAGCTTGTTCGCCGTGACATCGAGCGCCGCGATGATGCCCGTCCGCGGGACCCGCGTAAACGTCGTCGCGCCGCCGAGAAAGCTGTTGCCGGTGGTCGGCGTCGTGAACGTCGCGTCGCCGCCACCGGTGAACCCGTTGATCACCGAGGACGCGCAGACGAACAGCCGCTGCTGCACCGGATCGTACGAGCTCGGTGGCCAGCTGGCCCCGCCCCAGATGCCTGGAGCGACGAGCGTCGGCGTCGCGCCGACGAACGGCGTGAAGATGCGGCCGTCGTTGACCAGCGCGAAACCTTCCGGCGCGATGTCGATTAGCTGCGGCACGATCGAGTCGCCGCGCGGAAACGGCTGCGTGGCCGCGGTCTTCTGCCTCGGCTCCTGCGGCACCGGCTTCTCGTCGATGCCGATGAGCGGCTTGCCCGTCTCTCGATCGAGGATGTACGCCCAGCCGGTCTTGCCCACTTCGACGATGGCTTTGCGGGTACGTCCTCCCAAGCGCACGTCCATGAGGACGACCGGGTTGACGGCATCGTAATCCCAGATGTCGTGATGCACCTGCTGGAAGTGCCAGCGATACTTCCCTGTCGCCAGCTCGATTGCGAGCATCGATGCTGCGTACAAATTGTCGCCGGCGCGGAAGGCGCCGTTGTAGTCGGGCGCGGCGTTGCCGGTCGAGAAATACAGCAGGCCGAGCTCGGGATCGACGGCTGGCGTCTGCCAGATGGCGGCGCCGCCGTACTTCCACGAGTCGTTGTCCTTGGGCCACGTCTCGTGCCCCGGCTCGCCCGGACCCGGAATCGTATAGAACGTCCACACCAGGCGACCGTCTTTCGCGTCGTACGCTTTGAGGCGGCTGCGCGTCCCGCGGTCACCGCCGGCGAAGCCGATGATGACCAGACCTCCGCCTTCGCGCTCCGCGCTTCGGCGAGACGCGCCGCTGACATACAGCGGCGCGGCCGTGATTGAAAAGCTCTCTTGCCAGCGCTCTGCCTGAATGGACCACGCAATCTTGCCCGTCTTTCGATCGAGCGCCTCGAGCTTGCCGTCGAGCCGTCCGATGAACACCTTGTCCTGACTGACGGCGACACCCTTGTTGTTCCAGCCGCAGCACACCGACGTGATGTTCGGATCGAGATTCGCCGAGTACTGCCAGAGGATCTCGCCCGTGTCGATCGACAGCGCGAAGATGTCGTTCGCGCCGGTGCTGACGTAGGCGACGCCGTCATACACCAGTGGCGACGCGAAACCCGAGTACTGCGGCGCGGTGCCCGAGCCGCGGAGACGCGTACGCCACACGCCTTTGAGTTGCGCGACGTTGGTGCGATTGATCGCTTTGAGCGGCGAGAAGCGCTGGTTATAGAGATTGCCGCCGTTCGTCGGCCAGTTCGTCGTCGGCGGCTCCGTCAGGATCTCGGTCGAGAAATCCCGCGAGCTCTGCGCGTGACCGGGCGGGGCGAGCCACGCAACGGCTGATGCGAGCAGTGCGACGAAAAACGGCCAGCGCATTACCGGGTTCCTTTCATGACCCCGACATCCTCGCCTTTGAGGAACCGCAGGAGCGGTGGATATAACAGGTTGGGCGCCTCGAACTGCGGATTGTGGCCGACGTTCGGAATGATGTAGAGCTGCCCACGCTGCACGCTCTCGGCCACGCGCTTGGCACCGCCGGGATAATCCGCACCGTCCTTCTCACCGCCGATCACGAGCGTGCGCGCCTTGATTCGCGGCCAGTCGGAGACCACCGGGTCGGCGTAGATCGCCTGCTGCTGCAACGCGCGGACCATCGCCATATGCGGCCAGTCGCCGCTCATGATCCAGCCGTAGTGAATCTTCACGTACTTCATGTACTCGGGTTTCCAATTGACGTAATACGCCCGCATGCCCTTGACGATCTCGGCGTAGTCGCGTGCGAGTGACGCCTTGTACACCTCGGACGTGTCGCGCCACGGACGTGCACTGCGCGCGTCGGTCAGCCCAATCTGGTTGATCATGGCCAGGTTGCCCACGGCGTCGGGATATGACGAGGCGAACCGGCTGGCCACCATGCCGCCCATCGAATGCGTCACGATGTCGGTCGTGGTGATCTTGAGCGAGTCGAGCAGTCGCTTGGTGTTCGAGGCATGCGTGCTGATCGAGTAGTGCATGATCGGCTTCGACGATCGTCCATACCCGATCTGATCGGGCACGATGACTCGGTATCCTTCCTTGCTCAGAATCGCGATCGTCTCGGTCCAGGCCTCGCCGAAGAAGTTCATCCCGTGCAGCAGCACGACGCTCCGGCCGTTGGGCGTTCCGCTCGGCGGCACGTCCATGTAGGCCATGCGGACGTCCTGGCCTTCGAGGTTGAACGAGTGATAACGGACCGGGTGAGGATACGGAACGTCCTCGAGGTTGATGCTCATCGGCCCCCAGTCGGCCGGTGGTGCTGGCGGCGGCTCCTGCGATGAGGCGGCCGTCGGGACGAGAAAGAGAACGGAGAGGACGAAGCTCAAACGCATGACGCCTCCAGCGGATTCCCGAAGACGATGGACGATTACGCGGGAGGCAGCGGCGGGCAGAGCTCGCCGAGCAATCCACCGCCGCCGCAGTACTTCACGTCCTGAATCTGGATCGCGAGGCCATCCGGATCCGTGAAGTACAACTCCGGCGTTCCCCCTTCCGCGCCGCCGCGATTCGGCATGCGCAGCGAGATATACGTCACGAGCGGTGAGCGCCCCTGTCCGTCCTGCTGTTTGAGTCCGTAGCTGACGAGCAGCTTCGTGACCGCTGCCGGATCGAAGTTGTCGATCGCCACACACGCGTGATCGATGCCGGCCGCGCGAGCCGGTCCGCCGCCAGCGGCGCCACGTCCGCCGCCTTGAGCGCCGCGCCCTTCTGGAGGCGCCGCGCCGCCTTCGCGAGCGGCGGCCGGCGGGGCGCCACCTGCGCGCGTCGGACCACCGCCACCAATGAACATCAGGAAGTGGACGCCGCTGCCGACCTGCCATGCCGGCGTCGCTGCCTGATAGACCATCGGCTTGAAGCCGAACAGCTCCATGTACATCGGCACCGTGTTGGGATCGCTCGCCGCGATGGTGAAGTGACTCGTGTCCTTCAATGCCATCAGCCCCGGCTTGGGAGAACGCTCCGGCATCGAGCAGACGTTGCCAAGCGCGCCGCTGCCGCCGCAGTAGCTGACGTCGTGCAGCTGAAACACGATGCCGCTCGGATCGGCCGCGAACAGATCGCGCGTGCTGCCGTCGGGCGATCCGCCCTCGTTCTGACGACGGACCCGTACGAGCGCCTGCTTGGGTCCGGGCTTCTCCGCGTTCGGCGGCGCGGCAGTGATGCCGTGGGCGGCGAGCGTCTTCATCGCGCTATCGACGGAGAAGTTCTGCACGCCGAACCCGAGCGCGCTGATGCTCGGACGTTCGCCGGCAGAAGCCGGCCGGAGCGCCAGGAAGCGAGGGCCGTTGCCGATGCGCAGCAGCACCGTCGACCCCTGCCTGGCTTGCACCGGCATACCGAAGAGTCCCTGGTAGAACTCGAGCGAGCGCGCGACGTCGGAGACCGTCAGCGTGATCTGACTGAGTCCGTTGACGCGGAAACGAGGCTGGCCCTCCTGAGCGATCAAGCGAGGCGACAGGGCCAATGCGGGAAGCGCAGCCAGGAAATGGCGACGATCGATGGGTGACATGCGTGGATTATAGGAGAACGGCGCTAAGCGAACACGTGTAGGCCGGGCTTGCTCTTTAAGCCCGGCATCGGATTTCCGCCAAACGGTACACGTGCGTAATTGCGTTCAATACGATCGCCCCTTTGGGATCTGTCGCCGGATTCACCGGCACGAAGAGCACCTGCCCTTCGCGGCGCGACAGTACGTTGCTCGCGACCAGCGCACGCATCATCCACACCGCCAGCCGGACACTCGGACACTCGATCCCGAGCCAGGTCGGATATCGCGGCAACCCGGTGCGAAGTCCGGTCTCCTTCTGAATCCGTGCCGCAAGACGCGCCGCGAGTGCATCGTCGTCCGCAGTCACGCGAGCCGGTTCGATCAACGGCGACTCCTTGTCGAGCGCGAGAAAGAGATCGGCGATGGCCTGCTGCTGATCGTGCGGCATGTGCCCCAGCCAGTAGTGACAGGTCTTCGCGATCACCGTGATGACGTTCTTGATCTCTTTCTCCAGGCGGAAATTCGGCGACACCGGAAGCTCGAGGATGGACCCTCGCCGACGGACCGCCACGTTCTCCATCGTGATGGCGCGCAGCAGCCAGCCCGCCATCGCATCGCCGTGGCACGTCACCGAGATCCATCCGGGCGTCGGCGAGACGTAGGCGCGCAGGCCGGTCACGAGCTTGATCCCGCGGCAGATCTCCTCCGCCACCTCGTCATAGCGGCCGAACTGCGCGTTGATGTCCGATTCGGTGCCGGGCTTGAGCAGCGCACCCTTGTGCGGCGGGCCTCCGGCCATCGCCAGGTCACAGAAGCTTCCCCAGATCTGATCCCATGCGACCTGACCGTCGGCGTCGTACTTGAGCCCGGCCGATCCCATCGGCTTTGGCTCCATGCTCTCGTAGGAATCGCGATACTCCTCGGGCAGCAGGATCTTCAGACGGTCGTCCAACGTCGCAACAGCATCGCGATCGTCCACGTCTCATTATCCCTTCAGGGTCCGCCTGAAGGCGGACACTACGGCTGAAGGTCCGGCTAAAGCCGGACACTACAAGTCCAGGTAATTGACTTACCGCGAAGGCGACACGGAGAATGCTCGTTCCATGACAATGACTCGCAGGCACCCTCGGCTCGTTCGGACAATGATCCTCGCGGGGATCGCGATGGCATTGCTGGTCTCGCCGGTCGTCGCGCAGTGGCGCAACCTGCCCCCTGACACGGTGCCACGGACGGACGGTAAGCCGAACATGTCGGCGCCGACGCCGCGAACTGCATCGGGGCGGCCCGACCTCTCCGGCATTTACACGCCGAACTATCGCTACTTCCAGAATCTGGCCGCCGATCTCGGACTCGAGAAGGTGCCGATGACGGACGAAGCGCGCAAGATCCAGGAGGCGCGCGCCACCGGCCTGCTCGGCTACGAAGAGCCCGACGCCCACTGCCTGCCGCAAGGCGTGCCGAAGATCAACCAGGCGCCGGTGCCGTTCAAGATCGTGCAGACCGATCGCCTCGTCGTGCTCGTCTACGAAGCGTTCAACCTGTGGCGGCAGGTGCATCTCGACAGCCGCGACTGGGCGGAGGATCTGAATCCGAGTTGGCTGGGCTACTCGAAGGGCCGCTGGGACGGCGACACGCTCGTCGTCGAGACGCGCGGGCTGAACGGCAGGCAGTGGCTCGACCACGGCGGGTTGCCGGCGAGCGACAAGCTCACGGTGATCGAGCGCTTTCGACGACCGACCGTCGGCCGCCTCGAGATCGAGTACACGATCACCGACCCGACGTATTACACGAAGCCGTGGACGACGACGGTGAATGCGCGTCTGTCGCCCGACACCGAGCTCTTCGAGTTCATCTGCAACGAGAACGAGAAGTCGACGCCGCACATGGGCCCACATATCAAATAGACTGCACTCATGACCCGACTGACGCGATTCGTCATCGTCGCCTGTACGTGTGGGCTCGTGTGGTCGGCGCGCACCATCGTCACGGCTCAAGCGCCGATCCCCATTCGCCCGGCCGCCGACAAGGGCGCGGTGATCGGGACCGGCACGTTCACCGGCTTCGTCGAGAACATGGACCGATCGCTGGCGTTCTATCAGCAGGCGTTCGGCATGTCGGTGCCGGCGCTCCCGGCGTCGGGTGAACGGCCGTACAACAACCCGAATCCACGGCTTTTCGCGATGTTCGACATCCCCGGCGCGAAGGAACGGCATCAGTCGGCGCGCGTGCCCGGAAGCACGCTCGGCGTCGAGTTGATGGAGATCCAGAACGTCGAGCATCGAACGATTCCGATGCGAAGCCAGGATCCCGGCATCGCGACGCTGGTGTTCGTGGTGCGCGATCTCGATGCGGCGCTGTCGCGCGCGCGTCAGGCGAAAGCCGTCGTCGTCACCCCCGGCGACATGCCGGTACAGCTGGCCGACGGCGGGCGCGCCATTCTGATCCGCGATCTCGATCAGCGCCCGATCGAGTTGCGACAGCCCCCAACCTTCACGGAAGCCGACGAAGCGGCTGGCACCAACATCCTCGATCTGCGGCTGTCGATTGCCGTCGCCGACCTGTCGCAGACGACGAAGGTGTATCGCGACGTGCTCGGCTTCACGGTCGAAGGAGACACGGCTTTCGCAGCCGACGCGTCCGTTCGCGCCCTGACAGGGCTGATGAAGGCCGAAGTGCGGCGCAATCGCGCGAGAGCGCCGGGATCCGCGTTGTGGATCGAGTTCGTGGAATACAAGGGCGTGGAACGCGAGCCGCAGCGGATGCGCATCCAGGATCGCGGCGCGGCGCGGCTGCAGGTGCGGGCGCAGAACGTCGATGCACTGGTCGATGCGATGAAGCGCGCTGGTCTGAAGGTGGTCAGCGAAGGCGGCGTCGCCGTGCCGATTCCACCAAACCTCAAAGGCGCGCTGGTCGCCGACCCGAACAACTTCTTCTTGACACCGTTCGCGCCGTGCGACGGCTGCGCACCGACGTCGCCACGTGGGGGCCGGCTTTAGCCGGCCTGGCTGGGCAATGCGGGGTTACAAGACTTCGTCGCGCAGCTCGGGGAACACCTTCGACACCTTCTTCAGAAGATAGCTGCCGTACGTGCCCGAATAGTCGTGCACGCTGGCGTGGTCCCACCGCTCGGCGGAGTCGTCCATCAACGCCTCGTTGACCAGCCCTTCGACCGGCAGCATGCGAGCGTCGACGTCGGGATCGAAGAAGAACGGAAACGACAACCGGTCGCGCGGCGATGTGTTCAGGACCCGATGCGGCGTCGACCGATAGACGCCGCGCGTCAGCCGTTCGAGCATGTCGCCGATGTTGCAGATGAACGAGCCCGGAATCGGCGGCGCGTCGATCCAACGCGAGCGCGATTTCACCTGGAGCCCGCCCGTGTCGTCCTGCCGCAGCATCGTCAGCAGCCCGTAGTCGGTGTGCTCGCCGACGCCCCAGGGCCGATCGGCCGTCGACGGCGCGTCCGCATGCGGATAGTTGAAGATGCGGAACAGCACGAGCGGGTCGCTGTAGTAGCGCTGCCGGAAGTACTCGTCATCCAGCCCGAGCCCGAGCGAGATTCCCGACATCAGACTGTGACCGAGCGCGGTCAGCGCGTCGATGTAGCGCAGCACCGTCTCTCGAAAACCGGCGATCGCCGGGAAGAGATTCGGCCCGTGGAGCGGTCTGCCGGCGCGCACCGCTGGATGCTCGGCCGGCAGTTCCGCGCCGAAGTAGAGGCCTTCCTTCCGATCGGGCTTGCCGGATGTCAGCTCGCGTCCCACCGGGAAATAGCCGCGCCACGCGCGCCCGCCGCGCGACATGGCAATCGTCATTTTTTCGGGCTCGCTTTGCGCGAAGAATTGCCGGCTCAGCGTCTCGAGCTGACGGCACAATGCCTCGTCCACCCCGTGGTTGACGACGTAGAAGAAGCCGCATTCGCGGCACGCGGCCCCGATCTCTTCCGCGGTGCGAACTCGCCCGGCGGTGCGGCCCAACAGCGGCGCGACATCGACCACGGGCACATGAGAGAACTCGCCTAGTTGCATCTCGACGCGAAGCTCACTTGAGTTCATGAGCGTTGGGGCTCACGGGTCCTGCCGCGGGGTATCCCCGCTCGTGCTCAGCGCCAAGAGCACACGCCACGTGAGAGGCGCCTGCGGCGCGAGCGGGGATGCCCCTCCCCGCGTCACCCGTTCGACGCAGCGGCGTGCTTTGACGTCAAGTGAGCTTCGGCGCAGCGATTCGGCGGAACGTCCATCGTCTTCGTACGCGGGCGGCCGTAAGCTCACTTGTGTATGGAATGGCGGCGATCCGTTCCACCCCACCGCGCAAGCGTGCGCGGCGGGGACCCCGGCCGAGGCGGCGCGATCAGCGAAGCCAGTAAAAACGCGCTGGAGGCTTCGCCGCACGGCGACAGCGTGACAACAAGCAAGGAGGATAAACGTTGGCCTCCCGGGAGTAGCCGGAAGTGCGTTTTTTCCCCGCCTCCGCTCGCGGGTGATCGAGCGAGCTTCGGCGAGGCCACGCCGGAGCCTTGGCGAAGGCGGGCGCAGCCGACTCAGGGTCGCCGACGTTCCATACACAAGTGAGCTCCGGGTGTAGTCGATCGCATTGCTCTACTGAGCAGACAGCGCGAGTGCCATCGTGGCCCAGTTGGTGGCCGCGGCGCTGATGAACTGATCCCTGCCGTGCGGAAATTCGCTGTCGAAGTACGGCTGGACAGGAACGGCGCGGGTCCGCACGTACCAGGAGCCGTCTTCGAGTTGCGTGCCGAGCAGGAACCGTACGCCTTTCTGATAGACCGGATCGGTCGTCTTCATGACACCTGACTCCGCCAGCGCCGTGAGCGCTTGACCGGTCGCATAGGCGTCGCTGGCAAGCGTCGGAAGCTGGCTCCAGCCGCCATCGGCCCGCTGCTGCGCGATGAGCGGGACGGCGGCCTGCCGAATCGCAGTCCGACTCGCATGGCCCCACGCCAGGCCGAGCAGCAGGAACGCGTGATCTTCCGTCGTCTTCGCGCGAGCGGTCGCCAGCCATGCCGCGCCCCGCTGAACCGCGCGCGCGTACTCGTTCTTCTGTGGTGCGGGCGCGTAGGCCTGAAGCGACCGGATCGCCAGCGCCGTCGCCTCGATGTCGCTCGACTCGATCGGCGGGCGGTGCGCCGCGATCCGCCATCCACCGTCGGCGAACTGTCGACGAGTGACGAACCGCGCGAGCGCATCGGTGGCCGCGTCAGGCGGGTACTGCGCTGCGGCGAGTCCTGCGAGGATGTACGACGTGGTATCGATGCGGCCGGGGATCGGGATGTCCTGCAGCTCGCGTTCGCGCCAGCTCTCGAGATAGGCACGTGTCCGCTTCATCTGCTCCTGGG
>Ga0209382_10012735_pt1 | contig 10371 bp, 9 predicted proteins | sample SoiMetdeltSBSDD5_FD_187599 | JGI IMG/M metagenome (GOLD analysis project Ga0209382, IMG submission 187599) | Bulk soil microbial communities from a Populus tree surrounding site in Tennessee, USA - Soil MetaG P. deltoides SBSDD5 (SPAdes) (version 2) | ecosystem: Environmental > Terrestrial >...
CGCGTTGACGGTCAGGCTGATCGCCAGGCCTGACGTCGCGTCCGGAAGGTCCATGATGATGAAGGCATCATCCTCTCCGTACGCGTAGTAAAAGGCCTCGAGCTTGCCGCCAGCGGCCTCGATGATTTCCTGGACAGCCGCGCGTCGTTTGGTGCCGCCCTCTTTGAGCAGGCCTCGCGCGCCATCAGTCTGATAGGTGGCCTTGACGAGGAATTTCGGCATGAGCCCTCCTGCAGTCGGCGAATGGTAGCACTGCTTGCAGCCTTCCCGCTTCCGCAGCCGTCATGTGCGGATCGCTCAGCGCTACCGTCTGATCATCGTCATCAGATGGTGCGTCGACGCGCACTCCACCTGCGGCACCGCGCAGGTCGGCGCCCAGAGCGGCTGGGCGCCCGGCTTCGATTCCGCACAGAACGAAAAGCTGCCGTCCAATGCGGTGGTGATGGTCGACTGGCCGTTCGAGATGGCGCCCGTCGCCGTGCCCGAGACGGCGACGTGCGATGTCGGTGTCACGCGTTCGATGATCGGCTGGTCTTCGAGCCACCAGTTGAATGCGTCCCAGCTGAAGACGTTGAACCGAACCGCGTCGCGTGTGGCTATCAACCACATTTTGCTGTAGCCCTGATAAAGGTCGGCGCCGCTCAGCTCGCTGACGAATGCGGCGGGATTGGCCATCGCCGCGCCGGTCGATGGCGACACGACCGCCGAGTAGGAACGCGTACGCAGCGAGACGGGAAGCTGTGTGCAGCTCGCGTCGGCGGTGAACACGATCGTCGCGCGGCCTTCGAAGTTGGCGACATCGGCGTCCCTGAGCACAATGATCGTCTGGCCGCCGCGCAGGCGCATCGTCGCCGTCTCGTACCCGTCTTTCGACGCGATGACAGCGATGCGATCGCCCGATACGGTTGCAGTGATCGAAAACTGTCCCAGTGCGTCGCTGATCGTGGCAAGACCCGAGGACGGTCCTTCAGTGACTTCGATCCTGGCGTCACCAATCGGTCGCTGGAGAAGATCGCGCACGACGCCTGTCACGGTGACCGGAGCGATCGGAGTCGGCTGCGTGCTCGTAGCCGATGGTGATGTCGGCTGGGCTGCCCCGCCTCCGCAGCCGGTTGCGAGGACGGCGGCGAGCACGATGGCGATCGACCAACGGATCATCGGCATCGCAACCTCACTTGATGGTGCGCCGATACGCGTTCGACACTAGAGTATCTCGATTTTCCCAGCCGGGTTTCGTCCCAGCCGTCACGCTTCCTGCGGCACGTGCCCTTCGACCATAATGCGCCCCACGATGCCCACCGTCCGTGAAGCTGTTGTGTGTCTGTTGCGCGAGTTGGGGATGACCACGATCTTCGGAAATCCCGGCTCGACCGAGCTGCCATTCTTCCGCGAGTTCCCCGACGACTTTCGCTACGTGCTCGGCCTCCAGGAATCAGTCGTCGTCGGCATGGCCGACGGCTACGCGCAGGCGACGCGCAACGCCGCGCTCGTGAACCTCCATTCGGCGGCCGGCGTCGGCCACGCCATGGGCAACCTCTTCACGGCTTACCGGAACCGGACGCCGCTCGTCATCACTGCTGGCCAGCAGGCGCGCTCCATCCTGCCCTACGAGCCGTTTCTGTTTGCCACGCAGGCAACCAGGCTTCCCGAACCGTACGTGAAATGGAGTTGCGAGCCGGCACGCGGTGAAGACGTGCCCGCGGCGATCGCCAGGGCGTATCACGTCGCCATGCAGGCGCCGTGCGGCCCGACCTTCGTGTCGATTCCTGTGGACGACTGGGACCGTACGTCTGAACCCATCGTCAAACGCACCGTCAGCCGCTCGACGCATCCCGACCCGGATCTCATCGCCACGATTGCCGAACGGCTTGATCGCAGCACGCGCCCGGCGTTCGTCGTCGGCCCGGGCGTCGATCGCAACGACGCGTGGGATCAGGTCGTCACGCTAGCCGAACGTCATCAGGCGCTGGTGTGGGTCAGCCCGATGTCATCGCGGTGCAGCTTCCCCGAGCGTCATCCGCTGTTTGCCGGGTTCCTGCCAGCGATCCGCGAGCAGATCGTCAAGTGCCTCGACGGTCACGATCTGATCGTCGCCTTCGGCGCGCCGGTCTTCACCTACCACATCGAGGGTTTTGGACCGCACATCCCGCCGGGCTCTGACTTGATTCAGATGATCGACGACGGAGACGTCGCCGCCTGGACTCCGGTGGGCACGGCGATCGTGTGCAGTGTTCGGCACGGCGCTGCGGCGCTGCTGGAGCGAACGCATCCACCGTCGCGGCCGGCACCGAAAGGACGCGGCGCGCCGCCACCAGCCGTGACGCCAAGCGATCGCATCTCGATGGCCTATCTGATGACGACGCTGTCCGAGCTCCGTCCGCCGGACAGCGTCATCGTCGAGGAGTCACCGTCGAGCCGGAGGACGATGCAGACGTATCTGCCGATCGATCGTCCGCACAGCTTCTTCACGTGCGCAAGCGGCGGTCTCGGACACAGCATGCCAGCGGCTGTCGGGGTATCGCTCGCCTTGTCGTCCGAGCGCAAAGTGATCGGGCTCTTCGGCGACGGCTCGTCAATGTATTCGATCCAGGCGCTGTGGTCGGCAGCCGACCTCAAACAGCCCGTGACGATCGTGATCGTGAACAACGGCGGGTATGCGGCGCTGGCCGAGTTCTCGTCGCACTTCAACATCAAGCAGCTGGTCGGCACGAAGCTGCCAGGCATCGATTTCGTTGGTCTTGCGCGCTCGATGGGCTGCGAGGCGGCGCGCGTGGAACGACCGCACGATCTCCGTCCGATGCTGACGGCTGCCCTGCGGTCGCCGCTGCCGTATCTGGTCGACGTGGCGGTCGTATGACGGGACTGCCTCTCTCTGTCGCCGAAACCGGCCGGAATTCGATCAGCGCGGCTCATCGCCGCATGCTCGTGTCGTGCTTCCTCGGCACGACGATCGAGTGGTACGACTTCCTGGTCTACGGATTTCTCGGCCCGCTGGCATTCAACAGCCTGTTCTTCCCCTCGCTCAATCCTCTCGCCGGCACGATCGCAGTGTTCGGCGTGTTTGCTGTCGGCTTTGCCGCCCGGCCGATCGGCGGCGTGTTCTTCGCGCACTTCGGCGACCGCGTGGGGCGCAAGCCAATCATGGTGTCCACGCTGATTCTGATGGGCGTGTCCACCACGCTGATGGGGCTGGTGCCCACCTACGCCCAGATTGGCATCGTCGCGCCGCTCGTCCTGGTCACCCTGCGATTCCTGCAAGGCTTCTCGCTCGGCGGCGAATCGGCCGCCGGACCGCTGCTGGCGATGGAGAGCGCGCCCGGTCATACTCGCGGCTTCTTCGCGGCGCTCGTGTCGAGCGGCGCGGCCGCCGGCACGGTGCTCGGCGCGCTCGCGGTGTTTGCCGTCGGCGCGCTACCGCGCGAGCAACTGCTCTCCTGGGGCTGGCGGCTGCCGTTCATCGCCAGCGCGCCGATCTTCGCGATCAGCTTCTACGTACGGATGAAGGTCGAGGAGTCGCCAATCTTTCAGCGCGCCGTGCAGCGCGCCGCACCGGAGCGCGTGCCCCTGCTCGCGGTGCTCAAGCGCTGCAAAGTCTCCACACTGCAGGTGCTGTTCTGCGCGATGGCCGAGTCGTCGACCTTCTACTTCACGTCGGTGTTCGGCTTGTCGTACGGTTTGCAGACGCTGAAGCTCAGTAACGGTCTGCTCCTGTCCGGCGTCGCCATCGGCAACGCCGTCGGGATCGTGAGCAACCCGCTGTTCGGCGCGCTGTCCGATCGCATCGGGCGGCGGCCGCTGCTCGGCGCGTCGTACTTTTTCGCGGCGCTGTACGTGCTGTTCCTCTTCTTTCCACTCCTCCGGACCGGTGACCCGGCCGTCGTCGTCCTCGCGATGGCTATCCCGGGCGCCATCCTGCAGCCAATGTCGCTGGCGGTCAGCGGCGCGTTCTATCCGGAGCGATTCGCCGACGCGAAGCTTCGGTTGTCGGGTGTCTCATTAGGACGTCAGCTCGGCACGATCCTCGGTGGCGGGCTGATGCCGATGATCGCCGCATCGCTGCTGGCGTGGTCCGGGGGATCGCTGACCTTGGTGCTGGCCTACTTCGTCTTGATCTGCGGGCTCGCTGTCGGCGCGGTGATCTCGGCGCACGAGACCGCCAAAGCCACGCTGGAGACATAGGCTGCAGGACATCTCGAATTGATCCCGACCTGACCAAGGACCAAGAACCAAGGACCGAGGACCTTATTTGTATCGGCGGCCGTGTTTGATGATGTCGGCTGGCGTTCGCAGCACGTCGATGTGCTGCAATGGGTTTCCAGTCACCGCGATCACGTCGGCGTACTTGCCCTCTGAAACGCTGCCCGTCTCGCCATCGACGCCACGCTGAAGGCGGCGCCTGGCTATCCATTGGCTGGACGCGTAATCATAGACCCATGTTCGTCACGTCCCAGAACGGCGCGGCACACGCGCTGGTCGAGTTCATCGAGCGACATCCGCGACTCTTCGTCTTGACCGGCGCCGGGTGCAGCACCGATTCAGGCATCCCCGACTATCGCGACGCCGCGGGCGAATGGAAGCGTCCCACGCGTCCGATCATGATCCAGCAGTTCATGACCAGCGAACGCGCGCGCAAGCGCTACTGGGCGAGGAGCCTCGTCGGCTACCGCCGCATGCGCGCGGCGCGCCCGAACGATGCTCATCACTCGCTGGCCAGTCTCGAACACCGCGGGCGCGTGACGCAACTGGTCACGCAAAACGTCGACGGACTGCACCAGGCGGCTGGCAGTCGCAACGTCGTCGACCTGCATGGGCGCGTCGACGTCGTGCGCTGTCTCCACTGTGAACGGCGGATGCCGCGCGAGCAACTGCAATCGGAGATGGAGCGGCGAAACCCCGCGTACACCAAACTCGATGCCTTCGATGCACCGGATGGCGACGCGGATCTCGAGGGCATCACGTTCGACGCATTCGATGTGCCGGCCTGCGAGGCCTGCGGCGGGTTGCTGAAACCGGACGTGGTGTTCTTTGGCGAAAACGTGCCGCGGGAACGCGTCCACTCTGCGATGGCGATCCTCGACGTCTCCGACGCGATGCTGGTGGTGGGCTCGTCGCTGATGGTCTACTCCGGCTATCGCTTCGTGAAAGCGATGGCCGATGCCGGAAAGCCAATCGCGGCAATCAATCTTGGCCGCACCAGAGCAGATGATCTGCTCATACTCAAGGTCGCGGATCGGTGCTCCAACGCGCTGGCGTTCCTGGTCGCCAACACGGTGGACGACAAACGTTCATAGCATTACCGTGCGATGGGCAACGCTGGCCAGTCAGCCACCAGCGTGTCGCGCGCTCGCAGACCCGCACGGATGGCTTCGGGTCGCTCGTCCTCGATTACGCGAGCGAACACGAGGGATCGTCCCTCGCGCTGAGCCCACCCGACGAACCATCCCAATGATCTGGATCGTTGGCGCCGTCCGGCCGCCGCTGGAAGCCTGTCCCCGTCTTGCCACTGATGCGCCAGCCGCCGCTCGACGCCACCGGCATGATCGCCATCGTCCGATCGATCGCGGAGGATGACACTGGCAACTCCCGACGAATCATGCGACGCACGAACTCGGTTTGCTCGACGGCGGAGATGCGGAGCGAGGACGCGAGCCAGGCGGTCGTCAAGCCGCCGCTGACATCGCGATTGCCGTAGACCAGTTTGTCCAGGTACTGCTGAAATTTCGCCTCGCCCAGCGTTCGCGTCAGCACCTGCGAGTACCACACGACAGAATCACGCAGCCAGGTCCGCGGCGTCGTCGTGCGCTTCCAGTCGTCATTCCAGGTTTTGTATTCGTCTGAGTACGGCCACGCCGGGTGGCTGGCATCGCGAAGGATGCCGCTGTCGAACCCGATCAGGCTGAGCGGGATTTTGAAGGTCGAGGCCCGTGTCAGCCGCTCGTCGCATCGATCGCCAACGCGCACGAGCGTGGCTCCTGTAGCCGCATCCACCACCAGCGTGCACGTCGTGGCCGCCGGTGCGGGACGCGATATGCCCAGCGCGATCGTTATCGCCATCGCGCTCGCCAACGATCGACGCTTGCGACTCGTGGTGCAGTTATTTGAAGCTGACCACCGTGCCGTCGGGTTTGGCCACCATCGCGGTTCTCCGTGAGCCACGTACGGTCAGCCGATATTCCACGTTGCTGCCGCGCGTGACCTTCAACCCGCTCACGTAGATGGCGCGGCGATGCGAACGTATCGCCGCCGCAACAGGTGGCGGAAGTTCCCTCTCCTCCACCTGCTCGGCAACCTCGATCACCGAGCCGCTGGTGTCGTAGAGCACGCTACGACGTTTGCCGCCCTGCACGCTCTCGACACGGAAAGCCGCGCGATTGCCCTCACGCTCCTGCGTCGCAGAAGAGATCGTCGCGCCGGGGTACGCTTTCTCGAACGCATTCTTGACGGGCGCTGGCAGAATCGTGGCCGGCGCTTGTGCGAACGACGTCGTCGCCAACGCGACGACAACGGCCAGAATCCGCATCTTCGGTCGCTCCTATTTCACCCTCGCCGCTTGCCAGTGCGATCCCGGTGCTACCGGCGGCTCAACGAACAGCACGATGCGGCGGCCGCGCCAGTTGGGACGCAGGTGCTTGCCAACGTCCACGATGTCGCCGGTGAATGCCTCACCGCTCGTCGTGCGGATGTCGGCGACGCCCCGGGCGTGTATCGCGGTCACGGACTGCGCTCCGCTGAGCGGATCGGGCCACGGCCATTCGTCTACGTGCACGATCCGCCCGTCGTCGCCGCTGGCCGCGAACGCCACAGCAGCAAGCGCGCCGATGATGCCTTGATGCGTCCCACCGAGCCCCTCGAGATAACACGCCGAGCGGGAGGCGACCGTGCGGGCATCGTTCTGGTCGACCACTTCGGTCTTCGCACGCGACGCAAACGCGATCATCTCGGCAGACGCGGTCGTCGTCACCGCGAGGCCGGGATCGCTGCCTTCAGCGAAGAAGCTTTGCATCTCGTCACGTACGCTGGCGATGAGCTCGTCCCGTGGGATGTCATCGCCATGCGGCAACTGGATCGATGCCGAGCCGTTGCCGCTGGTGAACGGGACTCGCGGATCGAGGAACAACTGGTGACGGCACACGATCGCGCCGCGCGCGACGCGACCCAGCCTCCGGACGATCTTCCGCGCAAGCTGGTTCGTGCCCGGGCTGCCAACGATGTCGGTGTCGTCGATGCCGAGGTAAATCACGCCTGCTGCCCGTCGTTGGTGCGGTCCTTGACATGGAACCAGCAGAGTGCGCCCAGAAGCCCGGCGATAACACCCGAGAGCGTGTAGGTCACCGATGCCTGCAACCACCAGCTGTCGAACGGTCGCGTGTCTGCCGCGTCGAGGCCAAGCACCTTGAATGCGGCGCGCGATCCGAGGGCCAGCAGGTTCGTCGCCACGCCTGCTAACACAAGCGCTGCGTAGACGCGCCACCCGCCGCGGGCGTGACGAACCGCGACGTCCATCATCGGTCCGATCAGGATCAGGCTCACCGACGACCCCGAGCCGTAACTCGCACCGCCGGCAGCCGAGAGCAGCCATGCAGTTCCGATCGCTCCGGCACTCATCACCGAGCCGGCAAGGCGGCGCGGCGCGAGCGCCATGCCTAACACCATCGGCAGCGCTGCGAGGACGATCGAGTGTCCTGGAATACGGAGGGACAACTTCACATACGCCACCGCCGCGGCGGCAGCGGCGCCACAGGACAACAACAGCACCAGTTCGGCGGCGGATATGCGCGGCCGGGTGCGAACGAGCGACGGAAAGCGAACCGCACCTGCCAGACCATCATGAACGGCGAACCAGTCGTTAATCATCTCAGTTTGCCCGCGCGCGAAGTGTCAGTACGGCGGCGCGTCCCTCGCGCGGCAGACCGTACGACTGATCGTATAAGCGGTCGAACAGATTCGTCACGTCGAACGCCAAGTCAAAACGGCGGGTTAGCCGCTGCGTGAACCCGACATCCACGAGCGTGTAGTCGTCCGCACGCATTTGCACGGAGTCGGCACCACGCGAGTCGAAGAACTGTGAGCCCGTTTGATAGACGGCACCGCGCACGGTCGAAGCCGCGATCGGCGACCACGCCCACTCCAAGCTACCACGATGCCGCGGGCGTCCTTGGAGGTCACGCCTTGCGCCGTCGCTCCCGCCGACCGAGTGGAGATAGCTGTAGGCGCCGCGCAAGTCCAGACGCGGAATACGCGCGGTTTGCATCGTCAGCTCGGCCCCGCGGAACCGGTACCGATCCTGGTTCTCGAACGGCCGGCCCCCTATCCGTTCGATGAAGTCCCGCGCATGCGTCGTGAAGGCAGAAACACCAATCGTGGATGTTGCGTCGAGCCGGTAAGCGGCCCCGACCTCGATGCCGTTGGCGCGCTCGGAACGCAGCTCCGGGTTGCCGGTCGAGGTGTTGAATAGTTGATCGATCGAAGGCACCCGGATCTTGCGCGTGGCCGACGCATGCAGTCGTAGCACGCCGGTGGCATCGAATGTCACACCGGCGAGCCAGGTGGGCTCGGTCTCGGTGTCACCGCCCGGGCGCTCCTGCACATTCACTGCAGCACCGACGGCCGTGCCCAGGCGCGTCGTCGGCCGAGTCTGCCATTCAGCGCCCGTCGAGTACACATCCACGTGCCGATCGACTGTGAACGAGCGGACACCGAAGGTCGCCAGACTGCTTCCTCCCCCGCCTCGGCCACCACCGCCACCGCCGCCGCCTCCTCCTCCAGTCGAGCCGCCTGCCGGGACATCGCGGATCACGCCGTTCGAGTCGAAGGACTCGCGCCGTTGATTGACAGCCAGACGCAGCCATCCGAATCGCTCCATGTCGAGTCTGGCGAGCGCGCTGCTGCCAGTGACCGTCGCCCGCTCGCGTGACTGGAACGTCCCTTGGACCAGCGGATCATCCATCGACGAGTACGTCGCATCGTCATATCGATTGCGATCCTCTCGCCGACGGTTCCTGAACACCCAGCCACGGATGTTGAATCGCTGCCACGGGGAGGCGACAACGGACACTTGCCCGGATGCCGAGCGGTAGTCCTCGACACGCTCGAACCGCGGTAGCTGCGCGAAGATATCGCCGATGTCGGCAACAATGCTTCCGGGAATGCCGTAGCTTCCGTTCCCGAAGAACCACTCCGATGCAATCGAGACTGCCGTTGAAGGCCGGTAGGCCAACGCACCGCGCACATCACTCCGATCGCGATCGCTGTTCTGACGACGGTCGCCGTCCTCGAGCGCGGTGGGCTCGAACGAACCGGGCAGCCGGAATCCGTCAGTCGTGTATCCCGTGGCCGTGCCGGTGAACGACCACTTTTTTCCTGCCCCCGAATACCGGCCAGCCACACCCTGTTGATCGGGCGTGCCGCCGCTCACTTCCAACGAGGCGTCCGGTTTGTCGTCGACGGTCGTGATCTCGATCACGCCGGCCATCGCGTTGTCGCCGTACAACACGGAGCTGCTGCCGTAGCTGACTTTGATCTCGCGAATGCTCTTGGTCGAGATGCGGGCCGGATCGAATTGGCCGTCTACCGTCGAGTTGACGAGGACGCCGTTGATCAGCAGCAGGACATGGCGCGAGCGAAAGCCGCGCATGTCGATCCGAGGCGTGCCATCGCCACCTGTCCGGACGTAAACGCCGGGGACGAGCCGCAATGCCTCGTCGAGCGTTCGAGCATTTCGCGCTTCGATGTCGGCGCGGGTGACGCGACGAGTCGTGCCGACCTGTTCGACGATTTCGGAGGGCTCGGTGATGGAAACGGAAAAGGTCGGGATGTTCTGCGCCGCCGCGGCCGTCGGCAGCAACACGAGAATTGCAGTGACGCGTGCGCGCCCATGAAATGTTCGCATTGTCAGGATGCAGAGAGTATTGACCCGCGTGCGCTCGCCGAGCCAATCGATTCTTTCTATGTTCCCATACACAGGCTCGATGACGTCATCTGCGTCCGAACAACATGCCGACGGTATGTCGCCCCGGACCGACAAGAAACAGGCCGGCCAGGACGAAGCCGATGCGCAGGATCAGCAGTCTGACGTCCTGATAGTGGTTCTTGTGCCTAGCCGTGATGCGAGACGTAGGGCCGCCTTCAGGCGGCCCAATATACGGGCCAACTTCACGCGACCCAGCGTGTATAACGGCGCGAGGACCCGGCGCGTTTCAGGCGAGCGTTGTTCAATCCCGTGGCTGTTTACGTTAGACGGGTGTGGGTCCCCGAAGGAAAAGGAGGACGTGTGAGCAAGAATAATCGCCCCCTCGATTTCCATAACGAGTTCAACATGCTCGACCTGCCGGACCTGCTCCTGGCTCGCGAGCTCAACCACGTCGAGCTGAT
>Ga0209382_10012737_pt1 | contig 10369 bp, 7 predicted proteins | sample SoiMetdeltSBSDD5_FD_187599 | JGI IMG/M metagenome (GOLD analysis project Ga0209382, IMG submission 187599) | Bulk soil microbial communities from a Populus tree surrounding site in Tennessee, USA - Soil MetaG P. deltoides SBSDD5 (SPAdes) (version 2) | ecosystem: Environmental > Terrestrial >...
CCCTGAACCAGTGGATCGCCGAGACCTGGACGTTCGACTACGCCGACCGCATCTTCGTGACCCCGATCATCACGCTGCCGATCGTCGAGCAGGCCATCGAGGAGCTGGAGTGGGTGCTGGAGCGGGGCTGCCGGGCGGTGCTCATCCGGCCGGCGCCGGTGCCAAGCCGCAACGGCACCAGTCGCTCGCCGGGGCTCCCCGAGTTCGATCCCTTCTGGGAGCGGGTCGTCGAGGCCGGGATCCTCGTGGTCATGCACGCCTCGGACAGCGGCTACTCCCGCTACGTCAACGACTGGGAAGGCACCCGGGAGTTCCTGCCGTTCAAGATGAACGCGTTCCGGGCGATCGCCCAGTCGCACCGGCCGATCGAGGACACGATGGCCGCCATGATCTGCCACGGGGCGTTCTCCCGGCACCCCGACCTCAAGATCGCCGTGGTCGAGAATGGCAGCGGCTTCGTCCGGCCGCTGTTCCACGGCCTGGAAGAGGCGTACCGGATGATGCCCCAGGAGTTCCCCGAGCACCCGATCGACACGTTCAAGCGCAACGTGTGGGTGCACCCGTTCCACGAGGACGACATCGAGGGGCTGGTCGACCTGCTCGGCGCCGACCACATCGTGTTCGGCTCCGACTTCCCGCATCCCGAGGGCCTGGCCGACCCGCTCTCCTACGTCGACGACCTCGCGGGCCTGCCCGACGACGTCGTCCGCAAGATCATGGGAGCCAACCTGGCCGGGCTCATGAAGGTCGGCGCGCCCGCGTAGAGAGGCCCGCAGGATGAGCCAGATGGCGCGGATCGACCGCTAGGTTTCAGACACCCGTGTCACTTTTGGGAAGGGTGTGGTGATGGCCGACAACGTGGTGGTCCTGCGAAGGGCGCCGTTCTCCGACAACCCGCAGGTCGGTGTCCGCGGGCTGCGCTCGCAGCAGCGCATCCTCGACGCCGCCCTCCGGGTGTTCGGCGAGGAGGGCTACCACCAGTGCGGTGTCAGCCGGATCACCGAGGTCGCGGGCTGCTCGCGGGCGTCGTTCTACCAGTACTTCTCCAGCAAGGAGGACGTCTTCCGCCGGCTCGCTGGCGACGTGGCCAGCCAGCTGATGGCGTCGACCGACGCCCTGCCCGACATCACTCCCGACGACGCCGGCTGGAAGGGCCTGCGGGCCTGGATCGAGCGGCACGCCGATATCTACGGCGACTACGAGCCCGTCTTCCAGGCGTTCCAGGCCGCGGCCGAGAGCGACGAGGCCGTCGCCAGCGGCGCGACGCGGATCGCCGGCCACGAGGTGCGCACGATCCGGGCCAAGCTCGGCAAGGGCGGGACCCTGCCGGCCCGCCACCGGGACGGGGTGCTCGACCTCAGCCTCACCGTCATCACCCGCACGCACCGCATCAGCCACGTCCTCGGCGCGGGGTTGAAGGGCGGCGTCCCGGCCGCCCGGGTCTACAACTCGCTGGCCGACATCCTGCACCGCACGCTCTTCGGGCTGCAGGAGGGGGTCAACGTCCGCAAGCCGCCGAGCCGGGGGCTCGGGCGGGTCCGGTCGCGGGCCGAGCTGCTCGACAGCCTGCAGCACGGCGGCGCGCCGGCCGACCTCTCCCCCACCGGTCGCCGCACCCTGGAGGGCCTGCTGGCGTCGGCCCACGAGGTGCTGCTCACGAAGGGCTACCACGGCACCCGGGTGGACGACATCACCGCTGCGGCAGGAGTGTCGCACGGTGCCTTCTACCGGTACTTCGAGAACAAGGAGCACCTCGTCCGGGCCTTGGCGGTCCGGGCGATCAGCCGGTTGAACGCGGCGTTCGAGGACGTGCCCGACCTGACCGGCCAGTCCCGGCAGCAGAGCTCGACCGCGCTGCGCCGGTGGCTGCGCCGCTACGCCAGCACCTACGCGGCCGAGGCTGCGATGATCCGGGTGTGGGTCGACGCCGCCAGCGACGACCCGCTGCAGAGCCTCGAGTCGGCGGCATCGCTCGACTGGGGCCGCAACCGGCTGATGAGGTTCCTGGAGCGCCGCGGCTTCGGCGACGTCGACACCGACGCCCTCGTCTTCGTCGCCCTCCTCGACGCCCTCGGCGCCAACCGCCGCACCCCCGAGGCCATCGACGCCGCCGCCCTCCTCGTCGAGCGCGGCCTCTTGGGCCTCTCCGACTGACGGAACCGGGCAGCGGGCTCGTGCGTCCAAGTGACGTGGGCGGACTCGCGCGTTCTGGTGTCCTGGTCAGTGTGCTCCTACTGGCTGCGGCCTGCGGCTCGGACGACGACACGGGCACGTCAGGTGGCGAGGCCACCTGGTCGAAGCAGCTGCTGGCGGCGGTTCCCGGCGCCGACCAGCGCACGGCAGTCGGAGTCGATGGGGACCGGATGGTGGTGGTCACCGTCAGCGATGACGGCTCGCTCACCGGCTTCGTGGCCGATGGTGACGGACGCTTCGAGAAGGGCAAGTCAGCGCCGACCGGGGTGGAGGGCTTGGATCTCGGGGGCGTGACCCGGGTCGGCGGCCGCTGGGTCGCGGTCGGCAGCGGTGGTCAGCAGGGCGACCAGGTGGCCTTCGACGTACACGCCTACGCCTCGGCCGACGGCCTGCATTGGTCGGCACTCGACACGACGGGCCTCGACGGTCCAGCCGACGTGATGGCGGTGACCTCGATCGGCGACAGCATCGTGGCCGTCGGCGCGCTCCGCACCGGCGAGAACCCCGCCATGGGCCCGTTCGCGCCAGTGGCCTGGCGCAGCGACGACGGCGTCACCTGGTCGGCCGTCGAGCTGCCGACGGGCGCCGCGACCGGAGGGTCGGCCCGACAGGTCGCCGCCGTCGGCGACACCTTGCTGGCAGTCGGACATGTCGGCGACCGCCCGCGGGCCGGTGGCCTGTGGGAGTCCGCCGACCGGGGCGCGAGCTGGCACCTCACCGAACAGGCGGGGGCACCGGCGGTGACCGGCTGGGAGCAGCTTGCCGTGCAGGACGACGTGGTGGTGCTCGGCGGGTCGGCCGGCGACGACACCGTGATGCTGCGGTCGACCGACGGCGGCGGAACGTGGCAGCAGGCCGAAGAGCCACCACCGTCGCCCACCGAGCACTTCGCACCGCCCCTGAGCGTCGGGGGCGGGCGGTTCTTCGCCGTGACCGATACGTCACCCGAGCCGTTCTCGGACCCGAAGCGCTGCTACGCCGACCCGACTCGCTGCCACCGCAAGCAGCCGCCGATGCTCTACGTCAGCGACGACGAGGGCGACCGCTGGACGCTGGTCGACACGTCGTCCCTCGACGAGCTCGACCACGTGGTCGGCACCGACGACGGGCGGGTCGTCGTCCTGAACCGGGTCGGCGACGGGACCCGGGTCTGGACCTGGCCAGGCGGCACGCCGCTGCGGCATGGCACCGAGCCGGTGGAGCCGGACACCAGCGACATCGTCATGCTCGACGAGGACGAGGCACCCGAGGTCGGTGTCCGCTACGCCGAGCCGCTGTACACCCACTGTGGAATGGAGTGGCTCTTCCTCGGCGCCACCCGCTGGCGCCGCAGCGACCACGGCGAGGACGTCTCGACCGGCGGGTTCATCTACGGCTACGCCACCCTCGTCAGCCCGGACGAGGTCGAGTACACCGACCGCGACGGCAAGCGCATCGCCACCTACGAGCGCACCACCGAGGAACCGCCGGGCTGCGCCTAAAACCCCACGTCAGTGAGGCACACTGGGGGCAACGAGGCGAAAGGACAGGCGATGAGGTCTCTCGGTGGACGGATGGCCGTGACGGTCGGGCTCCTGGGGGCCCTGCTGTTGGGCATCGGCTGGCTGGTGGTGGTGCTGCTTGAGGCGCCGCTGTGGTTCCCGATGGCGTTCGTCATCGGCTTCACGGTGCTGCAGTACGCGATCGCGCCGTGGCTCATCCGCTGGATGGTCCCGGCCCGCGAGATCGCCCGGAACGACAGCGGCGACGGCTACCTCAGCGACGAGCTGGTCGCCAGCCTCGTGGCCCGGCGCGCCCGGGACGCGGGCGTCCCGCTCCCCCGCCTCGGCGTCATCGACGACGGCACCCCCAACGCCTTCGCCTTCGGCCGCACGCCCTCGAGCGGCCACGTCTGGGTGTCCCGCGGCCTCATCGAGCGGCTCGACGAGGACGAGCTCGACGCCGTCCTCACCCACGAGATCGGCCACATCCGCCACTGGGACATGGTCGTCATGACGGTCGCCGCCCTGGTCCCCATGGCCCTCTACATGGTGCACGTCATCGCCCGGCGCATGGACCGCAACGAGGCCCGGGCCGTGGCGGTGGCCAGCTACATCGCGTACCTGGTGGCCCAGCTCGCCGTCCTGGCGGTCAGCCGGGCCCGGGAGCTGAAGGCCGACGCCTGGTCCCGCCAGTGCACGGGCCACGGCGACGCGCTCGCCTCGGCGCTGGTGAAGATCGCCTACGGCATCGGCAAGGTCGAGCACGACGCCCGGGAGGCCGCCGAGGCCGAGCACGGCAAGCGCAAGGCCCGGTTCAAGGCCAGCGCTCAGCGAGGTGGCATGGACGCCGCCCAGGTCCTCGGGATCATGTCGTCGCGGGATGGCCGCCGCATGGCCGCCCTGCTCATGGACAACGCCGAGGACAGCGACGCCGCAGTCGCCGGTCTTCGCTGGGACCGCACCAACCCGTGGGCCCGCCTGGGCGAGAAGCTGTCGACCCACCCGCTGGTGGCCACCCGAATCGCGTGGCTCGGCCGCCCCGGCCCCGGCGCGGCCACCCGCTGGCCCCAGGTCGCCGAGGCATCGATCGGCGACGACCAGGAGCTGCGCCAGGCCCGCGGCCGCTTCGCCTGGCAGCTGGCGCTGTCGGTGGCGCCATGGGCGGTCATCATCCCGGCGTTCGTGGTCCTGTACCTGACCAGTAGCCCGGTGCTGATCCCCGGGGCCCTGCTGCTCGGCGGCTTCCTGCTGTTCGTGAAGCAGCGGGTCCGCTACACGTTCGGCTACCAGCCGGTCGACCGGGTCACGAGCCTGCTGCAGCGGCTCGACGCCGGCCCGGTCTTCGGCATCCCGGTCGAGGTCCGGGGCCGCATCCTCGGCCGCGGCGTGCCCGGCTACGTGTTGTCACCTGACCTCGTCGTGCAGGACGACAGCGGCTTCGTGCCGCTCGTCTACACCAACCCGCTGCCGTTCGCGCGCGAGTGGTTCGGCCTGTTCCGGGCCGAGAGGTGGTTCGACCGCGAGGTCGTCGCCCGGGGCTGGTACTTCCGCAGCGCCGGCGGCCCGAAGGTCGAACTGCGCGAGGTCCGGGTGGTGACGGGCGATCACCGGGCCCGGGCCCGGGGCTGGGACTGGATCGCCCGCCACGTGGCCGCCGCGATGGTGTTCGCCGCCGGCGTGATCGCGCTGCTGGCGACCATGACATGAGCGCCGCCAGAGTCCGCTGACGGAAGTGTTAGAAGTCAGGCCAGGACACTAGGGTTCCGGCCCATGCCGACAGATCCCGCCCTCGCCGACGAGCTGGTCGACACGGTCCGCACCTGGGTGCGGAAAGAGGTCATCCCGAAGGCGTCGGCCTTCGAGCACGCGGATGAGTTCCCGGCGGCGTTCGTCGACCAGATGCGGGACTTCGGTCTGTTCGGCGCCCGGATCCCCGAGGAGCACGGCGGGCTCGGCCTCGACACGCTCACCTACGCCCGGCTGATGGAGGAGCTCGCCTACGGCTGGATGTCGCTGGCCGGCGTGCTGAACACGCACACCATCGCCGCCAACCTCATCTACCGCTTCGGGACCCCCGAGCAGCAGGCCCGCTGGCTGCCCGCGATGGCGACGGGCGAGAACCGGGCGGCGTTCTCGCTGTCGGAGCCCGACGCCGGCTCCGACACCCAGGCCATCCGGTGCAAGGCGGTGCCCGACGGCGACGAGTACATCGTCAATGGCACGAAGATGTGGGTCACCAACGGCGAGCGGGCCGCCATCGTGGCGCTCGCCGCCAAGACGCCCGAGGGCATCACCTGCTTCATCGTCGAGAAGGAGCCGGGGCCCCGCTTCGGCGGGATCTCGGTGAGCAAGACCATCGGCAAGCTGGGCTACAAGGGCATCGAGACCGTCGAGATGGCCTACAGCGACCATCGGCTGCCGGCCGACGCGGTGCTCGGCGGGCCCGACGGCCTGGGCCGGGGGCTCCACTACATCCTCGGCTCGCTGGAGCTGGGCCGGATCAACATCGCCGCCCGGGCGCTGGGCGTGGCCCGCGCCGCGTTCGACGCTGCGATGGCGTACTCCCACGAGCGAGAGACCTTCGGCGTGCCCATCAACCAGCACCAGGCAATCCAGTTCAAGCTGGCCGACATGGCCACCAAGGTCGAGGCGTCACGGTTGCTGGTGAAGTCGGCGGCCGAGCGGTTCGAGGCCGGCGAGCGGGCCGACGTCGAGGCGGGCATGGCGAAGCTGTTCTGCTCGGAGACCGCGCTCGAGGTGGCGACCGAGGCCATGCGCATCCACGGCGGCTACGGCTACACCACCGACTTCCCGGTCGAGCGCTACTACCGGGACGCGCCACTGATGATCATCGGCGAGGGCACCAACGAGATCCAGCGGATCGTCATCGCCCGCGGCCTGCTCAGCCGGTGGGCTGCAGGCGGCGGAGCCTGAGCTCGTTGCCGTCGGTCTCGGGGACGACCACGACGTCGCCGCTGGCGGCCGGGGTGCCGAAGCTGCCGTCCTCCAGCGTGTCGAGGAGCTTCGGGTCACGGCCGTCGGGGCCGAGCCGGTAGAGCTCGGAGCGCGCGACCTTCCCCGCCCGCTTGCAGTCGATGGCCGTCACCCAGCCGGCGTCGCCGAACGCGGCAGGAGGCGAGAACCCCTCGCCGTAGATGTCGGGCAGGCCGTTGCAGGGGTGCTCGATCGCCGGCGCCCAGGTGAGCCCGTCGTCCGACCGGGCGACGTAGCGGACCTCGGCGAGGCTGCCGTCCTTCACCACGACGTCGGTGACGGTGCCGAGCCAGCCACCCCCGGCGAGGGGGACGATGCCGCGCAGCTGTTCGTCGCCCGTGGGCTCGGGGTCCGGGGCGACCTCGAAGCGTTGCCACGTCCGGCCCTCGTCGAGCGACACGTAGTGCAGCGTCAGCCAGAGCCCCTCGCCACCCGAGGTCAGGCCCATGCACCCGAACTCCTCCCGCGCCGCGACGGCGGGGCACGGCGCCACCTGCCACGTCGAGCCGTCGTCGCCGCTGACCAGCGCCTGCTCCGGGCCGTCGTCGCTGCCGAGTGGGATGATCAGCCGGCCGTCGGGCAGCTCGCCGCCGACGGCGGTGAGGCCGTCAGCGGTCTCGGGCAACGTGAGCGGCTCGCCGCCCTTCCAGTGCTCGCCGTCGGTGGTGGTCCAGATGTGGCTCGGGCCCGCCGGCTGCTCGCTCATGAACGTGACCACGGCTTCCCCGAAGCGTTGCAGCACGAGTGGATGAGCCGTGTCGCGCCGCCTGGGGAGCTCGACAGAGCTCCACGTCCTGCCCTGGTCGGTCGAGCGGACCAGGCCCGTCGAGCCGGATTGGGCGATCAGCGTGTCGCCGGCGGCGAAGAGGTCGAGCCGGTCGGCCGCCAGGTCGAAGGGCTTGCCGTCGAGCATGGGCGCCTTCGGCGCTGCCGGCGGCCTCGCATCGTCGTCGTCCCCTGACGTACATGCGAGAACCGACAGTGACAAGGTGAGCAGGACCACCCAGCGGAGCATCCGCGCTAGGTTAGGATCTAACAGTCACGTCACATGCGTCAGGGGGATCCGATGCGCATCGACGACATGGTGCTCGTGAGCGTCGACGACCACGTGGTCGAGCCGCCCCACCTCTTCGACGGCCGCCTGCCCGCCAAGTACGTGGACCTGGCGCCGCAGTTCGTGACCCGGGAGGACGGGACCAACGCCTGGCGCTACGAGGGGCAGGAGATCGCCAACGTCGCGCTGAACGCCGTGTCGGGCCGGCCGCCCGAGGAGTACGGCATCGAGCCGACGTCGTTCGACGAGATCCGCCCCGGCACCTGGGACATCGACGCCCGCATCAAGGACATGGACGCCAACGGCATCCTCGGATCGCTCTGCTTCCCGTCGTTCCCCCAGTTCTGCGGCCAGCTGTTCGCCCGGACCGAGGACAAGGACGTCGCCCTCGCCATGGTCCAGGCGTACAACGACTGGCACATCGACGAGTGGTGCGGCACCCACCCGGGCCGGTTCATCCCCTGCTCGCTGCCCGCGATCTGGGACCCGGAGGTCCTCGCCGCCGAGATCCGGCGCACCGCCGCGAAGGGCGCCCACGCCGTGACCTTCTCGGAGAACCCCTCGAAGCTCGGCTGGCCCAGCCTGCACTCGGACCACTGGGACCCGTTCTGGCAGGCCTGCAGCGACGAGCAGGTCATCGTCTGCATGCACATCGGGTCGTCCTCGGCGATGGTCATCACCGCGCCCGACGCCCCGATCGACTGCCTCATCACGCTCACGCCGATGAACATCGTGCAAGCGGCCGCCGACCTCGTGTGGTCACCGGTGCTCCGGAAGTTCCCCGACCTCAAGTTCGCCCTGTCGGAGGGCGGCATCGGCTGGATCCCGTACCTGCTCGAACGGCTCGACTACAACTACCGCAAGCACCACGCCTGGACCGGTCAGGACTTCGGCGACCGCCTGCCCAGCGAGGTCTTCAACGAGCACGTGCTGACCTGCTTCATCGACGACCGCTTCGGCGTTGTCAGCCGGGGCTTCCTCGACATGGACAACGTCTGCTGGGAGTGCGACTACCCCCACTCCGACTCGACCTGGCCCCGCTCCCCCGAGACCCTGGCCGAGCACTTCGAAGGCCAGACGATCTCGGACCACGACATCGACCGCATGACGCACCTCAACGCCATGCGCCACTTCTCCTACGACCCGTTCCCGACCCAGGGCGGGCGGGACAACTGCACCGTGAGCGCACTGCGGGCCCGGGCGGCGGGCCACGACGTCTCGATCCGGTCGACAAACGCCAGCAACGTGGGGGCCCACAAGACGGCCGCCCTCGACCTGCAGGCGATGGCTACAAGCCGTCCAGGAAGCGGCTGATCGCGACGACCGTCGTGTGGGGGTTGTCGCCCGCCGCCAGGTGACCGGCGCGCTCGACGACCTCCAGCCGGGCGTCGGGGATGAGGTCCACGATCTCCTGGGCGCCCTGGGCCGACAGCACGTCGCTGGCCGCGCCCCGCAGCACCAGCACCGGGCAGGTGAGCGCCGCCGCGTCCTCGTCGAGGCCGCCGAGGACCATGTCCATCCTCGTGTCGAAGTCCTCGGGGAGGTCCACGGCCTCCGGCGGCCGGCCGAGGCGGTGCTTCCACACCCAGCGGCCGTCCACCCGCTGCCGCAGGTTGCGGGTCAGGCTCTCGGGCCGCACGTTCTTGCGTTGCGGCAGGTAGGAGGCGATGTGGGTGGCCGCCTCCTCGAGCGACCCGAAGCTGTCGTGGGCGCTGAGGAACTCCATGATCCGCTGCACGCCCTGGGCCTCGAGGCGGTGGCCGACGTCGATGAGCACGATCCCGCGCACCCGCTCGGGCCGGCGGGCGGTGTACGTGATCGACGTGATGCCGCCGAGCGATGCCCCGACGAGGGCGCAGCGGTCGAAGCCGAAGCTGTCGACGATCGGGGCCACCGCGGCGGCGAAGGCCTCGCGCCCGAACGGTGTGTCGGGCGGCAACGGGTCGGAGTCGCCGTGGCCCGGGAGGTCGGGGGCGAGCACGTGGTAGCGGTCGCCGAGGGCCGGGCCGAGGTCCTCGTACATGTAGGCGGTCTGGCCGCCGCCGTGCAGCGCGACGACCGCCGGCAGGCCGCGGTGGCCCCACTCCAGGTAGTGCACCTGGCGGCCGTCGACCAGGGTGAAGCCGCTACGCCCGCCGATGGGGATGTCGTGGCGGGGCGCGTGGTCGTCGGGGTCGAGGTCGGCCTCGGCGTGGCTCATGATCGGGACCTCAGGGGGCTAGGGGTCACGGGTCTCGGGGCAGGCCGAGCAGGCGCTCGGCGATGACGTTGCGCTGGATCTCGCTGGTGCCGCCGGCGATGGTCAGGCAGCGGTTGGCGAGGTAGCCGGCGACCCAGCTCTGCGCAGGGCCGTCGGTGGCGGCGCCGGCTCGGCCGAGGAGCGACCAACCCAGCTCCTGGACCTGCTGGTCGTGTTCGACGCCGAGCAGCTTGCGGACGCTGGCCTCGGGACCGGGGTCGCTGGAGGTCAGCGCCCGGAGCGTCATCCGCAGGCCGAGGACCGCCAAGGCCTGGGCCTCGACCACCAGGCGGCCGGCCTCGTCGGCCGCGACAGGGTCGGCGTCGTCCACCAGCTGCAGCAATGCCTCCTCGCCGAGGCCGAACGACGAGCCGGAGCCCATCGACACCCGCTCGTTGCCCAACGTGG
>Ga0209382_10012741_pt1 | contig 10368 bp, 6 predicted proteins | sample SoiMetdeltSBSDD5_FD_187599 | JGI IMG/M metagenome (GOLD analysis project Ga0209382, IMG submission 187599) | Bulk soil microbial communities from a Populus tree surrounding site in Tennessee, USA - Soil MetaG P. deltoides SBSDD5 (SPAdes) (version 2) | ecosystem: Environmental > Terrestrial >...
CGTCGAGGAACGCTACCGGCGGGTGGATAAAGAACACCTGCAGCTGACGATCACGATTGACGATCCGAAGATGTATACGAAGCCCTGGCAGGCCCTGGATATGTCGTTGAGGCTGCAGTCGCCGACCTTCGATATCCGCGAAATGGAATGCGTGCCGTCAGAGAACGCAGCCTATAACGAGGAAATCGCCAGGCCGGCGGCCGATATCAAGTAACCCTATCGTCGCTGAATCGCTTCGTCACTCCCGGCCGATGATGCCCGGCCCAGGACCTTGCCGTTCGCGAGCACGGTCTGAAGGATGCGGCCCATCGGCTCGTTGTTCTTGACGGGCTCGACGGTGACCGTCACCACGTCGCCGACCTTGAACGTATCCTTCCGATAGCCACCCGGGAAGATGACGTTGGGAGCCTGACCCTCGGCAATCCACTGCACCACCTTGCCATCTTCACCTTTGACGTCAAGCCTCAGCAGGCAGTGGGGATTGGAATATATCCATTCGACGACGGTGCCTTTCAGCACAGCCGTTTTCCCGTTGTCGAACGCCGCGCCGCCGTGGTGTGCGAAAGCCACCCAGGGCGTCACAAGCCCGACGGCTACTGCCAACGTGATGACCGACCACCTTCTCATCGCGCCCCCTTACTTGCTGACCGTGTTGGCGAACACCTTGTTGTAGTTCGCCTGATCTATCGGTGAACAGTAATACTCCATGATATCGGTGCGCGGATCGTGCAGCCGCATCGTAAATTTCATGGTCTCCCACGGTTTGCTGTATACCTTCGGATCGTCGATCGTCTCCGACCATTCCATCTCGTCCAGGCCAATCCGCTTGAACGTCTCGGTGACACGCACCTGGTCGCTGATCGGCCGGCCCGTCGAATCGAGCCAGGCGCGGTCTTCCGACATGGTTCCTATCGTTCGCGCCTCGAAGGTGTAGTCGTCCACCCAGCGGCCAACGGAGTAGCCGAATAACCGCTGTTCCCGCAGCTCCCCCCCTAATTCGACGCCGCCGTCGACGAGCGTGGGCAGCTGCCGGCCGTCGGTCCAGATCACGCGCCAGCGGTTGTCGTATTGATACAGCACCGCGACCTTGTGATCGTCCTGGAAGATCTGTGTCAGTCCGAGGTTGTAATGGTTGGTTCGCGGCATCCCCAGCGGCTCGCACAGATTCCTCGGATCATTGCCGTCGGCGGGCTTGACGGCGTCGGCGCCCTCGAGCGCCTTGTGCGACTTGTAGAGCGCCAGGCCGAACGGCGTATACGGGAGCTGGTTTTCCGGCCGCCCGTTGTTCGGCTTCGCCTGCACGCCCCCCGCCTGGGTGCCTCCGCCAAAACGTCCGAAAGGCGCCCATGTCCCTTCCAGGTTCCGCCGCGGCGCCGGCTTCCGGGTCGCGGTGGTGATGGCGGGCATCCCCCAGTCTGGCGTCAGCCAGCCGCCAGGCGACGTCGTCTGGGCAAACGTGCCGGCCTGAAGGCCCGACGCCACGACGACGAGGCCGATCGAAAAAGTCCGAAAAAGATTTGCCATTGTCGGAACATCCCCTCCTGCCCAAGCAGCCCGGCGCATTATAGGCCGCCAGCCGAGGAGGAAGGAACATCTTCGACGTCCTCTATGTTTGGGTGTAGCATGCGCCCAATCTCGGACCCCCAATGTCGATCCGCATAGCAGAGTGGAGGACTGTGTGATCAATCGCTGCCTGCGTGTTTTCTCTGTAGCGGCGTTGAGCCTGGTGTTGACCAGCAACTTCGCCTGGGCCCAGGCGACGGCCGAACTTGCAGGGCGCGTGACGGATGAAAGCGGCGCGGTGCTGCCTGGCGTCACCGTCACCGCTACCCAGACCGACACCCGCGTCGAGCGGTCCACGGTGACCGACGGCTCCGGGGCGTGGATCATGTCGAACCTGCCGACCGGCCCCTATCGGCTCGAAGTCTCGCTGCAGGGATTCCGCACTTACGTCCAGACCGGCCTCGTGCTGCAGGTCGGCGCCACGCCGACGATCAATACGGAGCTGGCTGTCGGGAATCTCGAGGAGACGGTGTCGGTGGAAGCCGCCGCGCCCCTCGTGGACGTGCGGAGCGCCGGCATCAGCTCGGTCGTCGAGCAGGAGCGGATCGTGGAGCTGCCGCTCCAGGGACGCGAGGTCACCGACCTCATCATCCTGGCGGGTGGCGCCTTCCAGGCGGGCAGGCCCGGCAACAAGGGATTCCAGGGCGGTGTGCAGATCACGGTCGCCGGCAGCATGCTCGCCGGCATCGCGTACACCCTCGACGGCGCCATGCACAACGACGTAAGCAGTGACGGCGGGCTGCCGCTCCCGTTCCCGGATGCGATGCAGGAGTTCCAGGTGGCCACCAGCGGCCTGTCGGCTCAGAACGGGATGCACGCCGGGGCCGCCGTCAGCGCCGTGACCAAGTCCGGCACCAACAGGTGGAGCGGCAACGCGTTTGAGTTCCTCCGCGACAAGGGACTGAATGCCAAGAGTCCGTTTGCGGCCATCGGACCGGACGGCAAACGAATGGACGATGGGCTGCGGCGCAACCAGTACGGCGGCACGCTGGGCGGACCGCTGGTCCGGGACAGGCTCTTTGTCTTCGGCGCCTATCAGGGCACGAAGATCACCGTCGCGCCGACCGACAACGTCGCCTACGTGCCGACGGCGGCGATGCTGGCGGGCGACTTTACGGCCTTCGCCTCGCCGGCCTGCAACAGCGGGCGACAGATCACTCTGCGCGCGCCGTTCGTCAACAACCGGGTCGATCCCGGGCGCTTCAGTCCCACGGCGCTGAACCTCGCGGGGCGGTTGCCGAAGACCAACAACCCGTGCGGCGAAACGAAGTTCGGCCTGCCGCAGCAACGCGATCAGTGGCAGGGGGTGACGCGGCTGGACTATCAGTTGAGTGGGAACAATTCCGTGTTCGGCCGGTACATCGCCACCAAGCACGACGAGCTGTCGGGCATTTCCCTGTCGGGCGGCAACCCGCTGGCGTCGCTCAGGCCCAACATCGATAACCTCGCGCAAACCATGACCGTGGGCCACACCGTGGTGCTTGGCAACAATACGGTCAACGCGGTCCGCGCGGCGTTCAATCGGACGGCGGTCAACCGGTTCAATGACGACCACTTCAGTCCCTCAGATCTGGGGGCCAAGCTGTACAACAACTCGCCGACGCGCGAAACGCAGCTGACCGTGACCGGCGGGTTCCAGATCGGGCAGGGGCAATCGACGAAATCCACCGGCGACAACAACGCCTTCCAGGTGAGTAATGAGTTGACGATGGCGCGGGGCCGCCACCAGCTCGGGTTCGGCGCGAACGTCGCCTACTGGAGCGTCGAGATGTGGGCCTATTCGCGCGGCAACGGGCAGTTCACGTTCAGCGGCCAGAACACCGGCCTGGGGATGGCGGACTTTCTGCTGGGACAGGCCAGTGCCTTCGTGCAGGGCAACAAGGTGGGCGTGCACTTCACGCAGTCGTATCAGGGGGTGTACGCGCAGGACGCCTGGCGCGCGACCGACCGCATCACGGTGAACGCCGGTCTCCGGTGGGAGCCGTACAGCGGACAGCAGTTCATCGATACGTCGGTAGCGCATTTCAGCCGCGAGCGCTTCGACCAGCGCTTGAAGAGCACGGTGTTCGTGAATGCACCGGCAGGGTTCACCTACTACGGCGATCCGGATTTTCCCGACCGGTCGGGCACGAAAATGCAATGGTTGAATTTTGGGCCGCGCGTCGGAGTGGCGTGGGATGTGTCGGGCGACGGCCGCCTGGCGGTTCGGAGCTCCTACGGCCTCGCCTATGACTTTCCCGCCGCGGAAACCTGGTGGAACGCCGCCGGCGGCCCGCCGTACAGCAACCGCCTTAGCCTGACGAATCCGCCGGGCGGCCTGGACGACCCGTACGCCACCGTCGGCGGAAGCCCATTCCCGCTGGTGACGAACCGGGATATGCAGTTCATCCCCTTCGGCCTGTTTGGCGCTGTAGACCCTGATAACAATTCGCCCCGCGTCCAGCAGTGGAACCTCAGCGTCGAGCGCCAGCTCGGGGCGGACTGGGGAGTGTCGGCGAGCTATCTGGGCAGCTACTCGGATCGATTCCTGGGAAGCGTCGATCAGAATCAGGGAGTCTACCTGGGACAGGGACCATGCACGCTGCCGAACGGCATCTCCTATCCCGTCTGCACGGTGCCCGCGAATCTGAACAACCGGCGGGTGCTGTCGCTGGCGAATCCGCAGGAGGGGCAGTACGTGTCGACCCTCGAGTTGTTGGACGACGTGACCACGATGGACTATCAGGGCCTGAAGCTGGCGTTCCAGCGCCGCTCCGTGAACGGCGTGCGTCTCAATGGCAACTGGACCTGGGGGCGCTGCATGGGCGGCATCATCGTCCGTGGAGGTTCTGGGGATGGTGATAACGGCGGCGGCGCCGCCTACGAGAACTCCGCCGATCTCGACTACGACCGCGGCCATTGCAACTGGGATCAGACGCACCTTGCCAACGTCACCATCGGGTACCTCTCGCCGCAGATGGCCGGCGCCCTCGGCGCGCTCGCGTCCAACTGGCAGTTCTCGGGGATCGTGGGCGGGCGGTCGGGCGACTGGCTCACCGTGACCACGGGTGTGACCGGGTTCAACGGCAACGCGAGTCGGGTGGATCAGGTCTCCGACGAGGTTTATGGCGACAAGACGTTGTTGAACTACCTGAACCGCGCAGCGTTCGCGAACCCGGCGCCCGGTACCTTCGGCAACCACAAGCGCAACAGCATCAAGGGCCCGGGAGCGTGGAAGGCGGATCTCGCCGTGTCGCGATTGTTCTCGTGGGGCGTGGCCCAGAAGGTGGAACTGCGTTTTGAAACATTCAACCTGTTCAACACCTTCAACTGGGGCAACCCGACGACGAACCTGAGTTCCGGCAACTTCGGCCGGATTCAGACCGCCAGCGGCGATCCGCGCATCCTGCAGTTCGGAATCAAGTACGCCTTCTAGAGGAGGGTCCATGAAGAGGGTTCTTGTGATGTCCACGCTCCTGGCAGGACTGATCGCGCTGCCGGTGGTGTATGCACAGGAGGCTGTCGCCCCGTCAGGCGGGTACTCGATCGGCTTCGGCGGCACCCGAATCTCGGCCAAGGACGCCGCGCGCCCCGCCCCGAGACTGCCGGACGGGAAACCGGATCTCTCGGGCCCCTGGGTCCGCGGCGGCGTGAACAACGATTTCGAGACCGATGCGGGGATGAAGCCGGGTGAGCTCGCGACCTACCTGCAGCCGTGGGCGAAAAAACTGATGGACTCACGGAAGGCGCAGGACGAGCCCTATACCGCGTGCCTGCCGATGGCGCCCCCTCCCGCGGTGCATCCGTATCCATGGCGCATCGTCCAGTCGTACACGTGGCGGGGCATGACGCACATTTTCATCATTCACGAAAATGGCGATTCCGGGGCGCACCGGCAGATATTCATGGATGGCCGCAAGCATCCAGCCCCCGAGGAGCTGCTGCCGACGTGGTTCGGACACTCGATCGGCCGGTGGGAGGGCGACACGCTCGTCGTCGATACCATCGGCTACAACGGCAAGAACTGGTACGACCAGAAGGGCATGCCGTACACCGACCAGCTGCACACGATCGAACGCTACACGCGGCCGAATTACGGAACGATGGTCGACAACGTCACCATCGAGGATCCGGGCGCATTCACCCGGCCGATCAACCTGAAGCTCACGGCCACGCACGTGCGTCCCGACATCGAACTGTCGGAGTTCATCTGCCTCGAGAACAATCAATATGGCATCGCTGGCGGCTTCAGACCGGGCACCGGAATTGGCAACGAGCCACTGAAATAGGAGGGGATGACACATGAGAAGGAACCTCGGACTCCTGGCGGCCGTTCTGTGCATGTTTCTGGCGGCTCCGCTCGTCGCCCACCACGGATTTGAGACGGAGTACGACCGCAACAAGGCCGTCAAGCTGACCGGCGTGGTGACGATGGTCGCGTGGACGTTTCCCCATATGCGCGTCTATGTCGATGTCACCGATGCAAAAGGCGTCGTGACGAACTGGAACCTGGAAATGGGTACTCCGAATGACTACACGCGGCAGGGTTGGAAGAAGGGCGACCTCCTACCCGGTGAAAAGGTGAACTTCGAAGCGTTCGGGGGGATTGTCGTCGAAAGCAGAGGTCAACTGCGGTCGATCACCAAGGTGGGAGAGACCAAGCCACTGTTCAGCGGCGAAGCGCCCGGATTCGTTCCGCCGTCGTTGCAGTAGGAGGGTCGCGTGACGAACCACAGGCTCCGCAATTTCTGTCTTGTTGCTCTGACCCTGGTGCTGACGGGCGGTCTCGCCTGGGCACAGGCCACGGCCGAACTTGCCGGCCGCGTGACCGACGAGAGCGGCGCGGTACTCCCCGGCGTCACCGTGAGTGTCACGCAGACCGATACCGGGTTCACGCGGTCGGTTGTGACGGACGGGGCCGGCGCGTGGATCATGCCGAACCTGCCGACCGGTCCGTATCGGCTCGAGGTCTCGCTGCAGGGATTCCGGACCTACGTCCAGACCGGCATCGTGCTGCAGGTCGGCGCCACGCCGACGATCAACGCGCAACTGGGCGTCGGGAATCTCGAGGAGACGGTTTCGGTGGAAGCCGCGGCGCCGCTGGTCGACGTGAGGAGCGCGGGCATCAGCGCCGTCGTCGAACAGGAGCGGATCGTCGAGCTGCCGCTGCAGGGACGCGAGGTCACCGACCTGATCATGCTGGCAGGTTCCGCGTTCCAGCCTGGCAGGCCCAATAACAAGGGGTTCCAGGGCGGCGTGAGCATCACGGTGGCAGGCAGCTCGCTCGCCGGCGTCGCCTACACGCTGGACGGCGCCATGCACAACGACGTCCAGAATGACGGCGGCCTGCCGCTCCCCTTCCCCGATGCGATGCAGGAGTTCCGCGTGGCCACGAGCGGTCTGTCGGCGCAGAACGGTATGCACGCCGGCGCCGCCGTCAACGCGGTGACCAAGTCAGGCACCAACGTGTTCAGCGGCAACGCCTTCGAGTTCCTGCGCGACCGCCGGTTCAACGCGACGAAGCCCTATGCGGCCGTCGGGCCGGACGGCAAGCGAATGGACGACGGGCTGCGGCGCAATCAGTACGGCGGCACCATCGGCGGGCCGATCGTGCGGGACAGGCTGTTTTTCTTCGGCGCCTACCAGGGAACGAACATCCGTGTGAATCCGACCGACAACATCGCCTACGTGCCCACTGCGGCAATGCTGGCCGGCGACTTCACGGCGTTCGCCTCACCGGCATGCAACAGCGGCCGCCAGATCACGCTTCGGGCGCCGTTCGTCAACAACCGGGTCGATCCGGCGCTGTTCAGTCGCGCCACACTGAACCTCGCGGCGAAACTACCGTCGACAAACGATCCGTGCGGTGAGACGAAGTTCGGTCTGCCGGAACACCGCGATCAGTGGCAGGGCGTGACCAGGGCCGATTATCAATTGAGCCCCAACAACTCGATCTTCGGCCGGTATATGGCCACCAAGCACGACGAACAGTCGAGCATCTCGCTGTCGGGCGGCAACGCCCTGGCGGCGGCCAATCCCAACATCGACAACCTGGCGCAGTCGCTGACCGTGGGCCATACCGCGGTCCTCGGCAGCAACATGGTCAACGCGCTGCGCGTAGCGTTCAATCGCACGGCCGTGCAGCGTTTCAATGACGACTTCTTCACCCCCTCCGACCTCGGGGCCAAGCTTTACAACAACTCGCCGGTACGCGAAACGCAGCTGGCGGTCACCGGCGGGTTCAATATCTCGAGGGCGCAGGCAACCAAAGCCACCGCCAACAACAACGCCTTCCAGGTGAGCAACGAAGTCACCCTGGTGCGGGGCGGCCACCAGCTCGGGTTCGGGGCGAACCTGGCCTACTGGACGGTGGAGATGTGGGCGTTCTCACGAGGCAACGGCGAGTACGCGTTCAACGGCCAGAACACCGGCCTCGGACTGGCGGACTTTCTGCTCGGGCGGCCCAGTCAATTCGTGCAGGGCAGCAGGATTGGCCTGGCCTTCCACCATTGGTACCAGGGGCTCTATGCACAGGACGCCTGGCGGGCGACGGACCGGATCACCGTGAACGCGGGTCTGCGATGGGAGCCGTACTCCGGGCAGCAGATCGAGGCGGGCTCAGTCGCCCACTTCAGCCGCGATGGATTTCGACAGGGCGTCAAGAGCACGCAGTTCGTCAATGCACCGGCCGGGTTCACCTATTTTGGCGATCCGGGCTATGACCGCCAGTCCGGCTTCAAGATGCAATGGTGGAACCTGGCACCGCGACTCGGTCTCGCGTGGGATGTGTCTGGCGATGGCCGCATGGCCGTGCGTGCCTCTTACGGCATCGCGTATGACTTTCCCGCAGGTGAAACGTGGTTCAATGCGGCGGCCGGACCGCCGTATAGCAATCGCCTCACCCTGACGAATCCGACGGGCGGCTTCGAGGATCCGTTTGCCGGGATCGGCAACCCGTTCCCGATCGTGACGAACCGGGACATGACGTTCCCTCCGTTCGGCCAGTTTGGCGCCGTGGCCCCGGACAACAACGCGCCCCGCGTCCAGCAGTGGAACCTCACTCTCGAGCGTCAGCTCGGGTCGGCCTGGGGAGCATCAGTGAGCTATCTGGGTAGCCACTCCGACCGTTTTCTGGGCAGGGTGGAGCAGAATCCGGGTACTTACATGGGCGCGGGCCCGTGCACGATCAACAACGTCAGCTACCCCGTATGCACCGTCCCCGCGAATCTGAACAACCGCCGCGTGCTGTACCTCGAGAATCCACAACAGGGACAGTTGGTCAGCACGCTCGAGCTGTTGGACGACGTGACGACGATGGATTATCAGGGCCTGAAGCTGGCGTTCCAGCGTCGCGCCGTCGGTGGGGTGCGCCTCGATGGCAACTGGACCGTGGGCCGCTGCCTCGGCGGCCACGTCGCCCGCGGGGGTGGTGGAGCTGGTGATACGGGCGGCGGCGGCATTTACAACAATCCCGCCGACCTTGATTACGATCGCGGCCATTGCGACTGGGACCAGACGCATCTTGCCAACTTCACGGTCGGGTACCTGTCGCCGCAGTTGACCGGCGGTGTATGGCGGGCCCTCGCATCGAACTGGCAGCTGTCGGGAATCCTGAGCGCGCGGTCGGGCGACTGGCTCACCGTGACAACGGGCGTAACCGGGTTCAACGGCCTCGCCGACCGCGTCGATCAGATCTCCGACGACGTCTACGGCGAGAAAACCTTGAACAGCTACTTGAACCGCGCCGCCTTCGCGCAGCCGGCTCCCGGTACATTCGGTAACCACGAGCGCAACAGCGTCAAGGGTCCGGGAGCCTGGAAGGCGGACCTCGCTGTCTCGCGGCTGTTCTCGCTGGGTGGGGTCCAGAAGATGGAAGCCCGCCTGGAGACGTTCAACCTCTTCAACACCTTCAACTGGGGCAACCCGAGCACTAACTTGAGCGCGGGCAACTTCGGCCGGATTCAGTCCGCAGCGGGCGATCCGCGCATCCTGCAGTTCGGGATCAAGTACGCCTTCTAAAGGCGGCGGAGAGAACGGAGAGAATCAACCACGACGATCACGACGGCCACGATATTTGTGTTTCGTGTTCGTCGTGTCCGACATGGTTCAAATCCTCCGTTCCCTCAAGAAGACAATAAGATCGCCCGATAATTGGGGCGATGGACGCGAGCGAAACCGGGCGGGCGCTGCGCGTCCTGCATGCCATCCACGACTTTCTTCCCCGGCACCGCGCCGGGTCGGAGATCTACGCGGCACAGCTCTGCAAAGCGCTGGCGCCCCGGCATCACGTCACGATCGTGTGCGCGGACTACGACCCGGTCCGCGTGCATGGTCAACTCACCTGGCGTCTTCATGACGATGTCCCGGTCGTGGAGATCGCGAACAACTGGGTGTGCGCGAGCTTCGAGGACACCTACCGCTCTCCGCTGATGTCGGCGCGGCTCGAGCAGGTGCTCGACATCGTGCAGCCGCAGGTCGTCCACGCGCACAACCTGCTCAACCTGTCGTTCGATCTGCCGGCGGCCGCGCGCGCGCGCGGCATCCCCGTTGTCGCGACGCTGCACGACTACACGCTCGTCTGCGCATCGGGCGGACAGCGGCTCCACCGCGCTGAATCCCACGTCTGCCGGACGATCGACACATCGCGCTGCGCCCGATGCTTCGTCGAGTCGCCGTTCTACACGCAGGCTGCCGTCGGGCCGGTTGCGGCGGCGGTCGCCGGTTCGGGCCTGTTGCAGCGAGCAGTGACATCGGCCCGCAGCACATCGCCGGCACTCTTTGACGCAGCGGCCAGGGCGATGGCGGATGCGCGGCGGTTTCCGGTGA